>Ga0310811_10002909_pt1 | contig 21494 bp, 17 predicted proteins | sample YCmetagenome_FD_207642 | JGI IMG/M metagenome (GOLD analysis project Ga0310811, IMG submission 207642) | Soil microbial communities from experimental microcosm in Duke University, North Carolina, United States - YC | ecosystem: Engineered > Artificial ecosystem > Soil microcosm > Unclassified ...
ATGGTTTTCGAGGGTATTTTTGGATATGTATTCGCCGTTGTCGCCTTTTTTATACCGGCTGTATTTTGTATTCGCAGGGATCAGTCCGTTGGGATCCTTTTCGTAGTCATAGACCTGTGCCGTTTTGAAACGGACCTCGTCGACACCAATTTCCTTTGCCAGCCGCCGGATATCTTCCAGCTGGTGCTCGTTGGGCTTTACGACCAGGAACTGAAAGAAAACAAACGGGGTTTTGCTCTTCAACTCTTTCTTCCACCTGACGATGTTGCGGGCGCCCTCCAGCACTTTTTCCAGCCTGCCCCCTACCCTATATTGTTCGTAGACCTCCTGGGTGGTGCCGTCGATCGAGATGATGAGCCGGTCGAGGCCGCTTTCCACCGTCCGCCGCGCATTGCGATCGTTGAGATAGTGCGCATTCGTCGAGGTGGCCGTATAGATCCCTTTGGAAGATGCGTAGGCGACCATGTCGAGGAACGAAGGGTTCAGATAGGGTTCTCCCTGAAAGTAAAAGATCAGGTAGAGCAGGTGTTCGGACAGCTGGTCGATCGTCTGTTGAAAAAAACTATTCTGCAGCATTCCCGTCGGCCGGGTAAACGCCCTGAGCCCGCTGGGGCATTCGGGACAGCGCAGATTGCAGGATGTGGTTGGCTCGAAAGAGATCGAGATCGGATATCCCCACTGCACGGCTTTTTTGGTCCACTTGCTCCAATAATAGCTGGACAAAACTTTTATCCCGTTGAGCAAACGTTTTCCTGTGAGCTTGGACAATAAATTTATCGTATCGTTCCAGTTAAAATCGGGCATCGAAGCTATAAAATATAAAAATAGTAAATTATGTTTGCAATGGCGACCTGCGGTCGCCTGGCCGAAGGCCAATTTTAAAAAATTCGATGATTAATCGTTCGAGCAGAAAATATACGGCCTGGAAGATCGTACTTATAACAATAACAGCTGCGGTACTGGTGATGTTCGGTTTTGTCGCCTATGACTGGTGGCAGGAAAGGACGGCTCATTTTGTACGATATCAGGAATTCGGAATAGATATACCTACCAATTACACCATTCACGGCATCGATGTTTCAAAATACCAGGATATTATTGACTGGGGTTCGGTAAAGGACATGAAGGTCGGGGATGTCCAGATGAGCTTCGCCTTCATCAAGGCCACGGAGGGCCTGTCGAACGAGGACGCGTATTTTCAGCGCAACTGGAAGAAGGCGAGGGACGCGGGTCTGGCCCGGGGCGCCTATCATTTTTTTCTCTCCACCAAGAGCGGCAAGGCCCAGGCCGAGAACTTCATCAACTCCGTCGACCTGATGCCGGGAGATCTGCCGCCGGTGCTGGATATCGAGCAGACCTATGGCGTGCCCGCGCAGAAGCTGCGGGACCGCGCGAAAGAATGGCTGCAGACGATCGAAGACCACTACCACGTGACGCCGATCATCTATACGAGCGTCGATTTCTACAAGTCATACCTTAAAGACGATTTTGACGGCTACCCGTTGTGGATAGCACACTACCTGCAAAAGGAGCGGCCCGGCATCTACCGCGAGTGGGCATTCTGGCAGCACAGCGAGGCGGGTCGGGTCAACGGCATCCTGACGCGGGTAGATTTTGATGTGTTCAACGGGGATTCCGCGGAGTTTCACAAGTTGCTGGTGAATTAATGGTTCACGCCGGGACCTCCGACCAGCGTTGGTTCACGTGACGGCTGGAGGACGGGTCACGAGTGGGGCGGGGTCAACTGGTGTGATCCACAATAATCAACCACCGTCCCCTGATCTTTCGGAACAGCAGCGTATACGTCCCACCCACATCACCGGCCTTTCTTTTCAGCGCCCATTTTCCAATGACGAAACAGTAGTCCGGCGCGAGCCGGGTGATCTTTATTTCGGAGAAGGTCAGCTGTCCCATTTTGTCCGGGCTGTCATAGCTGGATTTGTAGCGCGCGAGGGCGGCGGCATAGCCGTAGGATGGGCCCGATTTCCCGATAAAAACGAGGGAGTCGCTGTTCCAGTAGCCTTTCATGAAGTCGTCGATATTGCCGCGGTTCCAGGCTGCCGTCTGGTCGGTCATCAGCCGGCGGATGGCAGACTCGGGAGTTTGCGCGGTTGCGGGGGTGGGTTGCGCGGAGCCGGCCATCGCGGCCGCAAGAAGAAAGATCAAAAGAGGGGTTCGCATGCGGTGTTTTTTATAAATTTCCTATTCCTCATCCATTTCCCGCAGCAATTCCTGCAATTTTTTAATATGACGGCCGTAGAGTTTGTTGATATACCAGACATTGAAGTAGTACATGGCGACAGTAAAGGGTACCAGCATCAGCAGCCAGATCGTCGAATTCTTCCACCAGGGCGCCGGGGACAGGCTATGGTAGACCCTTGTATTGTCCGGATAGAACAGCTGAAAATGGAAGATGAGATAGGTCAGGATGGCCATGGTGGGGATGACGATGGTCGAAGCCAGCAGATAGAACCGGGTGTATTTCTTCAGGGTCGCGACCTGGCGGGCGAGGTTCGAGCGGACCTGGCAGGACAGACACTGCATGGTGTTCAGGAGCCGGGACTTGCGGTAGTAGTAGGCGCAGAACAGCCCGCCTACCAGCAGCAGGGCGAGCGAGATAGCCCGCAGCCTGCCCTGAAACTCCACCAGGTAGAAGAGGATCAGGGGTACATAGGCTACGATGATGCAGAGCAGTTCGATACGGAGGTTGCGCCGCATCCGGGCCACGGGGCCGCGGGACCGCTGCTGCAGCAGGGGCAGCAGGCTTTCGCGACCGGGATAGCGGTCGTCGTCGACGCCGTGGTTACCGCTGCCGGTGCGATCGCCGGTGCCGGGGGCCTCAGGGGCGCTGTCACGCCAGATCTCTTTAAGACTATCCAATTCCATATGCGGCCTCCTTTGTCATTTTACGAAGTTTGTCCCTGATCCTGTTCATCTTTACTCTGAGATTGTTTTGGGGAATACCCAGGATCTCTTCCATTTCCTGATAGGATTTGTCTTCCAGGTAGAGCATGGTCAGCGCCTTTTCCACTTCCGTGAGCCTGTTGATAGCGGTGTAGAGCAGCTGAAGCTGTTGTTCCTTTTCCCCGGAATACTGGATGTCCTGTAACTGGGTGGGGAGTTCGCCTGGATCAATAAATGTCGTCGGGGGGCGCTGTTTGCGCAGATCGGAAATGGCGGTATTCAGTGCGATCCGGTACAGCCAGGTGCTGAATTTGGCGTCCCCCCGAAACCCGGGATAAGACCGCCACAGCTGAATGACGATCTCCTGGAAGAGGTCCTGCCGGTCGGTATCGGTAAAACAGTATAGTCTGCATACCTTATGCAGGATCCCCCTGTGCTGGTCGACGAGGCGGATAAAATCGTCCTGTTGCCCGTTGCTTACCACGAATCGCTTGTAAAAGGGTTTATGCAGTAATATCACTTTTTGTCGGCAATTGAAGGAAAATATTACATTCGCGCCTATGAATAAGATCTATCATCTCGCTACTTGTACCACCTGCCAGCGAATTCTGGAAGAGACGGGTGCGGGTAAAAAGGGGATTGCCCTGCAGGATATCAAGACCGAACAGATCAGTCCGGAACAGCTGGACCAGCTGAAAGAAAAGGCGGGTTCGTACGAGGCGTTGTTCAGCCGCCGCGCCATAAAGTACAAGGAAATGGGGCTGAAAGACCAGCGGCTCGGCGAAGCGGACTACCGCCGGCTGATCCTGGAAGAATATACCTTTCTCAAGCGTCCAGTCGCCGTTGTCGGGGACAACATATTTGTGGGGAATGATAAAAAGACCGTTGCCGCCCTCGGGAACGCGCTGAAAAAGAAAACGTAGCCGTCACCGACCCGACCTGTGGCCTCAGTTCTGCGACAGCATTTTGGTCCCGAAGAAACCCTGCTGCCGGACCACTTTTACCCTCACCAGACCCCGGATCCCTGCATAGTCACGGGCAGAGCTAAAGATATAGGCCTCAGGCAGTTCGACTATTCTTTCGCGGACCGGGTTCTCGTGTATATGGGCGATCCGGGACAAAAGTGTATCGCAGTCTCCCTCGATGCGAAGGGGGCTGCTGCAGTTCTGCCACAGGTGGAATTTCTCCAGCCTTCGGAGGGATTTGGGATATTCCTCGAAATGACGCAGCATCCAGTCGCGGCGGAAGTCCATTTCCAGATCGATCGTCTTCAGGACCTCCGGCGTCGTAAATTTCTTAAAGTCGCGCTCGAAATAGGATGGCGTTACGCCGTCCTTTGTCCGGATGATGAGATGGAGATGGCTGGACATCAGACACCAGCTATAGATGGTCAGACCCTGGGTGTCGACGAAGTAGTTGAGAGCCTCTGCTATCACCTGTTTATAAGCCGGCCTGACGAATACATCAATCTTATCTACCGTATTCAGTGTCAAAAGGTAACACGCGTCGAGGGGAACTTTCGGCTTATCCTTTGAGAACATAACCTTCGATTTGGTGATAAAATAGCGTTTCCGCCGGCGAATGTCCGGCTTGCGGGTGACAGGTTATGGGAAAGGGATGTCTTTAAAGGTACAAAAAAATGTATCTTTTGTTTACATAGCTCATGTTATTTTTTCTACATCCGTAACATCAGTCGGATGTCCATTCACCGAAGTAAGTTTTACCCTTTGCCGGGGATAGGCACTGCAATAGATATAGTGCCGGGGGTCGTCGACCCATTTTGCCCTTTGGAGTTTGTCGATCGGCGACGGAAGGGGTTTGTCCTTCCTCACGAGCTTTTCCAGATCGACGGGCTGATTGCCGAACTGCCAGAAATGGTGTTCGGAATCGTGTTGGTACCGGTTGGCAAAAAAATGGAACAGACGCATGAGCCACTCTTTACGGCTTTCCTCGGGGTGTTCGGATATGGCGCGGAGGAGCTGTTTAGCCGAGATGCTTTTCAGATCCCGTAAAACTTTTGGCAGGTTACCTTTTCCTTGTTCGACGTCCGCGATCATATACAGCTGACTGGGCAGGATGGCGTATTCGTATACCCGTAACCGTTTGTTCTCTATGCAGTAGTTTAGATTATCTACAAGCAGATCACAATATTCGTAGCGGGTGAACACGTCGATCCCGCCAACTACGGTTAGGGTTACAAAATACAATCCGTTCGGCTGTATCTTGTACATTTCGGTCATGCGTAAAAGGTAGCAAAATTTTATTAAAGTCAATAGCTGTGGCCATTTTCAGCGCGACGGACTCCGTCATTTTTTTACATCGCTGCTGCAAATCACGTCATTTTTTCCCAGTGTTAGAAAAGTTCTACAAAGGAGATTCGTTCCCGAACCATTGACTGCAAATTCGTCTCAGTTGTGCAAAAAATTTGCAAGAACCAACGGTTGAAACCCAACAAACCGCATCGCCTCTATCCCTCTACAATGCGCAGCTTGGCAAAGTTCAGCATGATCTTTTTTTCTCCGTTGTTCTGGAACCTGACGGTTGCGATCGGGCTATGCGCGGAGCCTTCGATGCTCATGACCTCGCCGAATCCGAATTTCTGGTGCTCTACTTTTTGTCCAACCTGCAGGCTCGAAGTATCGCTGGCAACAAAGTCGGGCGACGGACTGTGCTCGATCGTTCTCATGTATGGCTTGGGGGGCACGTAGGACGGCTTGGTCTCTTTCTTTGCCGGCGGAGGGCCGTATCTTTTCTCTGCCTGTGAGGCGGAGCTGCCGCCAAAATTATTGCCGTGCATGCGGTCATAAGCCGATCCCGAGGGTCCTGAAAAACCCTGGTTGCGTATGCCTCCGCCTGCAAAGCTGCGGTCTAAATATTCGGAGGGGATCTCGTCTATAAAACGGCTGGGCTCGTTCTGCACCAGGTTGCCAAACCGGTAGCGCGTATTGGCATAGGATATCCAGAGGCGTTGCTTGGCCCTGGTGATCACTACGTAGAAAAGCCTTCTTTCTTCTTCCAGCTCTTCGCGGGTATTGATGGCCATCCCATTGGGGAACAGCATTTCTTCCAGTCCGACCGCAAAGACGCAGGAGAACTCCAGGCCCTTGGCGGCGTGGATACTCATGAGCTTGACCGTGTCGGCGTTGGGATCCTTCTCGTCGGCGTCTGTCAGCAGCGTGATCTGCTGGAGGTAATTGCCAAGGCCCTTCATCTCGGGTTCGAGCACGCCGTCTTCGTCGGGTCTTTCGGTGAACTCCTTGATAGAGTTGAGCAATTCCTGCGTATTTTCATACCGGGCTAGCCCTTCGGTGGTCTTATCGTTGAACAGCTCTTTGACGATATTGGTCTGTTTGCCGACATGGGCCGCGACGTCATAAGCGTTGTGCTTTTCGAGCATACTGGCGAAGCTGCGGATCATCAGCGCAAAATTCTCCAGCGCTTCCAGCGTGCCGGCCTTGAAGCCGAATTCCCGGGCTCTCTCCACCACTTCCCAGAGGGAGATATTATTTTCGTTGGCGGCGAGTACGGCCCTGTCGATCGTCGTTTTACCGATGCCGCGGGCGGGATAGTTGATGATGCGTTTGAGCGCTTCTTCGTCTTTCGGGTTGACGATGATGCGCAGATAAGCCACAAAGTCCTTTATCTCTTTTCTTGAATAAAAACTAACCCCGCCAAACATGGTATACGGGATCGCCATCCGCCTCAGGCTTTCTTCAAAAGCGCGGCTCTGTGCGTTGGTCCGGTAGAGGACGGCAAAGTCGCGGTTGTTGTAATGATTGCGCAGGCGCTGCTCCTGGATCGTGTCGGCGATAAATTTTCCCTCTTCGTTGTCGGTCATGAGCCGGACGAGCCGGATCTTCTCCCCCGGGGAGTTGTCGGTCCAGAGATTTTTGGGGATCTGTCCTTTATTATTGCGGATGATCTCGTTCGCGACATTCAGGATACTCTGGGTGCTCCGGTAGTTCTGTTCGAGCATGACCACCTTGACGTCGTCATAGTCTTTTTGAAACTGGAGGATGTTCTCGATTGTCGCGCCCCGGAAACTATAAATGCTCTGGGCGTCGTCTCCTACGACGCATACATTCTCGTGTGCAGCCCCGAGCAGCTTGATGATCTCGTACTGGGCCGGGTTGGTATCCTGGTACTCGTCGATCATGATATATTTGAACTTATGCTGAAACTTGTGCAGGCTCTCGGGGTGGTTCTTGAGCAGCTCGTACATATTCACCAGCAGGTCGTCGAAGTCCATCGCCCCATTCTTTCTGCAGCGGGCTACGTAGGCGGCGAATATTTGCGCGATAGCCGGCCTGTTCGCGCGCATATCTTCCTGCTGGACGGCGTAGTCGTTGGCATATTCGACGGGCCCCACCAGGCTGTTCTTGGCCTGGGAGATCCGGTTGTATACCGCATTGGGCTTATAGTGTTTGTCGTCGAGGTTCAGTTCGTTGATGACGGTCTTCAGCACGCTCCTGGCGTCGTCGGTGTCGTAGATGGTGAAATTCCTGTCGTAGCCCAGATGGTGGGCTTCGCCGCGCAGGACCCGGGCAAAAACGCTGTGGAAGGTACCGATGAACAGATTTCTGGCCTGGGAGTCGCCGAGGATCTTTTCCACCCGCTCTTTCATCTCCTTGGCCGCCTTATTGGTGAATGTGAGGGCGAGAATATTGAATGCATTCACCCCCTGGGAGAGGAGGTGGGCAATACGGGTCGTAAGCACTTTGGTTTTGCCGCTGCCCGCGCCTGCCACGATCATGATAGGGCCGTCTACATGTAATACCGCTTCTTTCTGCCGGTCGTTCAATCCGCTGAGATAGTCTTGCATGCCGCGAAGTTAATTAAATCCGCGCGAACTCGGGTGTCCGCGTTTTTGGTGCGGTCAGCCTGATTGTCATGTAGTTAAAGAAGTCACTCCCGAATGAAAGAAGTTAATTAATTTACCGCCAAAAGCCCCTTCGGGGGCTCGTCCAAAGTTATGTTACCCGAGGCTCTTCCTTATCATCTGAAAGTCCGCGATCATTTTAAACAGCAGGGCTCCACCTGGGAGTTTTTTGCCGCTGTGCGTACCCGCGAAGAGCAGCTGGTTGCTTTCAGGACCGAGCTGCTGAAGAATACCTACCAGTTTCGGCCGGAGACGGACAAGGCTCTCTACGAGAAAGTCGACCTTGCACGGGAAAAGCTGGGGCTGGGTGACCTGGTGGTGACCATCAGTCAGGCGCAGCTATACGATAGTCCCGAGATGAATGCGAGTATCGTCTATCTGGACCAGGAGGCGCATATCGTATTTAGCGGTCCGATCATCGGGCGGCTCAACGACGCCGAGCTGCTGGCCGTGATCGCGCACGAGCTGAGTCATGTCCGGTTGTTCCGCGCTTTTGACGGCGAACTCGAAGTTGCCGACCGGATCATCACTGCCATTGCCAACAACTACCAGAGCGAGCCGCCCTGGTTCGAGACGGCCAGACTTTTCAAACTGTATACCGAAATTTATTGCGACCGCGGCGCTTATACCGTAGTGGGGGACACCGGCCCGGTGATAACGTCCCTGCTGAAGATCGCGACGGGTCTGGAGGAGGTCAGCGCCGAGAGTTACGCGCAGCAGGCGGAGGCCGTCTTTTCCGCGGAGCCGGGGACGCGGGCTGTTAACCCGACGCATCCGACAAATTTTATACGTACGAGGGCGTTGCGGCTGTGGGCGGAGCGGCCTGACGAGGCTGGCGGGGTCGTCGCCCGGATGATCGAGGGCAGGCCGGAACTGGACCGGCTCGATCTGTTCGCCCAGTACGAGCTCAATGATCTGACCAGGGCGTTCCTGGTCGGGTACCTTCGTCCCGAATGGTTTCGGAGTGCTCTGGTCGAAGGACTGGCGGAACAGTATTTTCCTAAGATCTCGTTCGACACAGGAATTCAGGATCCCGCCGCGCTCGCCGAACGTATTGCCGGAGCACACCCCAGCATCCAGGACTATTTCGCCTATGTGCTGCTGGATTTTGTGCTGACCGACCCTTCCCTCGAGGAGATGCCGGCGGGCCGCGCATTCGAGTTTGCCGGGGAGATGCAGCTAACGGCAGCCTTTGAGTCCGCGTATAAAAAAGAGCTGCAGCTCAGCGATAAGAAATGGCTGCAGTACAAACAAAAAGTTCAGGAAACCTATGCGAATACCATTATCCGACTTTCTCGCGACGGCCTTTGACAAGGGCGACTATTCGACCGACGACAGCATCGCCTTCGTCATGCCCCTGTTCCGGGAGGTCCTCGGCTTCCACGAGGCGGGGCTGGTAGGGCCGTTCGAAAGAGAGGACGCCCTGTTTATCACCGAAGGAGTGCTGGATATCGACGAGACCCTGGCCCACGCGCCGGCGCAGGCACTTTACCGGGTGGAGGCCCTCTATCGCGAACTGCGCACCAAAAGTTTTGACGTGACCGACAAGATCCGGCTCCAGGCGGACACGGGCAACGACACCATGCACCCGGAGACGCTCCAGATGCATACCGACCTGCGTGAGCCGCTGAAATATCCCGCCTATCTGCCGGGCTACCGCAGCCACGAGATCATGCTCGGTCACCACGATCCGCAGACCGATATCTTTTGTCTGGGGCTTGTCCTTGGCAGCATGGCAATGGGACTGGACCTCTATGATGAGCATGACCTTACCGTCTTTGTACAGCAGCGCACAAATCCTTCGCTGTTTAACCAAAGGATACACCCGACTCTCGGGCGGCTGATCACCGAGATGACCGAGCTGGACAGGAGCCGCCGGTCGCAGGACCTGTATGATATCATCCGGCGTCTCGAACACTACCGCGACTATGACCCGGAAAAACAGACCGACCTCAGTCAGATCGCGGGATGGGTGCATAAAGAGCTGAAACAGCGCGAGGCCTTTATCCTCAATCGGCTGCGCAACCGGCTGTTCGATACCAGCCGGCGAAACCGGTTGTTGTACTACAAGCCGAATATGCGGTTTGTCAACCTGACCGTCAGCAGCGTACCGATCGTTCTGCACTACCAGAGTATCCGCCCCGAGCTGTTGTTTACCTGGCACGGCGAACTGGCGGAAAAGATCACGGGGATGAAGGAGATCGTTCTGAACAAATACCTCCGTTTTGAAGATCATGGCTACCTTCCGAGCTCCCTGGACCGGGTGCGGGTGGAATCGCAGCGGGACGTGCAGGAATATGGTTTCAGCCAGCTGCGGCTAGTGATCGCCTTCCTCAACTGGCACAACCTGAAAGAAGATCCGCGGGAGAGGATACAGAGCCCGCTGCTCCTTCTGCCGGTCAGTCTGAAAAAGAATAAAAAACTAAAAGAGGACCACTATGTATTAAAGGTCCTCGACAATGCCGCCGAGGTCAATCCGGTACTGGCGGGGCAGTTGAAAGAGCTCTATGGGATCCGTCTGCCGGATTTTATCGATCTCGACGAGATGAGCCCCGAACAGTTCTACAACCACGTCCGGGCGCAGATCGAAGGGGCCAACCAGGGCATTGCCCTCCACTATATCGACAGGCCGCGGATCCGGCTGATCCACAGCGAGGCGCGGCAGACGGTCAACAACTACCGCAAAAGGCTTCGGCGCCGGGGGTACAAGGAAACGGGCTATCAGTCCATTCCTTATAGCTATGACCCGGAGCACTACAAGCCGCTGGGGCTGGAGATCTTCCGTCAGCGAATCGAGCCGCGGGGCAGTTTTCTGGAGTCGATGGTCAATCCCGGCGTCCGGATGAATATTCGTTATCTGGTGGATGGCGGACAAGACGCGGATGACGTTCTGCCGGCGGACGAGACCGGGTCGATGCCCGGCGGGAATTCCCGCGAGCGTCAATTATATACGCTGGCGGAAAGCGAGAGTAATCCCTATAGCTGGGACTTCGACGTCTGCCATATGGTCCTCGGCAACTTCAACTACAAGAAGATGAGCCTGGTCAGGGACTACAATACCGTCATCGATCAGGAGCTGCAGCACCACGTCTTCGACGCCCTGTTCAGCGAACAGCCCCGCAATCTTGCGGAACATGCCTTCGACCTGAACAAACCCGACGAGTGGTATCACGTGATCACCGCCGACCCTACGCAGGCGAGGGCCATCCTGCAGAGCAGGGCCGGCTACAGCTATATCATACAGGGGCCTCCGGGTACGGGCAAGAGCCAGACCATCACCAATCTTATAGCGGACTTTGTCGCGCGCGGCAAGAGCATACTTTTTGTCTGCGAGAAAAGGGCGGCGCTGGACGTGGTCTTTCACCGGCTCAAACAGGTAGGTCTCGAGGAACTCTGCTGTTATATCCACGACAGCCAGGGAGACAAACGGGAGTTCATCCGCAACCTGAAGGCCACGTACGAGGCGTTCACGCAGGACAGACCCGATCTGGCGCAGCTGAAATCGCGGCGCCAGCAGCTGCTGGACAAGATGAATATTTCGATCGACCTCATCCGTGAGTTTCACTCGGTCAGCCTATCGGAAGCGGCGGGCGCCGGCATTGACGTTCGGCAGCTGATAGAGCGGGTCATCCTTCTCCGGGACCATTTGGTGACTATCGCGCCGAAAGACGAAGAGCTCCTCCCAAACTACCGGGACTGGCGGGATTCCGCGGGAGCGCTGAAAGAACTGGATGAAATGCTGGAGGAGACCGGTGCAGACCCCGTCTATTCTGCGCACCCGTTCAGCCGAATACAGGAACAGATCATTTTATCGGATAGCCCTCACCGGCAGCTGGATACGGCGCTGGCGCAGGCGCTCACACTTCTGGACGAGGTGGAAGCCCTGCTGAACGGCTGTCGGGTCGACCCGCAGCACGTGCAGGACCCCGAGCGGCTGAAGAGTCTGGTACAGTTTGCCGTGCTTCTATATCCATTTGCACGGACTGGGCATCTGGCCGTCGCCGATCCCGACCGCGAAGAGGCGAAACGGCTGGGTCGAAGGCTAAGGAAGTACAAGCAGTTGCAGGACGCGCACCAGCAGGCGTGGAAGAACAACGAGGGGTGGACAAACAAGCTGCCCGCGCGCGATCTCGACGCTGCGATCAGGCTGGCGACCGAAAAAGAAGGAAAGTTCTTCAGTATGTTCAGCGGCGCCTGGAAGCGGCTGAAGCAACAGATCGGGACCAGCTATGACCTTTCGCAGCACGCCGTGAAACCCACCTGTCTCAGCCTGCTGGGGCAGCTGAAGGCCGAATATGACGCACAGGCGGAGGTAGAGCAGGAGAAGCGCAAGCTGGAAGAAGACTATCGCATGGACAACCTGGACACAGCGAAACTCAGTATCGAACTGCTGCAGGGACGGCGGGGACAGCCGGAATTGGAATACCTGCTGCGGCACCCGGATGGTCCGGCGCTGGTCGCCTCGCTGCAGGCCCTGCACCAGCCGCTGAGCAGGCTCGAGACGCAGCTGCGGCGCTGTCTTCAGGAGCCCGCGACGGGAAGCCTGCCGGAGATAAGGGACGAGCTGCAGAACATCCAGGCGAATGCCGACGGGCTGCGGGACTGGCTGCCGGTGCTCAGGGCATTCTGCACCCTTCCGCCGGCGGTGAAGAAGGCGGTTCGTCTATTGCCGATGCGCACCATACAGATAGACGTGGCCATTGCGAGAAAAGGCCTGGACGAGGTATACCAGTCGAACCGCGTTTACAGGGGCATCGACAAGCAGGCGCTCGACAAGGCCGTACAGCAGTTGGGCGAGGCGTATAGTTCCCTGCTCGGGCTGAACGCGGAGGTGATCCGGGCCTATGTGCGGCAGAAATTCCTGCACCAGCTGGAGGTGTCGGGCAGGCCTGCGGGTCAGCTGACGGAAGACCAGAAAAAATTCAAGAAAGCGTATACTGAAGGACGCAAGATACTGGAGAACGAGTTCGGGAAGAGCATGCGCTATAAAAGCATCCGCGAGCTATCGGAAAAAGACAGCGGACTCGTGCTGAAGGATATCAAACCTGTGTGGCTGATGAGCCCTTACAGCGTCAGCGACAGCCTTCCGCTGGATACCGCGCATTTTGACGTCGTCATCTTCGACGAGGCCAGCCAGATCACGCTGGAAGAAGGTGTGCCGGCCCTGTACCGCAGCGGGCAGACGATCATTGTTGGAGATGAGAAACAGATGCCGCCAACGGATTTTTTCAGCGCAACCGCCAACGGAAACGACCCGGACGATATGGACAAGGCGGAAGACCGGGAGGAGAACGAATGGCTCAGCGACGACGCGGACAGCCTGCTGGTACAGGGTGCGCGCAAACTGGACTCTACCCTGCTGAGCTGGCACTACAGGAGTCACTACGAGACGCTGATCAGCTACAGCAATCACGCCTTCTACGAAGGCGACCTGCTGACCATCCCCGACAAGACCATCCACCACCACGAAAAACAGCCGCTCAGGATCACCGCTCCCGAACAGGCCTCGTCCACGGTGGAATGTCTGTTCGACCGCAGCATCAGCTATCACCTGCTGCCGGACAGCGTATATGAGAAGAGGAGCAATGCCGGAGAGGCGGACTATATTGCGCATATCGTTCGCGAGCTGTTGAAACGGGATGTCCGGGAAAGTATCGGCATCGTCGCCTTCAGCCAGGAGCAGCAGCATACCATCGAAACGGCGCTGGACCTGCTCGCGGAAAAGGACACGGAGTTCGCGCAGCGGCTGGAGGAGGCTTATAACAGGACCGAGAACGACCAGTTCACGGGACTTATCATCAAAAATCTGGAGAACATACAGGGGGACGAGCGGGACATTATTATCATGAGCGTCTGCTACGGCCCCGACAGCCGGCGGCGGATGCTGATGAATTTCGGTCCGGTCAATAAAAAAGGCGGAGAAAAGCGGCTGAATGTACTTTTCAGCCGCGCGCGAAAACATATGGCGGTCGTGAGCAGTATCCGCTATGACCAGATCACGAATGAGTACAACGAGGGCGCCAACTATCTGCGCCGCTTCCTGCAGTATGCCGAGCTGGTCAGTGTCGGGCAGATGGGGACGGCGCGGGCGATATTGGATGGGCTGGTACCGCACAAGGCGGAGGCCCAGGGCGCGGTCCGGCCGACCGTCATCCGGGAGCAGCTGAAGCAGCAGCTGGTGGCACTCGGCTATGAGGTGGCGGAGCAGGTGGGGCAGTCGGATTTCAAGTGCTCGCTGGCCGTGAGGAAGAAGGGAGAGGACGAGGCCTATTCGCTGGCGATACTGATCGACGACGACTCGCACTACCGGAACGGCAATCTGGTGGAGCAGTATTATCAGCGGCCGGCGATACTGAAGGCCTTTGGATGGAGGGTGTTGCCGGTATATGCCAAGGACTGGCTGCACCAGCCGCAGAAGGTGATTGAGCTGGTGGTGAAGGCGTTGAAAGAGCCCGTCACGGGTGACGGTTCACACAGTCCCGGCGGGGCAACCAACTTATCCGGTCAATATGGCGCAGACGTGGCTTCTCCCGTTGATGATCCGTTATCCCCGGTGGCGGGGGCCACGGCAGTTCTGCCCGATGGGTCGGGTTCCGCGGCCGGAGCATATGATCTTTTGGTATTCCGGCGGCTGGTCGCCGACGAAGAGCGATTCTGGGAATCGGCCATCGATGGCAATAGACTCGTGGTCCGCTGGGGGAAGACAGGCAAGCGGGGACAGATACAGCTGAAAACTTTTCCCGATGAGGAGGCTGCGCGCAGAGAGCAGGACCGGCAGGAGAAGGAGCAGATAAATAAGGGATTCCGCGGGGCTTAGGAGCCGCGCTGGGAACCGCCGGTGAGACGGGTATTCTTTACTGCGCCTTTTGTGGCCTTACCTTTTCCCGAGGGGAATCCAGGGATATTGCTTTTGGGAGCCGCGGGCAGTTTGCCGTCCTTTTTCTTTTTATTATTGGGTATGAGTGCCATATAAATTATTTTTAATAAGATAACAGAAAAATAAACCCCCATGGGGCTTTGATCACACAAAATACTATTTTCTTGGCAAAAGAGCTCTATTTCGACATTTCCAGCGAGAACAGCGGCGGAAGTCTCTACCGGGTTACGGGTGAGGGGGAACCGCACTACTATTATAATCACAGTACCTACGATGATACGAAAGATGAGGTGAAGATCTTTGAGACGCGGTACCCGGACTTCGTGGAATTTTGGAACATGCTGACCCGGGATCGTAAATGGTTCTACCTGCATCCGATGTTCGTGCACCCCGAGCAGCGGGAGTTTGTGCGGCAGCAGCTGGCCGCGGTGGATTGGTCGGTGCATCCGGATAGAAAGTGGCAGGAGAGTCATCAGCGTCAGTGGAAGAAGGTACTGACGGATCCGGATACTTATTACCGGCCGCAGATCTAAGGGATGCGGCCCTCTTCCTGCCCCTGAAGGATAACGGAGCGCAGCGAACGTTACGAACGAGTTCTGAACAGTGTTCGGAACGAAGTTTTCATTGCAGGCGGGAGATCTCGTTGTCGGGAAGATGGTTGAACACGTATTTCCCGTGGATTAGGCCTTCAGCGTCTTTGACGCGACGGCCGGTTTCCTCACCCAGTGAGAAAGCTCCGTATTGTCTTCCGCCAGCAGGGTCAGTATCCCGTTGCGGATGCGATAATGGGCGGTGCTCCTCAGGCTTTTCATAAATGCCGGTTCATTATAACCAGGGCAGGCCATTTTTGTTGTAATTATTTTATCGGAGAAGGAAAGGCTGCTGTCCGTTTTGCTAAAATAGAACGACCCGCGCATCGAGTTGCATCCGGTATTGCCGGAAAAACGGGATTTAGCCATGTCAAACAGCATCGCCGGCGTCTTGCCTGCGGCCGTGTCCGAGGGCAGAACGGGCTCCAGCCACCAGGCCCCGCCAAGGGTGCTCGTGTCCGGGGGAAGCGGTTTTGCCGTCGCGGTGACGGAGGAGTCGGCCTGGCGCTTTTCCGGCTTCGGCAGAGGGCTCTGGCAGGCGGCCAACAGCAAAATGAAGATAACTGGAAGAAGTTTCATGGCGGTGTTTTTGATATGATTTTCAAAAATGGTGCCACCGAAATCTTTAATTTACATCCATGCTACAGGACAACCTTCTGCTGATCATATCCCTTTTGTTCGTGGTCTCCATGCTGGCAATGCTGAGCAATAAGCTGCGTATCTCCTATCCTATCTTTCTTGTGATCGCGGGGCTGGCCATCAGTCTGGTGCCGGGGATCCCGATGATCAGGCTCGAACCGGATATCGTCTTTGTCATCTTCCTGCCGCCGCTGCTGTATTCCGCCGCCTGGTATACGTCCTGGCATGACTTCTGGAAAATGCGGCGGCCCATCGGCATGCTGGCATTCGGACTGGTCATCTTCACCTCCTGTACCGTGGCGCTGGTCTCCAATATGCTGATCCCGGACTTTTCTCTGGCCTGCGGTTTTCTGCTGGGAGGGATCATTTCTCCCCCTGACGCGGTAGCCGCCACTACCGTCCTTCAAAATCTCAAGATGCCAAAGCCCATCGTGACCGTCCTCGAAGGAGAAAGCCTGGTCAACGACGCGTCTTCGCTGATCGTTTTCCGGTTTGCCCTGGCGACCATTTTCACGGGGAAGTTCATCCTGTGGAAGGCCGGGGTCGACTTCATGAGCGTCGTATTCCTGGGCATACTGATCGGGCTGGTCATCGGCAATATTGTCTACGCCATGCACCGGTGGCTGCCGACGACCCCAAGTATCGATACCGTCATCACCCTGCTGTCTCCCTATCTGATGTATATAACGGCCGAACATTTTCACGCATCCGGCGTCCTGGCGGTGGTCAGCGGCGGGCTTTTCGTCAGCTACCGCTCGCACGAGATCTTCAGCTACAACAGCCGTCTGCAGGGCCAGAGCGTCTGGAATGTACTGGTGTTCCTGCTCAATGGCGTCGTGTTCATCCTTATCGGACTTCAGCTGCCCGGCATTGTTAGAGATCTTGGCGAATACTCGCTGGGGGCCGCCATACTCTATGGGGTTATCATCAGTCTGGTGACGATACTGATCCGCATTGCCTGGGTCTTCCCCGGCGCCTATTTGCCGCGGATATGCAGCAAACGGATTCGGCTGAAGGAGGTCAATCCGGGCCGGAAAGCCATATTTGTAGTCGGATGGAGCGGTATGCGCGGCGTCGTCTCCCTTGCTTCGGCGCTGGCCATCCCCCTGCTGCTCAGCGACGGGTCGCCGTTTCCCCACCGCAACCTCATTCTATTCATCACCTTTATCGTCATTCTGTTCACCCTGGTGCTCCAGGGACTGACCCTACCCTATATCATCCGCAAGCTGGGCATCACCGTCAAGGAGAACGAGGAAGAACAGCGGCTATCCATCAGGCTGAGACTCGCCACCGCGGCGCTGGAACACATCACCACCGCCTACAGCAGTGAGTCCGAGTCGATCGACGCATTCAACCGCCTCAAGGCCCGGTACGAGCGGATGGTGGAGATCACCGGCAAACGGCTCGAAAGCGAAGAAGGAGACGAAGTGGCTCCCGCCTTTTTGCCCCGCTACCGCCAGTTGCTGCTCGAGCTGGTAGACATCCAGCGCAAAGAACTCTCCCATATGCGCCGCATCAACGAATTCGGGGAAGAGCTTCTGCGGAGTAAGGAGTTCGAGCTGGACCTGGAAGAGGCGAGGTTCAGGAGGTAGGCCGCTCCACCATGCGCCTAAACGCGCACTCTGCGGTCCCGTCGGTATCCGTTAGTTTTGGGCCATATGGGAAAAATCATTTATATTAGAAATAAATGCTATGAAAAAATTAAGCCTCTTTTTCCTCTTCGCGGGTCTCCTCACCATCACTTCCCAGGCCCAGTTAAAAGACGCACTGTCCAAGGCAACCAGTTCCGGAGCGGCCAACGCCGGTAGTTTGCTGAAGCAATTCGCAGGCGCGATAAAACCGACCTCCTTTCTTCCGTCATGGGGCAGCGGCGGAAAGACCGACTGGCTCGCGGCCGCCGGTAAGGTGTCCAGCGCTGTTAGTATGGCGAAGTCGGTCAGCGGGCTGGCCGGGTTTATCAGGCCGGATATGCTCAAGCAAGGCTTTAGTGTCGGAAGTCTTACGCAGGCGGCGGGCGCCGTCAAGACCTATGCCGATGCGGGGAATGTGCTGAAGAGCCTCGAAGGCGGGCTGAAGCCGGAGGCGATGCTCAGCAGCTGGGCTACCAAACGTCCAGCATGGCTGAATGCGCTGAATATGCTTAAATAGTACGCGCGTGCAGGAGGACGACGCGATAGAGCTCCTCCGGGCTGAAGGGTTTTACCACGACGTCGTTGAGACCGGCGGCGAAGGCTTCGCTTTCCACTTCTTTCGGCGTACTGGCCGTCAGGGCAATGATGGGGATCGTTTCACCTCTTTTACGGAGGAGGATGGTGGCTTCGTAGCCGTCCATCACCGGCATGTGCAGGTCCATCAGCACCAGCTGGTGGCGCGTGGGATTGAGTGCGGTCAGCGCCTCTTCACCATTGGTGGCCACGTCTACGACGGCGCCGTTGTTCTCCAGCATTGTTCGGGCGACGAGCACGTTGAGCGGGTTGTCCTCGACCAGCAGGATCTGGATGCCGTGGAGGGGTGCCTGGCCGTCGGCCGACGGGGCGCTTTTCTCTTCGCCAGCCGCTTCGGCGCTGATCGGGAAGGTCTGGGTAAAATAAAAGCAGGAGCCCTCTCCGGGTTTGCTCCGCAGCTGGAGCAGTACGCCCTGCAGCTCGAGGATCTTCTTCGTGATAGCCAGGCCGAGGCCCGTGCCGCCATAGCTGCGGGAGGTGGAGGAATCCGCCTGGGTAAATCTGTCGAAGATCATCTGCTGCTTCTCCGGCGCGATCCCGATGCCCGTGTCCGTAACTTTTACGGAAACCGACAATGAGTCCGGCCACCGATGGTCCACGACAAGCGCCAGCGTCACCGATCCTTCGCGGGTAAACTTGATCGCGTTGTGTACAAGGTTATTGATCACCTGGCTGGTCCTTGTGGGATCCCCGACAAGGCGTTTATCGAGGCCGGGGTCGATGTCGATCCGGAGCTCTATTCCCTTCTCGTCCGCGGCGTTCTTCAGGCCGGCCACGATATTGCGGGCGATGGCGGGGAGGTCAAAGGAGATCTGTTCGAAGCCGATCTTGCCTTCCTCGATCTTATTATAGTCAAGAATATTATTCACGATAGAGAGCAGGTTATTGGCGGAGAATAGCAGGACGCCGAGGTCTTCTTCCTGGTCGGCCCTGGGCTTGTTGCGCAGCAGCAGGTGCGTCATCCCGATGACGGCATTGAGGGGCGTCCTTATTTCGTGCGACATGGTGGACAGAAATTCCGATTTGACCCGGAGACCCTGCTGCGCGAGGAATGTAGCCTGGCGGAACGTATGCGCAAAGCGGTGGGACAGCGCAAGGGACTGTAGAAAAAAGAAACCGATATAGCCGAAGAACAGCGGTATCCGCAGGTCCGGGATGACGAGGAAATAGTGCAGGTTCATCAGCAAAAAGATGAACAGCATGACGGCGGTGCTCAGCAGCGCGAAGAGAGAGCCGCTTCTTTTGTGCCGCGCGGCCTGGATATAGATGTACATCGCATAGGCGATGCAGAGGAACATCACCAGCAGGAAGTAGACCAGGTACCTTGTAAATATCAGGGTCGGGGTAAAGAGGACGACGGCGGTATACAGTATGCAGAACCAGATCATCCCCTTCAGGATCACCGGGTGGGAATCGTCAGGGTAGAGCTTGCCGGTATAGAGCGTGAAGAGGATTATCCCTATGGACAGCGTAAGATATTCCAGACGGGTGGTGATAAACCAGTCCATGTCCGAGAACAGCGAGTGGAGGGCGTAGTGATTGGTGCCCACCATCCGGTAGCTGAAGACGATACAGAATAGCGCGAAATAGAGGATCGTCCGGTCGTTGCGCCCGAATACGAAGAGGCCGAGAAAAAACAAGCCGCCCATGAACAGACAGCCGGCGAGCAGGAAGTCATAGGCCGAGTCGCGGTATTTTTTCAGGATGAGCTGGTCCTTGTCGCCGAGCAGGATCTCCTTATAGGGTCCGCCCCGGTTGTGCCAGAAGTTGGCGATCTGCATGACCATGACCAGGGTATCGGTGCCACTGGCGGGAAGGACTACGGTACGGGTGACCCAGAACGGTTTGGCTTTTTCTTCCGTTGTTGCCGGTTGGCCGTTCTGCGCCTGGACTACACCATTCACATATAGTGCGAACGAACAGTAGGTGTCGGGGACCTCGAGGCCAAGCCTTGGTCTTTTGGAAGGAAGAAGGATGGTAAGAGTATAGGTTGCATAGCCCTGGGATGGGATCTTTGCCCCGTTGAGTATGACGTCGCCCCAGAGCAGGGGATAGGGAATATAGGCCGGCGTAGCTGAGGACAGGCTGTCGGGGGTGAGAAGGCGATCCCAGTAAAAGCCCCATTCGCCGCTGATCGATACCGGTTTCGAGAAAAGATTGGCCATCCGAAGATCCAACACCCCCCTTTTGGCCACGGGTGTACCGTCTCCCCCTGCCAGGCAGGAGAGACTGAGGGCCATTATTAGGGTTAATACGGTTATAATCGGCAGTCTTCTCTTCATAGAGCCGTGCTACAATCAGGAATAATAGGTGTCGTCCGGAGTCCGGTTCTCGTCCTTTAACGCAGATTGTGCGATAAAATTGATCAATTCGATAAAAAAAGAGACCCGCCGTCGTGGCAGGTCTCTTTTGAGTTATTTGGGAATAAGTTATTTCTTCTCGAGAAGTTTGAAGAACTGATCCAGCTGAGGCAGGATAACGATGCGGGTGCGGCGGTTGGCGGCGCGACCTTCTTCGGTACCGTTGTCAGCAACGGGAACGTATTCGCCACGGCCGGCAGCAGTGATATGAGCCGGGTCGAGACCGTATTCCTTTTGCAGGATGCGAACCACAGAGGTAGCGCGCTTAACGGAGAGATCCCAGTTGTCTTTCAGCTGGCCGGGGTGATTGTAAGCCTTGTTGTCGGTATGGCCTTCAACCATGAACTCGATATCAGGCTGAGCCTTCAGGACAGAAGCGACTTTGCCGAGAACGGTCTTGGCAGAAGGAGTAACTTCGAACTTACCGCTGTTGAAGAGCAGCTTGTCGGAGATGTCGATATAGATAACACCCTTGTCAACCTTGATGTTGATATCCTTATCGTCCATATTGCCGATAGCGCCTTTCAGGTTCATGACGAGCGCCATATTTACGGAGTCCTTGTGCGCCAGTTCAGCCTGAAGGTTCTGAATGTAGGCGTCCTTGTTACCGATATTATCCAGAGATTTCTTTATGCTCTCTGCCTGAGAGTTGGAGATAACAGAAAGATCTTGCAGTTGTTTGAGGGTAGCGTCATGGTTTTGCTTCAGGAAATCGATCTGCTTGTTGAGGGCGTCGATCTGGTTTTGCAGAGCGGTCTTTTGACTTGCATCCTGAGCGGTAAGGTCGTTACAGTTTTTCAGGTCGCCTGCCAGTTTTGCATTAGCGGCGGTAAGGGAGTCGATCTTTGCCTGAGCGGCTTTGAATTTCTTTGAGCTTACGCAAGAGAATAGGAACACAGAGAGAGCAGTGAAGAGCAAAGTTTGTTTAAGCTTCATCATAGTAATATCATTTATTTAAAAAATTATTATTCTCCCTCGCCTATGGTCATGCGGCCGGATTAGAATAATGTGCCAAAGATA
>Ga0310811_10002912_pt1 | contig 21488 bp, 20 predicted proteins | sample YCmetagenome_FD_207642 | JGI IMG/M metagenome (GOLD analysis project Ga0310811, IMG submission 207642) | Soil microbial communities from experimental microcosm in Duke University, North Carolina, United States - YC | ecosystem: Engineered > Artificial ecosystem > Soil microcosm > Unclassified ...
TCGTAAGACGAAAGCGGGGTGAAGTGCGCGAGGCTCTCGCGGCCAAGTTTGAGTCAAAGGGTCTCGATCGGGCAAAGGCCCATGAGCTGATCGAGCAGGTCGAACGGGCGAGCGCGATAGCAACCGGCGTCGCTCTGGACGCGCTCATCTATTCAGACTCGGTACGCACCTCATCCAAGAATTTGGAGAGGATCGTGGAAGCGGCCCTGTTCAGTGTCGAGCGACGGTGACGCGCCACATGCCAGGAGTCCGCCTTCCCTGTTTCGCCGAATTCGAAGAAAAGGCGGAGCAATGACGGAGCGCGAATGACCGACGACCATCTTTACCGCCGCGGGGTTGGGGTAATGCTTCTCAATTCCCAAAACCTCGTGTTCGTCGGACGGCGGATCGATAACCGCGACGAGGCCTGGCAGATGCCGCAGGGCGGGATCGACAAGGACGAGAAACCCTGGCCCGCAGCGCTGCGCGAGCTGGAGGAAGAGACCGGCATTCGTTCGAAACTGGTCGAGCGGCTTGCATGCCTACCCCAGCAGCTCCGCTACGATATCCCGGACGCGATTGCGTCACGCCTGTGGGGCGGGAACTGGAAGGGCCAGTTGCAGGACTGGTACCTGGCCCGCTTCCTCGGCACGGACTCAGACGTCAACATCGCGACCAAGCACGCCGAATTCAGCCATTGGAAATGGGTCGAGCCGCACCTGCTTCCGGAGCTGATCGTGCCGTTCAAGCGCGATATGTACCGGACCATCGTCGAAGGGTTTCGGACCTATTTCGATTGAGCCTTGTCGAGGCTGTCGGTTAACGGCTTGAAGTCGTCTTCGGAAAGAAAATCGGCATAGGACCCGATTGCCTTGTCGACATCCGGATTACCCAACAACTCCTGCATCGCAACCTCGCCAAGCGATCGTCCGACCATCTCGAATGCTTCCTGAAGATTCGCAACTGCAAGCGGACGCACTTGGTCCAGGCAGTCCTTGATGACTAGGCGCGTAAGCAACTGAGCAAAGCCCTTGTTGAGCTCCGTCCTCCGCTGATCGCTGACGGCGGAAAGGCTTGCGATATGCGGCGACTTTGCCATCGCCGCGAACATCCACTGCGCCGTCAAAGTGCGATCGGCGCCACTGGTACGCATCACCACGCATTGGGCCAGCTCGGCCCTTTGGGCTTCCGTGCCCGCTGCCGGCGCCGCCACCGCGGGCTGGGCCACCACCGTCAAGAGTCCCAACGCCAGAAGTGCAGATTTCATTTCACTCTCCAAACTCAAGGGGCGTCATCAATGGGACGATACGGGCGCTTAGCCCCTTTCGTACAACAATGGGTAAATGCGGCAGGTGTGGCCTTACTGAAGCCGCCACGCTAGAGCCACGGCGCATGGGGGAATTGACCAGCCCGGAACGCACCTCTGTCGAAGCGGCGTCGGCCGAGCCGATGCTCATGCAGGTCGAAAATTGGGCGAACGTCAATTCAGGCTCGCGCAACCTCGACGGACTGGCGACGATCGGCGCCCGGCTGGCCGGAGCCTTTGCCGACCTGCCAGGCGAGCTTGCGATGCGCGAACCGGCGCCGGTCGAGTCGATCGATGCGTCCGGCCAGCGCTATGAGGTTCCGCACGGCAAGAATTTGCACTTGAAGGTCCGGCCGGACGCCCCGGTCCAGCTGCTGCTTACCGGCCACATGGATACGGTGTTCGGCGTGGACCATCCGTTCCAGTCGCTGGCCTGGCTCGAGCCCGGCAAGGTGCTGGGCGGGCCGGGCGTCGCCGACATGAAAGGCGGCATCGCGGTCATGCTGGCGGCGCTGAAGGCGGTCGAGGCGAGCCCGGCAGCAAGCGTGCTCGGCTATGAGGTGATCATCAATTCGGACGAGGAGGTCGGTTCGCTCGGGTCCGCAGCGCTGATCGCCGAAGCCGCTCGCGGCAAGCGGGCCGCGCTGACCTATGAACCGTCAGCGCTTCCCGACGGGACCTTGGCCGGAGCGCGGCCCGGCAGCGGCAATTTCTCCTTCACCGTTCATGGCCGCTCGGCCCACGCCGGCCGCAATCCCGAGGACGGCCGCAACGCGCTGATCGCCGCGGCCGACCTTGCACTTCGGCTTAAGGCCGCGGTCGGTTCGGGGCTGAAGATCAATCCGGCCAAGATCGATGGCGGCTCTCCCAACAATGTCGTCCCGGACCTTGCCGTGCTGCGCGTCAATCTGCGGCCGGAGACGCTGGACGACCAGGCGCGGGCGCAGCAGCTGATCGACGCCACCGTCGCCGCGGTGGCGGGCGACCATGATGTCCGGATCAGCGCTCACGGTCATTTTGCGCGGCCGCCCAAGCCGATGACTCCGGAGGCGGAGGCTCTCTTCAACCTGGTAAAGCGGGCGGGCGCCGACCTTGGCCAGCCGATCGACTGGAAGTCGACGGGCGGGGTATGCGATGGCAATAATATCGCCGCCTGCGGTGTGCCGGTGATCGACACCATGGGCGTGCGCGGCGGAAGCATTCATTCGATGGAGGAATATCTGATCGTCGACAGCCTTGCCGAGCGCGCCGCGCTTTCGGCCCTGACCATCCTGCGCCTGGCGGAGGGGGCATGAGCTATCGTATCCGTGCGGCGGGGCCCGACGACTTTCGCGCCTTTTACGACCTCGCCAAGCTCACTGGCGGCGGCTTCACCAACCTGCCGGCCGAAAAGGCGACGCTGGAGGCCAAGCTCGAGCGATCCGAGGCCGGGTTCAAGCGCGTCGGAGAGAACCAGTCAGACGACCTTTACGTCTTCATGCTCGAGGATTTCAAAACCGGCGCAATTCGCGGCACCTGCCAGATCTTCGGCGCAGTCGGCACCGACCGCCCATTCTACAGCTACCTGATCTCGACGCTCACCCAGAAAAGCGAGGAGCTCGGCCGGATCTTCCGCAACCAGACGCTCAACCTCACGACGGACCTGGAGGGATTTAGCGAGGTAGGTGGGCTATTCCTTCACCCGCAGGAACGCGCCGGCGGGCTCGGCATGTTGCTCGCCCGCTCCCGCTATTTGTTCATCAAGCAGCATCGCCCGAGGTTCGGCGAGTCGGTGCTTGCCGAGCTGCGCGGCGTGATGGACCAGGCCGGCCACTCGCCGTTCTGGGACGCGCTCGGCGGCCGCTTCTTCGGCATGACCTTTCCGGAAGCCGACGAGTTCAACGCGGTCCACGGCACCCAGTTCATCGCCGACCTGTTCCCCAAGTCGCCAATCTATGTGGCAATGCTGCCGGAAAGCGCCAAGGCGGTGATCGGCCAGCCGCATCCTACCGGCCGGGCGGCGCTGAAAATGCTCGAGAATGAGAATTTCGACTGGGACGGATATATCGACATCTTCGACGGCGGGCCGACTGTGACCGCCCGCACCGACAAGATCAAAACGCTGGTCGAAGGCGAATGGCTGCGCGTCGCCGGGACCAACGGGGGCGGCGAGAACACGATGATGCTGGCCACCGGGGTGATGCACGATTTCATCGCCTGCTACAGCCATGCCGCCCGTAACGACAACGGCGAACTGGTGATCGATGCGGAAGCGATGGCGATGCTTGGGATCGGTCCGGGTGATCTAGTGCTGGCGGTAGAGCGGTGATCCGCGAGATTAATTTCGACGGCATCGTCGGGCCAAGCCACAATTATGCCGGACTTAGCCTCGGCAATCTCGCGTCCGCCCGCAATGCCGGCCATGTGTCGCAGCCGAAGGCGGCAGCGCTGCAGGGCATCGACAAGATGCGATCGAACATTGCGCTTGGCCTGGTGCAAGGCATCTTCGTCCCGCAGCCGAGGCCGGCGCGTGCCTGGCTCTCGGAGCTTGGCACGACAGTCGGCGAGGCCGAACATCATCTCGCTGCCAACGCGATGAGCGCGTCGTCGATGTGGGCGGCCAATGCGGCCACGGTCAGCCCGCCGCCGGATACCACCGACGGCAAGTGCCACCTGACGGTCGCCAATTTGAAGACCATGCCCCACCGCAGCCACGAATGGCCGGCGACGCTGGCCCAACTTCGGCTGGCATTTGCCGGCAATGGGTTCGCCGTCCATGGACCCGTGCCGCCGGCATATGGCGATGAAGGCGCGGCCAATCATATGCGGCTGGCTCCGTCCCATGGCGAGCCGGGCGTCGAGGTGTTCGTCTACGGCGTGACGGGTGGCCCCTTCCCTGCCCGCCAGAATATCGAGGCGTCGAAAGCCATTGCCCGCCTGCACCGGCTTGACCCGGCCCGAACCCTGTTTGCGGCTCAAAGCGAGGAGGCCATCGCTGCCGGAGCCTTCCACAATGACGTCGTCGCCGTGGCCAACGGACCGGTGCTGTTCGCCCATGAGAAGGCATTCGCCGACCGCGATGCGCTGGTCGCCGACCTCGCGTCGAAGGTTGCGGGTTTCGAACTGGTCGAGGTGCCCGATGGCGAAGTGCCGCTGGCCGATGCGGTAAAGAGCTATTTGTTCAACGCGCAATTGGTGACCCCGCCGGATGGAGCGATGACTCTGGTTGCGCCGACCGAATGCCGCGACACGCCGTCGGTCGCCGCGTGGATCGAGCGCCACCTTGCCTCCAACGGCGCGATCCGCCGCGTCAATTTCGTCGACGTCCGCCAGTCCATGGCCAATGGCGGCGGGCCGGCCTGCCTGCGGCTGCGCGTCCAATGCGACCCAGCGGATGTCGATCCGCGCTTCCTGGTCGACGAGGCCAAGCTGGACCGCCTCGCTCACGTCATTGGCTCGAGCTGGCCGTCAGAGATTTCGTCGGCGGATATCCAGTCGCCGCCATTGGTCGACGAAATCGAGCGCGCGCGTGCGGCCCTGCTCGATGCCCTGGAGTTGGCCGAACTCAACTAGACCGTTTTGGGACAGGCTGCATAAAGCCATTCGACCCGACTCAATTTCTCGGTTAGCGATGAAGTGTTAAAGGGCAGTTAACCACTGTCCTTAATCGGGAAAGGGCGGAACAGCGCCATTCCAGTGGCGTTGGATTTACCATGATGAAGCTTCGCAAGATCGGTCGACTGTTTGTCATCAAGACACGCCTTGAGGCTTTCCTTGTGACCTATGCCATCGCCGTCGGCGCGATCGAACGCGGCGCTCACTATATGCAGAATTATCCGGGCAATGGCGGCGTGTTGCTGGCGGTTGCCTGTCTCGGCGTTCCATTCGTTGCCGGAGCCAAGCTGCTCGACAGCGTCCGGCCTCAGCCTGTGGGTGGCATGCCGGTGAAACTGACCCCACGTCACACGACGCGGTCAGCGATCAGTCGTAGTCGACCCAAACGTCACCGCTCGGACCGCGGTTTAACGTTACCGTCGTCACATCACACAGATTGACTCCGGCGAAGGTCGCCGATTGGCCGCCCGCCAGGGTCGCCTTGATATCGAACGCGCAGTCGGGGTTGGCAAAGGCAACGGCGACCCTTGAACCGTTTGCGGGATTTCCCCCAAGCGATTGCCAGGCGGTGGTTCCGACGCGGCGGATCTGCAGCGAGCTGATCGCCGATCCGGTCTTGTTGACCAGCGTGAAGTTGCCGGCGGCAGCGATGGCCGGCGCAGGAGCCGCGACGATCGCCGCAGCAAGCCACGGGGCGAGAAAGCGTTTCATGTCCGCAATATAATCCCGGCGGGCTCACCATTCAAATAGTTGGCGTTGAAACGGTTGGCGCGCGCCCACCCCGCTCGCTGGACGCGCGCCAGAGCCCCGCGGCTAAGCCGCGAAGGCCGAAGGTCTGTGTGGGCGCGACCGGGTAATAATGACGGCGGTCGCCGGCTGCCGGAAGCTTTCGCTCAACGGCAGCGCAGTCGCGCAGAATCCGCATTCGGCGAGGGTCCGGCCGACGTACCAATGGGTGCGCCCGCAACCCGGGCAATGGTTCACCTCATTGTCGCGGTACACGACATGATAGCCACGGCGGGCAGGATCGAAGCCTGTTACATTTGAACTCAGCATGGCCGTTCATCCTCCTGTTAAGGCTCGAACGTGCGACGAGTCGTTAGGTTTCAACGATAAGGCGATTCGCAAAACCTGTCATCACGGGAGAAACCCTTGTGCCACCTAGGGACTTGCAACCCCCTGTGGATATTAACCATCACTTTACTTTTTGCGCGCAGAGTTGCCGCTGCCGAAGTGTTGGTCCGGGGAGGCGACTAGTGGAGTCGAACCAGCGTTTTTATCTGCGCCGCGCAGCAGAAGAGCGGACGGCCGCGCATCGCGCCGTTACCCCGCAGGCCCGTGAATGGCATAGCAAATTGGCCCAGGATTTTGCGCGCCGCGCGATTGAGAGCGGCGCGGTCGCGCCGGCCGTCGCAATCACCGCCTGACGCCAGCAACTTCAATTCAGCGGCCACTGCTGATCCGGGGCAAAAATGTCCCGGAATTTTCTTATTTTTGAGCCATTCACGCTCGCTCTAGCAGTCAGAGTTTAACTCTGTTAAATAATCCGGGTTCGTCACGAAAAACGGGGGTTTAATCATGCTACGTCGAACTTGTGCCGCAGCAATGCTGGCATCCGCGATGATCGCCTCCCCGGCGGTCGCCCGCGACAAGACCTTATACCTGGGCGTCGAACTTGGGCCGATGTGGGCCAACGATATGGATGTCGACATCAACTCTACGGAAGGCGAGTTCGACTTCTTCGATATCGACCATAAGATGGGCTACGACGTTGGCGTGATCTTCGGATATGACGCCGGCATCGTCCGCGCCGAGCTCGACCTGTCCTACAAGCGGGCTTCCCACAACGAATATGATTTCGGGACGGAAGGCACCGTCGATGCCGACGGGCACACCAGTTACACGGCAATCATGACGAACCTGTTGCTCGATCTCGGCGACGAGAACGGCTTTAGCTTCTATGCCGGTCCCGGTGCGGGCTTCGCTTGGGGCAAGTTTGAAGCCGATTGCTGCAACAGCGAATTCGACGAAAGCATCAAGGAAGGCGGCTTCGCCTGGCAGCTGATCGCCGGGGCTCGCTACGCACTCAACGACAATGTCGACCTGGGCCTGAAGTATCGCTACTTCCACCCGCACAAGGTCTCGGACAGTATCGGCCAGGGCGCCGACGTGGAGGGCCGGTTCACGTCGCACTCACTGCTCGCGACGCTGACCTATAATTTCTACAGGGCGCCGCCGCCTCCGCCGCCACCGCCTCCGCCGCCTCCGCCTCCTCCGCCGCCGGCGACGCAGACGTGTCCGGACGGTTCGGTGATCCTGGCGACGGACGCCTGTCCGCCACCGCCGCCACCTCCACCGCCTCCGCCGCCTCCGCCGGAGCCGGAACGGGGCTAACATCAACACCCGCTAAGGGCAGCGGCAAGCCAGCTTCGCTGTCCCTGGGGGCAGGAACGGTCCGGGAAGCAATTCCCGGGCCGTTTTGCGTTGGGCAATTTGCTGAGGTGGGCCGGCCCGAAGTAAATTGACCTTCGGCCAGCTTCGCTTCCGGGCCGTCGGTCCTGTCGCCCTGCGGGCGCTAGCCGTCCCTCCTTCAGCGGCTCTCCGGCACAAGCTTACGATTGCGATGCATTCGCTCGCTTAAGCTCGGCGCTTCAGGAAATGGCGCGCCCGGAACGATTCGAACGTCCGACCCTCAGATTCGTAGTCTGATGCTCTATCCAGCTGAGCTACGGGCGCGTGCCGGGGCGTCCCTTAGGGGGAGGGACGATCCCACGCAACCCCCCTTGCCGACAATTGAGGCCGCATTGCGTCGACCGGCACAGGCCCTTAGACCGATCGCAATGCGCGCCCTTGTTCCCCTCTTTGCAGCGTCGCTGGCGGCGGCCTGTTCGGCACCTCAGGCGGGATCCCAGCCCAGCCTCGCCCCCCGTGCCGCCGAAGCGATCGATCCACGCTTGCCCATCCCGAGCGACGTCCAGCCAACCGCGGTCGATCCATCGCTCGCCAGCCAGCTGGCCGGACTGGTCGGAGAGGCCCGATCCGGCGTCACCGCGTTCGATGCCAAGCAGGCTACCGCCGAACGGCTGGCGACCGGCGCCGGGCCGATGGCCAGCGAAAGCTGGGTGGCAGCTGAGCAGGCTTTGTCCCTGCTGGTCGAGCAGCACGGCGTGACGACGCGGGCCGCGGCCAATATCGACGCGCTTGGCTCCAGCCGCATCCAGGGGCAGCGCTGGATCAGGCCCGCAGACCAGCAGGCGATCGCCGCGGCGGCGGCCGAGGTTGCGGCGATTAGCGGCCGTCAGGCGGAAGCAATCGATCGGCTGACGAGCCAGCTCGCTCGCTAAACCAGAGCGGCGGCACGCGCTGCCGGCCATTGATCGGCGTCGATCCGGTACACGATCGAGGGATTCATTTCCGGGCCGAAGCGCGCATCGATGAAGTCGAGATCCTCGCGGCGCGTCATGCCAAGCCGCTTCATCAATCCCTGGCTCTCGGCATTCGGACCGACGGTGAGCGCAACGACATGCGGAGCCCCGAACCTGTCAAAGGCAAGGTCGAGGCAAGCCATCGCAGCTTCCTTCGCGTAGCCCTTGCCCCACGCGCTTTCGCGCAGCCGCCAGCCGATTTCGAACTGGCCCGCAAGGTCGCCGGCGCCTGGAGAATTGACCCGCTTCAGCCCGCAGAAGCCGAGCAGCTCGCCATCCTGCTTGCGCTCGACCAGCCAGAAAGTGTGGCCATGGTCGCGTTGATAGCCTTTCAGCCGCTCGAAGGCCGCGTTCCAGGTTGCGCGGTCCTGGACCCCGCCCAGGTGCCGCATCACCGCCGGCGTGTTCATGATCGTGTAGAAGCGCTCGCCGTCCCCCTCACCCCATTCGCGAAGGCAAAGCCGCTCGGTTTCGATGGCCGTCTGGCTCAAGCGTTCCGCCCTCGCCCCGCGATCAGGTAGAGCAGGGCTCCCGCCGCGAAGAAGCCAACGAACGCCCGCCATTCCTCCCAGTTGGAATAGGAAGCCGCCCAGATGACCAGGGCGCCGGCGGCGATAGGGAGCAAGACGCCCTTCCCCCACCTCATCTTACCGGCCAGGTAATCGAGCCGCGGAACCGCAGCGACGCAAGCCAGATAGGCGAACAGCCGCGCGACGGTGCTGATCACCGCAAGGGTAATGAAGGTACCCGACAGCGCCAGCGCGACACCGAGGACGCCAACCGCAAGGATGGAATTGGCCGGCGTCGCGAAACGAGCGGAAATCTTGCCGAACCATCGCGGCAGCAGCCCTTGGTCGGCAAAACTGGATGTGATCCGCGAAATGGAGGTGACCGCGCTGAGCTGATTGGCCAGGACGGAAACGATCGCCGTCAAGCCCAGGATGACGACGCCCGCCGGCCCCAACGACTGCGAGGCCAGCGCGGCCAATGGCGCATCGCTCGCGCCGATGCCTGACGCCGAATATGCCAGCTGGACCAAGACATAAAGCAGGGTGACCCCGGCCACGGTGAGCAGCAGGGCCTTTGGAATATTGCGCTCGGGATCGCGTGTTTCACCGGCAGGTATGGTCGCGGCCTCGAAGCCTACGAAGGCATAAAGCGCGGCCAGGGCGACCCCTTCGACCGCCGAGAATTCGGGCAGTTTGGGCATTGGAATGGGCGCCAGCAGCAAGCCCAGGGCGCCAATCAGGATCAGTGGCGCCAGCTTGAGCATGGTCATTCCGCCGAGCGTGTCGACCGCGCGCCGGATGCCGATCACATTGACCAGGGTGATCGCTCCCACCGTGACGATGATCGTAAGCGGGCCGTCCAGCGGCGGCCACAGCGCGCCCGCATAGGCGGCGAGCACATGGGCATTGGCGGCCAGCGCCGCGGCGCGGGCCGCATAGAGCATCCAGCCGGCCTCAAAGCCGATGAACTGGCCGAATGCCTTGCCGGCATAAAGCTGCGGCCCGCCCGAACTATCGAAACGGCTGGCGAGGTCGGCGTAGCAGAGCACGACCGGCATGATCCCGATCCCGGCGAGCAGCAGCAGCCAGGGAGCGAAGCTGCCGACCGCCGCATCAAGCTTGCCGGGAAGGCCGAAGATCGCCGCGCCGATCATGCCATTCAGCGCCAGTAGCGCCGCGCCCCAAATGCCGACGTCGCGGCGAGTCGTGACTGCCGGTCGAGGTTCCTCAGCCATTTAGCGCCGCAACCCCGCGCCGCAGCGCCTCAATCGCTTCATCGACATGCTCGGCATGGGTCCGGAACGAGAGAATCGCGCATCGAATGTGGAATTGGCCATCGATCCGCGTTCCGCTCAACATGACGCGTCCTTCTTGCAGCAAATGCTGAAGCAATCGTTCCGTCGCCGTGTCGGCGTCACCATTTTCCGGAATATAGCGAAATGCCACGACCGACAGGTCGGGCGGCGGACCGGCGTCGAACTCCGGCAGCTCCGACAGGCGGGCGTGAAAATAGCGCGCGAGCCCCAGCTTTTCCTGCTGCGCCGCGCGAAAGGCCGCGATCCCGCCCAGCTGCAGCGGCAGCCACATCCTAAGGCCGCGGAAATGACGGGTGAGCTCGGGCGACAGGTCGGCCGGGGACGGCCCAACCTCACTCTCGCCCAACGGTGTTATATATTCGGCGGTGGCAGTGAAGGCGTGCAACAGAAGGTTGCCGTCACGGATCAGCGCGGCGCCGGTCCCGTAGGGCAGGAACAGGGTTTTGTGCGGATCGAGCGCGACGCTGTCCGCCCGATCGATGCCGCGCAGCTTCTCCCGGCCCTCGTCGCACAGCGCAAACAAGCCGCCATATGCCCCATCGACGTGAAACCAGACGCCGTATTTCGCGCAAACGTCGGCAATCGCATCGATCGGATCGACCGAGCCGGTGTCGATCGTGCCGGCCGACGCGATGACCATCCAGGGCCTCACGCCGTCGGCCATATCCCGCTTGATCGCCTTCTCAAGCGCCGCAACATCCATCCGGCACCGTCCGTCAGTCGGAATCAGCCGTTTCGGTGCCCGTCCCCGTCCGGCAATGTGCAATGCCTTGTCGACGCAGTGGTGGACGAAGCGGGTCATGTAGACCGCCCCGCCGCCGTCCGGATCGCGGGCCTCGCGGGCGGTGACGACGGCGGTCAGGTTCGCCATGCTGCCGCCGGACGTCAGCGTGCCGGCGCTGGTATCCGGGTAGCCAATCACCTTGGCCATCCAGGCGCAGCAGGCATTTTCTACCCGCACTGCGCCGGGGCTGGCGGATGCGAAGCCCGAATATTTGTTCGAGACGGCGGCGAGGAAATCGCCCAGCGCGGAATGGAACAGCGCTCCGCCCGGAATATAGGCCATGAAACGCGGCGAAGTCGTCGTGAATCCCGGCCGGTTCACGCACTCGCCGAAGTAGGAGAGAATCTCGTCCGCCTCCCGGCCCGTCTCGGCAAATTCCGGGTCCAGCCGCCGGGCAAACACCCCGTCCCAGCTGTTGTTGGCCGGCAATTCAGGCAAGGCATCGAGATAGTCGAGCGCATGCTCGAGTGCCTTGGTGCCGAGAGCCCTTCGTGCTTCGGAATCGGGCTCCAGCGGCCGCATGGCCGCCCTCAGCGCCTCCAATTCCCCCCGCGTTACGCTCACCCCGCGATCAGCCTTGCAGCAAGCGGTGCGTGGTAGGTTAGCACTCCGGACGCGCCGGCGCGCTTGAAGGCCAGCAGCGTTTCCAGCACGAGGGCTTCGCGCTCGCCGGCGCCGGCCGCTGCCGCCGCCTCGATCATCGCATACTCGCCGGACACCTGGTAGGCGAAGGTCGGGACTCCAAAGGCGTCCTTCACTCGCGCCAACACATCAAGATAGGGCAGGCCGGGCTTGACCATCACCATGTCGGCACCCTCGGCCAGGTCGAGCGCGACCTCGCGCAGCGCTTCCGCACCATTGGCGGGGTCCATCTGGTAGCCGCGCTTGTCGCCTTTCAGCAGGCCGCGGCTGCCGACCGCATCGCGAAACGGGCCATAAAAGGCGGAGGCATATTTGGCGGCATAGGCCATGATCGCCGTGTCGATGCGGCCGGCCTTTTCGAGCCCCTGGCGGATCGCGCCGACCCGGCCATCCATCATGTCCGATGGTGCAACGATATCCGCCCCGGCCAAAGCCTGCACCAGCGCCTGCTGGACCAGGATGGCGCTGGTTTCGTCATTCAACACGCGACCCTTGTCATCGACGAGGCCGTCGTGGCCGTGGGATGTGTAGGGGTCCAGCGCGACGTCGGTCAGCACCCCAACCTCTGGCACCGCATCCTTGATGGCCTTGATCGCCCGGCAAATCAGGTTGTCGGGATTGAGCGCCTCGCGCGCGTCGTCGGTCCGGAGGTTCGGCGGCGTGTTCGGAAACAGGGCGATGCACGGAATGCCAAGGTCGCGAGCTTCGCGCGCTTTCTCAGCCAGCCGGTCGACCGACCAGCGGCTGACTCCCGGCAAGGTCGAGATTGGTTCCTCCTGGCCCTGGCCTTCGCAGATGAACAACGGCCAGATGAGATCGCTGGGATGGAGCCGATTTTCGGCCAGCATGTCGCGGATCCAGGGCGCCGACCGGCCGCGACGCATCCGCATCGCCGGGAAAGAGGGTGTTACCATGCCGCGCGCTCTAGCCGAGTTGGCCGCGGGAATGGAAGGCCGTTAGCCCGCCGGGCTGAGCGCGCCGCCGGGCTCGCGGGTTGCCTGCGCTTCCTCGAGGCACTCGTCGTCGCTCGGCCGTTCGTCGATCGTGAATCGAGCCTTCCGCCAGCCTCCGTGGAAATAAAAGGCAATTGCCAGCAGCAGGTTGACGAACGAGCTGGCCGGGAAGCTCAGCCAAATCGCATCGGCGTTGAGCGACGGATAGCTGGCGGCAATAAAGCCGAACCGGACCGGCACCAGGCCAATGCACAGGATGATCAACGGTCCCCAGACCGATCCGTTGGCCCGGACCGTGCCGAACAGCACCATCGTCACCCCGAACAGCAGGAAGTTCCACGTCGCAAGGACATGAATGTGCCGCGCGATCGGTAGCGCCGGGCTGCCCGGGCCCATGAACAGGCCGAGCACCGCGCGGTCAGCGAGCGTCATCAGCACGATCAGCACCGCGGTGACGGCCACGGTGTAGATCACTCCGGAGCGGGTAATGGCGTTGACCCTGTCCCAGCGTCCCGCGCCGATATTCTGCGCGGTCATCGCGCTCACTGCCGCGCCGAGCGCCATCGCCGGCATCTGGACATAGGTCCAAAGCTGCATCGCGACGCCGAACGCCGCCGCCGTATCGACACCTTCGCGATTGACGATGCCGATCAGCGCCAGGGCGGACATTGAAATGATGATCATCTGGATGCCCATCGGCAGTCCCTTGGCGATCAGCGTCCGCAGGATCGACCAGTTGGGCAACAAATAGGAAAGCTCATGACCGCGCAGCCGCAGCGGGAGATCGCGGGCGTACATGTAGATGAGCAGGCCGATCAGCGCGACATAATTGGCGATCGCCGTCGCAGTCGCCGAACCCGCGATGCCCATTTTCGGCGCCGGTCCAAGGCCGAGGATGAAGACCGGATTGAGGCCGCTGTCGAGCAATACCGAGACGATCATGAACCACAGCGGGGTCATGCTGTCGCCTGCCCCGCGCAACGCCATCATTAGCAGCGCCATCAGGATCATGGTCGGCATGGCGATGAAAATGACGCGGAGATAATCGAGCGCCAGCGGGGCGGCATCGGCGGGCGTCCCGAGCACGGCGAGGATTGCCGGCGACAGGAACCAGCCGGCCGCAGCCATCACGAGGGTCGCAAAACCGAAAGCGCCGGCGGCCGTGCCGAAGACGCGGCGGGCCTCGTCGACGTTTTTCCTCCCCCAATATTGACCGATGAGGATGGTCGAAGCCATTCCGAAGCCGAACACGAAGGCGTTCAGCAGGAACATCACCATATTGGCGTTGGAGGTGGCGGCCAAGGCATGCTCGCCGAGGAAACGGCCGACCCAGATGGCGTTGATCGTCCCGTTCAATGACTGGATGATCGACGAGGCCAGCGTCGGCAACGCAAAGGCGAGCAGGGTCGGGCCGATATTGCCCTGCGTCAGGTCGCGCGGCCCTTGTCTGGTTCCTGCGTCTGCCATTGATCCTCCGATTGTCCTGCGGAGGCAGGAGCAAATATTATCCGAGCCGTTCCAACGCAGCTCGAAGCCGTTCGGCTTCACCGGCCTTGGCTTCATGGTCGGCCCGGGCCTTGTCGACCGCTTCAGGCTTGGCCCGTTCGGTGAAGGAAGGATTGGCGAGACGGGCAGCGAGGCTGTCGCGTTCCTTTTCGGCCGCGGCAATGCCCTTCGACAGGCGGCTTTTCTCGGCGTCGAGATCGATCGCGCCTTCCAGCGGGAAGGCAATCGTCACGCCGCCTGCCACGACCTGCGCGGAGCTTGCCGGTACCGTTTCGGAAGCAACCGGAGTTCCGACCTTGGCCATGCGTGCCATGGTCGGCGAATTGTTGGCCAGGCGCTCCATCATCGTGGAATCGCCGCCAATGACATGCGGCGCCAGGGTAGCGCTCCAGGGGATATTCAGTTCGGCCCGCATCGCGCGAACTTGGTCGATCACTTCGACCAATCCGCCAATGTCGCGCGCGGCATGCGGATCGCGCCGGGCGTCCGGTTCCGGCCATTTGGCGACGATCAGGTCGTACGGACGGTCTCCCATCGAGTGCCAGAGTTCTTCGGTGACGAAGGGCATGAACGGATGGAGCATGACCAGGATCTGGTCGAACGCCCAGGCGGCAACGGCGCGGGTCTCGTCGTCCCAGGCGCCCTTCACCAGCTCGACATACCAGTCGCAGAAAGTGCCCCAGGTGAAGTGATAGATGGCATCGGCCATGTCGTCAAAGCGGAGTTCGGTGAAGGCCTTGTCGAGCTTCGCCAGAGTCTCGACCACTTCGCCGATGATCCAGCGATTGACCGGCAAGCTGGCCTCGGGAGCAGCGATACTAGCGCTCGCGCCCACGCCATTGCCCTGGAGAAAGCGCGCAGCGTTCCACAGCTTGGTCGCGAAGTTGCGGTACCCCTCGACCCTTTTCTCGTCGAGCTTGATGTCGCGGCCCTGGCTTTCCATCGCCGCCATGGTGAAGCGCAGCGCATCGGCGCCATATTTGTCGATCAGGCCGAGCGGATCGACCGTATTGCCTTTCGACTTGGACATTTTCTGCCCGTGCGCATCGCGGACCAGCCCATGGAGATAGAGCGTCTTCCAGGGGGCCTCGTCGAGGAACTCGATCCCCTGCATCGCCATCCGCGCATCCCAGAAGAAGAGGATGTCGAAGCCGGAGATGAGGACGTCATTGGGGTAGTGGCGCTTAAGGTCGTGGGTCTGTTCCGGCCAGCCAAGTGTGGCGAACGGCCACAGCGCCGAGCTGAACCAGGTATCGAGTACGTCCTCGTCCTGGCTTAGGGTAGCGCCTTCTCCCGCCTGCTTTTGCGCTTCCTCAAAAGTTTCAGCGACGAAAACGTTGCCCGCATGGTCGAACCACGCCGGGATGCGATGCCCCCACCAAAGCTGGCGGGAGACGCACCATGGCTGGATATTTTCAAGCCAGTTGAACCAGGTCTTCGACCAGGTCTCAGGGACGATCTTGATCTCGCCCGCGCGCGTGGCGGCCATCACCCGCTCGGCCAGAGGCGCGACGTTCACATACCATTGGTCAGTCAGCCACGGCTCGATCACCACGCCGGAGCGGTCGCCGTAGGGCGTCGGGATTACACGCTCTTCGACCTTTTCAAGCGCGCCTTCTTCCTGAAGGAGGTCGACAACTGCCTTTCGCGCCGCTTCGCGCGAAAGGCCAAGCAACTCCGCGGGGATTAGCCCGTCAGAGGTCTGTATGACTTTCGCCTGACCATCGAACATGTTGAGCATTTCGCCAGCCTTGAACCCGGCGCGGCGGCCAACCTCGAAGTCGTTGAAGTCATGGCCCGGCGTGACCTTGACCGCGCCCGAGCCGAGCTCGGGATCGGCATGCTCGTCGGCGACGATCGGGATCAACCGCCCGGTGATCGGATGCTTGAGCATCTTGCCGACCAGCGCCGCGTAGCGCTCATCATCCGGATGAACCGCCACGGCCATGTCGGCCAGCATCGTTTCCGGCCGCGTCGTCGCGACGTGGATCGCGCCCGAACCGTCGGCCAGCGGATATTTCAAGTGCCAGAAATGACCCTGCACCTCGCGGGTCTCGACCTCGAGGTCGCTGATCGCGGTCTGGAACTTGGGGTCCCAGTTGACCAGCCGCTTGTCGCGATAGGCGAGCCCGCGTTTGTACAGCTCGACGAACACATGGACGACCGCGCTGGCAAAGCCGGGGTCCATCGTGAACCGCTCGTTAGACCAGTCGCAGCTGGCGCCAAGGCGGCGGAGCTGGCGGGTGATCTGCCCGCCGCTTTCTTCCTTCCACTCCCAAACCTTCTGAACGAACTCATCGCGGCTGTAGTTGGTGCGCTTGTCCTGCCGTTCCTCGAGGTTGCGCTCGACCACCATCTGCGTGGCGATGCCGGCATGGTCCATGCCGACCACCCACAAGCTGTCCTTGCCCTGCATCCGCGCATGCCTGACGAGGATGTCCTGCAGCGTATTGTCGAGCGCATGGCCAATGTGCAGCGAGCCGGTGACGTTGGGCGGCGGCATGACGATCGTGAAGGGCTCGGCATCGGGCCGCTCCGGTCGGAATAGCCCCTGCCCCTCCCAATGGGCATACCAACGAGCCTCGATCGGGCCCGGCTCGAACGTCTTGGCAAGCTCGGTCATGGGCCGCGACTAACGGCCCATGTGCCGCACCGCAACAATCAGTTCGCAGCAGGCTTGCGGAGATAGGTTCCCAGCCAGCCGAACACCTCATCGTACCAGCGGATCGAATTCTTCGCCTTCAGCACCCAGTGGTTCTCGTCCGGCCATACGATCAGCTTCGACGGGACGTCCCGCCGCTGGAGCGCGGTAAAGGCGGCAATGCCCTGGGTGTAGGGAATGCGGAAATCCTTCTCGCCGGTGATCACCAGCATCGGCGTCTTCCACCTGGCGACATAGTTGACCGGGTTCCACCGCTCGAACGCGGCCGGATCCTCATAATAGGCCTTGCTGCCATGCTCCCACTCGTCGAACCACAGCTCTTCGGTTTCATAGGCCATGGCGCGGGCATCGAACACGCCGTCATGCTGGACGAGGCACTTGAACCGGTCGGGCCACTGGCCGGCGATCCAGTTCATCATATAGCCGCCGTAGCTGGCCCCGAGCGCGCAGGCATTGTCGGCGTCGAGCTGCGGATCGTTGGCGGTGGCGAAAGCGAGGCCCTTCTGCAGGTCCTCGAGCGGCCAGCCGCCCCAATTGTTATGGATCGCGTCGGTGAAGGCCTGGCCGTAGCCGGTCGACCCGTGGAAATCGACGCTGACCACCCCATAGCCAGGGCCGGCGAACACCCGCGGGTTCCAGCGATAAGACCAACTGTTGCTGAAGCTGCCCTGCGGCCCGCCGTGGACGACGAATGCGATCGGCAATTTCCCGGTCGCCGCCTGCGGCTTCAGCGTGAAGCCCCACACGGTGTCGTTGTTGGCACCCTTGAAGCTGAACTTCTTGAAGCTGACCGGATCGAGTTCGGCCAGCAGCGCGTGATTGACGTCGGTAAGCTGGGTGACCTTGCCCTTGGCATCGACCCGGAACAGATCGTCGGGCGCCTTGACGCTGTTGGAGGTGTAGACCGCACCGCCGCCGGCCAATGGCACGACATTGCCGGCATGGCCGTCGCCGGTCAGCTTGGAAACCTTGCCGGAAGCGGCGTCGACCCGGAAGACCGGCTGTTCGAGCACATCCTCGGCCGTGACCAGGATCGACTTGCCGTCCTTGGACCAGGCGATCGAACCGACCGAGCGGTCCCAATTCTGAGTGAGCGCCCGCACTTGTCCGGTGGCGAGGTCGCGGACTTTCAGCACCTGCCGGTCGGCTTCGTAGCCGGGTCGCGCCATCGAGAAATAGGCAAGGCTGCGGCCATCCGGCGACAGGGTCGGCAGATTGTCCATGCCGTCATTGTCGGCCGTGAGGTTGGCCGGCTGGGCCGAGCCGTCCGACGGCGCGGCGAAGATGTCGAGGTTGGTCGAAGTCGCTTCGATCCGTCCTGCCTCGCGAAGTGCGAAATAGATGGTCTTGCCGTCGGCCGAGATATCGACTTCCTCGCCGCCGCCGAAGGGCTTGGACGGCGTGTCGCCGACCAAGGCGGCGGTTACAGGGACGCCGGGACCAGTCACCCGCCCGGCTTCGATCGGGAAGGCGAAGATACGGCTGCGGACGCCTGGCTCGGCCCAGCTGTCCCAGTGGCGAATGAACAGCTGGTCATATTCGCGGGCAGAACCGCCTTGCTCGACCTTCTTGACACTCTCGCAGGCAAAATCCGGGCACTTGAGGTCGCGGTCGGCCCAGACGATCAACCGGCTGCCGTCCGCACTGACCTTGAAACCCGAAACATCGCCCTTGAGATCTGACAACTGCGCCGGCTGGCCGCCGACGGCCATCCGAAACAGCTGGTCCTGCCCGCTGACCGGCGCGAGGTACCAAACGGCGCCGTCGGCTCCGAATACCGCATCGTGAGCCCCCTGGGTTGCGCCGGCCAGCGGCTGCGGCGCCGCGCCCCTTGCCTTGAGATCGAGGATGTGGACGGCATTGTTGCGCTTGTTGGCGGCGAGGTCGGTCGTCGACAGCGAGAAGACCGCATAGCGGCCATCGGGCGAGACGCTGGGCGCGCCAAGCCGGCGCATCATTTGCATGTCGGTCGCGGTCATCGGCCGGGCGACTGCGGGAGTGGCGGAAAGGGCGGAGGCCGCGACGCTGGCGGCAAGGACGATGCGCTTGATCATGGCGCGTGGCGTAACGACCCGCGCTGACCTATTCAATAAGCCCTTCAAATCGCTCAGCCCTACGTCGAACGAAGGGACGCTCTTATCGAAACTAGACGGGCCTGCCGGTGATGCGGTGGATTTCGCGCTTCACATGCTCGTCGACGATCGCCGGCAGATGTTCGTCCAGCCATTGCTTGAGGATCGGCCGAAGCATCTCGCGGATCATTTCCTCGAGCGGGTTGTACTGGGGCGGCGGCGGAGCGGTCGCGGCAACACTTGCCAGGGCTTCGAGCTTTTGGCGGCTCTCGTCAGCCGCATCGGACTCAAGCAACGGCGGCCCAAGATCGACCGGCGGCGGCGGCGGAGCCTCCATCGTTTCGTCGAGTTCGAGGACGTCTTCGCCTTCACCCTCGTCCAGCCGCTCGGCGACCGACGCCGCGGTCACCGCGCGAATCTCCTTTTCCTCGGCGATCACGCGTTTGATCGACGCGAGAATATCTTCCATCGAAGGCTCACGGGCACCGGCCATGGCGCTCCTATTACTTATTGGGAGACGGGAGTCACGCCCTGAGGCTGTTCTTGCGGCGTAACGGTACTGGTCGCGACGGGATTGTGACGGGGGTCGTTCGACCAGTCGTTCCAGTCGCCCGCAACCCGGCGATAATTGCCGAGGGGGTCGTAAAGCGCGCCGCCGTCGAGGCCGAGATCTTCGGCTTCGGCCTGGCCCATGGCGTTCAGAAGCTGAAAGCCGGCGACGTAGGCATCACGGCGCGCGGTCACCAGCAGCACCTGGCTGTTGAGCAGCTCTTGCTCGGCATCGAGGACGTCGAGGATGGTGCGGGTGCCGACGCTGTTTTCCGCGCGGACGCCTTCGAGCGCCAATTCGTTGGCTTTTACCGCAATCTCGTTCGATTTGATTGAATCGATTGCCGCTTGATAGTCGGCAAAGGCGGAACGCGTGTTCGATACGACTGCCCGCTCGGTGGCGACGCGCTGCTCGAATGTTTGCCCTTCGATTGCCTGGGCCCGGCGGATTCGGGCCGAAGGCAGGCCGCCCTGATAAAGCGGGATCCGCGCTTGCGCGCCGATGCTCGTGGCGGTGCCGGACTGAAGCCCGAAATCGTCGCCGGTCGCATCGAAGTAATCGGCCGATGCAACGCCCGAGATGGTCGGAAGGCGGGTGCCGCGAACTGATTTGACGTCGTAGCCTGCGGCCTCGGCTTGGCGGGTGATGGAGATCAGGTCGGGATTGTTGACGAGCGCAATCCTAACCGCTTCATCGGCCGTCGCCGGGAATGGCGGCAAGGGCGGCGGCGGCTGCAGCTGGCCGGGCTGCTGCCCGATGACTCGCCGGTAGTTCTGCTCGCTTGCCGTCGCGCGGCCTTGCGCCAGCACCAGTCGCGACTGGGCCAGCGCCAGCCGCGCTTCCGACTGGGCGACGTCGGTGCGGGTGACGTCGCCGATCTCGAACCGGTCGCGGGTGGCTTCGAGATTGGTCTGCAGCACCTTCACATTATTGGCGTTGAGCTCGACGGTTGCCCGGTCGCGGATCACGTCCATGTAAGCTGCGACCGCTTCAGTGAACACGTCTCCCTCGACCGCTCGCAGCGTGGCGCGGCCGGCCTCAACCCGGGTCTTGGCTGCCTTGATGTCGTTCTTGACGGTGCCGCCCTGGAAAATCGGAACGTTGAGGTCGGCGCCGGCGGTCAGAAACGGACCCTTGCCGGTACCGACTTCGAACCGGCCGCTGCGCGTAATGTCTCGGGTGAGGCCGGCAGTGCCGCTAACCGTTGGACGCCCGGCCGATCGCGCGATTGCAACGCCGGCATCGGTCGCCTTCAATGCCTCCCTTTGGGCGGTGAGCGTCGGATTGGCGCGATAGGTCGAGCCCAGCGCCTCGCGCAGCGTGTCGGCGGAAGCCGTGCCTGACGCGAACGTTATAAGCAGCGAGGCAAATACTAGGCTACGGGTCACAGGCGTTTCTCCGCTTGATTAGAAGGTGAAGGCCCGTGGCCGTTCGAAGCCGGGCAGCTGCTCGACCTCGGCATCGGCGATGGTGCGGAGGCCAAGGGCGCCGTGCGCTGCCAGTCCGATTGCGAGCCGCGATACGCCGCGCTCACAGATTGCTCCGGCAAGGCGCCCGCCATCGCGAAGCTGCTTGACGAGCGCAGCCGGAACTTCCTCGACCGCGCCATCGAGCAGGATCAGGTCATAGGGCGCGCCCTTGGCCCATCCCTTGTCGAGGTCGCCAACCACCGTCTCGATGCCGGCAGCCGTCGCGGCCGCCGCCAATGATTGGTCGGATTCCAGGGCAACCACGTCCAATCCGATGGACTGGAGCAGCGCAGCCGAATATCCGGTCCCCGACCCGACGACCAGCGCGCGCTCTCCCGCTTTCGGTGCGAGCTCGCTCAGCAGCTTGCCCAGCGCGGCGGGCGGCATCATCGCACGCCCGGCGGCAATCTTCAGAGGCCGGTCAAAATAAGCCAGGGCCCGGGACTCGGCAGGAACAAAATTTTCGCGCTCGATCGCGCCCATCGCCGCAAGCACGCCGCGATCGGTGACGCCTTCTGGGCGGAGCTGACTATCGACCATCGCCCGACGGGCCAGGCTGAAATCCTGCATGAAATCCTCGTTCATCACGAACTGTTGTATGCCACTAACACAGTGGTGCTTCAAGGGCTCCTTATCCTGCACGTGTTGCGCCGCCAAGCAAGACGGGCCCCCATTCGTCGAATGGTCCGGTTGACAAGCGGCGGGCCGTGCAGCCAAAGGC
>Ga0310811_10002913_pt1 | contig 21483 bp, 26 predicted proteins | sample YCmetagenome_FD_207642 | JGI IMG/M metagenome (GOLD analysis project Ga0310811, IMG submission 207642) | Soil microbial communities from experimental microcosm in Duke University, North Carolina, United States - YC | ecosystem: Engineered > Artificial ecosystem > Soil microcosm > Unclassified ...
AATTCGCCAAGAAGGGGGGTCGCGTACGACTATGGTCGGCAGCCTGCTCCAGCGGCCAGGAGCCTTACTCGATGGCCATGACAATCCTGTCCCTCATGCCAGAGGCCCATCGGCACGATATCAGGATTCTCGCGACCGATGTGGACCCGAACATGATCGCCTTCGGTCAGGCCGGCATTTATCAATCGGCCGCGCTTGAATCCATACCCGGTGCCCTCCGGTCCCGCTGGTTCACCAATCTCGGCTCAGGCGACATGCAGGCGGGGGACGAATTGCAGTCCCTCGTCTCCTTCAGAAAACTCAACCTGATCGGCAACTGGCCGATGAGCGGGCGCTTCCACGCGATCTTCTGCCGCAATGTCGTTATCTATTTCAATCAGGAGACGCAGTCGCGGATCTGGGAACGGATCGCGCCACTGCTCGATCCGAACGCCGCGCTCTATATCGGGCACTCGGAACGGGTGAGCGGACCGGCTGAACGGCTTCTTAAGAGTGACGGGATAACAACCTATCGGCTCGTCACCCGCTCTGCAGGCCCGTCATGACCGTACGCGTCCTCATCGTCGATGATTCGCCCACCATGCGCGGCGTGATTGCCGCCCGGCTGCGCTCCGACCCGGAGATTCAGGTCGTCGGCCAGGCGGCGGATCCGCATGAAGCGCGCCAAGCCATCAAACAGCTCAATCCCGATGTCGTGACACTCGACATCGAGATGCCGAACATGGATGGCATCGCCTTCCTCGACAAGATCATGCGGCTGCGGCCGACGCCCGTCATTATGATCTCAACGCTGACGCAGCGGGGCGCAGATATCAGCCTCAAAGCACTCGAGATCGGCGCCTTTGATTGCATCCCCAAGCCGAGCGGGGGCAATTCAGAGGAATTCGACCAGCTCCCTGACAAGGTCAAGGCGGCCGCGGGCTCGCGGCGGCGCATGCGCGCCTTGGTACCCCCCACCCGCGCCGAGCGCGAGCAATTCGTGCCAGACGACCGCATCATCGCCATCGGTGCCTCCACCGGCGGCGTCGAGGCGCTGATCACCGTCCTCTCCGACTTTCCGGAGAATTGCCCGCCGACCATCATCACCCAGCACATGCCGGCAACCTTCACGCGCAGCTTCGCAGCCCGACTGAACAATATCTGCCCCGCAACGGTGACCGAGGCGAGCGACGGCGCCCCCCTGCTTCCGGGCCGCATCTATCTCGCCCCCGGCGATACCCATCTGGAACTGGTCAACAAGACGCCGCTGCGCTGCCGGTTGACCGATGCGCCCAAGGTGAACGGCCATCGCCCATCCGTCGAAGTGATGTTCGCTTCCGTTTTGCGCAGCGTCCGAAGCCGCGCCATCGGCGTGATCCTCACCGGCATGGGACGAGACGGGGCTGACGGTCTCCTCGCCATGCGCCAGGCCGGCTGCGATACCATCGGGCAGGACGAGATGAGCAGTGTCGTCTACGGCATGCCGCGCGTTGCCTATGAAATTGGAGCCGTCGCCAAGCAACTGCCCCTGGAGCAAATCGGCAGCCGGATCATTCGCCTGGCCAATGCGCATCATCTGGCGGCACGACGCGCATGAGCAAAGGCTTTCCGACCGCTGATGGCCAGTTGCGCATCCACGTCGTTCAAGGCGAGCAACATGTCGACAACAATCCGGATGCGGTGTTGACGACCATCCTCGGCTCCTGCATCGCGGCCTGCATCTGGGATCCGATCAGCGGCTATGGCGGTATGAACCATTTCCTGCTGCCCGGGGACGAAGGCCAGGCCCTGGAGCCGCGCTCCAGCAGCCCCTCTGCCCGCTATGGCGTTTATGCCATGGAACTCCTCGTCAATGCGCTGCTTCGCCGCGGTGCCCGGCGCGAATCGTTGCAAGCCAAACTGTTCGGGGGCGCCCGCATGATCCGCGGCCTCACCGATGTCGGCAATCTCAATGCAAGCTTCGCGGAAAAATTCCTCCAGGCTGAAGGTATTCCCGTCGCAGGCGGCAGTCTGCGCGGCAATCAGGGCCGCAGGGTTCAGTTTTGGCCGACCAGCGGCCGTGCCCGCCAGGTTCTGCTGAAGGGAGAAGCCGATTCCCTATTCCAGACCGAATACCAGACCTCTGTCTCGAAGACGCCGAGCCAGACGGGCGCCATCGAACTCTTCTAGCGAAAGCTGCCTCATGGATGATTCCACTCAGCTTGTTGCAATTATGGAGGCGATCGCCAAAGAACTCGGCGAGTTGGGCTCGACGATCGACCGGTTGCAGACGATGCTGAGCCCCGCCCTCTTCGAGATTGCGACCAATAGCGATTATGTGCGCAACGTCCAGACACTTGATCTCACCTCCCAGCGTTTGAACGAAATGTCCACCTTCATCTTCTCGCTCAATCACGCCGTGCCGCGGGACTGCCTAGTTAACTCTTCCTCCGCACTGAGCGAGGTAAAGCTGGCGGCGCTAGCTCACCGTCTGATGGGGGAAGAAGCGGACCCGGACGAGCAGGTCTCCGGCGATCTCGATCTCTTCTGACGCAGGTGTTTCCTTCTATCGGAGTGACAGATGTCCGCCATGTCCAAACATCAAACCGCTGACTACAGACCTGCCAGCGATACGGGCAATCAGCTCCTTTCGGTCCGCGTGGGCGACCAGGAATTCGCCATGACGATCATGGCGATCCGCGAAATACGTGGCTGGATCAACTCCACCCCGCTGCCCCACGCCCCCCTTTATATCAAGGGCATGATCAATTTGCGCGGCACCGTTCTCGCCATTGTTGATCTCGCCCTGCGCCTGGGCTTGTCCAGCCGTGAGCCGACCGCGGCGTCGGTCGTCGTCGTGGTTGAGATGGGCGACAAGGCCGTAGGCCTGCTGGTGGATGCGGTGTCCGACATCATCACCGTCACGGATCAGATGCGACAGATCACGCCCGATACTGGCGATGCTGTCTCTCGCGCCTATGTCGAGAGCCTCATCATGCTCAATGACCGCATCATCGGCATTCTTTCCTTGCCCGCCGTCATCCCGCAGGAGCAGGTCATGGCGCTCGAATTGCAGGAGGCGTGACGCTCGGCGTCATTGTCAGGCGGCGAGACCGGCCAGCCAGTCTGTAGCGCGATCGTCGGCGCCGGACGGCAAGGCAGCGGCAGGGTCCCGCAGCCATTGCACCACGTCATGGGTGACAATCCCACCGGCGCGATCCCGGTGTAAAAGATGATAGCCGTCCGGATAGAAGGCGAAGACGCGCTCCCCTGGCCTGGCAGCCCGTTCCCGCCGCCAACAGGCCGCCATCGCCCGTTTCGGTACTAGCCGGTCCTTGCCGCCATACAGGAAGAGCGTCGGGGCACGGCGCCCGCCCGCAGTCTCCAGCGCCGTATCCATGAGGTCGGCAAGACCCTTAATGGAGCGGATGCTGGCGGAGGGACGCCCCAGGCTCGGATGCTGCATCCGCCGCAGCGCTTCCTGATTATCCGTCGGCTTGATGCCGAGCCGATCCGCACGCAGGCGGAGCCAGGGCACGGTCTTATGCGCCCACCACAGAGAGAGGCGATGCGCCGTTGCCATTTCGCGCCGCCCCCAAACGGCGGGAGCGCTGAGTACGAATCCCTCCACACCCAGTTTTCGGCGGCGTGATGCCAGCACCATCAGGATCGCGGCACCCATGCTCTCGCCAGCCAGGAACAGTCGTGCCTCTGGAAAGCGCGCGCGAACCTCCGTCACCATTGCTTCGGCATCAGCCACCAGCCGGTCCGTGCCGTGCCACTGCCCACGGCCGGAGGCGGCCCCGAAGCCACGCTGATCCGGCGCGATGAGGGCGATCCCGGCCTTCTGGAAATGGATGGCCGGTGCCTCCCAGCCGTCCGCGCTGTCATTGATGCCGTGGAGCGCGAGGACCACGGTATGCGGGCGGCCCTCGGGCAGCCATTCCCGGTAGGGCAGGATCGCCCCATCCTCCATGACGAAGGCACCGCTGATCGCGCGCGGCCGCAGCGGCCGGCGCTGGCCCATGCCGAACCGGATGCCCGGCCAGGACGCGGTGGAAGAGGATGGATGCGGGAGGAAGTCCTGAGCGTTCATCGTCCTCCCTGGCTATCATTCCCAGGCCGGGAGGCAAATGAAATTGCCATCAGATTGTCACATGCCCCCCATGCCGCCGCCTGCGCCGGATGCCGCCCGCCCGGCGCAGGCTGCCGTCAGCCCTCTTCCGGCAAATAAAGGCTGTGGCCTCTGGCCCGAAATTCCTGGCTTTTCTCGGCCAATCCGGCCAATCGCTCGGCATCGGCGCGCAGGTCCTGGCTGATGCGCATGGAGCAGAATTTCGGCCCGCACATGGAGCAGAAATGCGCGGTCTTATGAGCTTCCTTTGGCAAGGTCGCGTCATGGAAGGCACGCGCCGTATCGGGATCGAGCGAAAGGTTGAACTGATCCTCCCAGCGAAATTCGAAGCGCGCCCGGCTCACCGCATCATCCCGCAACCGCGCTGCCGGATGGCCTTTGGCGAGGTCCGCGGCGTGAGCCGCAATCCGGTAGGTAATGACGCCGGTCTTGACGTCGTCTCGGTCGGGCAGGCCGAGATGCTCTTTCGGGGTGACGTAGCAGAGCATGGCGGTGCCGAACCAGCCGATCATCGCGGCACCGATCGCCGAGGTAATGTGGTCGTAGCCGGCGGCAATATCGGTCGTCAGCGGCCCCAGCGTGTAGAAAGGCGCTTCCCCGCAGTCGCGCAGCTGCTTCTCCACGTTCACGCGGATCTTGTGCATGGGCACATGGCCGGGCCCTTCGATCATAACCTGGCAACCATGCACCCAGGCGATCTTGGTCAGCTCCCCCAGCGTCTCCAATTCCGCGAACTGTGCCGCATCATTGGCATCAGCGATGGAGCCGGGCCGCAGCCCGTCACCCAATGAGAAGGACACGTCGTAGCGACGCATGATTTGGCAGATATCGGCGAAATGTTCGTAGAGAAAGCTTTCACGATGATGCGCCAGGCACCAGCGCGCCATGATCGATCCGCCGCGCGAGACGATGCCAGTGACCCGGCCCGCCGTCAGCGGCACGTGATGCAGTCGGACGCCGGCATGGATGGTGAAATAATCCACTCCCTGCTCCGCCTGTTCGATCAGCGTGTCGCGGAAAACCTCCCAGCTCAGTTTTTCCGGTTCGCCACCCACCTTCTCCAGCGCCTGATAGATCGGCACCGTGCCAATGGGCACCGCGGCATTGCGCAGAATCCAGCCGCGGATGTTGTGGATATTCCGCCCCGTAGAGAGATCCATCACGGTGTCCGCGCCCCAGCGGGTGGCCCAGACCAGCTTCTCTACCTCCTCCGCGACTGAGGAAGTGACGGCCGAATTGCCGATATTGGCATTCACCTTGACCAGGAAATTCCGCCCAATAATGACGGGCTCGAGTTCCGGATGATTGATATTGGCGGGGATGATGGCGCGACCCGCCGCAATTTCGGCGCGCACGAAGTCGGGCGTGATGAAATCCGGAATGGCCGCACCGAAATCCTCTCCGTCCGCCCGACGCGCCGAAGCGCCCGGCACGGCCTGCGCACGTCCGAGATTTTCGCGATGGGCGACGAAACGCATCTCCTCGGTGATGAGGCCGGCGCGCGCGTATTCGAGCTGGGTGACACGCTGCGCGGCGCCGCCCACCCGCACCGCGTGCGCGGCCGGACAGGGGGAAACCAGATGGCGGCCCTCTGCGAAACCGTTATCCTCCGGCTTCACGCTGCGGGCTTCGGCTTCGGCGAAGCCCCGCGCCGCAATCCAGCCCTCCCGCAGACGTGGCAGCCCCTGGCCGAGGTCGATCGCGACCTCAGGATCGGTATAGGGGCCGGAGGTGTCGTAAACCCGCAGCGGCTCCTCCCGCGCCGAAGGGTCGAGCGCGATCTCACGGAAGGGCACGCGGATATCGGGAAAATCCTCAGGCGCCGAATGGCATTTTCTGGACCCGGCAATCGGGCCCGTGGTGACGGTGTGGGGAGTGGCGAGATCGTCTGGCATCGAAACACCTCCTCGCCGTGCGAGAAGATGGGCGGAAGAATGGTGACGCAGGGGCGCTCCCTCTTCCGTACCAGTCCCTCCGCCGGCATGATCCGGATCAGGTTCCCCGGCGCAGCCCTGGGAGGCTTTTGCCGGCAGGGTCACCGCGCTGCATCCATCCCGGATGGCCTAGCGGAATCTCAGCCCCTTGGCGGGGCCCCCCTTGGTAAGGACCAGCATTGCGAGCCTCGGCCTCTTATGTCAACCAGAAGCCCGCAGCACGGAAGCAAGGCCGATGAAGATCACCGCCATCACCGCCTGGGCGATTGACCTGCCGCTCAAGGAAGGCCGCTACAGCTGGTCCAACGGTAATTTTGTCGAGGTCTTCGACACGACCGTGGTCGCGGTCGAAACCGACGCCGGCATCACCGGCTATGCCGAATGCTGCCCCCTCGGCTCCGCCTATCTCCCGTCCTATGCCCGCGGCGTACGCGCGGGCCTCACCGAAATCGGACCCCGGCTGATCGGCCTCGATCCCACCAATCTTTGGGCGATCAACCGGGCGATGGACGCCGCCTTGAAGGGTCACCCTTACGTCAAGGCGCCGCTCGACATCGCCTGCTGGGACATCCTCGGCAAGGCATCCGGTCTGCCGCTGCACACGTTGCTGGGCGGCGCGGCGCAGGACAGGGTTGCCCTGTATCGGGCAATCTCCCAGCAGGCGCCGGAGATGATGGCGAAGACCGTCGCCGGTTATCGCGCCGAGGGCTATACGAAATTCCAGCTGAAGGTCGGCGGCGACGCGGATGAGGACATCGCCCGCATTCGCGCCTGCCGCGCCATGCTGCAGTCCACCGACGTACTGGTGGCGGATGCCAATACTGGTTGGACGCGGGCGGAAGCAGCGCGTGTCGTTGCCGCCGTCTCCGATCTCGATGTCTATATCGAGCAGCCCTGCGCCAGTTTCGAGGAATGTCTCTCCATCCGCCGCCGCACCAGCCTGCCCTTCGTGCTTGATGAGACCATCACCGATACGGCCATGCTGCTGCGTGGGCTGGAGGAGGATGCGATGGACATCATCAACCTCAAGATCTCGAAAGTCGGCGGCCTCACCCGCGCCAAGCTCATCCGCGATCTCTGCGTCCAGGCCGGTATCGGCATGACGATCGAAGACACCTGGGGCGGCGATATCGTGACCGCCACCATCGCGCATCTCGCGCGCTCCACCCCGGCTGAATTCTGCTTCTCCGCGACCGACTTCAACAGCTACGGAACCCGTCCTCTCGCTGCGGGCGCACCGGCCCGTGTCGATGGCTTTATGACGACGTCGGAGGCGCCGGGCCTCGGCATCACACCCCATCTCGACAGTTTTGGGCCGCCCGCGCTGCGCGTCACGGCCTGAGGTCCGGCCTGCGCTTTTCTTTCAGATCTGGCTTTCGATCGCCGCCTTGTCGATGACGGACCAGACAGCGGCGATCTTTGCCCCATCGAATGCGTAGAAGACGTTTTCGGTGAAGGTCACAGTCCGGCCATTGACCGGGAGGCCGAGAAACATCCCCTTCGGGGTACAGGTGAAGGCCAGGCGGCTGGCGATATGCGGCGGGTCAACTACCAAAAGCTGGATATCGAAGCGAAGATCAGGGATTTCTTCGCAATCGCGCTCCAGCATGGCGCGATACCCGGCGAGGCCAAGTGCTTTGCCATTGTGCCGGGCATCCTCGGCCACGAAGCGCCCCAATTCGCCCCAATCCCGCCGGTTGAGGCAGTCGATATAGCCTCGGTAGAGATCGGCCAGTTCGGCTCTTGTCATCTCATCCTCATGCGGACTGCACCGTTTCCACAACCTCCTGGCAGACATCCACCCATTCGCCGCCGACCAGCTCTGCCATGCGCCGCGGATTGATGCGCACCGCGCTATGGGTGGAACCTGCCGCCGGCACCACCTCGTCGAAGGCCTGCAGCGAAATATCACAATAGACAGGCAAGGGCTCAGCGAGACCGAAAGGGCAGACGCCGCCCACGGGATGGCCGGTCACCCGCACCACCTCTTCCGCATCAAGCATGCGCGGCTTGCCGCCGAGCACAGCCTTGGCCTTGCGGTTGTCGAGCCGCGCATCGCCCCGCGCGACGAGCAACAGGTAACGCTCCCCTACCTTGAGGGAGAGCGTCTTCGCGATCTGTGCCGGCAGCACGCCATGCCCTTCCGCCGCCTGAGCCACCGTCGCCGTGCTGTTTTCGAGCTCAATGACGGCGATATCGGGCGCTTTCTCCGCAAAGAAGGCACGCACGGAGTCGAGGCTCATCGGACTCTCCCTGGAGGCTGAAGCCCCACTATTCAGGCCCAGGGCAGAGGGCGCAACCGTGGCGGCCGGTCATCCGATATTCATCTAGATGTCAAAAGTCTCTCGGTCCTGCTGCGCTAGAGAGGGCGCGCCCGATCAAGCGGCAGGCAGAACGCCTGACGCCCAACCAAGGAACCCGTCCTCATGCGTAACCTGCTCCGAGGCTCTGCCTCGAAGGCGCTGTTCGGCTTCGCCACGCTGATCGCGACCAGTACCGGGGCGCTCGCCGCCAGTGCCTGCCCTCACGGCACCATCAAATATGGCGTCATCCCCTATGACGCTTCCGCCGCCTTCGTGCCGCTGTATCACCAGATCGCCCATATCATCAGCGAGAAGATGGGCTGCCCCGTCGATCTCGAGATCGGCACCAGCTACAATGCCACCATCGAGGCGATGCGCTCCGGCAAGATCGACGTCGCCGAGTTCGGTCCGCTGAGCTATGTCCTCGCGAACAAGATCGCGGGCGCCGAAGTCGTCGCGACCTACGCGGCGCCCGACGGGAAGCCTGACACCTACACGGCGAGCGTTGTGACCTGGCCCGGTTCCGGCATCACCACGCTGAAGGGCGTGGCCGGCCACACCTTCGCCTATTCCGATCCGGCGTCTACCTCCGGCCATCTCTTCCCGGCCTATGCGCTGAAGAACGTGGGCATCGATCCCGATCATGGCGTACGCGCCATCTATGCCGGCAGCCATACGGCGAGCTACGAAGCGCTGCTGCATCACAAGGTGGAAGCGGGCGAAATCAACAGCCCCGAGATCCTGTCCGCGCAGCGCGCCGGCATCTACAAGCCGTCGGATTTTGTGACGCTCTGGACCAGCCCGCCGATCCCGGATGATCCGATCACCGTGCGCTCCAACCTGCCGCCGGCCTTCAAGGCGAAGCTGACCGAGGTTCTGCAGACCCTCGACCTCAGCAGCATCCCGGCCTCGGAACTCAAGATCACCGGCCTCAAGGGCAAGGGTTACGTCGCTATCGACGACCACGCCTATGACGGCATCCGTAGCCTCGTCAGCGTGCTCCATCTCGACCTTGCCAAGATGGGGTCATGAGCCGACCGCTCATTGACGTCTCCTCTCTCGCCATGCGCTACCCCACGGGGCGCATGGCGTTGACGGAGGCGAACCTTACGCTCAGTGCCGGTGAACTCGTTGTCATTCTCGGCGCCAATGGCTGCGGCAAATCCACGTTGCTGCGCTGTATCGCGGGCATGCTGAAGCCGACCAGCGGCCAGATTCAGGTGGCCGGCAAGCCGATCAGCAGCCTGTCCGGCCGCGCGCTCGCGGATGCGCGCATGGCGCTCGGCATGGTCTTTCAGAACGCCAATCTCGTGAAGCGTCGCAGCGTTATTGCCAATGTCCTGGCCGGGACACTCGGCCGTCATCGCACCCTGGCGACCTCCCTCGGCTTCCTGCCGCAGGGCGAGCGCAGCTTCGCCGAAGCCTGCCTCGCGGAAGTGGGTCTGCAGAGCTTCGCGGCCCAGCGCGCCGGCACGCTTTCGGGTGGTCAGGCGCAGCGCGCTTCCGTCGCCCGCGCCCTCGCCCAGCGCCCGCTCGCCCTTCTCGCCGACGAGCCGGTGGCAAGCCTTGATCCGGAGGCCTCGGAAGAGTTGATGACGCTCCTCCGCCGCGTCGCGCATGAAGATGGGCTCGGCGTGCTTTGCGTATTGCATCAGCCCGATCTCGCCCGCCGCTACGCCGATCGCATCCTCGGGTTGAAAGACGGCCGCGTCCAATTCAATGACAAGCCCGCCGATGTCGCCGAAGTCGCCGTCGCCGCCCTCTATACAAAGACGCCGGAGCCTGTGGCCGCATGAACGGATTTGCGCTGAAGACCATGCCCTCCCCCGCCCCGCAGAAAGCAGAGCCGCGCCGTCGCCTGCATCCCCTCACCTTCGTGATCATTCTGTTCGGCGTAGCGCTATTTCTGCAATCCGCCATCGTTGTGCATGCAAGACCGCAGGATCTCATCACGGGCGCCGCCGGCATCGCCGATATCGTCAGCCGCTCCATGCCGCCCGATTTCGCGGGCCTGCCGGATGCGCTGTGGCCGGCGCTCGAGACGATCGACATGGGGCTCTTCGGCACGGCCATCGCGCTCATCTTCGCCCTGCCGCTGTCCCTCTTCGCTGCGCGCAACACCACGCCGGCCAAGCCCCTCTACTTTCTGGCGCGTGGCCTCATCGCGCTCGCCCGCGTCGTGCCCGATCTCGTCTGGGCGCTCATCTTCGTGGCGGCCGTCGGTCTCGGCCCCTTTCCCGGCGCACTCGCCATTGTCATCCATAGTCTCGGCATGATGGGCCGCCTTTTTGCGGAGACCATCGAGGATATCGACATGGGACCCGTGGAGGCGCTGACCATGACCGGCGCCTCGCGCCTGGCCGTCTTCACCCATGGCATCATCCCGACCGTCATTCCGTCCCTGCTGGGCATCACACTCTACCGATTGGACGAGAACATCCGCTCGTCGCTCATCCTCGGCTTCGTGGGCGCGGGCGGCATCGGCTTCCAGCTACTGACGGCGATGAACCTCTTCCAGTATCGTACCGTCTCGATGCTCCTCATCCTGACCTTCATCATCGTGGTCGGTGCCGAGCGCATCTCCGCTGCCTTGCGGCAGCGGATCGCGTAATGCGGCCGGTTCAATGGAGCCGCGCTGCCGCCTCGGCTGTGAGATAGGCAAGTTGCCCACCCGCGATGGTCGCGACCACGCGGGGGGCGGGGTCCGTCGCCACGAGGACAAGATCGGCGCGCAGCCCGGCGGCGATGCGCCCACGATCCGTGAGGCCCGCCGCCGCCGCCGGATTGGCCGAGATCAGCGGCCAGGCTTTCGCGAGCCCTTCCCTTCCCCCGAAGGCGAACCCCGCACGCAGAAGCGCGGGATAGAAATAGTCGCTGGTGAGAATGCGGCAGAGGCCGTCCTCCACCATGCTGGCGGCGGAGACCCAGCCCATATGGCTGCCGCCGCGCACCACGTTGGGGCTACCCATCAACACCCAATCCCCGGCCTCCGTCGCGGCCCGGGCCACCTCGGCATTCATCGGGAAGTCCGAGATGCGGGCGCCCATGGCGCGGAACTCCGTCCGCGCCTGCACGGTCGCGTCATCATGACTTGCCATCGGAATGCCGACCGCACCCGCGGCTTCGGCGATGCGGGCCACCGCCGCCGGCACCTCCCGCGCACGAGCGGCCACGGAGTCTGCGAGCCTGCGGAACGCCTCGACCTTCACGCCGGCACGGTCACTGTATTTCGCGCAGGCCGCTGGGTCGGCCATCTTCTTCAGGATGCTGGGCGTATGATCGTTGAAGGCGAGGAGATGAACCTGGCCTTCGGCGATGGCGCCAAGCGCCAAATCCAGCGCTTCGAGATTGAAGGCTTCCCAGCGCAGATGCACCCGCATGTCGCAGATGGCGCGGGGCTTGTGCGCGGCCAGTTGCGCAAGCAGCGCGGAGAAAGCGCCCGCACTCCGCAGCCCCGGCTCCCAGGACAGGGTCACGCCATGGAAAGCGGTGGTAATGCCATTGGCGAGCAGCTGCGCCTCGGTTTCCGCCAGTGCCACATCCATGGGGAAGTCTACGCCGGGCCGTGGCTGCACCTGCCGCTCAAAGGCATCGCCATGCAAATCGACGATGCCGGGAAGCACAACGAGCCCTGCCGCATCGAAGCGGCGGCGGGCGCCCCCCGTCCCCTCCGCAATCAAGCCATCTTCCGTGCGAACCGTGCCGTGCTGCAGACCGTCACTGCCCAGGACCGTGCCGCCGGTGATCTCGAGATCCACTGTTCCGCCTCTCTCTTTTTCCGTTGCCTGCGTGATGTCACGCGATTGCCGTTGACACTAGCGGCGCAGCGCCTAAAGTCTAGACGTCTAGATGAATTTCGGATGACGATGCCAAACACCGACATCACCAAACGCCGCCAGAGCTGGATGGCAACCCTCGCCCGGAGTGACCGGCAAGCGATCGAGGAGCGGCTTTCGGAAGCCGTTCCCCTGCCCGGTCACACGCGGCTGCGTGGACCGGAAGCCGGCCTCGTCATGGTGCGGGGCCGCGCGGGCGGTAGCGGCGCGCCCTTCAATCTGGGCGAAATGACCGTCACCCGCTGCAGCGTGCGCAATGAACAGGGACGCATCGGCCATGCCTATATCGCCGGGCGGGACGGGCGGAAGGCGGAACTCGCCGCCGCGCTCGACGCTGCCCTGCAGGACCCCGATTTTGGCACGCTTTTGGAGGAACGGGTCATCACCCCCCTCGCCAGTGCTTTGGCCGAAGCCGACACGAAAGTCGCGGCTGAAGCGGATGCCACTCGGGTCGATTTCTTCACCCTCGCGACAATGCGCTCATGACGATCGACAGACCCGGCTTCAACGATCCCGTGACGGAAGCGCAGAGCTGCTTCCGGCTGGTACTGCAGGCCATGTCCCGGCCAGGCAGTATCGTGACCCTCGGCCAAACGGTCGCGGCCCCGCCGCTGGCGCCTGCCACGGCCTCCGTCCTGCTGACCCTCGTGGATGCCGAGGTCACGCTTTGGCTGGACGACAGTCTGGCCGCTAGCTGGGACTGGCTTGCCTTCCATGCCGGCGTCGTTCGCGCAACCCAGACGGAGCGCGCTGCCTTCCTTTGCGCGACCAGCCTGCCGCCGCTCGAACGCCTCAATCCTGGCACGGATGCGGACCCGGAATCGGGGGCGACCGTCATTCTGCAGGTGCCCGCGCTCGACGGTGGGCCGCGTCGCACCATCTACGGTCCCGGGCTGGAGGCGCCGCTCACCATTGCCCCGCAGGGGCTGCCCGCGAACTTCGTCAAGCAATGGCAGCGGAATCACGAGCGGTTCCCGCGCGGGGTCGATCTCCTGCTTTGCGCCGGCAACGCCGTCTGCGCCCTGCCGCGCAGCCTTCGCATCGGGGAGGGCTGAGACATGGCCTATGTTGCCGTCAAAGGGGGTGAGCGCGCGATCGACGCCGCCCACGACTGGCTTGCCCGCAACCGAAGGGGCCCGGTCTCGGTCGCGGAAGTCGGCACGGATCAGATTGCGACCCAGCTTGGCCGCGCGGTGGACCGGGTGATGGCCGAAGGCTCGTGCTACGATCCTGCCCTCGCCGCGCTCGCCATCAAACAAGCCCAGGGCGATCTGATCGAGGCAGCGTTCCTGCTCCGCGCCTATCGTACCACCCTGCCGCGCTTCGCGTCTTCGCTTCCGGTGGAAACCGGGGCGATGCACATCCGTCGCCGCATCTCGGCGATCTACAAGGACCTGCCAGGCGGCCAGATGCTGGGGCCGACCTACGACTACACCCATCGCCTGCTCGATTTCGCGCTGGAGGCGGAGAGCGACCTGCCACCCGCGCCTGCGCGGCCCGCGCCGGCGGCGATCGAACCCACTCCGCGCGTGCTCGATCTGCTGCGCGAAGAGGGGCTGATGGGTGCGGAAGAACCGGGCGGACACGCGCCACCCGGCGATCTCACGCGCGAACCGCTCGCCTTCCCCGCTGGGCGCGACTTGCGGCTGCAATCCCTCGCCCGTGGCGACGAAGGTTTTCTCCTCGCGCTCGGCTATTCCACCCAGCGCGGCTATGGCAACAACCATCCCTTCGTAGGCGAGATCCGGATGGGCGATGTGGCTGTGGAAATCGAACCGCCCGAACTCGGCTTTCCCATTGAGATCGGCCGCATCACGCTGACGGAATGCGAGATGGTCAATCAATTCGCGGGGTCGAAGACCGAGCCTCCGCAATTCACCCGCGGCTATGGTCTGACTTTCGGCCACGGTGAACGCAAGGCCATGGGCATGGCCCTGGTCGACCGCGCGCTGCGCGCGGCGGAATTGGGTGAGGATGTTACCGCGCCCGCGCAGGACATCGAATTCGTTTTGTCCCACAGCGACAATATCGAGGCCACGGGCTTTGTGGAGCACCTGAAGCTGCCGCACTACGTCGATTTTCAGAGTGAACTTGAAACGATCCGCACCATGCGCCGCACCGCGGAAGCCGCGACTCCCCAAGAAGGAGAGCCCGCATGAACGGCTATAACTTCGCCTATCTGGATGAGCCGACGAAGCGGATGATCCGCCGCGCCATCCTCAAGGCGGTCTCCATTCCCGGCCATCAGGTGCCCTTCGGTGCGCGGGAGATGCCGCTGCCCTACGGCTGGGGCACGGGTGGCATCCAGGTGACGGCGGCGATCCTCGGGCCCGAAGATGTGCTCAAGGTCATCGACCAGGGTGCCGACGACACTACGAATGCGGTTTCGATCCGTCGCTTCTTCGCCCGCACCGCTGGCGTTGAAACGACAACCCATACGGCAGAGGCCTCCGTCATCCAGACCCGCCACCGCATTCCGGAAATGCCTCTGCGGGCGGACCAGATTCTCGTCTATCAGGTGCCGCTGCCGGAGCCCCTCGCCAAGCTCGAACCCAGCCGCGCGGAAACCCGGCAGATGCATGCGCTTGCCGATTACGGCCTCATGCATGTGAAACTCTACGAGGACATTGCGCGTTTCGGCCATGTCGCCATCTCCTACGACTATCCGGTGATGGTGAACGGCCGCTACCTGATGTCGCCCTCGCCGATTCCGGCCTTCGATACGCCGAAGATGAACCGCATGGCGGCGCTGCAGCTCTTCGGCGCGGGCCGCGAGAAGCGCATCTATGCCGTGCCGCCCTTCACCACAGTCCGCCCGCTGGATTTCGAGGACCATCCCTTCAAGCTCGTCCGCGCGCCGCATGCCTGCACCCTCTGCGGTGCGAGGGACAGCTATCTCGACGAGGTGGTGACCGATGATCGCGGCGGCCGCATCTTCGTCTGCTCCGACACCGACTATTGCGAAGGCCGGCGCGACGCCGCTCCGGGAGAAGCCGCATGACCGTGCCCCTTCTCGAAGCGCATGAACTTGACTTGCGCTTCGGCGCCATTCGCGCACTGGACCGGGTAAATCTCAGCCTCTGGCCGGGCGAAGTGCTGGCCATTGTCGGGGAAAGCGGCTCCGGCAAGTCGAGCCTTTTGCACGTCCTTTCGGGCCAGGGCGCACCCGATGCCGGCCGGGTTCTCTACCGCGATCCTGCGGGCGCGCAGCATGATGTCCATGCCATGCCCGCCCCGCATCTGCGTGCGCTACATCGCTCGGACTGGGGCTTCGTCCACCAAAACCCGCGCGACGCGCTGCGCATGACCGTATCCGCCGGTGGCAATGTCGGTGAACGCTTGATGGCGCAAGGTGCCCGCCATTATGGCGATATCCGCGAGATCGCGACGGACTGGCTGCGCCAAGTGGAGATCGACCCGTCGCGGATCGACGATCTGCCGCGCACCTTCTCCGGCGGCATGTTGCAGCGGCTGCAGATCGCCCGCACCTTGGCCACCCATCCGCGTCTGGTCTTCATGGACGAGCCGACCGGCGGGCTCGATGTCTCGGTCCAGGCGCGGCTGCTCGATCTCATCCGCTCGCTGGTTTCCCGCCTTGGCCTCGCGGTGCTGCTGGTGACCCACGATATCGCGGTCGCCCGCCTGCTCGCCGGCCGCATCATCGTCATGCGGCGCGGCCAGGTGGTGGAGACGGGCCTGACCGATCAGGTGCTGGACGATCCCCAGCATCCCTATACGCAGCTTCTCGTGAGTTCGGTTCTCCAGGCATGAGCAAGATCGTCCTTCAAACGGAAAACCTCGGCAAATCCTTCACCCTGCATCTGCAGGGGGGTGCGACCATGCCCGTGCTGGCGGGTGTTGATTTGTCCCTGGCCTCGGGCGAATGCGTCGTCCTCTCGGGGCCGTCGGGCGCGGGTAAATCCACCCTCATGCGCAGCCTTTACGGCAATTACCGCGTGGGCCATGGGCATGTCCGTATCCGGCACCGGGATGCCTGGGTCGATTTCGCCACCGCCGATCCGCGCAAGATCCTCGAAGTGCGGCAGGAAACGCTGGGTTACGTCAGCCAGTTCCTGCGCGTCGTGCCCCGCGTACCGACGCTCGATATCGTGGCAGAACCGCTGATCGCGCGCGGTGCTCCGCGGGAGGCAGCGCTGGCGCGTGCCCGCAGCCTGCTCTTTCGCCTCAACCTTCCGGAACGGCTGCACAGCCTGCCGCCCGCCACCTTCTCGGGCGGGGAGCAGCAGCGCGTGAACCTCGCGCGCGGCTTCATCGGCGGCCACCCCATCCTGCTGCTGGACGAGCCCACCGCGTCTCTCGACGCCACCAACCGGGATGCGGTCGTGGGTCTGGTCGCGGAAGCCAAAGCCACCGGCACCGCCATCCTCGGCATCGTGCATGACGCACCGACGCGGGACGCTATCGCCGATCGCCTTTTCCTCCTCTCCCCTGTTCAGGCCGCCGCATGACCGAGACCATTCTGTCGAACGCCCTTGTTGTTCTCGAAGACCGCACGCTTGCCGGCAGCGTCCTCATCCGGGACGGGCTGATCGCCGATATCACGGAAGGACCGTCCGGCCTTGCCGGTGCCGAGGATTGCGCGGGCGACATCCTCATGCCCGGCATCATCGATCTGCATACGGATAATCTGGAACGGCAGGTCATGCCGCGTCCCGGCGCGCGCTGGCCCTCCCGCTCCGCCTTTCTGGCGCATGACGGGCAATGCGCGGCCGCGGGTGTGACCACCGTCTTCGACGCACTTTGCGTCGGCAATCTCAATTTCGACAATGAGGACCGTATCCGCACCTTCCAGGACGGTGTCGATGACCTCACCGCCCTCGCTGGAAGCAGCCTTCTCCGCGCCGATCACTTCCTGCACCTGCGCTGCGAATTGCCGGCCGAAAACATGCTGGCGCTGGTCGAGCCCGTCATCGCCCATCCCCTCGCCCGCATGGCGAGCCTGATGGATCACACGCCGGGGGTCGGCCAATATGCTGACCTCGCCCGCTTCCGGGCCCGCAAAAGCGTCTCGGGCGGCACGTCCCTCGCCGCCATCGATAGTGAAATCGATATCCTGCAGGCCAACCGCGCGCGGCTACGCGGACCCAATCGCCGTGCGCTGCTCGACATGGTCGCCGGGCATCCGATGGTGCTCGCGAGCCATGACGACGAGACCGTGGAGGAGGTGGAGGAAAACCACGCCGCGGGCATCGCCATTAGCGAATTCCCGGTTCGGCTCGGTGCCGCCAAGCGAGCCAAGGCGCTCGGCATGACGGTGATCGCGGGCGCGCCCAATATCGTCCGCGGCGGATCGCATTCCGGCAATGTCGCGGCGGCCGATCTCCTGGCGGCGGGCGCCGCGGATGCACTGGCCTCTGACTACGTTCCGCCCGCGCTCCTGGAGGCGGCCTTCATCGTGGCGGATAGCGGTCTTGGGCTTCCCGCCGGTATCGCACTCGTCACAGCCGGTCCGGCCCGCATGGCGGGGCTCACGGATCGCGGCCGCATCGCGCCCGGTCTGCGGGCTGATCTTCTGCGCGTGAGGCGATCCGGCGGCCTCGCTTCCCCGGTGGCGGTCTGGCGCCAGGGGCTTCGCGTCGCATGAAGGGTCTGCTCGTCCTGGTGGTCGGCCCCTCCGGCTCGGGCAAGGATACGCTGCTGGCGGGTGCCGCCGCCCGCCTCGCGGCCGACCCTCGCTTCGCCTTCACCCGCCGCTGGGTGACCCGCCCGGCGGCGGGTGAAGATCACGAGACGGTCGATGTCCCCGGCTTCCTCGCCCGTCTGAGTGCAGGAGAATTCGCGCTGCACTGGGAGGCGCATGGCCTGCTTTACGGCATTCCGGCAGCCGCCCTGGCTCCGATGGAGCAGGGGGGCATCGTCGTCGCCAATGTTTCGCGGAGCATCATTCTAGAGGCCGCGAAGCGCCATCCGGTCGCGGTCATCGAGATCACGGCGCCGGAATCTCTCCGCGCGCTGCGCCTCGCCGATCGAGCCCGCGAGAAGCCGGAGGCGATCGGCGAGCGCCTCTCTCGCCAGGTAACGCCACCCGCCGGCATCCGGCTGCATCGCATCGTCAACGACGGTACTATCGACGAGGGTGTGATCGCCCTTGCCGACCTGCTGCGCCGCTTTACCGACCAGCGGCAGGAGGCGTTCTGAGAAGTAAAAGGGGCGCCCCTGCCGGAGCGCCCCTGTGACGTTCACGCTGGTCTGCCTTTGACGGTCAGGCCGCCTTCGCCGTCGTGTTGACCTTGGTATTGGCAAGCTTGCTGAGCAGCCCGTCCGCGGTCTTCTCCTCGGAAAGCGTCTGTTCGAGAAGGGTTGCGGCCTCGGTCTGCCCTGCGAGCTTCGCCCAGGCGAGCAGCGTGCCGTAGCGCGCCATCTCGTAATGTTCCACGGCCTGGCCGCAGGCGATGAGGCCGGCATCGCGCACCGGGCTCGGCTCCTTCATAGCCTCCATCAATTCGTCGCATTCCTCGATCAGGCCGTTGATTGCTTCGCAGGTCACGCCCTGGGCACGCTTGCCCAGAATCTCGAAGATCTGCTGAAGCCGCTCGATCTGGTGCTGCGTCTCCTCGCGATGGTCGGTGAAGACTTGGCGCAGTTCGGCCGACTCTGCGGCCCGCGCCATTTTGGGCAGCGCCTTCGAGATCTGGCGCTCGGCGTAGTACATGTCCCGCAGGAAATGCAGGAAGAGATCGTTCATATTGCGCATGGTGCCCTCCGTTCGTGGTTTGGCCCGCCTCGGCATTTTCCTTGTGCTCTGCAAAGGGAAATGCATGAGGGCCGTGTAAGCCGGCAGGTGGGGCACCCGTGCACGCAACCCAAGCCCCCTGCCTTTCACGCTGTAGTGTGGCGCGCCCAGTCTCAGCCGCTTCCCAAACCCCCGGAGACGGGCGATCCTGTCTCCGCGGATATGAGGAGCAAGCGGCATGGATTTTCCGACAGAGAGCGGCGTTTTCGAACTGGGCGACCTGCCCCTGCAATCAGGCGCGGTGCTGCCAGAGGCGAAGCTTGCCTGGAAGAGCTACGGCACGCTCTCACCGGCGCGCGACAATGTCATCCTCTACCCCACGAGCTACGGCGCCCAGCATCCCCGTCTGGAATGGGCCATCGGGCCGGAGGGCCTGTTCGACCCGGCCCGCTGGTTCGTCGTCATTCCCAATATGTTCGGCAACGGCCGCTCCTCCAGTCCCTCGAATACGCAGGACTATCCAGATCTGGTCACGACGGCGGACAATGTTGCGGCCCAGGGTCGCCTTCTTGCCGAGGTTTTCGGGGTGGAGCGGCTCGCTTGCGTCTATGGCTTCTCGATGGGCGCGCAGCAGGCTTATCACTGGGCCGCGCTCGCCCCTGAGGCTGTGGAGCGGGCGATCATCGTCTGCGGCTCAGCCCGCACTTCTCCCCATAATCAGGTCTTCCTTGCCGCGTTGATGGCGATCCTGGAAGCAGCCCCGGAGCATCTGGGGGGTGGACGCTTCTCGGGAGAGCCCAGGGCGGCGCGGCGCGCCTTCACGCGCTGCTACGCCGGTTGGGCGATGAGCCAGGCTTGGTACCGGGAAGGACTGCATCTCTCCAGCACCGGCGCTCAGGATCTGGACGCGTTCCTGGACGATCACTGGGGCCCTGGCTTTCAGCTCGCCGCCGCAGATCTCTACGCCCAGCTCCGCACCTGGTATGCGGGCGACATCAGCGCCAACCCTCTGTATGACGGCGACCTCACCGCCGCGCTCGCCGCCATCCGGGCGCGCGTGCTGCTGATGCCCTGCGAGACCGATCTCTATTTTCCGGTCGCCGACAATGCACTCGAGCTTGCCGCGCTGCGCGACGCCGAACTGCGGCCGATCCCCAGTATCTGGGGCCATGTCGCGGGCGCGCCGTCGGATCTGACGGAGGAGCGCGCCTTTGTCCGGACGGCTGTGCGGGATTGGCTTGAAGCCTGATGGCGGGCGCGCCGCGCCCGGACGAGGAGGAACTCGTCGAACGGCACGGGCGCGGCCTCCGTCTCGGCCTCGCCTGCTGCGCCGGCTTTGCCGACACCTTCGGCTATATCCGGCTGCACGGGCTTTTGACCGCGCATGTGACCGGCAACCTCGCCTTCATGGCGGCCGGCATCGCCCGCGGCAATCCTCATATCCTCTTGAAATTTCTTGCCCTTCCTATTTTCATCCTGTGGGTCGGGATTACCGCACTGGTGATCGGCCGGGTTGGGCGCGGGGCCCGCGGCGGCCTGCTCTGCGGTCTCGTCTTCGAGATTCTGCTGCTCGGCCTGGTTGGCCTCGCCACGATGCTTCTACCTTCGCAGACCAACCCCGATTCCCTGCCCGAAATCGTCATCGGCACGCTGCTCTTGGCAGCCATGGGGGCACAGAACGCCGTCATGCGCTTCTCATTGCCGAAACTGCCGTCGACAACGGCCATGACGACCAACGTGTCGGAGGCGACGGTGCGCTGGGTCAGCGCCCGCATCAATCCGGACCGCCGCCTCTCCGCCGAGGAGCGGACGGCGCTCGCCCGGGGTGCGCGGCGCATCGCCGCCACCGTCTGCGCCTTCGGGCTGGGTGGCGTGACAGGCGGCCTCGTGGCACTCCATCTCGGCGGGGTCGGATTGCTGATACCGATGGCCCTGCTCGCCCTGCTCATCCTGTGGATCCTCGCCGCCGGCAGGCGCGCGAAAGCCCAGGGACCCAATCTTGCCAACAATAGAAACAGCTGAGGGAGGCTTTCCATGCTGCGCTTTATCGACCCCGTCCTTTCACCCGAACTCCTCGCGATTCTCCGTCAGATGGGCCATGGCGACGACATCGCGATCGTCGACTGCAATTTTCCCGCCGCCACCATGGGCAAGCGGGTGGTGCGTGCCGACGGGGTAACGGCGACGCATATGGCGGAGGCCATCCTCAAGCTCATGCCGCTCGACGATTTCGTCGAGGAGTCCGCCTTTGTCATGCGTCAGGTGCATGACCCGGAGGTTCTCGCGCCGATCTGCGAAGAGTTCGAGGGACAGGTCAAGCAACACAGCCAGGGCCGCTTCGGCGTCGTGCCGGTCGAGCGATTCGCCTTCTACGACCTTGTGAAATCCTGCTTCGCCGTGGTGCAGACTGCCGAACGTCGTCTCTACGGCAATATCATCCTCAAAAAGGGCGTGCTCCGTCCCGGCGAAGGCTGAAGCGTCGAGTCGACGCCTGAGAGAACCCGGGAGCACTGTTCCCGGGTTCTTTTTTTGATCCATGTGCAGCGCACAAAAAATCGAGCAGCATCAGGCTTTCCGGCAGGCTGACGGGAGATGAAAAACGCGCCCGTGCCGTCGGATACAA
>Ga0310811_10002914_pt1 | contig 21479 bp, 22 predicted proteins | sample YCmetagenome_FD_207642 | JGI IMG/M metagenome (GOLD analysis project Ga0310811, IMG submission 207642) | Soil microbial communities from experimental microcosm in Duke University, North Carolina, United States - YC | ecosystem: Engineered > Artificial ecosystem > Soil microcosm > Unclassified ...
CCATTTCTTAATCACGATTAACTTTTTTGTGCTGCCGCCGGGGGAACTTTGTATCATAATCAAATCGAAAAAGATCATGAGCAAAAAATTCAGCATAGAGCCAGCAGCATACCAGGCTATGGAGGCTCTGGAAAATTATTTAAAAAACAGTGGTTTAGATAAAAAACGTTCTGAATTGATAAAGATCCGCGCATCACAGATCAACGGTTGTGCTTATTGTATCAACATGCACACAAAAGATGCCCGCGCTTTAGGTGAAACGGAGCAACGTATTTACGCCCTGAACGCATGGAGAGAAACACCATTCTTTTCGCCTGAGGAAAGGGCAATATTAGCTTTGACGGAAGATGTTACCAATATCAAACATGGTATGAACGAGAAACACATTGAAGAAGCAGAAAAAGTGCTGGACAGGCATACCATCTCGAAAGTAATTATGGCGGCAGTGATCATCAACGCCTGGAACAGGATCGGAATCGGCACAGGTATGCAACCTGCTTTGTAAGAAGTCGGAAGTCGGAAGTCGGAAGTCGGAAGTCGGGAAAATTTAACTAGCTAAGTTGCTAAAAGTTGGTTAAAATCTGACTTCTGACTTCCACCCTCTGACTTCTTTATTTTTCTTCTTTGTGTGCCTCTTCAGCAGTTTCCTCGCGTTCGACGGTAATGGTACATTCGGTTACCAGCGCAGCAATAGCACCTATCGCGGCTAACATAGGCATCACTAACGCGCCTACTACGCCAACTGTTAATGGGAAACTGGCTAATTCCTTGCCGGATTTGTCAGTAATGGTGATCTTTCTAACATTACCTTCTTCTATCAGCTCTTTCACCTTTTTTAAAAGGTTTTCGCCGTGTATGGAGAATGATTCTTTTGTCATGATGCGTTTTTTAATTGAGACTAAAAGAACTTCGTTTTGTTACCGATCGGCTATAGATAACCTTGCTTTTTCAGGTAATCTACCCAAATTACATAGGCTTCGGGCTTTAGGTGCAGGCCTTCATACGTATAGCGGCTTTCCAGGCGTTGATTGGCGTCAAGAAACAGGTGGAATATATCCACGAAAGTGTAATCCCCCACTTTAGCATTTGCCTGCAATAACTTGTTTACCGACAACACATGCTCCTCTTTATCATAATGCTGCGGGAAACGGGGTAGTGTAGAATTTACCGGTAATACGCTTTGCACATAGATTTTTGTCTGGGGGCATTTGGTATGAATTTCCTTTACTATCTTCAGATAATTATCCGCGATGACTGCATCAGGAATATCCTTTCCGATGTCATTGATCCCTAAAAGGATGAATAATTTAGATGGTCTACGGTCGGTAACATCCTTTAGTCTTTTCAGAACGCCGTAAGTAATATCCCCGCCAATGCCCCGGTTGACCACCGTAGTGTCGCCGGTTACCTTTTTCCAATCGCCCATCTCGGTGATGCTGTTGCCCAGGAACATGATCTTCCCTGTCACAATAGGTTCTTTCTCAAACTGAGCAAGCCGCACAGGTCGATGTTCAGGAATGAATGGAATGGTATCGAAAACATTTTGATTAGTTACGCTTTGGGCCTGTACGGCCAGCGGAAAGAGTAGAAGAATAAGTAGATATTTCATAAAATAAATGTAGAATAATTAGTCTTTATGCAGGTCGATCACACGATAAAGCACATTTTCAACGGTTAATGTCCCATGCATCGTATCGCCCTTTACAACAAAATGCCATAAACCTTTGCCTTTAGGACTGATAGTAACCCCATCTAAGGTTTTTTTGCCGGCGTCGTAAGTGAACATAGTTTCACCCATTTCTTCCTCTTTGCCATTAACCATTTTATTCATCTGGAAACGATAAGTTTTCCCTTCGGCTTTTATTGCATGGTATATCGCAGTTTCATCATGACAGGGCGAATCTTTTACCTGGCAAATAGAAGTTCCTTTCCATGTTCCGATAATATTATCCTGTTGACTTATGTTGATAAGAGGCAATAAGTTTAACAAAAATATAATCGCTATGGAACAATTTAATCTCATGATTCAATCACATAAAGTTAGCTTTTAACCTTCTTCCTTCCAATTAGAAATGCGATTCCACTGAATGCAAGCGCTTCAAAAACGCTGGTGATCTCGTTGCCGTTCCCGCTATGCGGATCGGCCATTGCGCGAGGGATATGCAAGACAATAAACCAGGTGAATATGGCTATGCCCAATAAATTTGCTGCAAGGTGACGTTGTATGTTGATGATAATGGCAAGGCCACCTGCCATTAAAGCTACCCCGGCGAAGTAGGTCCAGAATAGATGAAATGGTATCCAGGTTGGAATCAGTGTTACTACAAAATCCTTGTATAGAAAATGGGTGTAACCAAACACCACCATTGTAATGCCAAAGAAGTATTTTCCTGCCGGGATCAGCTTTTCTAAAAAGTTTTCCAGTTGTGAAACTTTGTTTTCCCGCACCAAAGATCCTGCGACTAAAAAGGCACCTCCGCTTAATACTAATTCTTTCATTGGGTTTATCCAGAGTGCGGGTTCCTTGGGCATGTGTTGGCCCGGAATCTGGAATAAGACCACCAGTAGCAGCAAAATGCCGCCAATAATAAGCGATATGGGCCGCGCTTTAATCTCGAGGATGATACAGATGCAGGCAATGGCCAGAGGCAAACTGAATATCCAGTCCAATATCAAGCGATTAGTCATCCATACAGGAAAACCTGCGGGCAGCATCACTAAAACAAAATCTTTGTTGATTAATTCCTGGATAGCAATAGCAAATAGTCCCACGGCGAAGAACAGGCGCCATACCCTGGTGGTATTTTCCATAAAAAGGTTAATTGGTTTTTAAAGATATGCTGAAATACTTGCCTTTTTAATCAATTTTGAAAAAAAGTGCCTTTTGCGTATTATTGTGTCATTAAGGTGATGGTGTTCCACCTATTTGAACCGTCCTGCTGAATGCGGGTCTGATGGCGCCTACGAAATAAGTTTTATTATATTTTTATTTCATAGGCATGAAACGGTTTCCGCATTTATTTAAATCGCCCTACTTTTTAATATTCAATCACCTCATCCGCTGGACTTTATTGACCATTCCCGTAGCTATTGCTATCGGCGCTGTGGTGGCTTTGTTCTTGTGGCTGCTTAGCTGGGCCATTCATTTTCGTTTTGCTCATACCTGGTTGTTATATCTGTTGCCTGTGGCTGGTATTGTTATCCATTTTGTGTATAAGCTGTACGGAAAATCATCCGAGAAAGGCAATAACCTCATCATGGACGAGATTCATGAACCTGGTGGCGGTGTTCCTAAAAGAATGGCTCCGTTGGTACTTGGTGCGACAGTTTTTACCCATCTATTTGGCGGGTCAGCAGGTCGTGAGGGTACTGCGGTGCAAATAGGAGGGAGTATCGCCGATTTCTTTGGCCGCTTATTTGGTTTGAATGAGCAGGACTCGCGCACGGTTCTGATGGCAGGAGTGGCAGCTGGTTTTGGAGCGGTATTCGGTACACCCTTAGCAGGGACAATATTCGCAGTTGAAGTACTGGCTGTCGGCCGTTTGCAATATGATGCTATTATTCCCTGTTTGATCGCCAGCATTTTTGCAGATCAAACCGTAGCGATGATCGGTATTCATCACACCGCTTATCATATCGACTCTTTCACCACTCAACCAAGCTTTGGACTGAGCTTTATTCATTTTGATTACTTGTTATTGGTGAAAATTATCGCGGCATCCGTGTTATTTGGGTTGACCAGCTACCTGTTTGCTGAAATGGCCCATGGAGTAAAAAATGCATCTCAGCGCTTAATAAAGACCAAGTGGTTGATACCCGTTATAGGCGGATGTATCATTATTGGTTTAACACTTCTTTTGGGACGGCAGGATTATCTGAGCTTAGGTGTCGACGCTCAATTTGCTGATTCAGTTATCATTCCATCGGCCTTTCACCAGGGCGGCGCGGATACCTGGAGCTGGTTATGGAAGACTGTTTATACCACCATCACACTCGGTACGGGCTTTAAAGGCGGTGAAGTGACGCCGCTGTTTTATATTGGCGCTACGTTAGGTAATACCTTATCGCAACTGCTTAATGCACCGGTTGGACTGTTTGCAGCTTTGGGTTTCATCGCAGTATTTGCAGGGGCAACTAATACACCTTTGGCCTGCACTTTTATGGGAATCGAATTATTTGGCGGAGAGTATGCTCTTTATTTTGCCATAGCCTGCTTTACGGCTTATTTCTTTAGTGGCCACTCAGGAATATATACTTCTCAACGAATTGCGATACCCAAGATATTTGATCCGCATTACAGTCATGAAACCTCGATAGCGGAGTCTGTAAAGCGCCGGCGGAGAATGATGAATAACAGGCTGTCACGGTATAGGGAGAAATTGAATAAGAAGTAGATGTTTATATAAAACATTCAGCCTATGAAAAATATGTTGCTGGTATTTGTTGGTGGAGGTTTAGGTAGCGTTATGCGTTATGCGCTGAGTCATGTAATTAATAAATCAACCACCTCTCCATTTCCATTCGGTACTTTTGTGGTGAACGTTATTGGCTGTTTCCTGATCGGATTTATCATGTTTTACTCATCACGGTTCGGCGATCGTGCCGAGCAATGGCGCTTCTTCCTGGCAACCGGACTTTGCGGTGGTTTTACCACATTTTCAGCCTTCTCACTGGAAAGTATTTCTCTCCTTACAGAGCAACGCATCTTTGGATTTTTTGCCTACACCATAGGCAGCGTAGCAATCGGAATAATAGCTACCTACGGAGGTTTATTACTGGCCAAAAATATCTGATTTTAAAATCATATCTATTTGATTGTCAATATCTATTGACTTTTAAATAAATAATTTTATTGAAAGATAAAATATTTGGTTTCCAGATATTTATATTTACAGTTAATAACCAACTAACTCCGATTAATGAAAAAAATTTTTGTGTTTATGCTCACTTTGCTGTGGGCATCCTCATCCGTTTTTTCCCAAACTATTGATGGTCACCCGGCTTGGGCAATGCAGGGCAATATTTATGAAGTGAACGTTCGCCAATACACCAAAAAGGGTACATTCAAAGCATTCTCCAAAGAATTGGACCGCCTTAACGGAATGGGCGTTCAAACCCTCTGGTTCATGCCAATTACACCAATAAGCAAGGTAGACCGAAAGGGCACGTTGGGTAGCTATTACGCGGTATCAAATTACACCGCAGTTAACCCGGAGTTTGGTACATTAAAGGATTTTAAAAAGTTGGTTGCCGAGGCGCATAAGCTAGGTATGAAAGTTATTATCGACTGGGTGCCTAATCACACAGGTGCTGATAACGTTTGGATAAAACGCCACCCTGATTTTTATGTAAAAGATAAAACCGGCAAACCCGCAGTAGCATTCGACTGGGCCGATACCCGCCAGCTTAACTACAAGAATGTGGTTATGCAGGATAGCATGATCAATGCGATGAAATACTGGGTTAAAGCTACCGATATCGATGGTTTCCGTTGTGACGTGGCATGGAATGTTCCTTATGCTTTCTGGAAAAGATGTATACCCCAGTTAAATGCCATGAAACAACTGTTTTGGCTGGCTGAGGGTGATAAAAATTACCTGCATCCGGGCGGTTTTGATGCTACTTATCCGTGGGATATGTTCCATGCTATGGTAGGTGTAGCTAAAGGTGCCCGTCCTGCAACAGCTTTAGACTCGATCAAAGCTAAATACGATAAGATATATCCGCATAACGCGCTGGAGTTATACTTTACAAGCAACCATGACGAAAATAGCTGGAACAAGGCTGACTATGGCACTTTTCCAAAGGATTCACATGCTCCGTTTGCTGTGTTTACCCAAACCATGCCGCATAGCATTCCATTGATCTACAGCGGCCAGGAAGAGCCCGTATTACGCGCTATCAAGTTTTTTGATAAGGATAACATGAAAATGGGCAAATACGACCGCGAGAAGTTCTATAAAACGCTACTATTCCTGCGCAAGCAAACGCCTGCCTTGTCGGCAGATGCTTCTTTCCGCAAAGTAAATGTGGGTGATAATAAAGCAGTGTATGCCTATGTGAGGGAAAAGGACGGTAAAAAGGTGTTTATAATCCTTAACCTGTCTAACAAAGAGCAAAATATTACTGTCGAGGATGAAAGCCTGCTGGGTAAACCTTTAAATGTTTTCAGGCACCAGGAAGAGCCGGTAACCAGCAAACCATGGAAAATGGATGCATGGGGGTATGTAGTGTTCCGGTATAATTGAATTTCAGAATTACACGATATAAAAGCCCTTCTTTCATTGAGAAGGGCTTTTTAGTTTTATGCGTCCTGCTATAAAGAAATAACAATTTGTTAATTTGCGGGTACATTCCCCTGCCTATTTTTGCGCCACTTTAATTGATTAAACTATGCGAACCATTGCTGCCAGGCTTGTATTTGTCCTGATGATTATTTCACTACATGCTGTTGCCCAAAACAAAGTCAAAAAGGCTGTATTTATTATTGCAGACGGTATCCCTGCCGATGTAATAGAAAAGCTGAATACGCCTAACCTGAAAACGATTGCTGCTGAAGGTAAATACCTTCGGGCCTATGTTGGCGGCGAAAAGGGAGGCTATTCGCAAACGCCGACCATATCTGCAAATGGCTATAACAGCTTGCTGACCAGTACATGGGTAAATAAGCACAATGTTTGGGATAATGATATTAAAGCACCTAATTATAATTACTGGACGATCTTCAGGATGGTTAAGAATGCTGACCCGTCCAAAAAAGTAGCGGTATTTTCAAGCTGGACCGATAATCGTACCAAACTGGTAGGTGAGGGTCTGTCCCAAACCAGCAATATAAAAGTCGATTATGCATTTGACGGTTATGAACTTGATACGATAAAATTCCCTCACGATAAACCCGGTTTATACATGCACCAGATAGATGAACAGGTAGCGAACTCAGCCGCGGCAACTATCAAAGACAAAGCCCCTGATCTGAGCTGGGTTTACCTGGAATACACCGACGATATGGGGCATGCACACGGTGATAGTCCGCAGTACTATGATGCCATTGAGAAGATGGATGGCCAGGTGGGCCGCGTTTGGGAGGCCATACAATACAGGCAAAAGCATTTTAATGAAGATTGGGTAATATTTATCACTACCGATCATGGCCGCGATGAGCAAACCGGTAAGAGGCATGGCGGTCAATCAGCCAGGCAGCGCAATACGTGGATGGTGACGAACTACAAGGCGGTTAATGATTATTCAAAATACTATACACCCGGTATCATAGATATAACGCCTTCTATCGCCCGGTTTATGAATATTAGTATTCCGGTTGAGCAGTTGAGGGAGATAGATGGCACCTCGATCATTGGCCCGATATCTGTGTCATCGCCACAGGCCAATTACATCCAGGGAGCTATAGATATATCGTGGAAATACATCGACCCAAAAGGAAAAGCAAAGATATGGATAGCAGCTACAAATAATTATAAAGAAGGTAAGCCTGATGATTATCAATTACTTGCCGAAGTTTCCGTAATTGATGGACATGTATTGATACCTGTCAAAAGCATGCCATCGCAGTTTTACAAAGTATGTATTGAGGCACCGGATAATACGGTGAACCGATGGGTGATTATTCCGGCGGGGAAATAAATTGTCTGAATCAGAATTTACAGAACTAATGAATTTACAGAATTCAGATAATTCTCAAATTCTGTAAATTCTGATTCAGACAGACAAAATTCCTACAACTTCACTTCACCCCAGCCTTTACGATATTCTCTGCGGACGAACTGATTTGCAGGCTCATAGTTGGTTACTTTCATATTAGCGCCATCCCATAGCAAGGCTTTGTATCTGCCACTAAATTTCATGCCTTCCATTTGTCCGTAAACAGGGTCATTACGCTTGATCTTTTCCTGGATATCGAAGGTCCTCAATAATAGGTTACCCATTAGTACAGTTTCAGTTAATGGTCCTGCATAGCCCACAAATGGCGAGTCAACTTCCATTTTGCCTTTTCCGGCGATGCTGGCATCAATCCATTGCCACCAGTGGCCATCCATATCGCCTTCTATGCGTGGGTACTTCTTAGGAACGTTTACATCTTTATTAAGAGATAACGGTAACAATCTAGGATGACTACCACCCCAGCCGCAGCTTACCTTGCCTTTGGTACCTATAAATAGGGTACAGCCCTCAAAATCGTTTTCACTTGGTATATCGCCCAAGGCATCGTTTTGATTCAGGTCAGGGTCAAGCTCACTCATGCGTTCAGGTGTGATACCTCCGTCCATCCAATACAGATCAAGTGGTTTACCGTTTTGCTGTTTGAATTTGAATTTGATAGAGCTGCTTACCGGTCCGCTTTGCGGGTAAATACCTTCTTTAAAAATGCCGCTGTAAGTGGTACTTGCACTGCCCGATACCTCGGTAGGATATCCTAAGCCTAATAATTTAAACGGTGGCCCCATAATGTGGCAGCCCATATCGCCCAATGCACCCGTACCGAAGGCCCACCAGCCGCGCCAGTTAAATGGAACCAGGTTCTCAATATAATTTGTTTCCTGGGCAGTGCCTAACCACAGATCCCAGTTTAATTCCTTAGGGATTGGCGGCTTGGATGTTGGCCAGTTGATTCCTTGCGGCCATACAGGGCGGTCGGTCCAGCAATAAACTTTTTCGATATCTCCGATCAGTCCAGCCTCAAACCACTCTCTCATAGTACGCATACCTTCGCAGGACGCACCCTGGTCGCCCATTTGGGTAACTACATTATATTTTTTAGCGGCTTCGGTTAATACACGGGCCTCATAAATATCATGTGTTAATGGCTTTTGCAGATACAGGTGTTTGTTTAACTGCATAGCGCTCAAACCTACAATAGCGTGGTTATGGTCGGGGATGGCTACGGTAACGGCATCAAAGTTTTTGTGTTCTTTGTCGAACATTTCGCGCCAATCATGATAAAATCCGGCCTTCGGAAATTCTTTGCGTCGCGGGGCAGCGCCACGATCATCCACATCGCATAAAAACGATATTACCCCGTTCTTTCTTGGAGAAGTAGCGTGATGTTTAATATCATTTTCAGCCTCGCCGCTGCAGCCAACCGCGGCAATGTATAATTTATCGCTTGGCGCAACGTGGCCCGGTCCGCCTAAAACATAACGCGGAACGATATAGAAACCTGCTGTGGCAACGGCCGCTTTTTTAATAAAATCCTTGCGACTGATAGTCTTATCGGTTGATTTTTCTACGGTTTTCATGGCCATTATTTCTTTTTAAGCGGTTTAATAGCAACTTCCTTAAAGTATACAATATCATCATCGCCATGATTTTGCAAACCAAACCACCCTGCATTAGGTCTTCTACCATGATACGGCTCAAAGTCGAACTTACGTTCTGGCGTAGGATCGCCTTCTTTATAGTCGGTTACTTTTTCGCCGTTTACATAAACGATGGTGCGAGGGCCATCAAGGGTAATCTCCATTGTATTCCATTCTGGGCCTGGTTTGCCTGGTTTAGCAAGTGGCTTGGTCAATGAGTATAAAGTACCTGTAACGTGGTATTCATCTTCGTTTGATGTTTCCGGATGATTATCTATTTGCACCTCATACCCGTAAAATACCGGCATCCACGGTTCGCGGGGCTCTAGCGGAATGCGGATAAATACACCTGAATTGCTATTAGATTTCTGCATCTGGTACACCACTTTAATGGTGCAATTGCTCAGCTTGCCACCTTTCCAGTACAGCAGACCCATGCCGCCATGACTTCGAATGGTACCATCTTCTACATAATGCTTACCGGGGCCAACCTGCTCAAAGTTGTTAATGTCTTTACCATTAAAAAGCTGTTTCCAGCCTTTATCTACCACCTGGGCGTTTGCGTGGTTAAAGCTTGATAAAAACATCAGTCCAATACCGATGCCCAGACCTTTTACCATTGATTTTTTGATCGTGCTATTCATTTTGAGTGAGAAAAATTTTAATACACCGCAAGACGAACGCCCGCGATGTTGTTGGTTTATATACAAAGCAAATTACCTATTTTTTGAAATATTAATACTGGCTAATCCTCATCAAAATGTCTGCTATTTTATCCGGGGAAATTTTGTCTGAACATGATTAATATGATTGGCAGATGTTCATGATTTTTTTTTACCTAAGTATCGAATCCTGGCAATTTTTTAATCATATAAATTGTGTTCAAGCTCCAATTACAACGAAAAATGTTAACAACCAGGTAATTTAATTAACACTATATCAACGTTTTAGGTTTAAGTAGTTTTTGTATATAATTGATTATCAATTAATTATTTTATTGGAAAATAATTTGCTTTATTCAATGTGGAATATTACATTTGATTTACGCGAAATTAACAGGAGTTATTAACATTTGTTATTTAGCCAATTTAAGCCATCTACCAACCATAATACTTTTATAACCAATTAATTAAACTTTGAAGATGGAAGAGTTAGAAAACTATCTTATCCTGAACAACTGGTTGCGTAATAACGATAATTCCTATTGGTTTACTTTAGGAAACTATTATTTTGTAGAGGTGGTGTTGGACAAGGATAAGTTCACCGCAGTACGTAATGTATACGACCCATATTATTGCCGTATATCGAACAGCGAGGAATGGCAGCCGTCCATGATGCACAAAGCGCTTATACGGTTTATTGAGAATTATAACCGTTTGTATGCTGAAAGCCCTAAACGAAAAAAACTAGCCTAACCAATTTATAATAATTATGAATGATTGCATCTGCCAGTTTCAGGATGCAATCATTTTTTAGATTTCTGCTTTCAATTTTCCATTATGTCCGTTCGGGACAGAGAAAGCGTTATCAATACCCTCAGACTGTATTGTTTTTTCCAATTTTCGTATGTCAAACCCACGGCTTGCTGCAACCAGCACCAGGTGATTATAGGTCATGGTGTCCATTACCGGTTTACGATTCAGTATCCATAAATATTTGCGGTTGGGGTGGCCAACAACGGCGTAACTATAATCGGGAGCAAGGGCTATTATCCAATATTTACCACTGAATGGCCATTGAAATTGCACTTCCAATTTGGCATTGCTTTCTTTGTCGTCAATAGATGCTAAGCCTTCGGCCGTTTTAGTTTGGCCATCTTTAGTACAACTATTCACTACGTTGATTTTGCCATCATCGCGCAGACTGTAGTCGGCGGTGACATTGGTGCATCCGTTTTCAAAGCCTTGTGGAAATTTTGCTATTTCGTACCATTTGCCAAGGTACTTTTCCAGCTCAACATGGCCTACGGTTTTCAGGGGTTTATTTCTTGTGGCTAAGGCAAAGGCGGCTATACCTAATCCGGCCAATGCGGTACCTGCTATGATCTCTTTCTTCATGTCTCAATAACAAGTTGGTTATATAAAAGTTCGGCATTTGCTACTTTAACTGCAAGGAAAATACTAAATGGTTGATAATAATTTCGTTTGAGTTTAAAAATGTTATGATGTTGAAAATTAATTATTAATAACTATAAACAATCACCCACAACCAAGGTTGATTAGTAAACAGCAAAACCTATAGAAAGATGGAAAATACTTCAAAAACGATCGAGATATTGGGCGACCTGATATTGATCAATAATGACCGTATAGAGGGCTATGAAAGAGCGCTGAAAGAGATAGAAAAAGACCCGGCAAATGCCGACCTGATTCCCATGTTTTTACGATTTATAGACGACAGTAGACGATACAAAGTAGAACTGGGTACCGAGATAGCCGTATTGGGCAGTGAAATCAATACCGGTACTACTATTCCGGGTAAATTGCACCGTGCATGGTTGTCTATAAAGGAAGCATTTACAGGTACCGATCGTCACAGTATTTTAGAAGAATGCGAGTTTGGTGAAGATGCTATCAAAAAGACTTACCAGGAAGCATTGAATGAAGAAGTGTTGGCAGCTTATATCCGCGAAATGCTGATGGAGCAGGAAGCCGAGCTGATAGAAGCGCATGATGAAATAAAAGAACTTCGCGATAGCGTTTCTTAATCAAAACAATCAAATACACTAATTGAGAAGCCACTTTAAATGCCCATGAAGTGGCTTTTTTGTGGAAAACTTTTGGCTAAAATCCAGAAAAATAGGCTGGCTTGCTGTAACCAAACCGCGGCTTTTACGTAAAAGGGGGTAAGAAAACAGCCCGGTTTAGTATGAAAAAGATCACAACAGTACTGTTTATTGCCTGTTTAAGCGCTGCGTTGTTCAGCTCATGTTCCAAAGAGGCATTAGCTCCAACTCCTGAGCCGATCAAACCAAATACTCCAACTACTCCGGCAAAAGACAATGTGAGTCCCGTTACTACTCCTGATCCTATATTAGGTCATGTAAGTACAGCTGTAACACTTTCTGGCCAATGGAAACTGGTGAAAGATTCGATCAGCTATGCCAGCGGCGAACAGGCCGGTGCCTCAAGTGATGTTTACAACGGCAAGGCAACTGATTCTTTTGAATTCACCAACGACGGGAAATTATATATTCAGGAAAACGGTCTTGTTGATACAGCAAACTACACCATCAATACCGATAAAAGCATCACCGTTAACTATTTAGTTTACAACAGTCTAAAGGTAGCTTCATACGGCTCGATCATTACCAATTTCCGCCAGGTAAACCTGACAGGTAGTTCAGTAACGCTGACATCATCGGTGGTATCACCGGGTGGTATCCAGGGCAGGACGATATTGTTGACGAGGTAAACTGCACCTCAGTTTCGAACGATCAAAATATATAATTTCTTGTCATTGCGAACGAATGCAATGAGTGTGGCAACCGCGAACTATGCATCTTCGCCCTGTATAGTGTGCGATTGCTTCGTCGCTCACTCCTCGCAATGACAGTTTTTTAATTCAGACAAGTCACTTCGCCTCCCACACATTATTCTCCTTATTAATATCCGGATCATAAGTGGTGCCTAATACCATCTTTTCAATGCGCTTGTGCGACTGGTGATTAACCGTAAAGGTTTTATTGCCCGCTTTCCAGGCACTGATGCTTTCGTGCACCAGTTGAATTGTACCGTCGTTATAATAAATGGTCAGGTTAATGGGGATTGGTTTACCGCCTATGTTGGTGATCACAACAGTATAAGTACTGCGTTGCAAGGTGACTTTAGATATAGCCAGGTCGGGTGCACCACGATCAAAGAACCAGCTTTTCCAGAACCAGTTCAGGTTTTGTCCTGATCCCGCATTCATGCAATTGAAGAAATCATAAGGCATAGGGTGCTTCCCATGCCATTGTTCAATGTAGTGATGCAGGGCTTTCGTAAATAATTCATCGCCCAGCAAATCACGCACATAATAATAACCCATGCCCGGTTTGCCATAAGAGTTTGGCTCGAACGATGATATGCCGAGCTGATTAGTAAGTGTCATAATAGGTTGATCGCCTTCTTTGCCGCCAATGTTTTCATATTGGGGAACACCAAAAGCATCTGTGATGGTCGGATCGATCAGCGGACTGATCACCCATTCGCCTATGGTGGCCCAGCCTTCATCCATCCAGCCGTATTTGGTTTCATTAACGCCCATGTAGAACGGGAACATGGTATGAAATATCTCGTGATCAGTGAGGGTTACTGCATCAAATACTTTTTCTTCAGGATTGTCATTCACCATCATTGGGTATTCCATCTGGTCGAGCCCGTCAAATACCGTTTCGTGAGGGTAGGGGTACGGCCATTTGGGGAATGTATAGCTCATGCTTTCCACTGTTTTACGCGCATAGTCAATCACTGCGAAATAGTCTTTGTGATTCTGATTAAACACGGCATCAACGCGTGTGCGACGGTTAGTCTTTGGATCGACAACGAGGCTGGATGATTTCCACAGATAATGATCGCTGATGGCAAAAGCCAGGTCTGTAACACTGTCGGCCTCAAACTCCCAGGTATTTGTTGGGTTGTGAGACGAAATATTTCCGGCTTTAAGATCGTCTTCAGTAATGATGTCAGTTACTTTGTCATCCTTTTCAGCATCCTGAATTCTTTTAATGTACCGATCGGTATAAACTTGGTTTGCGTTAGTCAAATTACCAGTCGCCCATACCAGATAGTTTCCCGGAACAGTGATGGAAGCTTTGAAGTGGCAGAAGTCGTTATAAAACTCTTCCATGCCACGATAGGGGTTTGTGTTCCATCCATCTATATCATCATAAACCGCAATACGAGGGAAAAAGTAAGCTATGAAGAAAGCACCGGTATCTACCTGGCCGGTACGGATATGCGAAGTTCTGTTCAGTGTGTAGGAGTAATATATTTTAAGATGGATCTTTTGTTTCGGTAAAGTCACCTGGTTAGGAATGATCATGTTGGTGCCGTTTATGATCATCTTGCTCGTATCGTAAGCCGTTTGGTTTATCTCGATCTTATCAATCCTGAGGCCATCAGTTATATCCTCAGGTTTGATGGGCATGGCACGGATATTACCCTTCTGATATAAATTGGGATAAAGCTTAAACCATATCTGCTTTAAAGTATCAGGGCTATTATTAGTGTAATCAATTTCATCAACCCCATTCAAAATACGGGTTTTGGGAGTGAAATTGATGGTAAGATTATAATCAGCTCGGTTTTGCCAATAGTTTTTACCGGGAACTCCGCTTGTGGTGCGGGTTCCTTTATTATAAGTTGCTTGTATATTGGTGGGTATAGGCAGTGTGGTTTGCGCAGAAGCTGCCGTCGCCCATAACAGGATAAAGATTGCTAATATCTTTTTAAATAAATGCATTAAACAAGAATAGGAAAAATACGTGAATGTTTTACATTCCCACAGCCCCCTTATAGAGCTACCGTGTACCCGATTTTTTAGACCGGCTTGGTTTCTGTGACCCGTAGGGTCTACCGCTTTGTAGATGATTTAAAGAAATTTATTTTTGCCCCGTTAGGGGTTACCCTTTATCAGCTTTGCCTGGTGAAATACACAATGCACTTATCTGCATGATGATGGGTAACCGCTATGCGGCACAAATCACATTTATTATCCTTTTCTACAAAGCGGTAGACCCTACGGGTCATTGCGTTTCTGTTTTCTAAAACTTGCTAATGCACCGTAGCTAAACTTAGGAAGAGATGTCGAGTGTAGTAGATACAGAATGGGTGAGTTTGCTGTTCAAAAAATTCAATAGGTTTTATATAAAATTTAACCGTATTTTTAATTTGTTATCTGAGCCCTCTCCATCAGTTTTACTAAAAAAATAAAATTATGAAAGAGTTTATGCTGCTGATACACAATGATGCCAATAGTAAGGTGGCTTTTACACCAGACCGGGAAAAGGAATTTCTGAACGCTTGCCGGGTTTATATAGAAAATCTCAAGGAAAATGATCAATTGATCAGCGCGCAGCCCTTAGTACGGGAGGGTGTCATGCTATCGGGACATGGTGGGAACTGGGAAAAAGCGCCTTATCGCGAAAGCAAAGAGGTAATAGTAGGCTATTATCATATCAAAGCAGATAACCTTGACCAGGCGATCACTATTGCCAAGGGTAACCCGGAATTCGCGTATACGCACACCGCCCGCATTGAGGTGAGGCCGATAAAAATGAAAGAAGAGGCTACTGAGTATTTGTATCCGGTTGGCTAATTACGCCACTGCCATTTCCCTGTTATATTTATTACGATATTCTAACGGAGAAAGCCCTGTTATCTTCTTAAATATATTGCGGAAGGCTTTATGATCTGAGTAGCCAACCGAATACATTACCTCATTCACATTTTCCCGACCTGACTCGAGGGTTTTCTTGGCTGCCTCTATTTTTACCCTCTGCAGGTATTCCACGGGAGTATTCGACGTTGCCTTTTTAAAACGACGTTCGAAATTGCGCCTGCTGATGGAAAACATTTCGGACAACTGATCGACAGAAATTTTTGTGCCAACGTTGCGCTCAATATATATCTGCGCTTTTTTGATGGGTTCATCCTGGTGCTCCTTTTGTCCGCTGAAGATCACAAACGGTGATTGGCTATCACGGTCGATCTCAATTTCCATTACTTTAGAAACGTGTACAGCTACATCGCGCCCGCAATATTTCTCTACCAGGTAAATAACCAGGTTTAGGAAAGAGTAGGCACCACCGCTGGAATAGATACCCAGTTCATCAATGATCAATTTCTCTGGCATCAGTTTGATATTAGGGAATGCCTGCCTGAAAATGTCAGCAGACATCCAATGTGTGGTGCAGGTTTTCCCTTTAAGCAGATTGGTGGACGCAAGCAGGAAAGCACCCGTGCAAAGACTGGCAACTTCGGCGCCATGTTTATATTGATCCACTATCCATGGCACAAAGTCCATATTGCGCTCGATGCCTTCCATCGGGTTGCCGTAGAAGGCCGGTATCATGATCAGGTCGGTCTTCCTGATCTCGTTTACCAGCGAATTCGGGCGAACTGCAAAAAGGCCGCCATATAGCTCGGTTTCTTTACTCAATCCAACCAGGTGAATATCAAAAGCCGGTTTTTTCCCCTTCATCTCCATAAAACTGTTTACAAAGGAGAATACTTTATAGGTGCCTATAATACTGCTCAGGATGATAGGGCCCTGGGGTATAATAATTGATACATGCTTCATAATTCCTGTAATATAATTGATAAACAAAGTTATATCAGCACATTGGCGCAATCAACCCCTAAGGTTGTCGTATTTACCCACCCTTTGCTTTTTAAAATCGGCTTAGGTTTGTTTTATAAAAGACGTCGAAATCAATCATATAAATTACATATTGACTTAATAGCAGCTTTATAATTTCAATCAGATTAACCAAAAAACTAAAATCATTATGGATTCATCAGCAAACATTTTAAACTGGTTCGAGGTATCAGTAACCGATATCAGCAGGGCAAAGAAATTTTATGAAACCATCTTTTCGATCACTATGGAAGAACAAGAGATGATGGGTATGAAAATGGCATTTTTCCCATTTGAAATGAATGGCAAACTTTCAGGCGGATTAGTTCAAAGCGATATGCACAAGCCGAGTGCTGACGGCGTTAAAATCTACTTTAATGGCAATCCCGACCTGGATGTAGCTTTATCAAAAGTAGAAGCTGCAGGCGGCAAAGTAACTATGCCTAAAGGAAAGATCAGTGATGAGATAGGCTATATGGCATTTTTTATCGATACGGAAGGGAATGGGGTAGCGTTGCATTCAAACGGATAAGAGGATTTTAGATTTACGAATTACGATTTATAAAATATTGCAAAATCTAAAATCGTAAATCTAAAATCTAAAATGAAGAATCACCATCCTCCCTTTAAACCTTCTTTCAGGGCGTTTTGGTAATGCTCTAAGTCAAATGAATACAGGTAGGGTGCTTTGTGCGCCCCGCCTTTTCGCGGCTGTTCTGATCGGTTCAGGATACCGAAGCCCAGCATGCGGCGCTGAAAATTGCGGCGATCGAGCTTCTTGTCGAGAATAGTTTCGTAAAGCTTCTGCAACTCCGGCATGGTAAATTCCTTTGGCATCAGGTTATAGCCAATAGGCTGATAATTTAGCTGGAGGCGCAAAGTATCTAATGCAGATTGTACGATCTGCGCATGATCCAGCTTAAAATCGGGCAGATCGGTCAGGTCATACCAGGTACAGCTTTCAGAGTGACCATCCGGGGTAGGATTTACATTCACAAAATCAACCAAAGCATAGTAGCCTATAGTCAGGAACCGCATCGAAAACCAGTTTTCCTCTTGCGGGATCATATCCTTATACATATCATGATGCGGCCTGGCACGGTCCGGGTCGCCAAATACCCGGAATTGCTGAAGGAATATCTTGTCGAGTCCGGTACGCTCTTTCAGGATACGGTCAGCCGCCATTTCAATAGGTTCATCCTTCATCACAAACCCCCCGGGCAAATACCAGGAGGCTTCATTCTTTATTTTCAGGCCCAGCACTTTCAGTTGTCCCTCATGAAAACCAAATACCACGCAATCGATCGATATATGATCGAGATAGCTACTGCGCGCTGTTTCGCAAAACTCTATAAGCTCCTGTTTATTAAACATTTTACGTTATTATTCAAAAATACTTTGATTATCTGAATTATAATAAATAGTATTGTGTTCAAAATACACCAAGCTTTGCAGGGCGAAGTGCAATGACCAATTTTTTGAACTTGAATTTATTAAAATATCAGAACCGGTTTATAACGGTTTAATTTTGTAAAGATATTATTTATAACAAGTTCAAACACCAATTTAAACTAGTTTTCATTCAATTAAGATGAAAAAACATTTCCTTTCCCGGGTATCCCGGAAGATCGCAGTAATATCTGCATTGATGTTACCGCCTGCGATGGCTGTTGCCCAAACCGGCAGCGGCGACGCCAAGATGGATGCTTTTGTAAAACAATTGATGGCTAAAATGACCCTTGATGAGAAGATCGGTCAGCTTAACCTGGTAACCAGTGGCCGTGCGCTTACGGGTTCTATTGTAAATAAAGGTGTCGAGGAAGGTATTAAGAAAGGAGATATCGGTGGAATATTTGGTGTGTATGGTACCGATTATATTAGTAAAGCGCAGGAGCTGGCAGTTAAAAACTCGCGCTTACATATTCCTTTAATATTCGGTTTGGATGTTATCCACGGTCACCGTACTATTTTCCCGATCCCGTTGGGTATGTCGGCAACGTGGGATATGGGCCTGATAGAGCGTTCTGCTAAGATCGCAGCTGGCGAAGCAACTGGGGAAGGTATCAACTGGGTTTTCTCACCAATGGTAGATATTGCCCGGGACCCACGTTGGGGACGTATCTCCGAAGGCTCTGGCGAAGACCCGTATTTAGGGTCGATGATTGCAAAGGCAATGGTAAGAGGTTACCAGGGTACCAGCATGAAAAACAGTGATGCGGTAATGGCCTGCGTAAAACACTTTGCCTTATATGGTGGAGCAGAGGCTGGCCGTGAATACAACACAGTTGATATGAGCCTTATTAAAATGTACCAGGATTATCTGCCGCCATACAAAGCGGCTGTTGACGCAGGTGCAGGAAGTTTCATGAGCTCATTTAATACTATTAATGGTGTACCGGCAACGGCTAACCAATGGCTGCTGACCGACCTGCTGCGCAAACAATGGGGCTTTAAAGGTTTTGTGGTATCAGACTATACTGCAGTAAGCGAATTATCAGCTCACGGTTTAGGCAATTTGGAAGAGGTATCAGCACTGTCGTTAAAGGCCGGGTTAGATATGGATATGGTGAGCGAGGGTTTTTTAAAGACTTTGAAGAAATCATTAAAAGAGAAAAAGATAACCCAACAGGAGATCGACCTGGCTTGCCGCCGTGTGCTGGAAGCAAAATATAAACTTGGCCTGTTTGATAATCCTTATAAATCGATCAACGCCGGCGTAGAGGCCAAAGCTGAACTGACCGAGGCCAATCGTTTGGCAGCACGTGAAGTGGCCGAACATTCATTTGTATTATTAAAGAATAAAGGCCAGATATTGCCATTAAAAAAATCAGGAACGATCGCTTTGATCGGTCCACTGGCTGATAACCATTCAGAAATGCTGGGTACTTGGGTAATAGCTGGTGATCCTAAAAAATCGGTAAGTGTTATCGATGGTATAAAGAAAGTAGCGGGCTCAGGCGTTAATATATTATATGCACGCGGATCCAACTTTACGGATGACTCATTACTAAATCAACGTGCCTGGTTTTTCGGCATGAAGCAGGAAAGAGATAACCGCCCGGCTCAGCAAATGATCGACGAGGCTGTTGAGACAGCAAACAAAGCGGACATCATAGTTGCAGCAGTAGGAGAGTCGGCTAATATGACCGGCGAGTCTGCAAGCCGCTCTGATATCAATATTCCGGAAACTCAGAGAGAATTATTAAAAGCGCTTTTCAAAACAGGTAAGCCAATTGTGTTGGTGTTGTTCAATGGTCGTCCGTTAACTTTAGCCTGGGAAGATCAGCATGCTAACGCCATACTGGATGTTTGGGCACCAGGTACCGAAGCAGGTAATGCAATTGCCGATGTATTATTTGGAAATTACAATCCATCAGGTAAGATCACTGCAACGTTCCCAAAAAATGTGGGCCAGGTACCTATATATTATGCCCACAAAAATACAGGCCGACCTTTTGATGATAAAGGTAATGCCAAATTCAAATCTGATTACATCGACGTATCCAATGCGCCGTTGTTTCCATTTGGTTATGGCTTAAGCTACACTACCTTTAAGTATAGTGATGTGAAGCTGAGCAAAACCACTTTAAAAGGCAACGAAACGCTGAAAGCTACCGTAACTGTAAGTAACACAGGTAGTATGGATGGTGAGGAAGTGGTACAATTATATGTAAGTGATCCTGTTGCAAGTATCAGTCGATCGGTTAAAGAACTGAAGCATTTTAAGAAGATTACGCTTAAAGCAGGAGAGCAAAAAGAGATATCTTTTGACATCACAACCAACGATCTGAAATTTTACAATACCAACCTGAAATATGATTGGGAACCGGGACAATTTATTGTCCAGATCGGCACCAATTCTGACGATGTTCACAGTGCTTCTGTGCAGTGGAATAAATAGAAATTTGATGGTATTATTTTGCCCGTTTTAAACAAAAATTTAAGAGAAATATAAGGTAAATAAAACGGATGTTCCGGCCGCAGTTGTTTAAACAATTGCGGCCATTTTTTTGGTTTAAACAATATGCAGGCAGTTTTTTTCTATATTTTCTTGTTTTAATAAATGTAAATCTAACGGTTATTTTAGTGGTTAAATAACTGATACTTTGATGATTAATTATGATGTTTTTTTAACATATTTTGCCCGACGAAAACGGTTGAGACCACGCGTGATTCCGTTAAAAAACTGAAGGGGTTCAGGTCGTTCGTGGGATTAAAAAGCGGAATTATCGGGTTTTACAATTTTGCATCACAACATAACAGGTTTTTTACATTGCCATTTTGATAATAATGTGCCAATATTGTTGAGTTATTTTCAAATAAAGTTTAATTTTTTATTTGGGGTATGTAATTAGATCGTAAAAAAATAATTAATTTATAAATCTTCAAATTGTCCTTGTGTATACAATACACTCTATTTAAATTAGATGCAGTACCAATTAGGTTTTTCCGAATTATGGTTTAACCTGCATAACCTGATATAATTATAACATAATGATTTTTTAATGTTCCGGCCCCAGAATTGGTGCCCGGATGCATTGAAGCAAGGACAGTGATAGGTTTTTTATTATCAAATATTAAATGATAAAACTTTTACTTATTTCTATTATGTGTATTGCCCCATCTCTCTCAAACTTCTTTAGAGGGCATCGCATAAATCTTTTTGACCCCAGTCAATAAACCGGTAATGCCGGTCCAGGCAAGAATTTATCAAGTATCAACTAAATCAATAAATTAATCAACTAAATCTCAATCTCATGTTTAAAAGTTTACTTCTAAAAGGAAGGACGCTGTGCATAATAGTATTATGCGCGCTCTCCTCGT
>Ga0310811_10002915_pt1 | contig 21478 bp, 26 predicted proteins | sample YCmetagenome_FD_207642 | JGI IMG/M metagenome (GOLD analysis project Ga0310811, IMG submission 207642) | Soil microbial communities from experimental microcosm in Duke University, North Carolina, United States - YC | ecosystem: Engineered > Artificial ecosystem > Soil microcosm > Unclassified ...
TCGCTGTCGTCCAGCGAACAGATCGCATTGTTGACGTCGATCGAGAAGACGCCCTTCTTCAAGACGGTGCGCGATCACACCATCATGGGCATGTTCGCCGCGCCCCAGCATGGCGGCAATTACAAGAAGGTCGGCTGGACCCAGATCGGGTTCGACGACAGCCTCAATTTCCGCGCCCCGTTCGGCGCCTATGACAAGGCTTGAGGGAGAAAACCCATGAAGAAATACAATCCCTCCGAGGAAGTTGATTTTGTGGTGATCGGCTCCGGCGCGGCCGGCGGCGTGATGGCCAAGCAGCTGGCGATGGCCGGCTTCTCCGTCGTGGTGATGGAGCAAGGCAATTGGGGCGCCTATGGCCACGAGCAGGACTATACCAAGGACGAGCTGTCCAACCGGTTCCCCACCGAACAGGATCTGCTGATCAGCGATCCCAAGAAGCATCGCAACACCTTCCGCCGCAACGCCAATGAAAAGGCGGTGGCGGGCGGGCACAGCTATGGCTGCGTGGTGGGCGGCGGCACCGTCACCTATGGCGCGTCGAGCTGGCGGCACCTGCCGTGGGAATTCGATGAAGCCAGCCGCTTCGGTACCATGAAGGGCACCGGCATTGCGGACTGGCCGGTGAGCTATGACGAGATCGAGCCCTATTACACCCAGGCGGAATGGGAGATCGGCATTTCGGGTCCCAACCTGAAGACGCCGCTGATCGCGCCCATGTCCAAGCCTTATCCCTGCCAGCCGCTGCCGCTGAAAAGCTCCGGCGCGCTGGTGATGAAGGCGGCGCAAAAGCTGAACCTGACGGTGACGCCCAATGTCGCGGCCATCATTACCGAGCCCATGAACGGACGCAGCGCCTGCATCAATTGCGGCGCATGCTCCGGCTATGGCTGCCAGGTAAAGGCGCGGTCCTCCTCGGCGGTGGCGCTGCTGCCCATCGCGGTGGCGACCGGCAATTGCGAGATCCGCGTCAACTCCTATGTGCGCGAGATCAAGGTCGATGCTTCGGGCCGCGCCACCGGCGTGACCTATTTCGACAAGGCCAACGACAATCGCGAGATCTTCCAGAAGGCCAAGTGCGTGGTTCTGTCCGCCAATGGCACCGAAACCCCGCGCCTGCTGCTGATGTCCAAGTCCAGCCGCTTCCCGCAAGGCCTGGCCAATTCCAGCGGCATTGTCGGCAAGTATCTGATGACCGGCAATGGCGGCGGCGCGTCCGGTCTCTTCGACGATCCCTTGAACGAGTATAAGGGCTGCGTCACCGGCGCGGCGGTCTTGTCCTATGTCCCCAATGACGTGAAGGGACGCGGCTGGTATGGCGGCGGCCGCATGACGGCACGCGGCCAGATGTCGCCGATGCAGTATGGCCTGGCCGGTCCGCATGGCGCGCCGAGTTGGGGCGCCGGCTACAAGAAGGCGCTGATCGAGCAAGCCAACCGCCGGCTGACGATGGTGAACTTCATTTCCCAGCTTCCGGTCGAAACCAACATGGTGGACCTGGATCCCGAGGTGAAGGACGCCTGGGGCCTGCCCGCGCTGCGCATCACCACCACCAGCCATGAGAACGACTTCAAGGCGATGCAGTTCTTCATCGACAAGTCGGTGGAAATCCTCAAGGCGGCTGGCGCCCACACGGTCTGGGCGGATCAGGTCAATGACAGCAAGGGCGGGGCGCATGCCCGCGGCACCTGCCGTATCGGCAATGATCCCAAGTCATCGGTGGCGAACAAGTATCACCGCGCCCATGACGTGCCGAACCTGTTCATCGTGGACGGCTCCAGCCTCGTCACCGGCGGGCGCAACCATCCCACCATGACGATTTCGGCGCTGGCCTATCGCTGCGCCGACCATCTGGTGAAGGCGGCCAAGACTGGTAACGTGACGATCTGATGCTGCCAATCCAACGCATGCCGCGGCGCTCCACTTTGTGGGGCGCCGCTTTTCTCTCGCTCGTGCCATTGCACGTGACGGCGCAGGTTCAGACCACGGTGGCGCCCAGCCTGCCGTCCTTGACGCCGGAGGATAAGAGCCCCAACGATCCGGAGGCGATCTATTGCCGTCCGCCGCAGGCCCAAACCGAGTCCCGCATGCTGGGGCCAAGGGTGTGCAAGAAAAACAAGGAATGGGATGCGTTGCACGCCCAGGGGTTGGACATCAGCGCCGACGGCAGAAAGACCGTTGCATCGGAGAAGTATCGCAACTTGCATCGCAACGCCTGCCAAAGTGCGCAGGACGGTTGTCTCTGAAGCTCTAGCCGAAATTGAGCGTGCCGGACAGGATCAGGAAGCGGGCGTGTCGCGCCGCTTCATCCGGGCTTGGAAAGCGCGCGGCATCGATCTTGCGCCGGATATGCGAGGGCAGGCGGATCGTCTTGCCCTGGTGATGGGTGATATGGGCCAGATAGGCGCCATCCCGGCCTGTCGTGACAATGCTGTAGCCGCGAAATTCCGTCAGGACCGGCGAAGCGCCTCCGCCTGCGATGCCGGCAGCACGTCCCAGCAGACGCAGGCAGTCCAGCGGCGACCAGCCGGAACTGTCCTGTCCGGTGGTTTCTGCTTCGGCATGATCCGGACGGATGTCCATCTTCACGAAGGTCTCACCGAGGCGAACACATTGGGACCCGGCTTTTGCAGGCCCGATACCGGCGCGAGGGCGGGTTTTTCGAAGAAACCCGCCCACTCAGACCGGTATCGCGGCCGGGCCGCGTCCGAATGCTTACTTCAGGCTGGTCGAGAGATTGTTGAAGGTCGTCGACAGGCCGGTACCGACAGCGGTCACGCCCGTAATGATGACGACGGCGATGAGCGCGGCGATCAGGCCATATTCAATGGCGGTGGCGCCGGATTCATCCTTGAAAAAGCTAAGCAAGACATTGCGCATGGCGTGGGCTCCTGTTGAGTTCCCTGCCAAGGTAACTGCCCGGGATTTGCCAATGCATTACGGCAATCTCTAAAACCGTAAATTGTGCGATTTGCCGACAAATTTAATCAAAATGTTTCCATCAAAATTCCCGCCTTATCCGCCAGGCTGAAATAGCAGAGGCGCCACGTCATAAAGCCCCTGCCGCCAGACCTTGTATTCATGCATGCCCGGTACCGCCCGGAAGGTCAGCTTGACGCCCTGGGCCTGAAGCCGGTCGGCCAGCCGCTTGTCGGCTTCCCGCAGCACATCCTCTTCCCCGACCACGAAATAGAGCAGCTTGAGGTTTTTCTTCAGCGTCTCGGGATGCTCGTAAACGTCGCGGGATATTTCCACGAACTGGTCGTCGCCCTGGTTTTCCGCGCCCGCGCTCATCGGCACCAGCCAATGGAAGACATCGCTGTGGCGAAGCCCGATGGTGACGGTCTGGATGCCGCCCTGGGAAAGCCCGGACAAAGCGCGATGATCGGCATCGGCGATGGTGCGGAAGCGTCCATCGATGAAGGGGATGATGCCGGTGAGAAGGTCCTTCTCGAACAGGTTGCCGGGATCGTAATTGGTCTGACGGCCGGCCGGAGGCTTGAAGCCTTCCATCTGCGACGGCACCGGCTCCAGCCCCTCGCTGGGGCCTGAGCGCGCGCCCAGCGCCATCACCACAATCATGGGCCTGGCTTTATGTTCGGCAATCAGATTGTCCAGGATCATGTTGGCGCGGGCCTGTTCCATCCAGCTGTATTCGCAGCAATTGCCGCCATGCATCAGATACAGCACGGGATAGCGGCCTTTTTCCGACTCATAGCCCGGCGGTGTGTAGACGCGCAGATAGCGGGCCCCGCCGATCGCCTTGGAATGATAGACGACCATGTGCACATCGCCGTGCGGGACATCGCGTGCGTCGTAATAGGCGGGCGAGGGGCCCGGCACTTCCACCAGGTTCAGCCGGTTGCCGGGATCCGAAACGGCGGCGCCGTCCACGGTATAGCCATAGTCATAAATATCGGGCTTCAGCGGCCCCAAGGTGATGCTCCAGATGCCGTCGACGCCCTTGGTCATGGGCAGGGACCGGTCTTTGGAAAGCCAATGGGCATTGGGGCCGATGATGTGGCCGGTGGCGCGCACATCATGCGCTTCCGGCGCATTCAGCTTCAGCGTGACGCGATGGTCGGCATGGATGACAGGCGAAATCACCGTGCGGGTGCGGGCATAGTCCGCGCGCAGGACTTGCGGGCCCGGCTGTCCCAGCGCGCCCAGGGATGCGCCTTGCGGCACCTGTGCGCCAGCGGGCGCAAGCAGCAACATTGCCAAGCCCGGCGCCAACAGCAGCCCGTTCCTGTTCATATCTCTCTCCTAGGAATTTTAGCGTTTTTGCCGTCAGGCGGCAGGCGGCGGCACGTAATGGATTTCGAATTTCTTGTTGGTGATGAACAGGACCGTGACATCCTCGGTCTGGGTGGCGCCATGCTGCATGGTCATGCCTTCCGGAAACCACACAAAACTGCCCGGCGCAAAGGAGCCCTGATGGGTGACCAGGGTACCTTCCAGCACGAACATGCCATGGGCGCAGGGATGATGGTGCCAGGTGTTCATGAAACCGGCCGGGTATTTCACCATCCGCACCGTGACGCCGGTGTCGGGGTCTTCCAGGAAGAGTTTGGCGAACAGCGCCTTGCCCAGTTGGGGGACGAAGCGCTCTTCCCAGGGCATGGTGGTGGAATTGAAAACCTGAAGTTTGTCCGCTGACATGATGCTCCCCTTTTTGGCCGGTATTCTGTACCGTCCGGGGCGATCCGGAAAGAGACCAGCACCGTGCGATATTATTTCATCAAGCTCTTGCCGCCCCGTGCGGACTTCATGCAGACCATGACCGGGGATGAGCTCGCTTTGATGCGCGCCCATCAGGACTATTGGCGCATATTTGCCGATAAGGGCTGGGCGGTGGCTTATGGGCCGGTGGCCGACCCGGCCGGCGGTTTTGGCGCCGGCTTTTGGGCTTTGCCGGACGATCAGGATGTGGCGGCGCTGACGCGGGATGATCCGGTCATCCGGGCCAATGCCGGCTTCCGTTACGACATCGCGCCGATGCCGGCCCTTGTGATTGGACGGACCATCTAAGCGGATCCATCGCGGGCGTCGCCATTCCAGAATTAATTTCGCGCCAATGAGCTATGTTAATGCCGCTCAGCCGCATTTCGCTATCATGGTGGCGATGAGGGCCGTCGACGGAGGCCGATATGGACTACAAACTGTATAGCCTGGACGAAACCGGCCATATCGTTTCGGCGAGAGACGTCCATGTGGGGGGCGATCTGGCCGCGCTTCGCGAGGCGGAGATGGCCTGCGGCAAGAATGCGATTGAAGTCTGGCAAGGCGCGCGGCGTGTAGGGCATGTCAATCTGGGCAACACACTGCTGAGTCATTCGGACCGTATGTCGTTGTAATCCAGAATGAATCCCCCTCGGCTTGCAGTCAGGTGCACTGGGGTGCGACGGTCGTCTATCGGTTTTCGCCGACTGAGAGATCCCACGCGCTCCCCCTGGCTGCCAAGGAGCGTTCGTGCCGCGGTATTTCTTCAACGTCATCGACCGGTCCGCGCAACCTGATGCGGACGGTTTTGAGTTTCCCGACATTTATGCCGCTCAGGACGCAGCGGTGCGTTTGTGCGGCGAAATCATCAAGGAGATGGACGGAAAGTTTTGGGAACAGCCGATATGGTGGTTGCAAGTCATCAGCAGCGATCATAGGCTTCTATTTACGTTCACATTTTCAGCGGAAGAGCACGATTCCGACAGGCGCGGCTAAAGCGCTGAATCATCGGCGCCGTCATTGCCAACGTGCAGGTAGTTTGGGTTGAAGCCACTGAATTTCATCAGCGCATCTATGTCCCTGATGGCAAGGTTATCGCCCTTCCAGGCGATCAGGTCCGCTCGTCGCAATTCCTGCAATACCCGGTTCAGATGCACCGTCGATGTGCCGATGGTGTCGGCAAGGTCCGTTTGCGAGATCGGCAATTCAAAGCCCTTGTCGGCCAGGCCGACAATCCGGAGCCTGAGCAGCAGCTCGCAAAGAACATGTGCGAGCCGCTGTGCGGCGTGCCGCTGGCCTACATTGACCAGCCATTCGCGCAGCACCGCCGCGTCGACCAGCGCGGCGCACCACAAGGCCAGCGAAACTCTGGGCCGTTCCAAAAGCTTCAGGATATCCCCACGCGGAATATCGACCACGGTGCATTTGGAAATCGTGGCAATGCTGTGGTCCATTTTCTTGAAAACGAAGACATGCAGATCGCAAAAGTCGCCCGGCAGGAGGAACGCCATGATCTGGCGGTTTCCCTCGGCGGTGAGTTTGTACCGGCAGGCAAAGCCGTCCAGGATCAGGTAAACAGAAACGGGCTTGTCGCCCTCGCTGGCGAGATCCATATGGGCCGGGACGGTTCTGGGTTCCTTGACGACGCTGTTCAGCAGCCGCTTGTCTTCCGCATCAAGGGAGACATATCCCTCAAGCTTCCTGACGAGAGTGTTATCCATCCCTACGTCCCGGGCGCGCTCCGGAGTCATGCCTCACCGCGATTGTATGTCAATTAGATAGCGCCCAATCGGCGGATTCCCTTTTAACATTTGTTATTGGGGGCGGGGGGGGGGTAACAAATATTCCCAATAAACAGCCATCCCGGCGGGGTGGAAGCGCCGCCGGAGCCGCGCTGCCCGGCGGACGCCCTAGGCCGGCCTGGCGGGACGCAGGCCGCCAGACCCGCGCCTACTTCACGGCCTTCAGGACTATTTCGATCTGCGACACGATGTTGAATTGCGTCCGCTCTATCTCCTGCAGCTGCTCCGCCGCGATTTTCCCGGAGCGATAAAGCGACAGATAGGGCTCTTCCAGCATCTGGACAATCGAGACGATGTCGAAATCCACGCCACACTGCAGCGCCAGCGGCGTGTTGGACGCACCTTGCTGTCGCCATTCTTCGTTCACGCGCCGGGAGAACATTTCCAAGGTCATGGGCAGTATCGGCCGCACATGGGTTGGATCGCCGAGAAAGAAGTCGCTGCGGGGATGCGGCACGACCACCTTCACCAACGCATCATTGCGGCAGACCCGATACAGTTCCTGCATGATAGCAAGGAAGGTGGCGGGAGCCTGGCCCAGATGCTCCAGCACATGGCTGAGCAGCACTTCCTCGGCGGCATTGTCCGGCCATGGCCAGGGAAAGCTCTCCAGGTCCCATTTGAGGTCGGGCTCGCCAACCTTGTCGACGTTGCAATAGCCGGGAAGGATCTGGCTCCCGCATCCCAAATTCAGCTTCATCTGTGCCCCGTGATGACGGCGCCGTAGCAGGGCGGAAAGTCGTGGAACGGTCAAGCGTTTCCGACAAACTGTCAGCGCTATGCCGATATACATTCTTAAGACTTCCGGCTACCTCATATTGCCATGCACCCGACTGACGGTTTTTCCGGCTTCAGAAGCAGGATCGCGTCTCCCGCCCTGCAGGCCATTGCGGATCATTGGCAGCAGGTGCGTGGCGGCAAGCCGATGCCGGCCTGGTCCGATCTCTCGCCTTCCGCCATTTCCGAGCATCTGAAGCGGCTTTGGGCTTTCAAGTATGATCGCGCGACGGGCGATTTCACTGCCAGGCTGGCGGGCACGCGCGCCATGGCCCGGTTTGGAAAGAGCTTTCGCGGCACGCCATTGCGGGACCTGCACCCGCCCCGCGTGTTTGAGCAGGCGCAGTCCCATATGATCCGGATCGTCTCGGAGCCGGCCTTTGTGCGTGGCACGGGGAAACTGTTCAAGATCGGCGATCACACGACAGAGGGCGAGCGCATTGTGCTGCCACTGGCGTCAGACGGGCTTCACGGGGACGGCGTCTTGGGTGCTTCCGATTTCAAGCATTATCCCGGCCCAGGCTCTATCGAGCTGATATACGACCGGCTCGAATGGTTCGCCGTCTGATCACGGAAGGATACGGGCCCGGCTGCGAAGAATGATCCGCCGGTTCGAAGGTCCGGCGGATCACCCTTGGGGCATGACATGCGCAGCCGAGCAAAGAACGGCTGGCGGGGCGAAACTTGCACGCTGCCCTCCTGCTGTCATCGCCGGATTTCACATAGGCCCTGCGCACCACAGCAAGCCGGGATCCAGGACGCATGCTTGTGGTTCTAACCCGCTGATTTGGACCGCAATCTGCGCGGTCCCATACCAAGGTATGCCGGCGGCTATGCTGAAGCATGATCGCTTTCGGGGAAGAAGCGATGCGAAATAACAGGCAAGACGCCGCTTTGTCCCCGAATTCCCCCATGCGCTTTTTCCTGAATGTCAGAACCAACAACACCCTGCTGGTCGATGAGAAGGGCGGCGAGTTTGCCGACCTCAGCGCGGCCTGCCGGCATGCCATGCGCATTGCCTTGGAAGTCGCGTGCAAATATCCGCGCAGGCCGGGAGAACAAGTCGCATCCGTGCCGCTTGCGCTCGAAGTCATGGATCACAATGGCGCGGTGGTCTTTCGCACGCCGATCCGCTAGTACCCCTCCCTGTCTCCGGCAATTCCGGCAGCGTTGACAGTCACCGGCTCGCCGCTAGGCTACGATCCTCATGCGGATCGCCATCTACAATCCCGCCACCATGGCGTTCAATGTCGCCACGCCCGAGGAACATCCGCTGGGCGGCATGGCCTCCTGCATGTGTTATCTGGCGCGGGCGCTTGCGGGCCGCGGGCATCAGGTCACCCTGATTTCGATGCTGCCGCCCGGCACGCCGCAGATGCTGATGGGCATAGAGCATCTGTCGACCGCGCCGGTTCTGGCGGACGCGATCAATTTCTTCCGCGCCAAGGATTACGACGCGGTGATCGCGGTCAACTATCCCGACATCGCTTCCTATGTCGCGATGGGCAGCCCGAAAAGCTTCAACGTCGCCTGGCTGCATATCTATCCGGATCAGCCGGCCCTGGCACCGCTCAATGCCACACAAGGCTGGCTGGATGCCGCGGTTTGCGTCAGCGCCACCTTGCGCGATGCCTTCCACCTGCGGATACCCGTCGTGGCGATCGACAATGCCATCTCGCCTTTCTTCGAGAACCTGTTTTCCTCACCCGCCGAACTGCTGGCGACAAAGAAAAATCGTGCCGCCTATGCCTCCATGCCGTTTCGCGGGCTGGACCTGATGGTCGAGGTGATGGGCCGGATCGGGGGGCAGGTCGGGCTGGATGTGTTTTCTTCCATGCGGTCCTTCCAGGCCCAGGAGAGATTCGGCCAGCTCTATGAGGCGGCACAGCGCAATCCCCGCATCCGCTATCATGGCGGGGTGGGGCAGAAGGCGCTTGCCGCGAGCCTGCGCGAATGTGCCTTTCTCGCCTATCCCTCAACCTATATCGAGAGCTATTGCATCGTGGCGCAGGAGGCGCTTGCCGCCGGCCTCAAGGTGATCAGCAACGATTTGGGAGCGATACCCGAAACCACCCTGGGTTATGCCGACCTTCTGCCTGTGGAGGGGCTTACCATTGCGCGCGAAGACCATATCGCGGGGATCACCGCACTTTTGGAGAAGAATGAAGCGGACTTTCTGCGCGAGCCCCAAAGCTGGGCGGAGCAGCGATTCGAGCAGGCACAGCGCGTCAGCCGCGAAAGCACATGGGTGCGCCGCGCGGCGGAATGGGAAGCGTTCCTGGCCCCGGCTGTCGCGGCCAAGCGGGCACGCCGCTAGAGGAAGCAGAAGGGGCCGCGGAAGGCCACTCTTCATCCATCGGCATTTGCGCTAGTATCGTCCGCGTTGCGGGAGGGACCAAACATGCGGAGTTTTTACCTCGGGGCGTGCCTTGTTCTGCTGTTGGCGCCCGCCGTCCAGGCCGCCGAGATCCATGTCCTGACCCCGCCCGTGGTCTACAATGCAGGGCTCAAGGAGCTGGCGGAGGATTTCACCAAACAGACCGGCACGGCTGTGAAGCTCACGGTCGGCGAGCTGCTGAAGATTCCGGAGCGGGTGCATACCGAGCCTACCGATGTCTTCTTCCTGGAGCCTGACCTGATGGCATCGCTCCAACCCGGTGACACCGCCGCGACCCAGCCGCCGATTGCGATGGGGCGGGTGCATATCGGCCTGGCCGTCAAGGCCGGCGCGCCGCATCCCGATATCTCGACCACCCCCAAACTGATTGCCGTGCTCAAGAGCGCCAAGATTGGAGTCAGCTACTCAAATCCCGACCCCGCGCGGGGCAGCATGGTCGCCAAGATGGTCGATGCCATGCTCAAGCGGCCGGAATTCGCAGGCGTGCATGGCGTGCCCAGCAGCAAGGGCAACGGCGTTTCGGGCCTGATGAACGGGGAAGGCGATATGGCGCTGCAGCTGGAAAGCGAAATCCTGCCGCACAAGGAAGTGGAGCTGGTGGGGCATCTGCCGGACGAGTTGAAGGCCTATATCGATATTTCGGTGGCGATTTCGTCCAAGGCGGCCGATCCCGCCGGCGCCAAGGCCTTCATAGATTTCGTCACGCGGCCACAGGCTTACGACGTGTGGAAGGCCAAGGGGATGGACCGGTGACCGCCCGGCGCCGCGGACGGTAGGCCGATGGACAAAGACGAGCGCGCAAGTGCGGTTTCCCGCCGGATACTTTTAGGGGCGCTGGGCGCTGGCGTGGCCGCACCTGCCTTCGCCCAAAGTGGCGGTTGCCGTGATGGCTATGGCAGGCCTCGCTGTCCGCTGCCGATGGAGCAGGCAACCGCGCCGATCAAGCCGGTGTTCGAACCGACTGGCTGGAAGACGATGGCGCTGGAGAGCTTCACCATCGATGTGGTGGATTACCGGAAAGAAGCTGCCTTCTATGCCGCCTTGCTGGGCTGGACGCTCAGGGATGATGATGGCCGGCAGGCGGTGATGGACATTGGCACGCTGGGCAGTTGCATCTTCCGCGCCGCCCCGCCAGATTCCTTCTCTGGCATAGGCGCCAACAATCAACCGGCGCCGCGGGCGGCGATACACAGTTTCGCCTGGGTGATCGACAGATGGGATGCCAAAACGGTGGCGGCTGAGCTGACCAGGCGCGGCATGACTCCGGTGGCGGAAAACAAGGGGGCGTTCCAGAGCTTCCGGGTCAAGGATCCGGACGGCTGGGACCTGCAGATCTGCAACAACCAAGGGCTTTCCGCCGCCCGCCGCAAGCCCTCATCCGCGAAACTGCCGGCACCTACGCCTTTCGCGCCCACCGGCTGGAAAACCGTCTGGTTCGACCATTTCTCATTCCGCGGCCGTGATTACAAACGCAGCGCATCCTTCTACGCCAACCTGCTGGGCTGGAAACCGGCGTTTGATGAAGGAACCCAGGTCGAAATGATGGCGGGCGATATCGGCGATGTCATATGCCGCGGCGGCAATCGCTTCATTCCCGAACAGGTCAGCGGCCCCGACAAGGCCGAGCTTGACCATATCTCCTACGGTATCGCGCCATGGGATGTGGAACAGGTGCGTGCGGCGCTGGAAGCGCGCGGCCTGCCGGTCCGGGCTGACACGGCGACCGCGCATATCGGGCCGGACAACAAATCCGTGCCCGACGACATTTACCAGGCGGCCTATCAGAGTTATCAGACGCTGACGCCCAGCGGTTTTCCGGTGCAGATCAGCTGGGTGACGCGGGATCGGCGCCTGGTGGGCGCCATGGCCGACAAGCCGATGGCTTTGCGCAAATACCCGGCGCGGTAAGCGCTACTTCGGCGATCCCGGCTGCAGTCCCGGCTGCCAGGAGCGGATGCACAGAATGCGCGACTTGGTGTTGGGCGCGCTGTAATAGCCGACGGTGGCGTTGGGCCGATAGTAATACGCATCGCCGGGACCAGCTGGGAAGCGGGCCGCAACACCGTCCATGCCGCTGCCCGCGACCTGATCGCCATGGCCGTCGAGCACCAGATAGATTTCCTCTTCACGGGGGTGATGGTGGGGGAAATTGGTCCCGCCCGGATCGATTTCCATCAGGAACAGGCTGGTCACCACACTGCCGATATCGAAGCGATCACGCTTTTGGCTGCTGTCGCCCAGAAGCAGCCGGTAGTGGGTTGAGGTCGGATGGCTGCCCACCAGTTCCAGCGGCACATTGGCGATATTGTCCTTCAGGGCCTTTAGCGGCAGCGCGCCTTTTGGAAAGCCGGTGGTGCGGTATCCCATCACCGCCACCGTCAAAGGGGCGGACGAGGTGTTTTTCAGCGCGTGGGAGACTGTGGCAGGCAGATAGAGGAAGTCTTCCTTCGCCAGATTCACCTGTTCGCCGCCATAGGACGCCGCACCGGCGCCACCCAGCACCACATAGATCTGATCTTCGCTTGCATAGCTGACGGACTTGCAACTCGCGCCCGCATCGACGGTCACAACGGCGAAACGCGCCACGCCACTGTTCGGGGTGGCCTCCGCGTCACCCGCCCCGAACAGCGGCTTGTAGTGGCAACCGGCCGCGGTGATATCGGAGGCAACCTCGCGTGCCTTGGCGGTGTTGCGGTGCAGGAAGGTGGGATCGATCTTGCGCGCTTCTTCCGCAGCGGCGGAAGAGACAATCATCATCCCGGCGATCACAGTCCAGATTGCTTTCATCCCCGCGACCCTCTTTTGTTATTGGCGCCCATATTAAAGCAGGCACGGGGAAAAAGCAGCCCGCCGGCCACCGGTCTCAGTCCTTCCAGTCCAGAAGCCGCGAGAAAGTCAGATCGGCCTCCCGCATGACCTTCAGCCGCCACACCTGGTCGGGGGGACTGAACAGCCGGCGGAAATCTTCGCGGATCTCGGCGCAAGGTGCGGTTGCTTCCTTCGGACAGGGGTAAAAGTGCGCACGGTTTTCCAGAATCATGCGCGAGGCGCTGCGCAACTGTGAGACGGTGTCGATGCCCATGGTTCCATATTCCATGGTCAAAGCGAGCACCCGCGGATCGGCGGGGCTGACCAGATTGGGTACGAAATCGATGACATCTCCGGAGGTCGGAAAGAAGCCGGCATCGCTGCCGGAATGGATCACGATCCCGTCCCGCTCATGGCGCTCCATCAGTTGGGTGAATTCGCCCAGCAGCTTGCGGGGTGGATGAAGGCCTTCGATGACCGCAAGTTCTCCGTTCTTGCCAAGGCCGGTGTGGAAATCCAGGAACAGGATCTTGCGATAGGGCCGCGCCACGATGGGGCCAAGCGTGCCTCTCAAAAAGGAGACCTGTTGCGCGGGCGCCTGGCCGCCATAATTCATTCCCTTGGGATGCTGATATTGGCCGCTGTCCAGCCCTATCGTGATGGGGGTGGCGCTGAAGCCGTCCGCTATGACATGCCCGATGAAGCGCGCATGGATGCCAACCGCGCTTAGTCCGACATCGCGTACGGCGCCGGCCGGCTCGAACAGGCTGCGCAGCCGCTCATAGTCGGGATTGTTCTTTTTATAGTCTTTGGCATCGACCGCGAAATTGCGGTTCAGGTTGACATTGAACTCGTCGGTGCGCCGGACATATTTGAATCCATACGGGTTCAGGGCGTGGATAAAAAATACATCGAAGTTCCGGTCCAGCAGCCTGGTGAGATATTCCTTCAGCACAAGCTCTTGCACCGCTGCGCCGGGTATGGCTTCGGAACCGTGAATCCCCGACTGGATCACGACCAGACGGTCGTTGCCCCGGCCAAAAAAGCCGTAGTCGATGGTCAGACCCTTGTCGGTGGGACTGGCGACAGGAAAGCGTGCGCAAAAATCATCGGGTGAAGCGACCTGGCGCCTGCAATTCTCCCAAAAGCGCTTGCTGGAGTCGTCAAAGCCGGATGGAAAATAGCTGAGCCATCTCGTCTCTTGTGCCGATGCGGGAACGGGCGGGGGCCGCGTACAGGTGCCTGTAAGACATGCGAGGGCCAGCAGTCCGCTTATTATCCGAAAACGCGTTATCACCTGGGCGTCATTTCCCGCATCAATCAGCGGACCGTGACAGGTACGGCGAGGGGTTCTGTATTGAACCTTGGTCCAATGCGCCGGCTGCCAGCCGTCCGGTGGGCCTTAAGCCCGGGCCACCCGCTGGAGCGGGTGACGGGAAGCAGATAGGCTTTCACTCCGGACAAGGGGCTTTCAGCACAATGACCACGACAAACCTCAGTGACCTGCCGGAACGCACCCCCTTTCCGGGATGGCGCGGAAAATTCATCCGGTCAGCAGGGATGACGTTCGTCTACTGGGACGTTCCGGCCGGAACGGCGCTGCCGGAGCATTCCCATCCGCATGAACAGGTCGCCCATACCTTCGAAGGCGAATTCGAAATCGTCGTGGACGGCGTCAAACAGGTCCTTCGGCCGGGATCGGTGAGCATCATTCCGCCCAATGCGGTGCATTCCGGCCGCGCCATCACCGATTGCAGGATATTGGACGTCTTCTGTCCGGTCCGCGAGGATTACATCCCGTTTGAGCGGTGATCCGACCTAGGCGGCCTGCAAATCAGCCGTTGGGCCAAAGAACTCATAGTGGATGCGCGCCAAAGGTACGCCGAGCTGGGCAAGGCCATTTACCAGTGCCTTGAGGAAGGGGCGCGGGCCGCACAGATAATAGTTCGCCGTGTCGATCGGGGTGTTGGCCTTCAGCCATTCTGGGGTGACCAGTCCCGGCTGGTGATAATCCTCGCCCAATTGGTCGCTGTCGCCGGGTTCCAGATAGAATGTCGTCGACCGAAGGTTGACGCCCTGGGCCACGGTCTCGCGGATTTCGCCCTTCATGGCGTGGGTCGATCCGTTCTGCGTGCCATGCACATAATGGACATCCAGCTTCGGGAAATGGGCCGCTACGGTGTGCAGCATGCTGACCATGGGGGTCAGGCCGACACCGCCGCTGAGCAGCACGATCGGCCCTTGCGGCGTTTCGGGCAGGAAGAATTCGCCGGCAGGGGCCGCAACTTTCAATGTCGCGCCGATCTGTGCCGTATCGTGCAGCCAGGACGAGGCAATGCCGTCCCGTTTGACCGAGATGCGATAGTGTTCGCTGCCGGGAGCGCTTGAGATGCTGTAGTTGCGCTTGACCGGGTTCTCGCCGGGTATGTCCAGCCAGAAGGTGAGATACTGGCCGGGCCTGTGCCGCAGGACCGGTCCGCCATCCTTGGGTTTCAGCAGGAACGAGGTGATGACTTCGCTTTCGCGCCGCTTGCCGGCGATGACAAATTCACGCCATCCCGCCCAGCCGCCCGGAGCCGCCGCCGCGTCGCGATAGATCTCCTTTTCGCGCCCGATCAGGATATCCGCCAGGAACCAATAGGCTTCGCCCCAGGCGCCCAGCACATCGTCCGTTGCCGCATCGCCCAGAATGTCCTTGATCGCGCCCAGCAGCGCCGTGGCGACATGGGGATAGTGCTCCGGCTGGATCTGCAGGCCGGCATGCTTTTGTGCGATCCGCTCCACGGCAGGCGCCAGCACTTCCAGATTCTCGATATTGTTCGCATAGGCCAGGATGGCGCCGGTCAGGGCCTTGGGCTGAGCACCGGCTTTATCCTGGTGGGATTGATTGAAAAGATCGCGGATGGACGGGTTCTCGAACATCCGCTCATACATGCGGCGCACGATGGCAAGACCGTGGATTTCGAGCACGGGCGCGGTGGCTTTGACGATCTCGATGGTCTTTTGGCTCAGGGTCCTGGTCACGGAATTGCGTCCTTTGCTGCTGCCGATCTTAATACATGTATTAGTAATACATATATAAAGGAGGCTTGTATCTGACTAAATTGTCGCAATGCGGCTGACCCGTTACACCGACTATTCGCTTCGCGTCCTGATTCACCTGGCGCTCTATCCGGAGCAGTTATGCTCGATCGGCGAGATCGCGCGGACATACGGCATCTCGCACAATCATCTGGTCAAGGCGGTGCATGCCCTGGCGCGCAACGGATTTGTCCAGACGGTGCGGGGGCGCACTGGCGGGATAAGGCTGGCGCGTCCGGCCGGCAAGATCACCGTGGGCGAGGTCGTCCGCAAGACCGAGGAAGGTTTTCAACTGGCCGACTGCCCCAGCTGCACCCTGTCTCCGGCGTGCGGACTGACCGGCGTCCTGGCCCAGGGCGTGACGGCAATGCTCAAGGTGTATGATTCTCACACCATCGCCGACCTGGTGAAGGAAAAGGGAGCTCTGCGCCGCCAGGTCTCCAGAAAGCTGGCGTCGTAGGGTTACACCGTCATCGGATATCGCGCTGAAATCCTTGGCCCCATCACCGCCGCAGGATATTTTCCAGTGCTTTCCCCTTTGCAAGCTCGTCGATCAGCTTGTCCAGATACCGTATCTTCTGCATCAGCGGGTCTTGCACCTCCTCCACGCGGACGCCGCACACCACGCCCTTGATCAGCGATGCCTTCGGATGGAAGGCAGGCGCTCGCGCAAAGAAGGTCTCAAAGTCGCTATGCTGACTGATCTGTTTCTCCAGCCCCGCCTGGTCATAGCCCGTCAGCCAGCGGATGATCTGGTCAACCTCGTCCCTGGTGCGATTCTTGCGTTCCGCCTTTTGCACGTAGAGCGGATAGACCTTGGAGAAGGCCGTCGTGAAAATTCGATGCTCGGCCATGTTCTGTATGTTCCACCCGCTTTGCCCCCGCCGTGCCCCATGCTAATACCACCCGTGATGCGGGTGTAGTTCAATGGGTTGGTCGCGACCCAGCGAAGCTGGGGCGAAACAGGCCAGTGGACTGTTTCGAGCGACCAACGCCCCGAGCTTGGGCGAGGGGCTGGGTGGTCAAATTTACTCTGACCCTAATTCTTCCGCCCTATCACCGTATTTCTTTCGACCCGACAAACTGTCTGACAAGTACTAGCGAAGTCGAAACATGAAGTTCAAAGCCCACTATCTCGATCGGGTGATTTACGGACTCTTCGGTATCCTTGCGATCGCGGTGCTCTTGTGGGCCTATCGTTGGTACTTCAGCCCAGCAGACAAGTGCCTCGATGGGGGCGGGTCAATTTCACGTGATGGTATTTGCATCCATTGAGATAATGGCAGCACAAGGAATTGCGGTCAGAGTAGATATTTGAGATGCCCCTCGCCTCATGCTAAGACCTTCCCCGCTGCGGGTGTAGTTCAATGGTAGAACGGCAGCTTCCCAAGCTGCATACGAGGGTTCGATTCCCTTCACCCGCTCCAATTATAATCAGCAGGAGCTGCTTTGCAGCTGGGTTCGCCGGTCGCCATGGTGCCGCTGGGCAATCCCCGACATCACCGCTTCCATTTCTTCGACCATGGTGGCAATGATAGCGCTTGCCGGCTCAACCGCCTTGATGGAGGCCGAGCACTCGCCAGCCGTGAGGCAGGCCCATTCCAGATCGGCGTTGAAGCTCCGTGTCGGCAAAATGGCGCTGTAGCAGGGAACCGGTATGGTCTGGCCGCCGAGCACCGTCGTTCCAATATTCTGGCCTTTGGCTTCACGAAGCGCGGTGGCGGCACGGCCCTGCGAAACCCGAACGGCCTTGTTGATCAAAACGCGCATCGGCTGGTCAGGCCATTCCGGTCCGAAAACTGTCGTCATCGCGGTGCCGCCGGCCTGCGCTTTGACGACACGATCCTTGTAGCCGTCATGCGCGTCCGCTTCGCGCGACGCCAGGAAGCGCGTTCCGCACCACACCGCGTCGGCCCCGTGCAGAAGCGCCGACGCCATGCTGACGCCATCCGCTATGCCGCCAGCTGCAATCAGCGGAATTTGTGGAAATGCGTCGCGAACCGCGGTTAAAAGAATGGCAAGAGTCGCCTGTGAGCGATTGTGACCGCCCGCCTCGGAGCCTTGAACGATTATGGCCTCCGCACCGAGATCGATGCTTGTCCTGGCCTCGTCCACCGATCCGACCTGCATCCAGAACTTGACGCCGCCCGCCTTGAGCCGCTGCACCTGCGCTGCCGAGGGGCCTGACCAGAAGAAGACCACCAGAGGAACCCGTTCCTCCACCAACACATCGATATGCGTATCGTCGATGAACTCGCCAATGAGATCGACGCCGAAATTCCTTTCCGTCATGCTTCGCGTAGCCAGGATCATCATGCGCAGCCCTTCGGCGGGAACCATCGCCCCGCCGAGCATGCCAAGCCCGCCTGCATTGGCAACGGCCGCTGCCAATTCGGGGCCCGCCACGAACGCCATGCCGGCATTGATGATAGGAGCCTTCAACCTGAATTGCCTGGTGATGCGTGTTTCAAACATGCCGGACCCTCCACGATGCCCATCAACTCGATAGCAGCGCTGGTGCCGGCACGCACTAGGATGGTGGGCGAAAATCGCCCCACCCGAGCTGATTCAGGGCATGAGCAAAGCGGAGCATGGCCGCGCGGGCAAACGGAGCACCGCGCTCTCTGGCGGCTTCCGGAAAATGTACGCCGGTCTCATCCTGGGCGAGCCATCCTTGTGCAACCAGATTGCCTATGCGTCTGCGTATGGTCGATGGCTGCAAGCCGATCGCCCGCGCCAGTCCGCGAATGGCGACCGGCCGGCCTTTGAGATCGGCGGCTTTGACGTTGGTTACAATGGCGGAGTTGATGGAATCGCCGAACATCTCGACATGCTGAAGTTCAAGCGCGTTCATTAGCTCGGCGAACGCGATGATCTCGCGTGCCGGCACTCCCTCATAATAATCCCGGGTCACCGAAACCTCCGCTGAATGGCCGCTTAAAAAAGCAGGATAAACCGATTTGAGTCCCGGCGGGACCGTCGGCTTAGGCCGCGCCTCACCCCTTCACCCGCTCCACCATATCCATGCGCGTCGCCGGATTGACTCACTTCAAAGTGCTGAACCGGTATTCGGTGACTTCGTGCAGCGGCCGGTCTTGTGTCACCTCGGCCGAGGTGAAGTTGGGGTGATTGGGCGTGTCGGCCGCCCTTTGTGTTTCCAGGCTGATGGCCCAGTGATTGCCGTACAGTGCGCCCTTCCTGCCCTTGACCGTGGTGTTGATATTGTCGGTGTAGAGTTCCAGGCCCGGCTGGGTGGTGAACGTCACCATCACGATGCCGGTGTCGGGATCGTCCAGGCGAGCCGCAGGCCGAAGCTGTCCGACCACGCCATCTGTCAGAAAGGCCGTGTCATAGCCGGGGATGCGCACACCGTCCGCGACCGTCTGCACGACATCGGGCAGATCCAGCCGGTCACCGATGCGGACGGGCTTTGTGAAGTCGTAAGCGCCGCCTGCCACCGGCGCTATGACACCGGTGGGCATGGCGTTTGTGTCAAAGGGCTGATAGCGGCTGGAGAACAGGGTCAGCTTTTCGTCGCTGATGTCCTTGGCGCCGCCATTCAGGTTGAAATAAAAATGGTTGGTGAGGTTCATCACCGTGGGCTTGTCGGTGGTGCCTTTGTAATCCAGGACCAGCGTATTGTCGGCTCGCACTGTATAGGTGACTGTCACGGTGATATTGCCGGGAAAGCCGCCGGTGCCGTCCGCCTCCTTGAGGGTGAGGGCTAGGCTGGGCTCGGGCCCATCATGCGCCACCCCGTCCCACACCCGCTTCTGAAAACCGTTGCCGCCGCCATGTTGGACGTAAGTGCGCGGCCTCTGGGGCGGCGAACCCGCCGCCACGGGGCGGGGCGGCGGTGGGGGCTGTTCGTACATCTTGCCGGCGACGGGGAATTTGAACGACAGGCGGTTGGCGTAGCGCCCGATCAGGGCGCTATAGACGCCGCCTTTTTCGTAAGAGGCAAAATCGTCATAGCCCAGCACCACATTGACCGGCTTGCCATGCCGGTCCGGTACGATCAGGTCCACCACCACGCCGCCGAAATTGGTGATCCTGGCCACCATGCCGCCCTTGCCGGTCAGGGTGAAAAGCTGGACCTTGTCGCCTTTCTGCGTGGCGCCCCAATCCTGGCTGCTGATGCCGGCTTTGATTTTGGCAGGCGTGGACTTGGCAAGTGCAGACTGGGCCGGCGCCGTTGCCACCAGCATGGCAGCAGCAAGCAAGAAAGCGCGACAGGTCATTTTTCCCCTCCATATTCGCTGGCGCCAGCCTAGTGGCACAGTGGCCGAAGCGGAAGTTTGGCCACGCCCACGGCGCGACTGGCGCAATCCGGCTGCGATGGGCTGTTTTCTGCGTCTGCTATTGAGCGGCCCATGCCGGCTTATGGCCCATCGCGGAGGCTGCGCTGGAGCGGGTGAAGGCGGCGCGGCCTTTTGCGGTCTCTCTCACGGGATACGTTTTTTTACCTAGGGAGATGACGCCAGGTTCCGCGAGTTCCAGATTGAGTGGCAAGGCGGCTTTATTTATCGTCGCCTTTGTCGAAGACGTACGGGGCGGGGGCGAAATTGCTGGTTATTCGCGCAGTATTGGCGTTCGCGCTGGCGGTTGGTCTGTGTACCGCTACCTTGGCAGATGATCGGCCAGAACAGATCGTTGCCGTAGAGCCCTTGTATGGCGCGTTTGTCGTTCCCGTCGTGTTGAACGACGTCCTCACGGCAAAATTCATTGTCGACAGCGGCGCCGCGGATGTCAGCATCACCGAAGATATGGTCTCGACCTTGATGAAATCCGGAACCATGACGGGCGCCGATCTGCTTGGCAGCAAGACTTACATGCTGGCCGATGGCACGATGCGGCGAGGGAAAATCTACCGCATGGCCTCGATCCGGATCGGCGGAATGGTGATGGAGGACGTCACCGTCCGGATCGCCGAGGGAAACAGCAGTCTTCTGCTGGGACAAAGCTTCCTGCGCCGGCTGAAATCCTGGTCGATGGACAATGCCCGTCAGGTGATGATCATCAACTGACCATTGGGCGCCGGGGCACCGTTTTCGGATAAAAAATTGCCGCCGGCCCGGCCCGAAGTGTCTCCAAATGTCTCAAGTTGCGACCGCGTCGCTGCTATTTCGCGGTGTGCACCGCATCATTCCAATGCGTCTACTTGGCGCTGGTTGACGAGCCGCTTTTCCCTTAAAACCCCTGCCATCCGGCCGTCAGGGGAAGGCCGCACAGGAAGGAAATTACGAATGAAGGCTAAGTTCACTCTCGCTGCCGCCACTGCGGTCGCGCTTCTGGCGCCGCTTGCCGCGTCGGCCCAGTTCCTCGGCAAGGAAGACATGCCGACCACAAATTTCGCCAAGGGCGCGGTCTTCTGGTCGCCCAAGCCGACCACGCCGACGCCCTATGTGGCGCCGAACAAGCCGCACTGGAAGCTGTCCGAAATCCTGGCCGCCCATAAGGGCCAGAGCGACTGGGTGCAGCCCATCGTGCGCAACAAGGACCAGGAGGGCGATTATATCTCCATGGCGCCGGGCGCGAAGACCAAGCAGAAGATGTATTCCGACGACCGGGTGGTGTTCATCGTCTGGGACGGGTCTGTCAGGGTGTCGATCGACGGCTACGCCCCTTTCACGGCGACCAAGGGCTTCTTCGTCAACGTGCCCTTCCGCCATCTCTACACGCTGGAGAATGTTGGCTCCACGCCGGCGCTGCGCTTTGAAGTGCGCCAGGCGGGCGCGGTTCCGCTCTATCCCGTCAGCGAAACCCCCGATCCCGTCAAGGGCATGACCTATACCAGGGTCACCAACCTGACCGGTCCGGCCAAGGAGAAAGAGTCCAACCCGATCTATGTGGACTATATGAAGGAGTTCAACGGCACGGATAAGCCCTATGG
>Ga0310811_10002916_pt1 | contig 21473 bp, 14 predicted proteins | sample YCmetagenome_FD_207642 | JGI IMG/M metagenome (GOLD analysis project Ga0310811, IMG submission 207642) | Soil microbial communities from experimental microcosm in Duke University, North Carolina, United States - YC | ecosystem: Engineered > Artificial ecosystem > Soil microcosm > Unclassified ...
CGGCCAGGAGGATGGCCCCGCGCTGGCGAACATCCTCTTCGGCAGCTTCGATCCCTCCGGTCACCTCCCGGTCACCTTCCCCACCGGCCTGTCCCAGGTCCCCGCGTCCACCAGCCAGCAGTGGCCCGGGTCCGGTGGCCAGGTCAACTACAGCGAGGGCATCGACATCGGTTACCGGTGGTACCAGTCGCAGGGCCTGACACCTCTGTTCCCCTTCGGCTACGGCCTGTCCTACACGACCTTCGCGTTCTCCAACCTCTCGGTCACCGGGTTCAACACCGCCGGTCAGGCATCGGTCAGCGCCACGGTGACCAACACCGGAAACGTGGCCGGGTCCGATGTGGCCCAACTGTACATAGGCGACCCCTCGACCACCGGGGAGCCGCCCTGGCAGATGAAGGGGTTCCAGCGGGTCAGCCTCAACCCCGGTGCATCGACCACGGTAACGTTCAGCGTCCCGGTCAAGGACCTCGCCTACTGGGCTGGTCCGGGGGCGAACCTCCACCCCTCGGCCTGGTCCGGCCCCGACCCTGACGGGGGCGGGTGGACGGCGCCGGCAGGCACCTATGCCGTAGGCGTGGGAGACTCGTCCGCAAACCTGCCGCTCACCGGGTCCCTGAGCCTGGCCAGCGCCGTCGGTCCCGACACCGTCACCCTCGCCAGCCCGGGCAACCAGTCCACCGCTGTCGGTGCCGCGGTCAACCTGCAACTCGGTGCGTCGGACTCAGCCTCGGGCCAGACCCTGACCTACACCGCCACCGGACTGCCCGGGGGCCTGTACCTGAACGCGTCCACCGGCGACATCACGGGAACGGCTCTGTACCAGGAAAGCAACGTCATCACGGTGACCGCCACCGACTCCTACGGGTATCAGAACTCCGTCTCCTTCGAATGGGTCGTCGGCGGCTCCGCCACTAGTTGCGGAGCCTCGGGCACAGGGGAGTCCCAGCTCAACGAGTCGGGCTTCACTGCCAGCTTCAACGGCACGGCCGCTGACCCGGCCCAGAATGCGATCACCAACGCCGTCGCAGACACCAGCGTGACCTACTTCGAAAGCAGGCGCAGCCAGGCAGCAGGTCAGACGTACACCGTCAATATGGGCTCCGCGCAGACCTTCAACGAGATCGAAATGGCCTCGCCCGAGGTGACCCAGGACTACGCAGGGCCGTATCAAGTACAGGTGTCGAGCAACGGGAGTTCGTGGACGACGGTGGCTACGTGCCAGGGCATAACGACACCCGATATCGCCAGCTTCCCGTCACAGACAGCGCAATACGTGCGAGTCGTGCTTACGGGCTCCAACGGTCTTGGGACCGTGCCGTGGGCGTTCAATCAGTTCTTAGTCATGACGTGAGGGGCCGACCTCGGAAATTCGGGTTGGGTTCCCGCCCGCGACCATAGCGAGAGAAAGCGCCCCGCGCGCTCGGGTGCGCGCGGCCTTCTTGAAGCTGCAGGAGATCGCGTTGACGTTCAGCAGCCTCGCGACCGCAGACAACAATGTCGGCAAAATACTGAACCTGCTCGGTTTCTAACTCGCCCACCACGGCGCAGCAGGCACTGACTCGTCGCGACGAGCACATGACGAGAGAACTGAGTCTCGGCTCCGTTGGACGCCAAGTCTTGGCTCCACCTGAGAAACCGCTGTGCCGGGCGGCCACGGCCACCCGGCACAGCAGTTGATGCTGCGTGAAACTTCGGAACGGCGTCACCTAGTTCTTGGCAGCTGCCGGCTGTCCTTTCGGTGGAGCGACAGTCAACGTCACCGGGACGGACGCTACCGTATAGGGGGTGTCGCTGCCGAAGACGAGGTCGGCGTTGTAGGTGCCGGCTTCGGCGATCTGCGTCGTGTCTGCGCCCAGCGTGACGGTCACCGTCACCCTTTGGTGGGGGAGCAGTGTCAGTTTGTTGCGGCTCTCAGCCAGCCACGGGACATTGGCTGCTGGGTTTACGGCGTAACCTGCCAGGTACTCGACGTCCGTGGTCGCGGTGAGGCCGTTCAGGCCGCCGCCGACTTTGTAGAAGCCGAGGGCTCCGGCGCCGCGGTAGGTGGCGGTGGTGGCGTTCGGCAGTGCACTCCAGCTGTTGGTCTGCGGGTCGTAGGCTTCGCTCTGGTTGGTCAGTACGTTGCCGGTGGTGACGCCGCTGGAGATGACGAGCATGCCGTCGGCCGCCGAGTATGACGCGCCCCACAGCGGGGTCGGCATGTCGGGCAGCGGCGACCAGGTGTTGGCGGCCGGGTCATAGACGTATGCGTGCTGGACAGCGGCGCCGGTGCTGTCGGTGCCGCCGCCGCAGTAGAGCTTGCCGTCGATGCCCGCACACGAGGTCCAGTCGATCGGTTCGGGGTAAGTGGCGATCTGGCTCCAGGTGTTGGTGGTCGGGTCATAGACGGAGCTGTCGGAGACGGCCGATCCGCACGCGCTGTCCGAGCAGCCGCCGACGAGGTAGAGCTTGCCGTCGAGCACCGCGCTGCCGGATCCCGCGTACGGTGCGGGGTCGGAGGCGCCGGTGGTCCAGGTGTTACTCGCGATGTCGTAGATCTCCAGTGTCGGATCGTTCGAGCCGTCGTCCGCCCAGCCTCCCGCGACGTAGAGCTTGCCTCCGATGATGCCGTGCCCCGGTGCCGAGCGGCCGTCGGTGGCAGAGGCGAGCTGGGTCCAGGCGCCGGCGGACGGATCGAGTACGTACAGACTGTTACTGGCGCAGTTGCCGAAGCACAGGCCGGGGTCGCCGTAACCGGCGTAGACCTTGCCGTCGTAGGAGTCTGCGATGTCGTCCATCACGGCCGACGGCAGGTTCTGAACGGATTGCCAGGCGTCATCCGGCATCGCGGCCGATGGGCCGGCCGATTGGGTTTGCTTCTGGCTCTGCGATGTTCCAGTGGTGCGGCCGGTCGGGTACATGCCCGCGATGCGCTCGAGCGGAGCGCCGACCGTGTTCGGCGAGGCTACCCGGCCCTGGTCGCCGATCTCGACCGTCGCCGGCGCGGTCCCGGTGTCAGTGATCGTCAGTGTTCTGGTCGTGCTCTTGCCCAGGGCGGTCGAGGCCGTGAGCGCACCGGGGTTCACCTGCAGTCGTCCCGCCTTGAGCTGTGTGTCCCCTTCGACGGCGCTGCCTGCGCTGACGTCGACCCTGCGCTGTGCGCTGGAGTAATCGAACTTCGTCGTGGTGAGGGTGTGCTCGCCGGTGCCCGGCGTGAACAGCGAATAGTAGCCGTCACCGAGGTTTGGGTCCTGCGGGGTAGCGATCGACTGCGCCTGCACCGACGCGTCCGAGCCGTCGGTCACCGTCGCGTCGGACACGCCCTGGCCGGTGTTGGCGTCCTGTACCGTTCCGACGACCAGGCCTCCTGAGACGGGTAGGAAGTTGCGCTGGCCGACGAAGACGTCATCGATCCCCCAGTACCAGGCGCCGTGCGCGGTGTATTGGAATCGCAGCTGCACCGAGGGCTTGCCGGCGTACGCGGTGAGTTGAACGTCGAAGTGGGCGTCGCTGAGGAGGTAGCCGCCGGCATTGACCTCGGCGTCGGGCGTCCACACTGTGCTCCAGTCTGCCCCGCCGTCGTCACTGGCCTGCACGTCGAAGGTCTCGTAGTACGGGTTGTCACTCCAGAAGGTATCGAAGGCGACTTCAGGCCGCGTGTCGTTGGTGAAGTCGTACACCGGGGTGTCCAGCGAGGTGTTGAACTCGCTGGAGAATCCGTAGTGGTTGCTGTCGGCGATGGCGAACCCGCCGGAGCCGCCGGTCTGATTGCCCCGATTGCCCGGGTCGTCGAACTCCCAGCCCGCGGTGGTGCCCGAGGCGTTGACCACGCTCCAGCCCGTCGGCGCGGAGGTGGTGGACTCGAAGGTCTCTGTGGGTCCGGTCAGCGATAGCTTGTAGCCGGGTGCAGTGGCCTGCCAAGCGTCGGCGCTCGCCGCGGCATCCACGGACACCGGCGCCGTCGCGACGTGCACGGTCTTGGTGACCTCGTCGTAGCCTTGGGCGGCGGGAGCGAAGTCGAGTGTGTAGTCGGCGTTCTGTGGCAGCGTCAGCGTGTACCGGCCGGTGAGGGGGTCCGTCCACACCGAGTTCGGGTCGCCGCTGACGGAGACCTGAGCGTAGAGCGGATAGCCCTGGCCGGAGCCGTCGGTCACGATGCCCGAGACTGTCTCGCTCGGCACCTGGCTGACCTTGATGTTCTCAGCGACCGTGGCGCCCGCCGCGACGCTCACTCTCACCGTGCTCGTCTCGTATCCGTAGGCGGTCACGGTGAGGGTGTGTCGGCCGGCCGGCACCGTGAGTGAGTAGTGGCCCTGTGTATCTGTCTGCGCGACATCTGTGCCGTCGCTCACACGCGCGCCGACCACCGGCTTGCCGTCGGCGCGGTTGGTGACGGTGCCGGACAGCGTGCCCTGCGGACCGGTGCGGAACGCCGCCAGCCCGTCGGGGGTGCCCAGCCCGGTCGGGCCGTCGTACCCCTTTACCGCGTTGCACGCGTAGCCGACCGTGCAGCTGCCGTTGGTGCCGCCGATCACGTCGTTCAGTCCGGTGCTCGCGGCGTACGGATATGTGTTCGGGTCCGTACCGATGGCTGGGGTGCCTGCGTCGGCGTATACGCTGGCGATGATCGGGGATGCCACGCTCGTGCCGCCGAAGACGCTCCAACCGATGGCGCTGTCGTAGACGGCAACACCCGTTGCCGGGTTCGCGACCGCGGATACATCAGCGACTGAACGGTTCGCGCAACCGGAGTCATGCTGGAAGGCGGGCTTCGGCTCGTAGACTGAGCATCCCGAACCGGCGCCCGCCCACGCCGTTTCCGTCCAGCCACGACTAGTGCCCGTTGCACGGGTCAGGCTTGTGCCGCCGACGGCCGTGACGTATGGCGACGCCGCAGGGTAGGCCACTCCGTAGCCGGAGTCGCCGGACGATGCGACCACCGCGACACCGGGGTGGTCGTAGTAGGCGTCGAACGTCGTGTCCGACGGGTCCTCGCCGGAACCGGCGACGGAGGTGTAGGTCGAGCCGTAGGAGTTCGACACGAACTTGGCACCGAGCGCCACGGCCTCGTCCACGGACGCAGCCAGGTTGGCCGAGCTGCTGTCATCCGCCTCCACGAGCAGGATGCGAGCTTCCGGCGCGATCGCGGAGACCATGTCGAGGTCGAGGGATATCTCCTGGTCCCAACCGGCGTCGGCGGGCGGGTACTGGGTGCTGCCGGTCTGGTCGACCTTGCGGAAGCATCCGTTGGTGCCCGTGCATGACGGCAAGCCGTACTGTTGCCGGTATATGGCTAGGTCGGACTCCGCGCTCGGGTCGTCGTAGGCGTCGACGATCGCGATGGTCTGCCCGGCCCCGCCGCCCGAGGGCAGGGCATAGGCACTTTGCAGATCCGAGGGCCCGTACCCGGTGGGCGTGGCTGCCGCCGATGTCATCGGCCCGTGTACGGGTTCCTTGGCAACGGTGCTGCGCAACGCGAAGCAGGAGAATGTTCCCGGCTTCGGCGCGCTACATGAGGCCTGATACGAGGGACCGGCGTCGGATGCCGAGTCGGCGGTGGCCGACGATGCCGGAGCGCTCGTGGCGGCCTGTGCCGGGGCGCCGATCAAAGCCAGCGCCGCTGCGGAGAGCACCGCCACGGCGCCGCGTCGACCGACCGCGCTACTTCTTCTCTGTATACCATCAAACAATTAATTTGACCTGCGTCTCTCGAGTCATGCGCCATCGGCGTGCGTGAGCGCCACGCGCGGTTGGGGCTGGGCCGGCAAGAGAGTCGTCATAGACCGCGGAGAGCGTACCCGTCGTGTGCGCTGCCCGTGGGATCGGTCTGTAAGCGCAGCCCTCCTGTCGCAGATTGCCCTCAGGGAGCCGAGCTTGGACCAAGAAGATCACGGCGGCAAGGGGATCGCGGGGGCGCAATTATTGCTGGGGTGGGGTGTATTTATTGGTACGGCGGGGGGGGGAGTTCCGTACCGGGCCACGCCTGATGCCGCGTCATCTCACGCATTTCGGCCGCGCGTATGCTCAGTGTTTTACGTGATGGCGTCTCCAGCTTGCGCATCGCCGATCTGACATGCATCCGGACCGTGTGCGGTGACAACAGCAAGCTTTCCGCGATCTGGGCGTTGCTGCGTCCTTCCACGACGAGGTCGACCACCTGCCACTCACGTGGCGAGAGCTGTCGGCCGTAGCTCGGGCGCCCTCGACGCCTGGTCGGCCGGGCGGCGACATCGTTGTCACGCAGCGCGCGATTGACCCGTTCCGCGTCGCGCGCTGCGCCCAGCGCGGTCAAGCCCTGCGCGACCTGGGCAAGCTGAGACAAGGCCGGGCCCGAGCCATCGTGGGTTTGCAGGAGGCAAGCGGCGCCGCGTTCCCGGGCCAGCAGGGCTTCGTAGGGACGCGGAAGCATCATCCATGCGTTCGCGGCGGCCTCGAACAGCGCGGCGGCGCGCGCCGGAGTGTCGCCCGACCCCTCCACCAACGCCCGGCACAGCAGTAGCGCAGCGCGTGGTCCGGGTGCTTCGCGGCCACGAAGCCCGCGGCTGAAGCCCGCCGTGAGCGCGGCGGCGTCCTCGGCACGGTCGGCGGCCAGCAACGCGGTGACTCTCGCCGGAACGAGATCGGTGCCCCAGATCCACACGCCCCTACCGGCCACCATGCCGATCGGGTCCTCTGTGAGCGCAAGCGCGGCACCGACATCCCCGTATTCGAGCATGAGTCGTGCCCGCGCAGCCACCAATTCCAGAGCGAAACGGGGATCAAGCTCCTGGGAGCCGGTGAGCACGGACTCGAGTGCTTTGTGCGCGTCATCCCTATCGGCGGCTGTGACGCCGGTCAACAGACCCACTACGAGTCTCGCCTCGCTGCGGCTGGGCGCTGCGAGTCCGAGCTCCTGATCCCCAGCCAGATCGCCCGCTCTGCGGCGCAGCCCGTCCCAGGCGCCGCAGAACCAGTCGAGGCGGGCCTGGTTCACCAGGGCCATTCCGTGAACTCTGGGGTACTCGCGCAGTAGTGGGGTCTCGAGAGCGCGTGCCAGACGACGCTGGGACTCACCCAACAGCCCCCACATCATCGCCATGTCGCTCACGTTCACGTCGTGCGTGATCCGCAGGCTCGGAAGCAAAGTGGCGCGTTGTTCGTCGATCGCCGCCGTCGCGCTCCAACCCTCCTGCTCGCCGAGCAGCAACAGGCCGGTCGCCCGCTCCATCTCCAGGGTCCTGCGGTCCGGCGACTCGACCTGCGCCACCGCCTCGCCGGCGCGTCGCAGCCACCGACGATGCACGTGGGCCGGCTGGCTGGACTCGAAGGGAAAGCCGAGGAAGACCATCGCCCGGGCGCGGTCGGTCGCGTCCAGCCCTGGGTGCGCCAGGGCCTGCTCGAGCTGCGCGCGGCCAGCCTCATACAGCTGGAGATTGAACAGGAACCGGCCGAGCTGTACCCGTAGCCCGGCCGCTTCGTCCGGCGAGGCGGCCCCACCGTCGAGGGCGGATCGCAGACTGGCGGCCAGATTCCGGAGCTGGTCGTCGCCGACGGGGGCCGTGGAGATGTACCGTCTGACGATCCGAAGCATCTCGCCCGGAGATCGGTCGGAGCGGACCGCCAGCTCGCACAGCGTTGCCGCGGCGAGCCCGTCGTCGCCGGCGGCCAGTGCCTGATCGGTCATCTGCTCCGCGTAACGGCACCACTGCGCATGCTCGCCGGCTTCCCGGAAATGCCGGGCCAGCCGCGCTACGGGCGTCGGCACCACGCCCTCGAGCGCCCAGGCCGCTCGCAGGTGCATCTCCCGTCGCTCGCGGGCCGCGATTGCCTCATACACGGCGCGACCGGATGACGCGTGCCGGAAGGCGATGAGGCCGCGCTCGTCCTCGACCAGCAACATGGACCTCAGCGCGTCCTCAAGCCCGCTCGCCGCTTCATCTGGTGGCAGGCCACTGACAATCCGCACGATAGCGGGGTCGGTGGCTTCGCCCAGCATCGCCGCAGCATGCAGGATCGTTTGCGCACGCTGGCCAAGGCGCTTGACGCGTTCCGACACGGCGTCGCGCACCGTCGGTGGAATTACGCGTACCCCGGCGTGCCGCGGCGCCCAGCCGTCCCCGCGCTTGATCAGCTCGGCGCGGTCGAGCATCAACCGGACCGACTCCTCCACCGCCAAGGGCACCCCGTCGGTGCTTTCGTACAAGAAGTCGGCCAGACTCGAGGAGACCTGCTCCCCATGCAGCATTGATGAAGCCAACGCGATGGTCTCCGGAGCGGTCAGCGGTCCGAGCTGGAGGCGTGCCCCGGTGAAACCAGGGGAGATCCGCGACGCGAGCCTGGGCAGTAGCGAGTCCTCGCTGAGCTCGTCGGGACGATGGGTGACGACTACGGAGACCTGCGGCGGCCGCTGCGACGCGAGAAACAACACGAATTCCACCGTCGTGTCGTCCGCCCACTGCGCATCCTCGAGTGCCATGACATCGACGCGTAGTGCCTCGAACAACTCCTGCAAGGCTCGGAACAGCCGGTGCCGGGCCGACGACGGGTCATGTGCCGGCTCGAGTGCCGGCGGCAGATCGGCCGACCATTCCGGCAGCAGCGGCCGCAGCACGCCCGCCAGATCGCTGAGTCGTAGGCTGGCCACGTCACCGGTGGCCTGCCGGATTGCATCGATGACCGGTCCCAGGGTGTGCGGTTCACGAAATGGCGGGCACACCGCCACCAGCGCGCGGCCTGACTTCCGCGAGCGAGCGTGCGCAGTGAGTAACTGCGTCAGCAGGCGGGTCTTGCCGATGCCTGCCTCGCCCTCGATGAGTACGAGCGCGGGTGGTCGGCCCAGGGCCCGTGCCGCTGCCGCCAATTCCCTCCCACGCCCCACGAAGGCTGGCGCCCCCGACACCAACTCCGCATCACCACCCACTTCCCCGACTGGTGTCGTCAACGCCCGCATACCTCCTGATGGACTGCGTCGGTCGCCCTACCCGGTTCCTGTACGACGTGCGGGGCGGGGTGGCGCGCCGATGCGTGGCGCCTGGCGCACGTCGGGGTGATCAAGTCTCGGGGGCGTGACGGGTGAATCAGACTTAACACATACAGTCTTGCTCGCCTACGGCGGGGTTGTAGAGGGCGGCGCAGTCCGCACCAGCCATTGCTCCTCGCCTTCTAAGCGACGTCGCAGCGTTCAACGGTTCACGTACGATCATAGCGAGAGCACGTGATGACGTCCCGCCGGGAGCCCTAATTCATAAGCCACCCTGATGAGTCTTCGGAGGTTGATCAGTCCGGTGGCGGCGGCGAGGACTTCGGGGAACTTCTCGAGCGGTGCGCGGTAGCGTCCGCCTTCACCGCTCAGGATCCGCCAGGACATGTGTGCCACGGCGCGTTCGACGGCCGCGCGGATGCCGGAGCCAGCAGGTTGTCCTGTTTGTGCTGCTCGGGCAACTCGCGCCCCGGGCGTCTCTTGTGCGGGACGATGTCGATGCCCTCGACTCCGACGTAGCCGAGGTTGGCGAGTTGGTGGATGCCGTCCATCAGGTATTTCAGCCCTGAGGCGGCGTGTGCGTAGGCCGGTGGCCTGCGAGACGCCGTTCAGTCCCTGCGCGCGGCTGTTCTGCGCAGACGGGACGGGGTGGTGCCAGTAGCGGAGCGGAACGATTTGCCGAAGGCGGAGGTCGAGTTGTAGCCCACCGCGGCGGCGACGTCGTCGAGGCTGCGGTCCGTGGTGGTCAGCAGGTCAGCCGCGATCGTCATCCTGATCCGGGTCATCCAGTCGGCCACACTCGTGCCCGTCGCCGCGGAGAAATGCCGCACCAAAGTGGCCCTCGAGACCCCGGCGACGCGGGCGAGGTCGGCGATCGTCCACGGGTGCTGCGGCTGGTGCACCACGGCGTCTATCACCGCCCGCAGACCCGGATCGGCCATCGCGGTCCATGGCGCGAACAAAGGGGGCGCAGCAGGCTCGGCGCCGTCACCGCGCAACGCGAGCGCGAGCAACGCCTCGCACAGCGATGCCAGCAGCGCGCCGGCGCCGGGGCCGTCGAGCCCGGCCTCGGCGCGCATCAGCTCGCCCAGCAGCCGCAACGGCGAGTCCGGGCCGGTCCCGAAGGAGGCGTGCACGATCTCCGGCAGCCCAGAGAACAGCAGCTCGCCCGCGCCCGGTCGGTAGGTGTAGTGACCGCAGAAAAGGTCGACGCCCGCCTCACCCTGGGTGGCCAGGGTCGCCAGCGAGTCTCCCTCATGGCGCACGGCGGGCACCGGCGCGGCCTCGGTCGCGACCCGGACGCGATGGCGGCCCGCGCGCGGGAGCACGAGCACATCGCCCGGGTGCAGTTCGACGGTGCGCCCGTCGACCTCGGCCGTGCAGCGCCCGGCCAGCAGCAGGTGGAAGGGCACGCGGCCGGGGGTGGCCGGGTTGACCAGGACGTGGCTTCCTGCGAGCAGGCACCGCACGTCGATGGCCCCCTCGAGCCTGGCCATACGGATCAGGGTGCTGATCGCGTCCACGAGCCCGCCCACCTCTCCCGTCCAATGCTCTGCGGAGTGCGCCAGACACTCATCACGCACTTGAGTCGATCTCGACGAGAATTGAGTCTACATAGTCTTGTCGGATCATGCGTGGGGGCGTGATCCTGGGGCCATGGACAACATGCGAGCGGATCTGCTGGTCATAGGCTTCGGTAAGGGCGGAAAGACGCTGGCGGCGACCATGGGTCGTCTCGGGCACACGGTGGTCATGGTCGAGCAGTCCGATCAGATGTACGGCGGAACCTGCATCAACATCGGCTGCGTACCGACGAAGGCGCTCATCCACCGGGCCTCGCGCCGACCGCACGATGCCAGTCCCCGATCCTGGTACGCGGAGTCGGTCGCCTCGACCGCGTCGCTGACCGCCGGGATGCGCGGCAACAACTTCCGGATGCTCGACTCGCTCGACTCGGTCACCGTGGTGACCGGCACCGCCGCCTTCCTCGACGACAGGCGGGTCGAAGTCACCGCCGGGCCGGACCGGCTGGAGATCACCGCGCCGACGATCGTCGTCAACACCGGCGCCGAGAACACCGTCCCCGACATCCCCGGGCTGCGCGGCAGCCGGCACCTGGTCACTGCCACCGAGCTGATCGCCTCCCCCGACCTGCCGCGGCACCTGGCCGTGATCGGCGGCGGGTATCAGGGCATTGAGTTCGCGGCGATGCTGCGCACCTACGGCACCGCGGTCACCGTCCTGGAGGCTGGCGAGCGCATCCTGCCGCGCGAGGATGCGGACGTCGCCCACGCCGTCGAGCAGATCCTCGCCGACGACGGCATCAAAGTGCTCACCGGCGTCCGGGTCACCCGTGTCGAGGACGGCGAGGGCACCGCGTTCGTGCAGTACGAGGCCGCGGACCGGCCGGGCGCGATCGGCGTGCTCGACGCGGATCTCGTGCTGGCCGCGGCGGGCCGGGCGCCGCGCACCGCGCGGCTGCGGCTGGATGCCGCGGGCGTGCGCACGACGAGCACCGGCGCCATCGAGGTCGATGAGCACCTGCGCACCAGCCGTCCGCACATCTTCGCGGTCGGCGACGTCAACGGCGGGCCCCAGTTCACGTACATCTCGCTCGACGACTCCAGGATCGTGGCGGATCAACTGTTAGGGAACGGCAAGCGGTCCACCGTCGACCGGATCGCGTTGCCCTACACCCTGTTCATGACCCCGCCCCTCGCCCGCGTGGGCCTGACCGAGGACCAGGCGCGCGCCGAGGGCCGGGCCGTGCGGATCGCGTCCAAGCCGGTCGCGGCAATGGCCGCGATGCCGCGGGCCGGCATCGTCGGGGAGACGCGCGGGCTGATGAAGTTCGTCATCGACGCCGAGACCGACGAGGTCCTCGGCGCGGCCCTGCTCAGCATCGACGCGCAGGAGCTGATCAACACGGTCGCCCTCGCCATGCGCGCGGGGGTGACCGCTTCCACGCTGCGCGATGCGATCTACACCCATCCGAGCTCCACCGAGGCGTTCAACGAGGTCCTCGCCACGGTCGCGCGCTGAGGAGCGAGCGCCGGCTCGCCACCGGCAGTTGATCCCTGCCGGTTCATCCCACCCTGCCGGGCCGCACGGTCCGGCAGGTGTCGCGCATCTCCGACGGCACCTCAGCGCAGATGCGCCGCTGAGAAGCTGTCCCGCTTCTTCTGATCATGGGGCGTGTTGGGCGGCGAGGCGGGTCATCAGTCGTATCGCGGCCCAGCGCACCATGGCCTCGTGGGTCTCCTCGAGCCGCTCGTAGTCGCGTACGGTGCGCCGGGCGTTGGCCAGGTGCGCGAAGGATCTCTCGCCGATGGCGACCCGACTTGGCTCAGGTTAGTGCGCACCTTGGCGGAGGATGCCGAGCGTCAGTGAAGATGGCTGAACAGTGGGTCGGCGGTCTGCTCCCGCCACCGACCCACTGTGCGAGCGCTCCAGCCGGATCTGAACGAATCAGGATCCGTACTACTTCGGCGAGACAGACGGCTGCTGTTTCTCGGCGAGGCGCCCTGGGCTCGACCCACGACACTTCAGCCGCCCGCGCCGACCAGATCATCGAAGCCGCAGCGAACGCCTACGTCGAGCTGATCGCGGGCCTCGGCCACCACGAGGCCGGCGGCAAGGTGCGCACCCCGGTCAAGCGCAAGCTCGGACGCGGCCTGTCCTCACGCAACCAGCGCGCCAGCCGCGAACACGCCCACGACGCTGCCCCGGCGAACGCGGCTTCGCACAGCTCGAAGCCTTCAAGGTGCTTCGCCGCGTGCGCATCAGCCCTAAGCGGATCACCACGCTCGCCCGCTCGATTCACGCCGTGATCAAGCTCCGGACATCATTCGCGGGAGTGTGGATCGGAAAGGCTTAGGGGTGAGTAGTACGGCAGTCGGAGATCTTGACCTGACGCAGTGTTGTGCAATGAGCGCAAGGCGTCTGTGTCGAGCTCTGGATGCGGGGATCGGGATCGGGATCGGAGTGTGAGGCCCGGCTAGTCTTCGGGGTTCTCGAGGGTGAGGGCGTGTTCGTAGGCGTTGAGGGTGTCGACGAGGACGCGTCGGTGCGCGGGTGGGAGTGATGTGAGCGCGGTGCGCCATGCGGCCGCGCCGTGGGCGAGCCACTTCTCGATCGCCGGGCGACTGTGGTCGGCGATGGTGATGATCCTGCGCCGCCGGTCGGTTTGGTCCTCGTGTCGCTCCAGGATGCCCTTTCGGCTGAGCTCGCCGATGAGCAGGCTCGCGGTGGTCGGAGCGACTTCGAGGCGCGCGGCCAGGTTGTTGACGGTCATGGGGCCGTCGAACAGCAGGTAGGACAGCAGCGAGAGGTGCCGGGGGCCGAGCGCGAGCGAGGTGAGCTCCTCGGGGACCGGTAGCCGCTTGGCCCGCCCGACCAGGCGCGGCATCAGCAGCAGCAGGGCCCTGATGGCTTCGTCGATCTCCAGGCCGGGTTCGGGCCGAGTCGGCGTGTGGTCGGTTGACACCGGGCACCCACCTTCCTTACCTTTTAAGTCAAAGCTATTTTGCCATCAAAGCAACTGTGCTCGCGGTCATGCTACCGCGCCCTGCCCCTGTCTGGAGCGAGATGACGATCCTGGTCACCGGTGCCCGCGGCAACATCGGAAGCCGCCTGGCCACCGCTCTGGCCCGCGGCGGACACGACGTGCGCGCCACGGCCCGCGACCTTTCGGCACCTGGGCTGCCCGCCGGCGTCGAGATCGTCGCCCTGGACCTGACCGACCCCGTCGAGGCAGCGAACACGCTGGAGGGTGTCGAAACCGTCTTCCTGTATCCCGCGCGCGGGGGAATCGACCGCTTCCTCGGCGCGGCCCGCGCCGCCGGCGTCGAGTACGTCGTGCTGCTCTCCTCCCCGGCCTCCTTCGAAGCCCACGAACACGACCGCCACATCGGACGCGTCCACCGCGCCATCGAGAAGTCCCTGGAAGACTCCGGCCTCGCCCACACGCTGCTGTATCCCAGCTGGCTGGCGACCAACGCGGCCCGAGACTGGGCCGGGCAGATCCGCGATGCCGGCAGCGTCGCGCTGGCCTTCCCCGACGCGCAGTTCACCCCCATCCACCCCGACGACATCGCCGAGGTCGCCGCGCACCTGCTCACCCGCACCGAGCACCGAGCCCGCATCCAGATCCTCACCGGCCCGCAATCCCTGCGCCTGCGCGAGATCCTCGCCATCCTCGGCGACGTCCTGGACGCACCGATCCACATCCGCCCCCTCACCCGCCTTCAAGCCATGCAGAGCCGCGCCGCGTGGATGCCAGAAGCCGTCCTCGACGCGCTGCTGGACGCCGAGGAAGCGGCCGTCGACGTGATCGCCCCGGTCAACAACGCCATCGAGCGCATCACCGGCCATCACGCACGCACATTCCGCGCCTGGGCCCACAGTCACCGAACTGCCTTCGCCCCTTGATCACACAAGGTCCGCGCCCGTCGAATCACCCACCACGATAAGAGGACCAAGCGGTGTTCCAGATCCCCGATCCAGGAGGGGTCCCGCGGGCAGAACCCGGCAGGTTCGGGGAGATCTTCACGGAGCTCTCCGCGCTGCTCGCACCGGTCTTTTCCCGACGCGACCTGCGCGCGAACGCTACGGCCTACCAGCGCGGGCTGCTCACTCCAGGCACGTTGGGCAACTGCTGGGCACTGGCGGAGGCAGCCGGGCACGAGCGTCCCCATCGGCTTCAACATCTTCTGTCCGGAGCGGTGTGGGACGAGGACGCGGCGAGGGACGCGGTACGCGCCTTCCTCGCCCGGCATCTCGGTGCCGACGGCGGGGTCCTGATCTTCGACGAGACCGGGCAGGCGAAGAAGGGCACGACGACTGCGGCTGCGGGTCGGCAGTATTCCGGCACGATGGGCCGGGTGGAGAACGTGATCGTCACGGTGTGCACGACGTACGCGGCCGAGGAGGGCCACGCCCTGTTCGACCGGGACCTGTACGTGCAGGAGGACTGGTTCGCCGAACCGGAGCGGATGGCAAAGGCGGGCTTCCCCGCCGATCACGCGTTCGCGACCAAGCCGGAACTGGCCCTCGCGCAGGCGAAACGGGCCCTTTCCGCCGGGATCCACCCCATGTGGGCAGCGGCGACGAGGTGTACGGGCGCAGTAGCGAACTGCGCGGGTTCTTCGAGGACGCCGGGATCGGCTACGTGTTCGCGGTGCCAGTCGATCACCACGTCACCACTTCCGGCCAGGTGCGCATGCGCGCCGACCAGGCACTGGCTCTGGTCGAGCCCGCCGGGTGGAACCGGCGCTTGTGCGGGGCCGGGGCGAAGGGGCCGCACTACTACGACTGGGCGTGGATCGCCACTGACCATCCACGCCGCCAACTTCTGAACCGTACTAGTACTACAGCTGTCGTTCGTGACTTTGAGTGCTGCTTCATACTGTGGTGCTCGTGGATGGCATATCTATCGAGGTCGATCAGTGGACGGCGCGGTTCGACGAGTTGTTCGCCAGGGTCGCGGGCAGCTTCAACCGCGTGGACCTACGTAGATGTGCACTCGATTACATACGTGGACTGCTTGGTCCGGTCGAGCGGAAGAACACGTGGCAGATCGCCGAGTACGCCGGGCACAGCGGCCCGTACCGGTTCCAGAACCTGCTCGGCCGGGCAGTCTGGGATCCCGACCGGGTGCGTGACGTGGTGCGCGGATACGTGTTCGAGCAGCTCGGCGAGGACGACGGCTGCTGATCTTCGACGAGACCGGGTTCATCGAGAAGGGCGACGCTTCGGCCGGGGTCGCAAGGCAGTACACCGGCACCTCCGGGAAGGTCGAGATGTGGCCTTCATACTGCCTCTCCTGTAGTGATATGTGCTGCTGTGCGCTGGATCTGCGGGGATGCCGCGATCAGGGCGCGGCAGGCGGCCTCGGTCTCCGGGGTCCAGGGCAGGCACCAGCGGCCGACGGGGGTGTGGCGGGCGGCGAGTTTGCCGGTGCTGATCCACCTGTAGACGGCGCTGGGGTTGGTGGCGGTGATCTCGTCGGGGCGGGGTGTGCTGGGGGCGGGCAGGTGGTGGTTCTGCCGGGTCCAGCGCATCGAGGCGATGGTGAACGCTTCGCCGCGGGTGGTCGTCAGACCGTGGCGGTTGAGCAAGTCGACCATCTCGGCGTCTGGAAGGCTGGTGCCGTGCTCGCGGATCAGGCTGGCGGCCGGGTGTTCGGGGCGGGGTGGCCGGGTGGGGATGGTGAGAGTGTCGGTGGCGCCGGTGTGCCAGCGCACTCCGATGCGGATCTGCGTGGTGTCGGGCTCGGGCAGGATGGTGACGTCGGCGATCAGGGTGCGCAGTAGGCGTTTGCGATCCCGGTCGGTGGTGGTCTCGGCCTGCCAGAGCGCTTCGACGTCGGCGACGAGTCGGGCCAGGGTGTCGGGTTCGGGGAGCTCGGGCTGGGCGCGAAGCACCTCGGCCAGGGCGTGCTCGGCCTCGGCCTGCGTCTTAAGGCAGGTCTCCCAGCGTGCCTCGAGGGTTCGAGCCACCAGCCGGTTTTCCGGTTCGACCTGGCCAAAGGCGCGCTCGGCGCGTTGCGCCTGGTAGCGGGCGCGCTCCACGGCCAATTCCGCGGCGCGCATCGAGCGGTGGGTGCGGGTGTGAACCTCCTGGACCGCGGCGAGGGTGCGGGTGAGTTCGGCCGGGGTGAGCGCGTCCAGCAGTAGTTCGGCCACGGCGGCGTCCACCGGCCCGGCCGGCACGGTGCGGCAGGTCGGGCTCTGCGGTCGGTGGGTCTTGGCCGTCGCGCCGCAGAAGTAGGCGACATAGTGGCGGGTGGCGCGCGGGTAGTGGGTGCGCATCGGCGCGCCGCACGATCCGCAGTAGATCACGCCCTGGCACAGGGCCGCGCTTTCGCGCGGCGGCCGGGCGCCCCGGCGCGTCCGGTTGGCCGCGCGCTTGGCTTCGTTCGCCTCGAACGCGTCCCATGTGATGTCCCCGGATGGTGGTCGTGGATCAGCACGGGCCACTGCTTACGTGCGCGGGCGCCGGTGACAGTGCGCACCGTGCCGTCGGGTGCGAGCTGCTGGGTGGAAGAGCGTCGCCCATAGGCGTATGCCCCGGCGTAGGCCGGGTTCGCGAGGATCGAAAGCACCCGGTCGTGAGTGAGCGGGCCCCAGCGCAGCTGATCGTGCAGCGGCCCGCCGTGCACCCGGTTGGGGAACCGGCGGTCGGCGAACACGGAGACGACCGCGTAGGCGGAGCCGGTCGCCGCAAAGGCGGCGAACAGGTCGGTCACCGCGGCGGCGACCTCGGCATCCGGATCGATCACGACCAGGCCCTCGGCGTCGTAGCAGTAGCCGATCGGCAGGCGCACGGCCAGATCGCCGCGGGCGGCCGCAGCCTTCTTCGCCCCGTCCAGGCGGGCCTTGAGTAGGTGGAGCTCGGTCTCGGACATCTGGCCCTTGAGGCCGAGGACGAGGCGGTCGTTGATGTCCGCCAGGTCGTAGACGCCGTCCTCGTCGATCAGCAAGGTGTCGGAGAGACGGGCGAGCTCGAGCAGCCGGGCGAAGTCTGCCGAGGAGCGGGCCAGCCGCGAGGCCTCCAACCCCAGGATCGCGCCGATCTCGCCGAGGCAGACCCGTGCGACCACCTCCTGGAACCCGCCGCGCCGGGCGGCGCTGCGCCCGGACAGCCCCAGATCCGCATCGATCACCGCGACACGTGCCGCCGGCCACCCCAGCTCCGTCGCAGTGCGGGTCAGGTCGTACTGTCTCGCGGTGGACTCGGTGTGCTCGCGCACCTGGGCGAGCGTCGACTGCCGGACGTAGATCAGAGCGACGCGGTCGCGATGCGACCGGGTGATCTTCGTGGTGCCGTTCACCGCTGCCTCCCGCCAGCATCGCCAGCGTCATGTTCGCCAGCACCATCACCGTCTCCACACGATCCTCCGTCGATGCCACACTGCACCTCCGGTGAATCAGAACCCGGTGACAACTCTCGCCTCTTAACCATCTCGCCGACCGGATCGGGGGCGCAACGGCGGCCAGGAGCGCCAGCCAGCGCATCGACCAGCGCCTTTAGCGCCACCAGCCCCTCAGCGGACAGCCGGTGCCCGGCCGGCTCGGGAACCCTGTCGCTCCAACCCAACGGAACACGCACCCACTCAGCGTCGCCGCCCTCGCACACGAACACCAGCGCCCCGGCCATGCGCTCGGTGAACGCCACGTCGAGCCTGCGCCCGGCCAACGGATGGAACGGGTGCACCACGACGATCGAGGATGGGATATCAGTACGCGCCCCAGCACTATGCCGTGCACGTCGACAACTGCCAGGTCGGCGTCTTCGCCGCCTACGCGTCCCGGACCGGGCGGGCGCTGATCGACCGGGAGCTGTACCTGCCGAAGTCCTGGACCGGCGACGAGCAGCGCCGGGCCCATGCTGGAGTGCCCGAGTCCCGGCGGTTCACCACGAAGCCGGAACTCGCGGCGCGGATGATGACCCGGATCCTGGCCGAGGATGCGCCGATCCGCCGGGTCACCGCCGACGAGGCCTACGGCCAGGACGCGAAGTTCCGGGCCGCCTGCCTTCACCGGAATGTGGGTTACGTGGCCGCCGTGCCGCGCAATCAGCACGTGCCCACTACCCGGCTCGGCATCCGCCGCATCGACACCCTCGCCGCCCAGGCGCCGGACGAGGCGTGGTCGCGGATCTCCGCCGGCGACGGCGCGAAAGGCCCGCGCCTCTACGACTGGGCCACCGCCCGGATCGGCGCCTGGTGGGACGAGGAAAACGGGGTCGGGCACTGGGTGTTGATCCGCCGCAGCATCACGGACCCGACCGACCAGGCCTTCTACCTGTGCGCCGGTCCCGCCGACACCCCTCTCGAGGAACTCGTGCGGGTGGCCGGAGCCCGCTGGGCGATCGAGAAGTGCTTCCAGGCTGCCAAGACCCACACCGGCCTCGACCACTACGAAGTGCGCTCCTGCACCGGCTGGTACAAGCACATCACCCTCGCGATGCTCGCCCACGCCTTCCTCGCCGCCCTCGCGGCAAAAGGGGACCCAGAAAAAACGGCAGGATAGGTCGATCGCCGTAGGCTCGAGATTGCGTGAGGCCTTCGAGGCGCTGCTGAGGAGGCGCCGGTGGTCCAGGTGCTACTCGCGGGTTGCGTGAGCCTGGCCGCCCTCGCTTCGTGCTGGACGCCCGGACCTTCGAAGATCACGCTGCGGTCAGGTGCAGGGAACAGCGTGGCAGATTGGGACGGTGTGCAATGGCATATGCAGAGCGAAGCGGGCGTGGATGGCGGGCGCGCTGGTCGATGGGGGACGGGCGGTTCGGGAGCAAGTCGGGGTTCGCCGGGAAACGTGCGGCGCAGCAGTACGCGGATGAGCAGGAGCTCGCCGCCCGGCTGTGGCCGCGCCTTCGCGTGGAGCCCGGGCTGACGGTGGGGGAGTGGTGGCAGCGCTGGTCGTCGGCGCAGGACCTTGCGCCGGCCACGCTGGAAAACTGCGCCCAGCAGTACCGGCGGCATGTGCACCCGCGCTTCGGGCACCGCGCTCTCGCCGAGATCACCGGCCTGGACCTGTCTGAATTCGCCCGCGATCTGCGCGAAGCGGGGCTCGCGGCGTCGAGCGTGACCGTCGTGCTGAGCGTAATGCGGGATCTGCTCGCGGACGCCGTCTCCGAGGGGCTTATCCCCTCCGCACCCCGCTACGTCTCCGGCACCGGCGTACCGGAGGGGACGCACCTGTACGCCCGGGTGTCGCCGTAGACGTGGAGACCGTACTCGCGATCGGCGCGCTCCTGCCGACGCAGGAGGCGCTGATGGCCGTGGTCGCATTGTTCACCGGCATGCGATGGGGCGAGGTGTGCGGGATGCGAAGGCAACACCTGCACGCACCAGGCGAGCCGGGCAGGCCTTGCGGCGCTTGGTACCGCATCGACACGACGTACGGCGCGTACACGAGGACGTGCACGCGCGCCGGTTCTTCGGCCCACCCAAAGGCGGGGCCGGACGCGTCATCGACCTGCCGGGCTTTCTTGCCGACCTGCTCACCGAACACATCGGGAATATCGGTGGGCGACAGCTGCTGTTCGCCAACCGGCGCTCCGCGGCGATCAGGCACACCGACTTCCTTGCTCGCTGGCGTCGGGCTTGCGACGGCTCGCTCATGGGCGCCGCTGCCAGCGGTGCGGCACCCGATGCGCTCGCGCCCATCTGCCTGGGGCTGCGCTTCCACGACCTGCGTCACAGCCACAAGAACATGCTCGTCGAGCTCGACGTCCCGGAAGTCCTCCAAGACGACCGCCTCGCACACCGACCGCCCGGCATGGGCATCATCTACGCCCACCCCACCCCGGCGATGCGCGAGCAGATGGTATACGGGCTCGAACGGATTTGGGCCGACCGGAGAAAGGCCCAGGTCAGCCTGCAAATCATGGCCAAGAATTTATTATGCATGACAAAAGGCCCAGGGCGAGGGCCGACGATCTGGGTGAACTGACAGCTCGCCCCACGCGCCTGAAGGACCAGGTCAACGCCGAGCATGCATAGGCAAGTGTGCAACCGCCGGGCCTGCGTCGGGACCGCGCCTGCGACTGGATGCGTCGACTGGCGTCGCACTTTTCCCCAAAACACGACACGTGCGAAAGCCTGTTGTCATGGAAGATGCAGGCAAGCGGCATAGAAGCTCCTACTTTCGCCCGTCTCATGCATAATCTCTCTTATGCATGACGGTCTGCGCAGCGCCATGCATGACGGTCTGCGCAGCGCGTCGCGCGTGACGACATGCATGGCGACACGTAGTGCGTCGCGGGCAACCGGCAACCGGCAACCGGCAACCGATTAATCGGATGATCGGCGAGTCGAAATCCAACACGCCGACGATCTGAATTCAGCTGGCCGGATCAGCACCGCATCCGCGTGGGTATCGCGCGCTACCACGGCCTGGGCGCGCGATTCGCGCCGGGTGAGCGTGGGGCGCCGCGAAATACCCCCTTAAGAGCGAATGAAACGCCGAAGCGATCACTCGTGGGTGTTGCTTGACGGTTTTTGCTCCGCAGTCGGTGTACGTTTCATGCTGAAGGACGGAGACGCCGGAGAACTGCTTAACCGCAGGGCTTTCGGTGTCCCCGCCGATGGGAAAACCGATATGCATATGCATCCGACGGGAAGATTTATTCTCATGGCAACTCTGAAGAAGGCTGCGACCCTCGCTGTCCTGGCGAGCGCGGGCGTCATGGCCTCGGCCGGCATCGCTTCCGCGGACCAGGGCTGGGACGCGGGGCATCACCACCAGCAGGACGACAACGGGGTGCACCAGGCGGGCCTCATCCCCGTCAACGCGCTCAACAACGTCAACGTGTCGCCGAACCTGGGCTGCCTGGCCGACCAGACGGTGCCGGACCTGACCGCCCAGGGCCTGGTCGGCATCGTGCCGGTCGGTGTGAGCCTGAACCACCTGCTCGAGCACGCCAACCTCAACGTGCTGGCCAACGGCAACACCACCACCGACGTGTACGACAACTCGTGCACCTCGAACCAGGGTTCGTCGCAGGCGGGCAACAACAGCCACGGCAG
>Ga0310811_10002917_pt1 | contig 21459 bp, 21 predicted proteins | sample YCmetagenome_FD_207642 | JGI IMG/M metagenome (GOLD analysis project Ga0310811, IMG submission 207642) | Soil microbial communities from experimental microcosm in Duke University, North Carolina, United States - YC | ecosystem: Engineered > Artificial ecosystem > Soil microcosm > Unclassified ...
CGGCGCGGAGGCCGTGACAAAATTGCGCGCGATCGTGTCGCGGCTCTCCGATCCCAACGCGCGTGTGTCGCCGGAGGCCGCCGATTTCTGGCGACGGGCGATCATCGATGTCGTCACCGCGACCGTCATGCATTCGCAACCGCCCATGACAGAACCGGTCCCGTCGGCGATCCGGTTAACGCGGAATGCCGAGCATTATATCGAAGCCGCCGGCCCCAGGCCCGTGCACGTCTCCGAGATTTGCGCCGAGTGCGGCGTATCCCGCCGCAGCCTTCATCGCGCGTTCGACGAAGTGCTCGGCATCGGTCCGGTCACGTTCCTGCAACGCAAGCGGCTATGCGATATTCATTCCGCGCTTCGTGACTGCGATCCCGCCACGACGACCATCGGGGAAATCGCCCTGCAACATGGCTTTCTTAATCTCGGAAGGTTTTCCGGCTACTACCGCGCGCTGTTCGACGAATATCCGTCCGAGACGTTCGGCAAGCGTTATCCCGGCCGGGGCCGGCCGCGGTTGGCGGAGCCTGCCGCTATTTAGAGCGCTGCATCGCCGGCTTCTCGCTCGATCTCTTCGCCGCACTGAGATTGTGCGCGGTGTTGATCAGCGCGATATGGGTCAGCGCCTGCGGGAAATTGCCGGTCTGGCGGCGCACGGCCGTATCGTACTCCTCGGCCAGCAGGCCGAGATCGTTGCGGATGGCAAGCAGGCGCTCGAACAGCGCGCGGGCTTCTTCGTGTCGTCCGATCGAGACGTAGGCATCGGCCAGCCAGAAGCTGCAGGCCAGGAAGACGCCTTCGCCGGGCTCGAGCCCGTCATTGCTCTCGTGGGTGTTGTAGCGTCGGACGAAACCGTCGACCACGAGCGTGCGCTCGATCGCGTCGACCGTCCCGAGGTAGCGCGGGTCGTCCGGCGTGATGAAACCGACCTGGGCCAGCAGGAGAAGGCTGGCATCCAGGGTCGTGTCGCCGTAGGCCGCCCTGAACGTGTTGCGTGTGCGGTCGAAACCGAGATCGCAGATTTCGGCGTGGATCTCGGCGCGCGTCCGGCGCCACTCCTCGACGGGGCCTGGAAGGCCGAGCTGCTCGACAGCCTTGATGGCGCGCTCGAAGGTGACCCACGCCATCACCTTCGAGTAGGTGAAATGGCGCGGTGGGCCGCGGCTTTCCCAGAGGCCGCTGTCCGGCTTGTTCCAGCATGATCCGACATGCTTGACCAGTTCGAGCTGCAGCGCCCAGCCGCTTTCCGACGGCGCGAGTGCACCTTTGCGCGCCTGCGCGAAGGTGTCCATCAGCTCGCCATAGATATCGAGCTGGAACTGGAGATGGGCGGCATTGCCGACGCGGACCGGTTTCGACCCGAGATGGCCGGGCAGCCAGTCGACCTCCCATTCGGTCAGGCGCCGCTCGCCCAGCAGGCCGTACATGATCTGCATGTCCCCAGGGCTGCCGGCGACGGCGCGCTGCAGCCAGTCGCGCCACGCCGCCGCCTCGTCGTAGACGCCGGCATTCATCAGGGCGAGCAGGGTGAGGGTGGAATCGCGGATCCAGCAGTACCGGTAATCCCAGTTGCGCTCGCCGCCGGCGCGTTCGGGCAGCGACGTGGTCGGCGCGGCGACGATGCCGCCGCTCGGCGCGTAGGTCAGGGCCTTGAGCGTGATCAGGGAGCGCCCGATCGCGTCGGCGTAGGCGCCGCCGCATTTCGTGCGCTTCGTCCATTTGCGCCAGAAATCCTCGCAATCCGCGAGGGCCTTTCGCCAGTCCAGCGGTGCGGGGGCAGGAAGGTGCGAGGGGCCGTAGCTCAGGATGAAGGGCACCGTCTGCCCGGCGCGGACCGTGAACTGCGCCGCCGTCTTGAAGTTCTCGCCGCGAAGCGTCGCCGGGGTTCGCAGCACCGTCATGTCCGGGCCGGCGACGGCGCGCAGCGTCCCGTCCTCCAGGCGGCTGACCCACGGCGTCGTGATGCCGTAGCCGAACCGCAAGACCAGCTCCATGCACAGGGCGACTTCGCCGTCGTCGCCGCGAACGAGGCGGACAAGATCCGACGTCGCGCCACGCGCCAGCATGAAATCGATCAGGGTCGCGCTGCCCGTTTCGGTCTTGAACGTGGTTTCGAGGATCAAGGTACTCGGGCGATAGCGACGCGTCACGTCCGTGCCGTCATCCGCTGCCGCGATCAGCCATCGCCCATTGGACGGCTCGCCGAGCAGGGCCGCGAAGCAGGCATCCGAATCGAAGCACGGCCAGCACAACCAATCGATCGAGCCATCGCGACCGACCAGCGCGGCGCTGCGGCAATCCCCGATCAGGCCATAGGTTTCGATCGGCGCGTTCAAGGCGCGAGGTCCTCGAAGGCCAGGACCTCGCGGGCGGTGCCGCGCATGCCCAGGGCGAGGGCCTGGACCAGCAGGCTGGAGGAAACGGAGGGCGATGCGGGCCGCGCCTCCAGCCGCACCGGATCGCAAATTCCAGGCTCGACGGTGACGACTTTCAAGGCTCCTCCGATCGTCGCCGAAAGGTCATCGAGAACGCGCCGCGGCAGGCGGCAGTTCCCTGGCTTGGCTGCGGCCCGCACCGTCATGGTAGGCTTGCGCCAACGAAAGCGAGGTAACATGACGGCGAAGCTCTACGCCCTGACCTGCGGCCGCCTGGTCGGCCGGCTCAAGGACATGATCGAAGGCGAGGACGGCCAGGTTGCCCTGCCAATTCCGTCGTACCTGATCGAGCATCCCAAGGGGCGCGCCCTGTTCGACACCGGCATGCATCCGCAATGCCGGACCGATGCGGCGGGCCGGATAGGCGAGCGTGCCGCACGCATCTTCGGCTTCGAGCAGTACGGCGCCGAGGACGATATCAAGTCGCGCCTCGAATCGATCGACCGTGATCCCGGCAAGGTCGATTTCATCGTCAATTCACACCTGCATTTCGACCATGCCGGCGGCAACGAGCTCGTGCCCAACGCCACGATGGTGGTGCAGAAGCGCGAATGGCAGGCGGCGCAGGATCCCGAGACGGCGGCCAAGGTCGGCTTCTTCAAGGCCGACTTCGAGCACGGCCATTCGCTCAGGCAGGTCGAGGGCGAGCACGACCTGTTCGGCGACGGCAGCGTCGTGTGCTTGCCGACCTATGGCCATACGCCGGGGCACCAGTCGCTCAAGGTGCGCACCGAGCGCGGCGACGTCGTGCTGACCGGCGACTCCTGCTACTTCTGCCGCACCTTGCGCGAGCGCCGCCTGCCGCGCTTCGTCTACGACCGCGAGCAGATGCTGGCGTCGCTCGATCGCCTGGAGGCGCTGGAGAAGGGCGGCGCCAAGTTGTTCTTCGGGCACGATCCCGACTTCTGGAAGGACGTGCCCCAGGCGCCGGTCCCGGCGTTCTGATGCGCCATGCAACGCAGCCAGCCTTGGCAGGCTGCACCAGAGCTCAAGTCTGTGGGACGAACTCGACCATGAGGCCGGCGGCCGGCTCGCAGGCGACCAGGACGCGGTCGCCCTCGGCCAGGGCGAACGGCACGTTGTTGGCGCGCAGCAAGGCCTGCAGCGGGCGGGCGCGCTCGACGGCGACGGTGACGCCGACCACCGCCGGCAGCAGGTCGGGCGCCATCACCTCCAGCGCCTTGTATTCGGCCTGATAGGCCGCTGGCGCCCAGACCAGCAGTTCCACCGAGCCGGTCTTCACCATCACGCAGCCGTCGAAAATCTCCTCGGTCGTGGCGCCCCACGCCGTCTTCAGCGCCTTGGCGAGCTCGCGCGGATTGTCGGCGGCGGCGTGGATTGCGATCAGGCCGAGCGCCCCGTTGGGATGAACGATCCACTCCGGCTCCATGAAGGCGTCGGGCGTTTCGTGGCGGACCGGGAACCACGGCAGGGGGCCGTCGTCGCTCTCGCCCACGACGACGCCGGCGTCGACCTCGAAACCGTCCTCGGTTTCCCAGGCATGGGTGCGTTCCTCGCCCTCGAGATCGGTCACGTTCAGGGCCAGCGCGATCTCCGGCGGATCATCTTGCAGGAGCTCGATGTAGTTCGGCACATCGTCCTGGTCCGGCTGGAAGCAGATGCAGCGTGGCTCGACCCCATCGGGCGTGAGGGTAAAGCCAAGTTGCTGCAACGCGGCAGCGGCGCTCGCCGGATCGGACAGTGTCAGTGAAAGATGGTCGATGTCGCGCGCCGAGATGGTCATGCCCGCTCATACAGGCTTATCGCGTCACGGCTCAAGTGCCATGCTGCGCCGCCAATCCTGGAGGAAATCATGTCAAAGCTGACGCTGTACGGAATCTGGTTGAGCGGGCCGACCTACAAGGCCGGTCTGGCGCTGTCGTTGATGGGCCAGCCCTTCGCCTACAAGCATGTCGACCTGCGGGCAGGGGCCCACAAGCAGGCCGACTACCTGGCCATCAACCGCTTCGGCCAGGTGCCGGCGCTGGTGGATGGCGATCTCAAGCTCTGCCAATCGGGCTCGATCCTGCTTTATCTCGCCGACAAGTTCGGCAAGATGGGAGGCACGACGGCCGAGGAGAAGGCGCGGGTGCGCGAATGGCTGTTCTGGGAGTTCGATCGGCTGGCTCCCAACATCTACCGTCCGCGCGCCATCAAGCGCGGCTTCATCAAGGCCGACGACAACGTCTACCAGCTCTACACGGGCATGGCGAACGATGCACTCAAGGTGCTCGACGCCACGCTGGCCAAGTCGCCGTTCCTGGTCGGCAGCAGTGCCACCGTCGCCGACATCGGCGTCTATGGCGACGTCGCCTATGCCGAGGAGGGCGCCATCGATCTTGCACCCTACGCCAACATCAAGGCGTGGATGGCGCGCATCGAGGCCCTGCCCGGCTTCAAGAAGTACGAGGACGTGCTGCCCAAGCAGGACGCGGCCTGACGCGGGAGCGCGGTGCCGGATGGGGAAGGGGCGTCAACCGGCCAGCGCCTTCCCCATCACCTTGGCTGCCGCATCCATCATCCCGCCGATCGCCGTCGCCAGATCCTCGGGCAGCAGGTCGATCGTCCAGACGACGCGGCTGCCGTCACCGTCGGGGAAGACCTGGACGGCGGCATTGTAGTGGCTCGCCCGGCCTTCGACGACGGCGTAGACCAGCCGGCAGCTCTCGTCGTCCAGCGTGACCAGCCGCTCGCGTGCCACCAGGCCATTGAAGAACGTGACGATGCGATCGCCGCCGTCCCTCTTGAGATCGGTCAGGAAGCCCGGCGCCACCGCGGTATGAACCTGGTCGAAGGCACGCAGCTTCTGCCATACCGGCGCCGCGCCGCTGGCCACCAGGATTTCGCGCTTGAGCGTTGCCATGTCGTGTCTCCTCGTTGGGAGCAGACAATGGGGATGCGGCTGGCCGTGGTCTGGCGGTTTTCGGACGTGGTCGCCGCCATCATTTTTCTCCGCCCGTCATCGGGGGCATTCGCATAGGGGCGCGCCGTTCATTGTCCTCCCCACCTTCAGTGGGGAGGTGCCCCGTCATACGGGGCGGAGGGGCCATGAGTCACAAGAGGCAGCGTTGCCATGGCTCATGACCCCGTCGCCGTAAGACGGCGACACCTCCCCAGCAGAGCTGCTACGGAGTGGACGCATCTTTCGTTTCCTCCCCCGTAACCGGGGGAGGTGGCCCGCAGGGCCGGAGGGGGAGGGCCTCAGTCGAGATCTTTCTGATTCCGACGTCGGGAATCGGAAGCATCTTGTCTGCGGCCTTCCCCCTCCGCCCCGTAAGACGGGGCACCTCCCCCGATCAGGCGCTGTTTACAGCGCCATAGGGGGAGGGATTCGAGATGTGTCCACTCCGTAGCAGCAGAGCTGGGGAGGGGGAATGAACGGCGCGCCCCTATGCGAATGCCGCCGTATGACGGGGGAGGATTGGAGATGTCACGCCATCTCCTCCCAGCTCGCGACCACGCTTGCGCGGTCGAGGTCGCGGGTGATGAACACGAGTTGCGAACGCCTTGTGTCGTCGGGCCACCGCGCCAGCAAGGTCGGCGGATGGAAGGTGCGATGCACGCCGTGGATGACCAGCGGCTGGCTCTCGCCCGCGACATCGAGGACACCCTTGACGCGCAGCAACCGGTCGCCCCACGAGGCGCGTACGGCCATCAGCCAGCGGTTGAAGCGATCCCAGTCGAGCGGCTCGTCGAAGGTCAGGCAGAACGAGCCGATATGGTCGTCATGGCGCGACCGGTCGTGATGACGCTGCCCACGGTGCTCCTCGTGATGGTGGTCATGCTCGTGCTCGTGCGCATGAGCTTCGGCGTTCAGCCATTGCCGCACGCGGTCGCTCTTGCCGGCCGGATCGAAGGGTCCGGCATCGAACAGCAGCGCCGGATCGATCGCGCCCTGCACGACCTCGTAGAGCGGCGCGCCGGGATTGAGCTGCTCCAGCCGCGCCCGCAGGCGCGCGCTGGTGTCGATCTCGGCGAGGTCGGTCTTGCTGATCAGCAGGCGGTCGGCGACCGCGGCCTGCTTCACCGCTTCGACATGCTCGTCGAGCTGGCGCGCGCCGTTCAAGGCATCGACGGTCGCCACGACGCCGTCGAGACGATAGTCGTGGCTGATCATCGGATGATTTAGCAGCAGCTGCAGGATCGGCGCCGGATCGGCGAGCCCGGTGGTTTCGAGCAGCACCCGGTCGAAGGGCGGCGTCTCGTCCTTGGACCGGCGTCGGGCAATGTCACGCAGTGTGCGATCCAGGTCGCCCTGGATGGTGCAGCAAACGCAGCCCGACTGCAGCAGCACCATGTCGCCGGCGACCGACTCCATGAACAGGTGATCGAGCCCGATCTCGCCGAATTCGTTGACCAGCACGAGGCTGCGCGCCATGCGCGGATCGCCCAACACGCGGTTGAGCAGAGTCGTCTTGCCACTACCCAGGAATCCCGTGATCAGGCTGACGGGCATTTGTGAGCTCGATTTGTCGCTGTCGAACAGACTCACGGCACCGACCTCCCATAAATGCATATGTAACAAGATATCATTGGCGACTTTGCTTGACGTTGGCATGCGATGGCAGGACCCTCGCGGCGTCAATAACAAACCGGAGGAAACGACATGGACTCGAGATATCTTGAGGGCAAGGAAGAGTTGAAGTCGTCCCGAATCGACGAGGAGCGTCGCAATTTCCTGACGGCTGGCCTGGTGGGCGGCGCGGTTGCGGCCGGGGCGTTGGTGGCCGGCGCCGCGCACGCTCAGCAGGTTGCACAAGCGCCCGCCGGTTCTGACAAGCCATGGTGGCCGCATCCCAAATGGGGCAAGGACGATGTCGCCGGTTCATCGAACTGGATGACGCCAGCCAAGGTGCTCGACGCGGCGAAGTGGATCAAGGACGGCAAGGTGTATCGCATCGGCCGCGTCTACGAATCCGCGATGCCGAAGTTCGGCGAGCGCGCCTTCACGCTGCGCATCCCCGGCTCGCCGACCGGCGGCCCGTTCGGCGCCAACAAGGTCGTCTACTATGACGAGTATCTCGCCACCGAGATCGGCCAGACCGGCACGCAGTTCGACGGCCTCGGCCATATCGGCATCCAGATGGGCAAGGACGGCGACAAGAGCGAGATGCGCTACTACAACGGCCACTCGGCACAAGAGATCGGCGGAGCCTATGGCCTGGCGAAGCTGGGCATCGAGAACTGCAAGCCGTTCTTCACCCGCGGTCACCTGTTCGACATCGAAGCGGTCAAGGGCAAGATGATGGAAGTAGGCGAGGAGATCACCGTCGCCGACCTCCGGGCGGCGATGCAGAAGCAGAACATGCAGGAGTCCGACGTCAAGGAAGGCGACGCGGCGTTCTTCAACACCGGCTTTGGCAAGCTCTGGATGAAGAACAACGACAAGTTCAACAGTGGCGAGCCGGGCATCGGCCTCGAAGTGGCGAAATGGTGCGTCGACAAGGGCATCGCCCTGACCGGCGCCGATCAATGGGCGACCGAGGTGGTGCCCAATCCCAACAAGGATCTCGCCTTTCCGGTGCATGGCGAGCTGATCTGCAAGCAAGGCATCTACAACCACGAGAATCTCGACTTCACGGGGCTGATCGCCGATCGCAAGTATCAGTTCGTCTATATCTTCTCGCCGGCGCCCATCAAGGGGGCCACGGGATCGAACGGCGGTCCGATCGCCGTGACCTGAGGCGACGCGCTGCCGCCTGCGGGTTGTGCTCGCGTCTGACTCCTGGTGACCCGCCTCCCCAGGTCCCCTGGGGAGACCCCCAGCACGCCCGGCGCGCACCACGATGTTGGGAAAATGGGGCGGGTTACCGCCCCATTTTCATAGGAGGTATTGCCGTACGGCGACGGAGTCATGGCTGGGACCGCGCCTCTCCAGTGGCGCATTCTTCGTTTGGCCCGGGCAAAGAGGCGCCACTGGAGTGGCGCGGTCCCAGCCATGGGAGGCATGACTCCTCCGCCTTGAGAGGAGGAGCATGACCCGCGTCGCTTTCGCAGTTTCCATAGTCTTGTGCTGGATCGCTGCCGCAGCGGCCCACGTCACCAGCACGGGGCTGGCAACGCTCGATGTCGACGGCGACACCCTGCGCTATCGATTGATCGTCGTTACCACCGAGGTCGATTACCACGGCGGCCGGTTGCTCGCCGAGGCGGCGGGCGGCGATCGCGGCGCCATTGAGCGCGTGACCGGCTTCATGCACGACTTTGCCCGTTTCTCGATCGACGGCAGCGCCTGTCGGCCGGGCGCGGCCATGATCCGGACGGTCGGCGCCGCCGACAAGGTCATGCTCGAGATCGCCCTGGCGTGCGCCGGTTCGGGCAGGGTGCTCGCCATCCGGGACGAATGGCCGGACCTCATGGGCGCACACTTCCAGACCGTGCTGAGCGTGCGCGTCGCGCACCGCCCATCGGTCGAGTTCGTGTTCTTCGAGGCGCGCCGGACGGCGACGCTCGATCTCGGCGCGCCGGCGGCGATCGGTTGGGACGGCTTCGTCCTCATGGGCGTCGAGCACATCCTGGGCGGCATCGACCACCTGCTGTTCCTGCTGGCCCTGCTCGCCCTGGTGCGCGGGCTGTGGCCGACGGTGGCGATCGTCACCGCCTTCACCGTGGCGCACAGCGTGACCTTGAGCCTGGCGGCGCTGGGGGTGGTCGAGGTGCCGTCGCGCATCGTCGAGCCGCTGATTGCGGCGTCGATCGTCTGGGTGGCGCTGGAGAACGTCTTCGCCCCGTCCGGCCTGGGACGGCGCTGGCTGGTCGCGGCGCTGTTCGGGCTGGTCCATGGGCTGGGGTTTGCGTCGGCGCTGGGCGAGCTCGCGCTGTCACGCGAGGCGCTGGTTCGCGCCCTTGTCGGGTTCAATCTCGGCGTCGAGCTGGGCCAGCTCGCCTTCATTGTCGTGGTGCTGCCGCCGCTCGCCTGGGCGTCGCGGCCGCAGCGTCTGCCGCGCCTGCCGCAGATCCTGTCTCTCCTCGTGGCGCTGGTCGGCGCCGTCTGGTTCGTGGAGCGGCTCGTCGCCGCCTGAGTGAGCGATCGCCCTCGCGCGGCGGAGGGCGATTTGCTCTTATGCGCGCAACGAGGAGGAAATCCGATGTCGATGGTGCGTATGGCCGTCCTGGCGGCCGTGGCGATGAGTGTCGTTTTGCCAGCCGGTGCCCAGGGAATCCCCAAGGCGCAGTCGCCCGAGGAGGTCGGCTTCCTGTCGACCCGCCTGAAGCGGTTGTCCGATCGTCTCAACGAGGGCGTCAAGAACAACGAGTTGCCCGGCGCCGTCGTGCTGGTCGCGCGCAACGGCAAGCTCGCGATGTTCGACTCCTTCGGGTTCCGCGACAAGGAAGCCAAGGTGGCGATGACCAACGACACGATCTTCCGCATCGCGTCGATGACCAAGCCGATCGTCAGCGTGGCGGCCATGCTGCTGGTCGAGGACGGCAAGATCAGCGTCGCCGATCCGGTGTCGCGCTACATCCCGGCCTTTGCCGACACCAAGGTGTCGGTGCCGAAGAAGAAGGACGACGGCACCGTCGAATATGTGCTCGAGCCGCAGGCCCGTGCGATGACGGTGCAGGACCTGATGCGTCACACCTCGGGCCTGACGTACGCCGCGGTCGGCGCCAACGTGGTGAAGCAGTCCTACATCGATATGAAAGTGGCCGATCGCGGCCAGACCAACGCCGAGATGGCCGACAAGCTGGCCAAGCTCGCGCTGCTCTACCAGCCCGGCACCACCTGGGAGTATTCCATGTCGACCGACCTGCTGGGCCGCGTCGTCGAGGTCGCTTCGGGCATGCCGCTCGACAAGTTCATCGAGGAGCGCATAACCAAGCCCTTGAAGATGGGCGACACCGCCTTCGAGGCCGGCGCCGACAAGAAGGCGCGCGGCGCCAAGCCGATGAAGGAGGGGCCCAAGAACGAGCTGCCATCGGTTCCCGACGTAACCGAGAAGTTCACCTGGCGATCGGGCGGCGGCGGCATGGTGTCGACGGCCGCCGACTACGCGCGCTTCCTGCAGATGTTCGCCAATGGCGGCCAGCTCGACGGCGTGCGCCTGCTGTCGCGCAAGACCATCGACCTGATGACCGCCGATGCGCTACCGCCCGACGTCAAGATGGGCGAGGACATGTGGCGCTTCGAGGCGATGGAGCCCAGCGGCCGCATGGGGCAGGGCTTCGGCCTGGGCTTCGCGGTGCGTAACGAGCAGGGCCGCAATCCGCTGCCCGGCTCGCCCAACGACTACTTCTGGGGCGGCGCCTACGGCACCTACTTCTGGCACGATCCGCGGGAGCACATGTATGTCGTGTTCATGATGCAATCGCCCGCCGCCCGCTTGCGCTACCGCTATCTGATGCGCGACCTGGTCTACCAGGCGCTGGTCGGGAATTGATCAGAATTCAGGCAGGGCATTCGCCTTTGGACGCGCTTTTCTTCTCCTCCCCAGCTTCGCTGGGGAGGTGCCCGTCATACGGGGCGGAGGGGTCATGAGTCACAAAGGGCAGCGGGGCCATGACGCATGACCCCTCCGTCGCCGTATTACGGCGACACCTCCCCACTTCGTGAGGAGGACAACAGAAACCACTAGGCAACCATCGCTCGCTTAGCGCACACTGTCTGTCGAAGGCGACGCCATGATCGCCGCGTTCATGGGAGAGACGCATATGCCAGCGCAGGCTTGCGGCGACAGCGCCGTATCGACGGGTTGATTCGACGGCATGGATGCTTCGCTCGATCTCCTGTTGAACGCCGTCATCTCGGGTCTGCTGCTCGGCGGCTTCTATGCCGCGGTCTCGGTGGGCGTCGCGATCTCGTTCGGCCTGCTGGATGTCGTCAACATCGCTCACCCAGCCTTCATCCTGCTCGGCTCGTACGTCGCTTTCCTTGGCAACACGGTGCTCGGTATCGATCCGATCCTGGCCGCCCTGATCGCGACGCCGGCCTTCTATTTCCTCGGCATGCTCGCCTACCAGGTCTACTACGTCGCGTTCGAGCGCCGGGACGATCAGTCGCTGCGCGGCCTGTCGTTCTTCTTCGGCATCCTGTTCATCACCGAGGTCAGCCTGGTGCTGGTGTTCGGCGTCGACTATCGCCTGGTCCAGGCGCCCTATATCGGCGCCAATCTCAATCTCGGCCTGTTCGAGGTCCCCTTGCGCCTGCTCGTGCCTTTCCTGGTCTCGATGATCATGGTGATGGGCCTGCAGCTCTTCCTGTCGCGCACCTTCGTGGGTCGCGCCATCCAGGCGGTGGCCCAGGACCAGCAGGCGCTGCGCCTGATGGCGGCCGATCCGGTCAGGATCAAGCGCATCGCCTTCGGCCTGTCGATTGCAACGGCGTCGCTCGCCGGAGCCTTCCTGATCATCATCCAGCCCGTCGAACCGTCGATCGGCCGCGAATATATCGGCCGCGTCTTCGCCATCGTCGTGCTGGGCGGGCTGGGCAGCTTCCCCGGCATGGTCATCGCGGCCGTGACCCTCGGCATCGCCGAAAGCCTGACCGCGACCTTCTTCGGCCCTTCCTGGGCGCCCGCCGTGGCTTTCGGCATCCTGCTCATCACCCTGGCGGTACGGCCCAGTGGTATCCTTGGCCGATAAGGTAGTCACCCCCGGCATGCGGGGGGTGCCGTTCATCCTGTGCCTGGTCGTGGCGGCCGCGGTCATCTTCGGCTGCGCCCGCTGGATCAACAACAGCTACGCCTTCTTCGCCGCTTATGTCGTCGTCCAGTACATCGTGCTGGGCACGGCATGGAACATCCTGGGCGGCTACACCGGCTACGTGAATTTCGGCGTCACGGCGTTCTTCGCCATCGGCGCCTATTCGACGGTGGTGCTGCACAAGTTGGTGCCGGCCCTGCCGCTGCCCGTCATGGTCCTGGTCGGCGGCGTCCTGGCCGGCCTGGTCGGCCTAGGAACCGGTTACCTCACGCTGCGCCTGCGCGGGGTGTTTTTTTCCATCGCCACGCTTGCCCTGGCGGTGGTCGTGCAGACGTTGATCACCAACTGGGATTTCGTCGGCGGCGCGCGCGGCGCCTACGTGCTGCGCCCACGCGTGGCGCCGCTGATCGGCGGCGAGTACGTCCAGTACCTGTTCCTGATCATGCTGGGGCTCTGCGTCATCGCGCTGGCGACCGCTCGCACCATCGAACGTTCCGCTCTCGGCTTTGGTTTTGCAGCCATTCGAGACGACGAGGCGGCGGCCGAGGCCTCGGGCGTGCCGACGCTCAGACTGAAGCTGATCGCGACCACGCTGTCGGGCGGCTTCATGGGAATGGCGGGAGCGCCACTGCCCTACTACGTGACCTATCTCGATCCGACGTCGGGCTTCAGCCTGAACTACGCGGTCAACGCCATTGCCATGCCGCTGATCGGCGGCATGGGAAGCTGGGTCGGGCCGATCATCGGGGCGGTGCTGGTGGGCGGCCTGCAGGAGTACCTGCGGGTCACCATCTCCTCGGCCGTCAATGTCCTGGTCGCCGGCGTGCTGATGGTGGTGTTCGTCATCGTGGCGCCTCAAGGCATCGTCGGCCTGTTCCAGAGGAAGAGATGACGGCGCTGTTGCATGTCGACGGACTCGGCAAGCGCTTCGGCGGTTTCGTCGCCCTCGAGGCGATCGAGCTCGAGGTGCAGACTGGCGAACGCCTCGGCCTGATCGGGCCGAACGGCTCCGGCAAATCGACCCTGGTCAACTGCATCTGCGGCACCTTGCACAACGAGACCGGCAGCGTCCGCTTCGACGGCCAGGCGCTCGACGGGCTGTCGGCGCACGAGCGCACGCGCCGCGGCCTGGCGCGCAGCTTCCAGCTTCCGCGCCCCTTTGGCAGCCTGTCGCTGGCGGATAACCTGCGCATTCCCATTCTCTACACGGTGAACGCGCGCGGCGGTGCAGGCGCCATCGGCAGCGGCGCGATCGCCGCGCGATGCCGCGACCTGCTGGGTGAGGTCGGGCTGGTGGCCAAGGCCGACCGCCTGCCGCGCGATCTGACCCAGATCGAGATGCGCAAGCTCGAGCTGGCGCGCGCCATGGCGGCCGAGCCGAAGCTGCTGATCGCCGACGAGGTGATGGCCGGACTGTCGCACAACGAAGTCGACGAGATCATTGCGCTGCTGATCCGCCTCAACGAGCAGGGCGTCACCGTGATCATGATCGAGCACATCATGCGGGCGGTGATGGAGGTCTCGCAGCGCCTGGCCGTGCTGGTGGCCGGACGCAAGATCGCCGATGGCCTCCCCAAGGACGTGGTGCGCGATCCCGAAGTCGTGAGAGCCTACCTTGGCGAGTAGTCTCATCATCGCCAACATCAACGCCGGCTATGGCGCCGTGCGAATCCTCGACGACGTGTCGCTGCGCGTCGGCGCCGGCGAGACGGTGGCCCTGCTGGGCACCAATGGCAACGGCAAGTCTACCCTGATGAAGTCGGTCATGGGGATGGTTCGGCCGTCGGCCGGCAGCATCAAGGCGGAGATCGAGGGGACGCAATACGAGCTGGTCGGCCGGTCGACCGAGGAGATCGTCGATCTCGGCATCGGCTTCGTGCCCGAGGGCCGGCGACTGTTCCCCAAATTGACGGTTACCGAGAATCTCATGCTCGGCGCCTTCCGGCCGACCGCCCGGTCGGTGATCGCACGCAATCTCGATTTCTGCTTCGAGACGTTTCCACGCCTCAAGGAACGGGCAGGCCAGCTCGCCGGCAGCATGAGCGGCGGCGAGCAGCAGATGCTGGCGCTGGCACGAGCGCTGATGTCGGCGCCGCGCATCCTGCTGATCGACGAGCCCTCGGTCGGCCTGGCGCCGCTTCTGGTCAGCCGGACGATCGACAAGATCAAGGAGCTCAAGGAGGGCTACAATCTCACCGTGCTGATGGCCGAGCAGAACTTCACGCAGGCGATCCGCATCGCCGACCGTGGCTATGTGATCGTGCACGGCCGCATCGCTTTCGAAGGCGAATCGGCCCAGGCGCTCAACAACAACGACCTGATCCGCGAGTTCTATCTCGGGGCATAGTGACCTCTCGTTTTCCTCCGGCGGAAGCTAGAGAGGACCTTTGCCGTGCCTGCGGTGCTCGAGAGCTTGTCGTCGACTATACGCCACTCGACATGTACTCTCCTGGCCGTCAGGAAGCTTGGGCATGGGAACCACGATCGCAATCCGCTGAGCCGCGACAGTTCGTTTGTAGCTGCTGTCGCGGCGTTCGACTTCCGGGTCCGATTTGGTGCCGCGGTAACGATCGCCGCCGAACTTTGTTCGTGTGGAGATCAACTATGCCTGCTCCCAAGGCTTGGACGTATTCCCCTTCTGCCGCGCTGCTTCTGCTTGCGCCCTTCAATCTTCTGGCGTCGCTCGGCATGGACGCATACTTGCCGGTGGTGCCTCTCATGTCGCAGGCGCTGAGCACATCGCCCGCAATCATCCAGCTTACATTGAGTCTGTACCTGCTGGTGCTCGGTAGCGGGCAATTGGCGTTCGGCCCGCTTTCCGATCGCATCGGCCGGCGCCCGGTGCTGTTGGTCGGCGCAACCTTGTTCACAGTGACATCGGCAGCGCTCGCGTTCACGTCGTCCGGCCCGACCTTTGTCACCCTTCGAGTTGTTCAGGCGGCGGCCGGCGCGGCGACGCTGGTTGCGACACTTGCCACGGTGCGCGATGCTTATGGCGAGCGTCGTGAAGGTGCCCTGGTTTACGGCTTGCTCGGCTCGATCTTGGGAATCGTTCCGGCCCTGGGGCCGGTGCTGGGCGCCGCCATCGACTGGGTTGTCGGCTGGCGCGGCATATTTCTCCTGCTGGCGGGGCTGGGCCTGCTGGCCAGCGTGCAGGCCCTCCTGCGATGGCCGGAGACGCGACCGGCGGGCCATGCCGGCATGCGCATGTCGCATGTGTACGAGATTCTGGGCAGCGCGCCATTCTGGCTCTATGCAAGTGGCTACAGTGCGGCGATGGGCGCGTTCTTCGTCTATTTTTCGACTGCACCGCGGGTACTGCTCGAGCGTGCCGGCCTTGGTACGTTTGTCTTCAGCATGGTGTTCGCGACGGTCGCGCTGGTGATGATCGCTACGTCCTGCTGTTCGTCGCGGCTTGTCGCGCGATGGGGTGAGCGCGGCTGCCTGATACGCGGCATGGTAATACTGTCGATAGGGGCCGGAGGGCTCGCGCTGGGACAGGCGTTGGCTCCTTTCTCCGTCTGGAGTTTCGTTGCACCGATGTGGATCGTCGCGGTCGGCATCGCCGTCATCTGTCCTGCCGCCACGAGCGGCGCGCTCCGCCCGTTCGGCCATGCTGCGGGAACGGCGAGCGCACTTTACGGTGCCATCGAGAGCATGGCCGTCAGCTGTGCCGGCACATTGGCCGTCCTCAGTCTGCCGAGCGATACAGCGTGGCCCCTGATTGCGTTCTGCGCGTTGTCCGCCCTGGTAACGATCGGCCTCGCATTCGCGCTATCGCCGAGGGGGCTGCGGCAAGGTCGCCGCGAAGCGGTCGTAGCGGAAGGTAGTGGGGTAGGGGGCAGGACGGAATGACAGGCAATCTGTCATCTGGACGAGGTGAAGGATCTCATCGCCGCCAGCCACGACGCTACTCGTGGCATACGGCGATGAGATCCTTCGCTGACGCTCAGGATGGCAGGATGTGAAGGCCTACTTCTTCGGATCGTAGGGATAGATGATGTTGCCGGTCTTGTACTTGGTCGGCCACAGGATGACTTCGGTCTTGGGGTCCTTGAACTGGTCGACCGCGTTGCCGCTGACGCCCTGGAACTGGACGGCGAGGACCTGCGGTTCGACCCATTCGCCTTCGGCGTTGAACTTGATGTCGCCGACGATGGTCTTGAAGGTGTTCTTGCGCAGGAAATCCGCCAGCTTGGCGTCGTCGGTGCCGCCCGCACCGATCACGGCCTGCTCGACCACCTGCATGATGGCGTAGCCGAACGGCGGCAGGTAGTAACCCAGCAGATCGACGCCGGCCGCCGCCGACCTCGCCTGATACTTCTTCAGGAACTCGCGCGCGGCGTCGGTGGCGAAGCTCGCCCAGGGCAGCCAGAAATCATAGACGACGATGCCGTTCAGCAGCGGGCCGAGCTGCGTCTTGATGGCGGTGGCCTGCAGGCCGACCATGCCGCCGCCGTAGATCTTGGGCTTGAAGCCGATCTCGCTCGAGGCCCGGATGATGCCTACCGAATCGGGCGGATAGGACGAGGCGAAGAAGATGTCCGGATTGGTGGCGGCGATGGCGCGGACGAGTGGCGTGTAGTCGGCAGTCGTCGGCGGATAAGTCTTGTCGTAGACGATCTTCAGGCCGTGCTTCTTGGCGATGTTGCGCACGCCTTCCATGGCGTTGCGCGGGAACTCTGCGTCCGCGCCGGTCATCGCCAGGGTGGTCGGCTTCGGAGTCTGGGCCATCGCCACCTCGAAGAACCCGTCGGCGAAGGCTTCCTTCGGCCGCGGTCCGCCGGCCGGCTGGACGGAGAAGTAGCGCGGGTACTTGAACTCGGAGTTCACCGCCAGGCCGAACAGCGCGAAGAAGGTGCGATCCTTCTGCATCACGACCGGCATCGCCGGCGCGATCATGTTGGTGGCGTAGCCGCTGACCACGACGTCGACCTTGTCGACATCCATCAGCTTCGTATAGAGGCCCGGCACCTGCGAGGGATTGGACTGGTCGTCGTAGTAGACGAGCTTGACTGGCCGGCCGAGCAGGCCGCCCTTGGCGTTGATTTCTTCTTCCCAGATCTGCATGGCGAGCAGCGCCGCCTTGCCGTTGGGCGCGAGCCCGCCGGTCAGCGCCATGCCGAAGCCGATGGTGAGTGGCTTGGTCTGGGCGCTGGCGCTGCCGACGATACCGGTGGCAGCTCCCGCGGCCGCAAGCTTGCCGAGAGTACGACGGTTGATACGCATGGACACTTTCCTCCCTGTCCTTGTGATTTGCGTTGGTCGATCCTAGAGCGCTTTCGGATGTGATGGAACCGGTTGGGTCATGCTCTTCTTCGGCCGCGGGCGGTCTCGCCGGCTCATGATCTTGATCATGATCATGAGGCGGGCGGGACGCCCGCAGTCCCAATGATCATGAATCATGAGCGGGCGAGACGCCCGTGGTCCAGAAGAGGATGACCGGTCAATCGGCGGCCACTGCGGCCTTGGGCCGAAAGGCGGGCATGACCTCGCGGGCGAAGGCGCGGAGATTTGCGACCGAGGCGTTCGGGTCGACCAGCAGAAGGTTGGTCGCGCCGCCGGCCTCGAGCTCGTGGATGCGGGCGATCACCTCGTCGGGCGTGCCGAGCAGGGGCGCGGTGTCGTCCTCGACACGGTCGGGCAGCTTGTCGCGCGCGAGATCGCCGATGACGCTCAGTGTCCGCTTGCGGGTGGCGTAGGCGGCCGCCCGCTCGCTCTCGCTGTGGATCATCTGCAGCGCCCGCGCCGTCGCCACCATGTCCGGGGAGTAGGGCCGACCAATCCGCTCGCATTCCTCGCGGAACAGGGCGATGCGGCGGACGATCTGGTCGGTCTGGGCGAGCTGGTCGAGCAGCAGGTTGTAGCCCTCGCGCGCCGCCCGGCGCACGCTGTCGAGGCTGCCGGCGGCGAGCCACAGCGGCGGGTGCGGGCGCTGCAAGGGCACCGGCTCGACGATGATGTTCTCGTAGTGCCAGCGCTTGCCGTGATGGCTGAACCGGCCCTCGCTGGTCCACGCCTTGCGGATCACCTCCATCGCCTCGTCGAAACGCTCGGTGGCCTCGTCCATGGGAATGCAGAAGCCGCCGAACTCGGCCTTGCGATAGCCCTTGCCGACGCCGAGATCGACCCGCCCACCGGTCAGCAGGTCGAGCGTCGCGACCTGCTCGGCGACCAGCACTGGATTGTGCCATGGCAGCACCACCACGGCGGTGCCGAGGCGAATGTGCTGGGTCCTGGCTGCCAGGTAGGCGAGCACGGTCATCGACGAGGAGACCTGGCCCTGACCGGTGAAATGATGCTCGACCATGAACAGGTGCCGAAAGCCCAGGCGATCGGCCTCGACGACATAGTCGATGAAGCTTTCGTAGCCCTGGCTGTCCTCGAGGCCCGTCGAGGGCTTGGTGCGGGCGCCGCCGAAGAGTCCGAACTGCATGGCGCCATGCTGAACGCCCCCGCCGGACATGGGCAAGCGCAAAAACTTCCCTATATTGGCGGACATGACAGATGATCCCTCGAAATGGATGTGGGCCGAAGCGCTGCAGGTGCTGGCGCGCGCCGAGCGCCTGCACCGCGGCGTATTCAACCCCCCGCAGGCCTCGCACCGCGGTATCGGCTGGGAACCGCCCGCCGATGTCCTCGAAACCGAGAGCATGGTGCTGATCCTGGTCGCCCTGCCGGGCGTCGACCCCAACCAGATCAGGCTCGGCCTGCAAGGCGGCGTGCTCACGATCTCGGGCGAGCGGCTGCTGCCGCAGGAGCTGCGCACCGCCGCGATCCACCGGCTGGAGCTGCCGCAAGGCCGCTTCGAGCGCCGGGTTCCCATTCCACCCGGCCGCTACGAGCAACCGCGGACCGGCGTGTCGAACGGCTGCGTGGTCATTCAATTGCGCAAGGCCCCGGTGACCCAACCGGGGAGGGCCCAGCCATGACCCCGCCCGATGCAACTGCCGCCGACCAGGCGATGAAGCCGCTGCCGACCGACGCCCTGATCGTCGTGCCGGTGCGCAACATGGTTCTCTTCCCGGAGATCGTGCTGCCGATCACGCTCGGCCGGCCGATCTCGATTGCCGCCGCCCAGCAGGCGATGCGCGAGCAGCGCCAGATCCTGCTCGTCCTGCAGCGCGACCCCGAGAAGGAGGATGCCGGGCCGGACGACCTCTATCGCATCGGCACCGTTGCCAATATCGGCCGCTATGTCACCAGCCCGGAGGGTGGCCATCACCTGATCTGCCAGGGCGTGCAGCGCTTCAGCATCTCCGAGTTCGTGCCGGGCTATCCGTTCATGCTGGCGCGCGGCGCCCACATTCCGGAGCCCAACACCACGGGACCCGAGGTCGAAGCCCGTTTCGTCCTGCTGCAGGAGCAGATCCGCGACGTGCTCGACCTGCTGCCGCGCGTGCCGCCGGAACTGCGCCAGACCATCGAGGCGACGACGTCGCCCGGCATGCTGGCCGACCTCGCGGTGACCTATCTCGACGCCTCGCCGGCGGAGAAGATGGAGATTCTGTCCACTGTCGATCTGGTGCCGCGGATGGACAAGGTCTCCACCCTGCTGGCGCGCCGGCTCGAGGTGCTGCGCCTGTCGGCCGAGATCGGCGCCCGCACCAAGCAATCGCTCGACAGCCGGCAGCGCGAGGTCCTGCTGCGCGAGCAGATGGCCGCCATCCAACGTGAGCTTGGCGAGGACAGCTCCAACAAGGCGGAGCTCGCCAACCTCGAAAAGGTGATCGTCGACGCCAAGATGCCGGCCGAGGTCGAGGCGGCCGCGCGCAAGGAGCTGCGCCGCCTGCAGCGCACGCCCGAGGCCGCCGCCGAGTACGGCATGATCCGCACCTACCTCGATACGCTGCTCGAGCTGCCGTGGGCGTCGCCGGAGCACAAGGACATCGACATCACTGAGGCGCGGCGCATCCTCGACGCCGATCATTACGGCCTGGAGAAGATCAAGAAGCGCATTATCGAGTACCTGGCCGTGCGCAAGCTGGCACCCGAGGGCAAGGCGCCGATCCTGTGCTTCGTCGGGCCGCCCGGCGTCGGCAAGACGTCGCTCGGCCAGTCGATCGCCCGCGCCATGGGGCGCAAGTTCTCGCGCGTCAGCCTGGGCGGCGTGCACGACGAGGCCGAGATCCGCGGTCATCGCCGGACCTACATCGGCGCCCTGCCGGGCACCATCATCCAGGCGATCCGCAAGGCCGGCGCGCGCGACTGCGTGATGATGCTCGACGAGATCGACAAGATGGGCACCGGTATCCACGGCGATCCCGCTGCGGCCATGCTGGAGGTCCTCGATCCCGAGCAGAACGGAACGTTCCGCGACAACTACCTCGACGTGCCGTTCGACCTCAGCCGCGTGGTGTTCATCTGCACCGCCAACATGCTCGACACCATTCCAGGCCCGCTGCGCGACCGCATGGAGATCGTGGGGCTCTCGGGATACACAGCGGGCGAAAAGCTCGAGATCGCCCGGCGCTACCTGGTGCGGCGCCAGCTCGAGGCCAACGGCCTCACTGCCGACCAGGTCGAGATCGATGATGCCGCCCTGCGCGGCATCATCGACGGCTACACGCGCGAGGCGGGCGTGCGCAATCTCGAGCGCGAGATCGGTCGCGCGTTGCGCAGCGTCGCCGTCGAGTTCGCCGAAGGGCGGACCGAGAAGAAGCACATCGGCGTCGCCGACCTCGAACGGGTGCTGGGGCCGGTGCGCTTCGAGAACGAGATCGCCATGCGCTCCAGCGTGCCGGGCGTGGCCACCGGCCTCGCCTGGACGCCGGTGGGCGGCGACATCCTGTTCATCGAGGCGACGCGTTCGCCGGGCGGCGGCCGCCTGCTGCTGACCGGCCAGCTGGGCGAGGTCATGCGCGAGAGCGCACAGGCGGCGCTCAGCCTGATCAAGAGCAACACGTCGGCCCTCGGCATCGAGGCCGGCTCGCTCGAGAAGACCGACATCCATGTCCACGTGCCGGCTGGTGCCACGCCCAAGGACGGCCCGAGCGCCGGCGTGGCGATGTACATGGCGCTGGCCTCGCTGCTGACCGGGCGGACCGTGCGCAACGACACCGCGATGACCGGCGAGATCAGCCTGCGCGGCCTGGTGCTGCCGGTCGGCGGCATCAAGGAAAAGGTCGTGGCCGCCGCCGCCGCCGGCATCACCCGCGTGATGCTGCCGGCCCGCAATCGCCGTGACTTCGACGACATCCCGGAAGAGGTGCGCAACAGCCTCGAATTCATCTGGCTGCAGAAGGTCGAGGACGCCGTGGCGAACGGGCTGCAGGCGGCGCCCTAAGCTTCCTCCCCAGCTCCGCTGGGGAGGTGTCGGCGTCTTACGCCGACGGAGGGGTCATGAGCCATGGCACCGCTGTCCTTTGTGGCTCATGACCCCTCC
>Ga0310811_10002918_pt1 | contig 21458 bp, 26 predicted proteins | sample YCmetagenome_FD_207642 | JGI IMG/M metagenome (GOLD analysis project Ga0310811, IMG submission 207642) | Soil microbial communities from experimental microcosm in Duke University, North Carolina, United States - YC | ecosystem: Engineered > Artificial ecosystem > Soil microcosm > Unclassified ...
GCCCGCCGAGCGGGCTCGGCGGGCGGACACGGTGGACATCCATGTCCGTGACCCGGTCGAACGGACCGGGTCACGGGTCAACTGCTCAGGAACCGGGCGGAACCGGCCTGGGACCGGGCTGCTGGGCAGGCGGGTTGTTCTGAGCCGGCTGGCCCTGCGGACCCGTCTGCGCCGGAGCTCCCTCACCTTCGGCCTTGTGCTGCCCGTCGGGCTTGTTGTTCTGGCCCTGCTGGGAGTTCCCCCCACCGTTGCTCCCGCCACCGTTCGCGCCGTTGTCCGGCGCGGTGGTCGTCTTGCGGGGCGGCGGGTTCCACTTGGACGGCCTCGGTCCGGAGGACGGCTTCGTCGACGACTTGGGCTCCGTCGTCGGCGCGACCGCCTTACGCGGGTCGGGCTGACCGGTCGCGGTGCCCGGCCCCTGGTTCCCGGGTGAGGTCGAGGGATCCGGCTTCGGGTCACCGGGCTTGCCGGGGCTGAACCTCGGGTCCATCGACTTCATGATCTGGGACCGGAGCTCGTCCGGGTCGGGCTGGTCGGACTTGGAACCGTCGGACTTCGAGTCGTGCCCGCCGGAGCCGCCACGCTGATCGGAGCGGTGATCGGGGTCGTGACCGTCGTCCCGCTTACCGGACTCGTCGGTCTTGACCTTCTCACCCTCCTTGGCATCCCCGACGGTCTCGGCGAGGTTGGCCTGCGTCTTGGCGAGCTCGTCCTTCGTCTGCTCGTCGGTGACCTTGCTCAGCACCGGGGTGATGGTCGCCAGCTTGGCCTGCGCCTCGGCCACATGGCCCTCGGCCAGCGCCTGCCGCACCGAGGCGAGCGTGACGCTCACCTGCTGCGCCGCCTCGACCGACGAAGCACGGTCACCGTCGAGCGCCTTGGAGACGCCCCAGAGGGTGTCACCGGGCTTCGCGTTGCCCGCTCCGAGCGCCACACCCGACATCCCGACGACCACGGCCGCGGCGGCCGCGGCCACCGACATGAGCCGTCGACGTGGGCGTTCGGTGCGGTAGCCGGCCACGATGGCCTCTGACGCATCCTCGACGCTGATCAGCTCGGGTATCGGTTCGTCGCGGATCTCGTCGCGCCACGTCGCCAGCAGGGCGAGCATCTGCTGATCGTCGTTGATGTTGTCGTCCAGCCCGGGGTGGCCCCCCAGGGCGTGCCGACCATCGGTGTCACCGAACGACGACAGACCCGAGGCGAGCGCGTCGAGCAGCTCGTCGTCGGCTCGGATCGACAGCAGGTCGACCGGATCCACGCTGTCCTCGTCCCGGAGGGTGAAGTCGTAGGGGGAGCTATCACCCGGGACAGAACCGAAGGATTCCGGACGGCGGCCGCGCCGCGAGCCGTTAAATCGGTTGCGCATCAGACCACCTCCTCAACTACCGTCTCTCAGACATTGCCTTGCGCAACCGGGCCAAGGCCCGATGTTGCGCGACACGGACAGCGCCGGGAGTCGTCCCGACCATTTCCGCGGTCTCTTCCGCGGACAGACCATTCACCACACGTAACACCAAGATCTCACGCTGCTTCTCCGGAAGTACCTCGAGCAACCGACCCATCTCGCCGGCGGCTTCGAACTGGAGAGCTTTCTGCTCCGGCCCGTCCGCAACCTCGACGCTGTCTGGTACGTCGGAGACGGGATCGGATTTGTTACGCCCGGCTGCCCGATGCGCGTCAATGACCTTGTGCGCGGCGATGCCGTAGACGAACGCCAGGAAGGGTCTGCCCTGGTCACGGTAGGTGGACAACGATGTGAGCACCGCCACACAAACTTCTTGTGCAACATCGTCCGCCGACGCGAAAGTGCGTTCGTAGCGGCCGAGGCGTGCGCGGCAGTACCTCACGACGAGGGGTCGGATCGTCTTTAGGACGCGCTCGACCGCGACCCGGTCACCCGCGATTGCCGCGGCCAGGTACTCGGCGAGCTCTTCGTCTATCGACCTAGTCATTGCAGACGTACGTCCAGGTGTAACCGACAACGATCCCTCCAGTGGCCGGGGAGGGGGTGTGCCGATCGTGAGCCGCCTTGGTCCCCATGGCCCCTTCGACTCCACGGTAACCGGTCGACTGTCACCTTCCCTCAGGCTTTACCCGAATCGTTCGGGTTGCTACCTGAAATGAGGACGCGCGGACCCAGTGGCAGGTTGCCTGGGTCCGCGCGAACAGCACGACACGGAAGAGTGAAGTCTAGGACACCAATCCCCGACGGAACCCATGGGCCACCGCCTGGGCACGGTCACGAACCCCGAGCTTGCGGAACAGCCGCCGCGCGTGGGTCTTGACCGTGTCCTCGGAGAGGTACAGCTCGCGGCCGATCTGCCCGTTGCTCTTGCCCTGGCTCATCCCCCGAAGCACCTGCAGCTCACGCTCGGTCAACTGCACACCGGGATCGGTGGGCGCCCTGGGCGTCGGAACCGCCGTGCTGGCGAGCGTGTGCGCAAGCGCGGCCACCAGCTCCGGACGCGACGCGTCCCACCTCAGATATCCACGGGCTCCCCCGGCGATGGCGGCGGCAATGCTGCCAGCGTCGTCGGGTGCCCCGAAGACGATGACATTGGCCTGGGGGTGTGCAGCAACCAGACGACGCGTCGCCTCGACACCGGTGGGTACAGCACGCTGGGTCCCCACCAGGACGACATCCACCGGCTGGCGGGAGTACCGCGCCAGTAGCTCGTCGCCGTGCGCAACGCAATCGATCCGGTGCACACCTGGCACCGCGGACATCACACGCGTGAGCCCCTCACGAACGCTGCGACGATCATCGCAGATAAGTACCGTCGTCACCGGGACTCCCTCCTACAGCCTCTTCCTACAGCCGGGTGACACGTCATCCCCCGTATCGGCTGGTAGGGAATCTACCTTGACACGATCAGGCACAAAATTTGCACTCCATTCGGGAAGATTGCGCCGAGCGGCATCTCCCGTAGGGGTGACAGGCATCCGAATGGAGCAATCAAGGCCCGAAAGCACCAGCCACCCAGGGTGAGCGGTCGAGCACCATCCGTCCGATCGGGTCGCACGCTCGCCGGATCGAGGCCAGAAGTCGCCGATATCGGGCTCGATGCCCGGGCGTGTTCCCGCCGTCCCACGATCCACCCATCTGGCCCAGGAGCAGCCTGATCGGCCATTCGAGCGAGTTGAGCCGAGTGCCGATAGCCCGTTCGGTGAGGTCCTCCAAAGATCGATACAACTCTGGCGGGCCCTCACCCACACAGGAACGAGCGACCACCCGCACGAGTAACGATTTGACCTCGTGGCGGGCCGCGCCGGCCTCCCGCGACAGCGCCGCGGCGAGCTCGGCCCGTTCCAGCGCGACATCGGGGCGGTCGACCGAGAGTGCCAGTTCCGCGCGGATCCAGTGCAGACGCACCGTCGGCCGCCACGAGGGATGGATCAGCGCGAGCGGCTCGGCGCGCTGGAGCAGTCGGTCGGAGAGCGCGAACTCACCCAGCCCCAGTGCGTCGGCGGCCAGGCCGAGCAGGGCGTCGATCCGGGCGGCGGCGGCGTCCAGTCCGGGCCCGCCGCACACATCCCACCCGGGCCCGCGCTCACCCGTCGTCGCCTCGGGGCCTCGGTGCACCAGGGTTCGGCCCTCGAGCGCGGAGCAGGCCGAGGCGAGACCCAGCCCGTCCCAGCGCCGGGCCGGCAGGTGCCCGCCCAACTGCCGCAGATGCGACGCACGGGTGATCGCCGCGTGGGCCCGGACCGCGGCCGGAGCCGACGGACAGTTCACGATCGGCTCGAGCAGGGCCCACGCCGCGCCGTAACGCGCCCGTCCGCCGAGGATCACCGCCGCGAGCCAACGCCGCTCGGGCGGATCGTCCGGGCCGACCACGAACGGTGCCTCGGGGGTGTCACCGAAAGCGACGCGGCGGAGATCAGGGGCGGGAAGATCAGCTGCGGTCGACGGGATCAGCACCGGATCACGGCCGGAACCGGCGACGGAGGCAGGGCCGGGACGAAGATCGACGAGGGCAATGATCCATCGGACCCGCAGCATGAGGGCATGTCAACCGCAGTGTAGGGCTGTTCACCCCAAGGGTGGGCATTGTGGAGTGCTCGTGGACACGAGTACTTGTCACCCCCGGTGGGCGCTCCTAGGGTGGCCTCAGGCGTTTGATCAGTCACGCGCGATCGAATTGCGGTCACGCGAGTTACGGTCAGCGGTTACGGCGGAAACGTTCGGGGGTTGCGGCAGACTATGGCGGATATACGAAGGCTCCCTGGTCCGAACGGGGATGTGTGGGACTGGCAGCGCAAGGGCGCCTGCCGGGGGATGGACAGCGCCTTCTTCTTCCACCCTGAGGGCGAACGGGGGCCGGCTCGGGCGAGCCGCGAGGCGAAGGCCAAGGCGGTGTGCGGGCGCTGCCCGGTCGTCGAGGAGTGCCGGCGGCACGCATTGGCCGTCCACGAGCCGTACGGGATCTGGGGCGGGCTCTCGGAGTCCGAGAGGGACGGGCTGATCCACACCGGCCGACGGCGGCTCAGCCTCCGCTGACACGAGCGGCCCCCTCACCCGGTCCGGGTGAGGGGGCCGCTGCTTTTGCGGTGTGCAGGGGACTCCGGATCAGAACCCGGGGCCGTGCCCGTGACCGTGACCGTGCCCACCGGCGGCCGGCTCGGCCTCCTCGGGCTTGTCGACGATCGTGCTCTCGGTGGTCAGGACCATCCGGGCGATCGACGCGGCGTTGATGACCGCCGACTTGGTCACCTTGGCCGGGTCGATGATCCCGTCGGCGATGAGGTCGCCGTAGCTGAGGGTCGCGGCGTTGAACCCGCTGCCCCACGGCTGCTCGGCGACCTTGGAGACCACAACGAAGCCCTCCTGGCCGGCGTTGGACGCGATCCAGCGGACCGGGGCCCGCAACGCGGTACGCACGATGGCCACGCCGGTCGCGGCGTCACCGGTCAGGCCCAGGCCGTCAGCCAGCTCGGCCGAGGCGTGCAGCAGCGCGGAGCCGCCGCCGGGAACGACACCCTCCTCGACCGCGGCCCTGGTCGCCGACACCGCGTCCTCGATGCGGTGCTTGCGCTCCTTGAGCTCGGTCTCGGTGGCCGCCCCGACCTTGACCACCGCGACTCCGCCGGAGAGCTTGGCCAGCCGCTCCTGCAGCTTCTCGCGGTCCCAGTCGGAGTCGGTGTCCTCGATCTCCGCCTTGATGCGGGAGACCCGGGCATCCACGTCGGCCTTGGCACCCGCACCCTCGACGATCGTGGTGTTGTCCTTGGTGACCACGACGCGGCGGGCCCGGCCCAGGACGTCCAGACCGGCCTCGGACAGCTTCAGCCCGACCTCCGGGTTGATGACCTGGCCGGCGGTGGCGATGGCGAGGTCCTCCAGGAACGCCTTGCGGCGGTCACCGAAGTAGGGCGCCTTGACCGCGCACACCCGCAGGGTCTTGCGGATCGAGTTGACGACCAGCGTCGACAGCGCCTCGCCCTCGACGTCCTCGGCGATGACCAGCAGCGGCTTGCCGTCGGCCAGCACCTTCTCCAGCAGCGGCAGCAGGTCGGCGATCGCGCCGATCTTCTCCCGGTGCAGCAGGATGTAGGCGTCCTCGAGGACGGCCTCCATCGACTCGGGGTCGCTGACGAAGTACGGCGACAGGTAGCCCTTGTCGAACTGCAGACCCTCGGTGATCTCCAGCTCGGTGGCCAGCGTCGAGCCCTCCTCGACGGTGATCACGCCGTCCTCGCCGACCGCACCCATCGCCTGCGCGATGAGATCGCCGATCTGCGGGTCCCGCGAGGCCACCGTGGCGACCTGGGCGATTCCGCCCGCCCCGTCGACCGGGGTGGAACGCTCGCCGAGCACGGCGGCGATCCTGTCGGCGGCGGCGGCGATCCCCTGGCCCAGCGCCATCGGGTTGGCTCCGGCCGCGATGTTGCGCAGGCCTTCCTTGACCATGGCCTGGGCGAGCACGGTGGCGGTGGTGGTGCCGTCACCCGCGACGTCGTTGGTCTTCGTGGCGACGGTCTTGGCCAGCTGGGCGCCGAGGTTCTCGAACGGGTCCTCGAGGTCGATCTCGCGGGCGATGGTGACCCCGTCGTTGGTGACGGTGGGGCCGCCGAACTTCTTGTCCAGGACGACGTGGCGGCCACGTGGGCCGAGGGTCACCTTGACCGCGTCGGCGAGCTGGTTCACCCCGCGTTCGAGCGCCCGCCGCGCTTCCTCATCGAAATTGATCTGCTTGGGCATGCGTTGCCTTTCCGGCTGTGTCTACCTACGTCTGCTACGGCAGGACGCACTGCGAACAGGACGACTGAACGACGAAGGCCGCCGCGGCGAACCCGATGGTCACCGGATTTGCCGAAGCGGCCAACGTCATGTGGACCTAGGTCAGTTGACGACCGCGAGGACGTCGCGGGCGGAGAGGATGAGGTACTCCTCGCCGTTGTGCTTGACCTCGGTGCCGCCGTACTTCGAGTAGATGACAACGTCGCCAACGCTCACGTCAACCGGAACCCGGTTGCCGTTGTCGTCGACCCGGCCCGGACCGACCGCCAGGACCTTGCCCTCCTGGGGCTTCTCCTTGGCGGTATCCGGGATGACGATGCCCGACGCGGTCGTCGTCTCGGCCTCACTGGCCTGAACGACGATCTTGTCCTCGAGCGGCTTGATGCTCACGCTCGCCACGGGTGTCCTCCCCTTCCTGGGGTGTTCTACGAATTCGACTCCCCTGATGGGAGTCTTCCTGCTGGGAACGGCTGCTCCGAGGCCCCGTCGTCGCGGGTGCCGGGGCCCAGTGCCGCCGCGCAATTGGCACTCTACCCATGCGAGTGCCAACGCTCAACGTCGACCCGCTCTGTTACCGCAAAGTTTCACCCTCGGTGGACACCGCGGTCCCCGCCGGAGGCCTCCGCATCGTGAACGCATCCGCTCCGCTGGGCCGGTAGTAGTTGCGGCGCAGGCCCACGACCTCGAAGCCGGTAGCCCGGTAGAGCGCCTGCGCCGGTTCGTTGTCGGTACGGACCTCGAGGAACACCGTGGCGGCCATCGAGTCGGCGTGAGCGAGCAGCCCGGCGAGCAACCGGCCCCCGATACCCCGGCCCTGCTGGTCGGGGTGCACGCCGATCGTGTGGATCTCGGCTTCGGGCTCGGGCGGCCCGGCGATCACCGCGATCCCGGCGTACCCGACCAGCCGGTCCCCGTCGCGGGCGGCCAGGTAGAACTGGCCCGAGCGGACGGCGTCTCGGAAGGCCTGCGCCGACCACGGGTCGTCGCCCGCGAACAGGATCCGCTCCAGCGCCGCGCAGTCGGGCGCGTCCCCCAGGTAGAGCGGCCCGATCGTGACGGTATGGCTCACGCCGGGCCGCTCACGCCTTGCCGGCTCATCAGACGGTGACCCGCTTGCGGGCGCCGGGTGGGACGGCGTCGGGACGCCGTAGGTACATCGGCTCCAGCGGCGGCGGGTCGCTCACCTCGCGCAGCACGGCCGACGCGGCGGCGACCAGCCCGGCGGCCGTCGGCCTGCACGCCGGGTGTACCGCCAGCCCGAGGGATTCCGCGAGCTCCTCGGCCTTGGTTCCGGCGACCAGGCGGACGTCGAGACCGGGCACCAGCTCGGCGAGCGCGGCGGGGCTGTCGACCGCCGGGCCGTGCGTTCGCCGCCCGTCCCGGTAGGCCGCCCAGTAGACCTCGCGCCGGCGGGCGTCGGTGACGACGAGCAACGGCGCGGCGCCCTCGGCCCCGGCCGGGCCCGCGGCGATCCCGTCCAGCGAGCACACACCGTGGGCGGGAACCCCGAGCGCGTCGGCGAACGCGGCCGCGCTGGCGATGCCGACCCGCAGACCCGTGAACGGGCCGGGGCCGACCCCGCAGACCAGCGCGTCCACCTCGACCGGGCGGCGGCCGGCCGAGGCGCACACCTCCAGCAGCGCCGGCATCAGCTGCTCGCTGTGCTGGCGCGCCCCGGGGCAGACCTGCTCGGCGAGCACCGTGACGGCGTTCGGGGTGCTCGGGTCGGTGATCTCCACCAGGCCGACCACAACGGCATCCGTTGAGGTGTCCAACGCCAGAACCAGCACGACGGTGAGTTTACGGCTCCGGTTCGGACTCGATGCGCAGCACGGTGGCGACCCGGCTGTCATCGGCGCGCCTGCTCAGCCGGACCAGCAGGTGGTCGGCGGACAGGCCCTCGGCCACCCCCTCGCCCCACTCCACCACAACGACCGCGGTGCTCAGGTCGGTGTCGAGGTCCAGATCGTCGAGCTCGGCGCTGCCCCCGAGCCGGTAGGCGTCCACGTGGACCAGACCGACCCCGCGGCCTCCGGGGGCCGGTGGGTGCTCGCGGGCGATGACGAACGTCGGTGAGGTGATCACGCCGGTGACCCCGAGGCCACGGCCGATGCCCTTGGCCAGCACGGTCTTGCCCGCGCCGAGCGGACCCGAGAGGATCACGACGTCGCCCGCGGACAGTCCCTCGCCGATCCGCGCGCCCAGCTGCTCGGTGTCTTCAGCGGTCGGCAGCACCAGCTCGGTCACCTCCACAACCTCACTCACGCCCGCCTCCGCAGCCGGCGGACCATTCCGGCGCGGCCGCGCCCGAGGACCTTGCCCAGCAGCTCCGCGAGGGCGCCGTCGATGATCTCCGGCTGCTCCAGCATCGCCATGTGCCCGACCCCGGGCAGCCGCATGAGGGTGGCCTCGGGCAGCTCGGCCGCGATCCGCTCGCTGTGGTCGAAGGCGATCAGCCGGTCGGCGTCCCCCGAGGCGACGAGCACCTCGCACCGGGCCAGCGCGGGCAGAGCAGCCATCCGGTCGTGGGTGCCGAGTGTGTCGACGAAGTCCACCAGCGCGTCCACACCGTTCGCGCTGATCATGGTGTGCACCAGGTCGACCAGCCAGGGCTCGACCCTGCGGTCGCCGTAGGAGTAGGCGCGGGTGATACCCCAGATCAGGTCGTCGATCAGCCTGCGCACCCGTTCGACGAACCGCGGCCGGATCCGGGCCAGCTCCCCCACGCCCCGGGTCAGCGGGTTGCGGGCCGACAGCAACGTCCCGGTGAGCCCCTTGCTGCCCACCTCGCCGCCCGAAGTGGACAGCAGCGCCACCCCGATGATCCGGTCGCCGAACAGCTCCGGGTGCTCGTCGGCGAGCGCCATGATCGTCATGCCGCCCATGGAGTGCCCGACGAGCACCACAGGCCCCTTCGGGGCCAGCGACCGCAGTACCGCGTGCAGGTCCTCGCCGAGCTGGTCGAGCGTGCAGCTCGCGCGGTCGGTCCGCTCCGAGCGGCCGTGGCTACGGTGGTCGTAGAGCACCACCCTGGTGCGGGGGGACGCCGCCTGGGACAGGGCCAGCCGCTGGAAGTGCCAGCAGCGGCGGTCGAGCGCGAAGCCGTGGACGAGAACGACGGTGACCTCGGCCGAGCGGCTACCGGCAGATTCGATGACCTCGCAGGACAGCCGGGCTCCGTCGTCGGCGGTCACCGAGCAGGGTGTGCCCTTCGGCAGGAGCCCCAGCTCGCCCAGCGGTGCCGGGCTCACCGGGCCGGATTGGTCGCGGCGCTTCGCCCACATCCGGTTGCGCCGCCAGGCGACCCCGAACGCGGCCCCGGTGGCCGCCACACCGGCTGCCCCGCCGGCCAGCCGGCCGGCCGTGTGCCGCCCTTCCGGCCTGCTCACGACGACCTCGCGGTCTCGTGCACAGAATCGCTCTGCCCGGAACCGTCGTGCGCAGAGCTGTCGTACACGGTGCGTGACACCCGCCCGGTCTTCATCCCGGTGACGATCTCGTAATGGATGGTGCCCAGCGCGCTCGCCCAGTCCTGCGCGGTCGGTTCGCCCTGGTCACCGGCCCCGAACAGCACCGCCGTCTCCCCCTCGGCCACCGGGTGGTCGCCGCAGTCGACGACGATCTGGTCCATGCAGACCCGGCCGACCACGGGCAGGCTGCGACCGGCGAGCAGCACGCGCATCCCCCCGACACCGCTGGGCGGGCCGCTCAGCCGGCGCGGCACGCCGTCCGCGTAGCCCACCGGCAGCAGAGCGAGCGTCGTCTCGGTCGGGGTCGTCCACTCGTGACCGTAGGACACCCCTTCACCGGCCGGCACCCGCTTGACCAGGACCACCCGGGCACGGAACGTCATGGCCGGGCGCAGCGGGGTCTCCGGCACCGGCCGGCCGAGCGGGTCGAGCCCGTACACCGCGATACCGGGGCGCACCAGGTCGTAGTACAGGTCCGGGCGGGTCAGCGTGGCCGCCGAGTTGGCCAGGTGCCGGATGGGGTGCAGCCCGGCGTCGGTGGCGACCTGCCAGGCCTCGTCCAGCCGGGCGGCCTGGAGGTCCAGCGACGGGTGGTCCGGCACGTCGCCGAGCGCCAGATGTGACCAGACGGCGACCACCTCGAGAAGACCTTCGGCGACGACCTTGGCGGCCGCGGTGACCAGGTCGGGCCAGTCGGCGGGCTGCGCGCCGTTGCGGCTGAGTCCCGTGTCGATCTTCAGGTGGACCCGGGCGGGCCGGTCGGCGGTGATCGCGGCGTTCCGGACGGCGGCAAGCTGGCGGACGCTGCTGACACTGAGGTCGATGCCCGCGTCGACGGCCGGGGAGTAGTCGTCATCGACGAGGTCGAGCCAGCTCAGGATGGGCGCGGTGATCCCACCGTCCCGGAGCCGCAGGGCCTCGGTGATGGTGCACACCCCGAGCCAGCTCGCGCCGGCGTCCAGCGCCGCGTGGCCGACCGCGACGGCTCCGTGGCCGTACCCGTCGGCCTTGACCACCGCCATGGTCGCCGCGCCGGCCGCCGCCGCCCCCGCCGCGAGCAGCGAGACGTTGTGGCGGATGGCGGCCAGATCGACGGCCGCCTCGGCGCGGGGGGTCACCGGGGATGGCATGCCCCCAGTTTCTCATCCCCGGGGCCCGCCCCCGCCGACCCGCCCCGGAGCCCGGTGCGGGCCGCGCTGGTCAGGGCGCGCCGCGCTGGTCAGGACGCCGCGCTGGTCAGGGTGCGCGCTGGTCAGGGTGCGCGCTGGTCAGGGCGCGCGCAGCAGCCGGATGGCGTCGGGCACGGCGGCCAGCAAGGCGGATGCACCGATGGGGGCGCCGGGAGCGCCGGCGGCGAGACCTTCCGGACCACCGTGCGCCGCGAGCATGGCCGCCCGGCTGTGGACGTGGGCGGCACACCCGGCGGCCCACCAGGGGTCCAGGCCCGCCGCGAGCAACGCCCCGACCAGTCCGGAGAGCACGTCCCCGGATCCGGCCGTCGCGGCCCACGACGCGCCCGAGGGGTGCGCGCAGACCCGGCCCTCCGGGTCGGCGACCAGCGTGACATGTCCCTTGAGCAGCACCGTCGCGCCGATCTTGGCCGCCGCGCGGCGCACCGAGGCGACCCGGTCGGGGCCGACCTCACCGAACAGGCGCGCGAACTCCCCGGCGTGCGGGGTGAGCACGGCGGGGACGTCGATGAGGGCGTCCGCCAGGTCCGGGGTGTTGGCCAGCAGGGTGATCGCGTCGGCGTCCAGGCACGTCGGGACCCCTTGATCCAGCACCGCCGCGACGATGTCCCGCCCGGTCGACCCGGTGCCCAGCCCGGGTCCCACGGTCCAGGCCTGGGTACGCCCGGCGTCGGCGACCGATCCGGCCGCCACTACCTCCGGCCACCGGGAACGCACCACGTCGGCGGCGCTTCCGGCGAACCGCACCATGCCCGAGGTGGCCGCCACCGCCGCCCCGGCCGCCAGCACCGCCGCCCCCGGATACGTCGCCGAGCCCGCCGCGATACCCACGACTCCCTGGGTGTACTTGTCGTCGAACGGGCCCGGGATCGGCCACCGCGCCGCGATGTCGGCGGTCTCGAGCACCCGCAGATGCGGCTCGGCGGGCAGGTACGGCTCCAGGCCGATGTCGACCAGCCGTACCGGGCCGCAGCGGGCGGGGGCCAGCACGTGCACCGGCTTGTACGCGCCGAAGGTCACCGTGGCGGCGGCGTTCACCGCCGGCCCGTCGACGGCGCCGGTGTCCGGGTCGACCCCGCTGGGCAGGTCGACGGCCAGGATCGGCACGCCGGCCGCCTCGGCGGCACCGACCAGCGCGGCGGCCGGCTCCCGCAACGGGCCCTGCCCGGAGATCCCCACCACGCCGTCGACGACCAGGTCCGCGGCGCGCATCACGGCAGTCTCGGTATCGACACCGGTGTCGCGGATGTCGTGCACCCGCCCGCCGGCGCGACGCAGCGCGGCCAGCCCCGCCGGGTGCGCCCGGTCGGGCACCAGCAGCACCGCGTCCACCCGCACGCCCCTGCGGCGCAGCTCGAATCCGGCCCAGAGCGCGTCGCCGCCGTTGTTGCCCGCTCCGACCAGCAGGGCCACCCGCCGGCCCACGACCCCGCCGCTGCGCGACCGCAGCATCCGCAGCGCCTCCGTCGCCAGCCCGTACGCGGCGCGGCGCATCAGCGCGCCCTCCGGTGTACGCGCGAGCAGGACCGCCTCGGCGTCCCGAATCTGGCCTGCTGTGAAGATCCGCCTCATGGGAGGTGACGCTAGTACGCCCCCGGCGTCGGCTGTCGTCCTCCGGCCTGGCGCCCACGGGACGGGGACACGAACTGCGCAACTCGCCGATGCGGATCGCGCAACTCGCCGGGCTGAAGGGCGCGACTCGCCGGTGGGGGTCTTACTCCACCGTCACCGACTTGGCCAGGTTGCGCGGCTTGTCCACGTCGCGCTCCAGGGCGACCGCCGCGTGGTAGGCCAGCAGCTGAAGCGGGATGGACAGCAGGATCGAGTCCAGTTCCGGCTCGTTGCGCGGGATCACCAGGGTGTGGTCGGCGAGCTCGGGCGGCAGCTCACGGTGGGCCACGGCGATCACCGGGCCCTTCCTGGCCCTGATCTCCGACAGCGTGGAGGTGTTCTTCTCCAGCAGGTCGTCGTCCGGGACGATCGCCACCGTCGGCATCTCCTCGCTGATCAGCGCGAGCGGGCCGTGCTTGAGCTCGGCCGACGGGTAGGCCTCGGCATGGATGTAGGAGATCTCCTTGAGCTTCTGGGCGCCCTCCCGGGCGACCGGCCAGCCCCGGCGACGCCCGACGAACAGCACGCTGGGGTGCGGCGCCAGGTCACGCGCGATGGTGGCTATCTGATCGGAGAGCTTCAGGATCTCCTCGATCTGCTCCGGCAACCGTTTCAGGCCCTCCACGATCCTGGTCCCGTCGGTCGGCGACAGATCGCGGATCCGGCCAAGGTGCAGCGCCAGCAGCGCGAACACCACCACCGTCGAGGTGAACGACTTGGTGGCGGCCACCGACATCTCCGCTCCGGCATGCAGGTAGACACCCCCGTCCACCTGGCGGGCGATCGTCGAGCCGACCACGTTGATCACCCCGATCACCCGGCCTCCCTTGCGCTGCAGCTCCTGCACGGCGGCGAGGGTGTCCACGGTCTCGCCGGACTGGCTGACCGCCACGTAGAGCGTGTCCGGCTCCACCACGGGGTTGCGGTAGCGGAACTCGCTGGCCGCCTCCGAGGTGGCCGGCATCCGGGCCAGGTCCTCGATCAGCTGCGCACCGAGGTCGCCGGCGTAGCAGGCGCTGCCGCAACCGAGGATCTTCACCCGGCGGAACTCCCTGGCCTCCCGCACGGAGAGGTTGAGCCCACCCAGGTGAGCGGTGCTGAAGCGTTCCTCCAGCCGGCCCGCGAGCGCACGCCGGACGGTGGCCGGCTGCTCACCGATCTCCTTGATCAGGAAGTGGGCGTGGTCGCCGATCTCCGCGCCGACGACGTCCCAGTCGATGGTGGACGGGGTCTTGGCGGTGGCCGTGTCGTCCAGGGTGAACGTCCGGTATCCCGCCGCGCTGATGGTGGCCAGCTCTCCGTCGTCGAGGTAGACGACCTGGCGGGTGTAGCCGACCAGCGCCGCCACGTCCGAGGCGACGAACATCTCCCGCTCCCCCACCCCGAGCAGCACCGGGCTGCCGTTGCGGGCGACCACGATCCGGTCGGGGTGCTCGGCGTCCAGCACCGCCAGCCCGTACGCGCCCACCACCTGCCGCAGCGCCAGCCGCACCGCCTGCTCCAGGTCCGTCGCACCGGCCCGGAAGGCCGCCGCGACCAGGTGCGCGACCACCTCGGTGTCGGTCTCGCTGGAGAACTCCGCGCCCTCGGCGGCCAGCTTCGCCCGCAGCTCCTCGGAGTTCTCGATGATCCCGTTGTGCACCACCGCGACCCGCCCCGTCGGGTCGGTGTGCGGGTGCGCGTTCTCCGGTGTGGGTGCCCCATGGGTCGCCCAGCGGGTGTGCCCGATGCCCGGGGATCCCTTGAAACGGGCCGGCAGGTCCGCCTCAAGCGCCGCGACCCGGCCGCTGACCTTGCGGATCTTCAGGCCGGAGCGGGTGTACACCGCCAGCCCGGCCGAGTCGTAACCTCGGTACTCCAGCCGGCTCAGCCCCTCGAGCAGGATCGGGGCCGCGTCCGCCGGGCCGACGTATCCGACGATGCCGCACATGTGAGGGCTCCTATCCGTAGATCAGACGTCGCAGCTGCCGGGGGGACAGCTCAGGTGGGACCACACGCCGGGCGCTGAGCTCGGCGCTGATGAGTGGGTAGATCTGCTCGTTGCGCAGCCCGCGCTCGTGCAGCTCACGGTGCCTGCGGCGGACGAACCGCTCGACCGGCTCGTCGAAGTAACCCAGCACCTCGGCCACGACCCGCCTCGCCTCGCTCTCGCTCAGTGGGGTGGTACGCACCAGATGCGCGACGAGATCGTCGGGTACGGCGCCGGTCACCCCTCGATAGTCCATGCTGACCGGACGAATCGCAATTATCTGCCCGATATCGGGCAGATATGACTGAGAACGACAGCGGCGATGCCTGATCTCCGCTGCGGCGTCCTCCTCGGCGCCGACCGAGAACGTGGGATAGCGTCTCCCCCGTGGCCCGCACCCGAACCCAGGCCGGTCCTGAGCTGCCCGACCTTCCCTCGAAGGCGAAGAAGCTCGCCTCGGTGCTGTCGCGCCCCGGCCCCAACGCCGTGCTGCGTGGAGACCTCGGCCTGATCGGTATCCCCGGTGTCGTGTTCACCCCGGTCAGGGGCCTCGGCCTGCCGGCGGTGGCGTTCGGGCACGACTGGCTGCAGGGTCCGGAGCGGTACCTGCCGCTGCTGCGTCACCTAGCGTCCTGGGGCATCGTGGCGGCCGCGCCCGGCTCGTACCGGGGCCCGATCCCCAGCCACGCCCGCTTCAGCGCCGATCTGCGCACCACCCTCGACGTGTGCGTCGGGGTCCGCCTCGGTGACGGCGCGATCAGCGTGGACCGCCGCCGGCTCGCGCTGGCCGGCCACGGCATGGGCGGCGGCTGCGCGGTGCTCGCCGCCGCCGATCGTGGGCCCGACGAGCTGGCCGCGGTGGTCACGCTCGCGGCGGCGGAGACCAGGCCCTCGGCGATCGAGGCGGCCCGGTCGGTGACCGTGCCCGGGCTGCACCTGAGCGCCGGCAAGGACCAGGTGAGCCCACCGGCGGCGGGTGCCGAGCCGCTGGCGGCCAACTGGGGCGGCCCTGTGGTGCTGCGTGAGCTGGTCAAGGCCAACCACCTCGGTTTCCTGTCGGGCAAGGCCCTGGTCGACGCGCTGCTCGCCGGCAGCCCGCAGGGGGCCACCGCCAAGCTCACGCGCGCCCTGGTCACCGCGTTCCTGCTCAGCACCCTGCTCGAGGTGCGCAAGGCCGACGAGCTGGTGTCCGGCGAGCTCAAGCGGACCGAGGTCAAGCTGCGCCGCTAGGGGTGTGGGCGGCCGCGTCGACGGACCGCCCAGGCCGGGCCGGGCTACCCGGCCGGCCCGTCTGTCAGCCGCGCTATCCGCACCCCGACGTCGGTCTCCACCCGGTGGGCATCGGTACCCGGCAGCCGTGGCCCGGACCCGGGTTCGGACGCCCAGCCGGCGGCGCGGTCTCCCGGATGGATCCCCACCAGCGTGGGCAGGCGCTCGATGGCCGCGCTGAGCTCCGCCCGAACGGCATGCAGGACCGCCTGGTACCCGTCGAACAAGCGACCGGAGTCCCGGCCCACGCGGCCGCTCCCCGACCCGGATCTGCATGACGATCCGCCGTCGACCAGCTCTATCAACCGCCTCGTCACCTCATCGAGCAGGTCGTCGGCACGGTCAGCGGCCGTACGTGCACCCGATGCCAGGGCGGCCGCCTCGGTCGCCCGCTCGTGGCCGGTCGCGGCGAGCTGCGCACAGCGCGCGCCGGCCGCCGGACCGATCGCCGAGTCCGCGATCCGGGCGAGCCCCGCGCCGATGTCGCGCAGCCGGTGGTGAGCCGTGTCCAGCTCGTCCGCGACCGAGCGCATCCACCACGGGTCGACCGCCGCGAGCCGGGAGACCAGTTCATCGTCGCGCTGCGACCATGGCGAGGCCGAACCGGGACCGTCCGAATCAGCCCCTTCACGCAGCCACCGGCCGTACTCGGGTGCGAGGGCCCGAACCTGCTCGACGGCTCGTGCCAGCCCGGCCGGGAGCTCCGATCCGCCGCCGGCCGCCGGCTCCGGTGGCCATTCGCTCATCGGCCCGGTCCGAACAGGTCGCGCAGGCGGCGGTCCAGGTGCTTCATCTGCTCGAGCATCGCCGCCTCGGCCGCGAGCACCCCGGATCGGTCCTGCCGGAGCAGCCCCTCGCACTCCGACACCTCGGCGGCGTCCGACCGCAGGGCCGCGACCAGTGCGGCGCACCGGTTGGCCACACCCCCGGGTCGTGAGCGGTGTCCGTCGACCGCGAGCCGATCGAGCCGCTCCGCCAGCTCCAGCAGGTCCGCCGCGAGCATGCCCAGCCGATCGGCGCCGAGGCGCAGGGTGACCGGGTCGGTGTGAAGATCCATGACCGGTAGCGTGCCGCCGGGGGCGCCGTGACGGGGCGGAACGCACCGTTCGCTGTGCGATCGCGAAGGTGGGAGCTACCGGGCGTCGGCCCCGGGCCGGTACCGGCCGATGACCATCCAGGCGATGTAGGCGAACAGTCCCAGCATCATCGCGCCGACCACCACGGGCAGCCAGACCTGGTTGTGACCGGCCGGATCGTGGGTGAGCAGCGTGACCTCGACCGGCAGGTAGCTCATCCCGACCAGCGCCAGGCTGAACAGGACGGCGACGTCCCACACCAGCATCGAGCGCAGCAGCGGCACACGTCGTGGCTCGCTCCAGTAGTCCTTGTGCGGGACACTCACCAGCCGTGCGGGCAGCCACCGGACGGCGGCGACCATCACCACCCCGAGGCCGGCGAGCACCGCCCCGATCGTCACGAACAGGGCGATCACCTGCGGCCGCGTGGCGTAGCCGTTCACCGTGCCGTGGGTGTCGACGTGGATCGCCACGCCGTCCATCGGGAGGTGGGCCGCCGCCCAGGTCACCGCGGCCGCGAACACCGCCCCACCGACCAGCAGCAGTGCCAGGGCCCGGATCATCGTGAGCTCAGGAGACCGCGCCGACCACGTCGGCGATCTGGCGGGCCAGCCGCTGTGCATCGTGCTCGCTTGGCGCCTCGACCATGACCCGCACCAGCTGTTCGGTGCCCGAGGGCCGCAGCAGCACCCGCCCCCGGTCGCCGAGCTCGGCCTCGACCTTGGCCACCTCGTCGCGGACCTTCTCCGAGGCCGCCACGGTGGCCTTGTCCGCTACCGGCACGTTCAGCAGCACCTGTGGCAGAGCGACCATGACGCCGACCAGGTCCGCCAGGGTCCTGCCGGTGGTCGCCATCCGCGACATCAGCAGCAGAGCGGTCAGCAGGCCGTCGCCGGTGGTGGCGTGGTCGGGCAGCACGAGGTGGCCGGACTGCTCGCCGCCCAGGGAGAAGCCCCCGGCACGCAGCTCCTCGAGCACATACCGGTCACCCACCCCCGTGGTCCGCACGGTGATTCCCGCGGCACCCATCGCCAGGTGCAGCCCGAGGTTGCTCATGACCGTCGCGACCAGGGTGTTCGAGGTGAGCTCGCCCGCCTCGTTCATGGCCAGCGCGAGTACCGCCATGATCTGGTCGCCGTCGACCACGTCACCGGCCGCGGTGACCGCCAGGCAGCGGTCGGCGTCCCCGTCGTGGGCGATCCCGAGGTCGGCGCCGTGTTCGAGGACGGCCGCGCGGACCTGGTCGAGGTGGGTCGAGCCGCAACCGTCGTTGATGTTCAGCCCGTCCGGGTCGGCATGGATCGCCACCACCTCGGCACCCGCCCGCCGGTAGGCCTCCGGTGCGAGCACCGATGCCGCGCCGTTCGCGCAGTCGACCACAACGCGCAGGCCGGCCAGCGTCGTACCCGCAGGGAGCGCACGCAGCAGATGCCGCAGGTAGCGCTCGTGCGCGTCGGGCAGGTCCCGGACCCGTCCGACCCGGGCACCCACAGGTCGGTCGTGCGGTTCGTCCAGATGTGCCTCGACGGCGTCCTCGACGGCATCGGGCAGCTTGTGCCCGCCCTCGGCGAACAGCTTGATGCCGTTGTCCGGCATCGGGTTGTGCGACGCCGAGATCATCACGCCGAGATCCGCGCCGAGGTCCGCGGTGAGATGGGCGACCGCCGGTGTCGGGACCACACCCACCCGCACCACATCCGCCCCGGCCGAGGCCAGACCGGCGGTGACGGCCGCCTCCAGCATCTCGCCGCTGGCCCTCGGATCGCGACCGACGACCGCCACCGGGCGGTGCGATCGGTCGCTCTCCGCGAGTACCCGGGCGGCGGCGGAAGCCACCGCCAGCCCGAGTTCCGGCGTGAGCTCGGCGTTGGCCAGCCCGCGGACTCCGTCGGTCCCGAAGAGCCGACCCACGTCCGGCCCGGTCAGCGCTTGCTGTACTGAGGAGCCTTACGGGCCTTCTTGAGGCCGTACTTCTTACGCTCGGTGGCGCGCGAGTCGCGGGTCAGGAAGCCCGCCGCCTTGAGTGCCGGGCGGTCGTCGGGGTTGACCTCGATCAGCGCCCGCGCGATGGCCAGCCGCAGCGCGCCGGCCTGGCCGGAGATGCCGCCGCCGTGCAGCCGGGCGAACACGTCGTAGCCGTCGACCTTCTCGACGGTCAGGAACGGGTCCTTGATCAGCTGCTGGTGCAGCTTGTTGGGGAAGTAGGTCGGCAGGTCCTTGCCGTTGAGCTGGAACTTGCCGTTGCCCGGAACCAGGCGGACGCGGACGACCGCCTCCTTGCGACGGCCCACGGTCTGAACCGGCTTGTCGCCCAGGGACCGGGTGATGACCGGCCTCTCCGCCGCGACCGGCTCGGCCTCGGTGTCCTCTTCGGCCTGCTCGCCCCCGTCGTACGACAGGTCGGCCGTCAAGGCCTCCGGGCTCTCCTGGTCGGGGGTGCTCACGTGCTGCGCCTCTTCTGCGTCGGTGCTGTGCTCGGGACTGGTCACTGTGCGACCTGCGTGATCTCGAAGGTCTCGGGCTGCTGCGCGGCGTGCGGGTGGCTGGGACCCGCGTACACCTTGAGCTTCTTGCCCTGCGCGCGGCCGAGGCGGTTCTTGGGCAGCATGCCCTTGATGGCCTTCTCGACCAGCCGGTCGGGGTGCTTGTCGATCATCTCGCCGACCGAGCGCTGGCTGAGGCCGCCCGGGTAACCACTGTGGTGGTAGACGAACTTGCCGTCACGCTTGTTGCCGGACACCGAGATCTTCTCGGCGTTGATGATGACCACGAAGTCACCGGTGTCGACGTGCGGCGCGAACTGCGGCTTGTGCTTGCCGCGCAGCAGGGTGGCGGCGTGGGTGGCCAGCCGGCCGAGGACGACGTCGGTGGCGTCGATGACATGCCAGGCGCGGTCTATCTCGCCGGGCTTCGGACTGAACGTGCGCACGGACCTACCTCGTCGTCTCTGGCTGGAACCACTTCCCTGGGCTCGGAGGAGATTCCGTCGCCCCTGGGGTGCTCAGACGAGCGGCGTCACCGCTCGCAGCACAACGGCTTTTGAGGGTACCCGTCGCTGTCAGGCCGGGTCAAAACGGGTCGGTTGTCGGCCGGGACGGGCGCGTCCCGGCCGATCCACCGCTGGTCATCGCCCAGCCCCGCACTCGGCCCCGCGATCAGGCCCAGCGGCGCGCGTTCGCCGCCTCCACCTGGTGATATCCCTCGTTCGCGTGCCCGATCGCAACGCCGATCTGCGACAGCACCGCGGTCAGGTCGGCCGCTGCGGTGTCCCATTGGCGCTGTTTGACGTTGTAGTCGTCGGCGGCTGCTCCGGTCCAGGTCGCGACCATCGGCGCCAGGAAGCGCTTCAGGTCCTCCAGCTGGGCGGTCATCTGCTGTGACGTGCGGGCCACGTTCTGCTGGGCGTTCGCCAGCTCGCCGAAGGTGACTCTGATGGCACTGGTCATGACTGCTGATCTCCCTGTCTCGGTTCGGTGACGCTGTCTCGTCCGGGCTCAGGCCAGGGCGCTCTGGATGGAGGAGAGGCCCCGCGAGTGCTGCTCCTCCGCCCGGGCGTAGTTCTGGCCGGTGCCCTGGATGGCCTCGCCGATGCCCCGCAGCGCCTCGTTGAGCGCCCTCGCATCGGCGTCCCAGCGGGCCATCAGCGCCTGGAACGCGGTCGAGGCCTGGCCCTGCCACGCACCGGCCAGCGGCGCCATCTGGTTGCGCAACGAGGCCAGGTTCGCCTGTACCTGATCGTTCACGCTCATGACCTGCCGCGCCGCGCGCTGCATCTCCTCGGTTGTGGTTGCGTACCCTCCGCCTGCCATCCGTCTCCGCCTCTCGTCAGCGTCTACCGGGCCGGCCGGCCCGCGTACCGATCACCGTGTCAGCAGCTCAGGGCACGTATGGGCGGAACGGTCGGAATCATTCGCGATCGCTAAGACGCGGCCCCGCCGTCGGGCGGACCGCTCAGCGCGGCGGCGGGGCCGGGGTCCGACGGGCCAGTGAGGCGACCACCCCGGCGCAGGCCGCACCGACCGCGGCGACTCCCGACGGGGTGTGCTGGCAGCCCACGCTGAGCTGGGCGTCGCGGTCGAACAGGACGTACCAGTCCACCTCGGCGCGACGGACCGGCATCGCCTGCCGGTATGCGATCACGGTCCGCCCGGCGTAGGTCGTGGACATCGTCAGCCCGGTGATCGTCGGATCGGTGGCCGCCTCCCGCCGGAAACGGTCGTGCAGCTCCCGGTAGGCACGGTCGGGCTCGGCCGCGCTGTCGTAGCCCAACGCGGTCTGCTCGACCGTGATCAGATCGGAGCCCGCGGGGGCGGCGGCCGGGGTGAGCAGGATCCGCCGGCGTTCGGGCAGGCCTCCTGAATGTCGCCACCCGTCGGGCAGCCGCAGCACGTAGTCGTACTGGGCGAGAACCGCCGGCTCCGGTCGGGACGGCGGTCCCGGCGGGGCGAGAGGGGTGATTCGCGACACTCCGTAGGCGGTGGCGAGTCCCGCCGCCACCACGGCGAGGGCGGCGGTGAGCACCCGTCCGGCCCGGCGCGTCCGCGGGGGCGGTGTCAGCAGGCCGGCACCGAGCGGCATCCCGGGCCGCCACCCGTCCTCCACCGGTCAGGCCCCGCCATCGTGCTCGGC
>Ga0310811_10002919_pt1 | contig 21455 bp, 15 predicted proteins | sample YCmetagenome_FD_207642 | JGI IMG/M metagenome (GOLD analysis project Ga0310811, IMG submission 207642) | Soil microbial communities from experimental microcosm in Duke University, North Carolina, United States - YC | ecosystem: Engineered > Artificial ecosystem > Soil microcosm > Unclassified ...
CGGGCTCCTCGGGCGTGTGGAGGTTGATGCGCCGTATCGGCTACTCCCATCACCGCCCGGGACGCCGGGCGATCCAGCGCGACGAGGAGGCGATCACGCAGTGGCGGGAGGTGATCTGGCCGCGCATCACCGAACGGGCGCAGCGCACCGGGGCGTGGATCGTCTGCGAAGACGAGGCCGGGGCGATGCTCACCCCGCCGATCCGCGGCACCTGGGCCAAACGCGGCCGGCGGGTGGTCCTGCACTGCTCCTACGGACATCAGCGCAAGGTCTCGATGGCCGCGTTCGCCTGCTACCGGCACGGGCGGCTGCCGAAGCTGTTCTACGCCCTGGCCCCAAACGCCTCGTTCACCGAGGACGAGTTCGTCCCGCTGCTGACCGACCTGCACCACAAGCTCGGCGGGCAGAAGGTCATCTTGGTGTGGGACCGACTCTCCGCGCACGTCAGGAGCCTCAAGACCAGGGCGTTCATCGACGCCAACGCCTCCTGGCTCACCGTCGAACCGCTGCCCGGGTACGCACCCGAGCTCAACCCGGTCGAACAATGCTGGGCATGGGTCAAGAACGGACCGCTGGCCCACTATTGTGCCGCCGACCTCGCCGACCTGACCGATGCCGCCGACCGCGCGCTCGACCGGCTGCGCAAACGACCCCAACTCCTCACCCCCTTCCTACGACATACGGGGCTTGACTGGTCGTGAGCAGCAACCCCACCGATCTTCAATCGGCATTAATGTGCGGCCTGAGAAGCTCGAACGCCTCATCGCCGCGCCCATGCCGGGCGAGCAGGCGCCCGAGGAAGTCGGCCATCAGCCGGCCACCGGTGTTCGAGTGGCTGCGAATCGTCGCGATCGCCTCATCCGCCCTGCCCCACTCTTCAAGCAGCACGGCCGCGGCGATCCTGGCGTTCCAGCACCGCTCGGCGGGGTATCCGCACCCGACGCAATCTGGTAGAGGGCAGGAATCCTCATGACGGGGCTGACGATCGGCCCCGAGGAGACCCGGGACGCGGTGGAGCGTCAAGTGCGCGGGGCCTTGATCTTGTTGACGCAGCGCGAGTCTGATCGGCCCTCAGAGCCCGGTGATGGTGAGCGTCAGGGCGAGGTCGAGGCTGGAGAGGCCGCCCGGGCTGCTGCAGGCGGCGAAGGCGGTGTTCAGGGCGGTGTACGTCTGAATCACGGAGTCTCCTGAGAACTCCCCGGAGCTGACTGTGCCGGTGAGGGTGATGACGGTGGTGGAGTTCCCGCGCGCGATGGTCGCGGTGTAGGGGATCGTCGAGGACTGGCCGTCGTTCCAGGCGATCGTGTGCGTGCCGGTCAGGCTGATGATCTGCGTGCAGCTCACGGGCGCGACGACTGCCACGTCCAGCTCGCCGGCTGTTGCGGCGGAGCCGACAGCCAGGCAGCTGCCGGTCGGGCTGAAAGCGTCGATGACGTTCAGGTCCTCGTCGTTGGTCACGGTGGTGGAGCGGAGGGTGTTGGTCAGGCCGGGGCTGAAGGTGGTGTGGTCCCAGCCGGTGCAGGAGATGGCGGTGACAGCGGAGTGGGCGGGTGCCGCCGCTACCAGTACCGACGTGCCCACGGCCATCGCCGGCACGGTGATCCATGACACGAGCCGTTTCCTGTCCATGGGTTCCTCCCAGGTCGCAGAGTAAGGATTCTGGTTCAGTGCAAAACCCTAGCCCGTCCACCTGGCCGGGGCAACGCCCGGAAAACCACTACAGTGGGCCGTCCCCCGGGTAGTAGACACCGGGTTTCATGCGGCCATAGGTATCAGCGTAGTACAATGGTCGGCGCTGTTCGGGGCGCGGCGCGGTGGTGCCGGATCTCGTAGTCGACCGGTGGGAGATAGTCGGCTCTGGAGTGTCTGCGGCGGTGGTTGTAGAACGCTACCCACCGGAAGATCTCTCTGCGGGCGTGGCCTTCGTCGTCGAACCGCCGGTCCTCCAGGTCGTAGAGGGCCTCGAGTTTGAAGCTGCTGAAGAAGCTCTCGGCGGCGGCGTTGTCCCAGCACACCCCGCGCCGTCCCGTGGAGCGGCGTATCCCCTGGTCACGGCAGTACTCGGCGACAAGGAACGACGTGTACTGCGATCCGCGATCGCTGTGGAATATGACCCCTGACACATCACCGCCGCGCGCGGCCACCGCGGCGGCCAGCGCGTCGCGCACGAGCTCGGCCCGCATGTGGGTGGCGGCCGACCATCCGAGAAGGCGCCCGGAGAACAGGTCGATCACGGTGGCGAAGTAGACGAAGCCGGACGCGCCGACCGGCAGGCAGCTGCGAGTAGGACACGGGCGATCGGGTGGTAGACGCCTTCGCGGCGGGCTGCGGCCGCCTGCAAGAACCCTGGGAAGTATTGGCGCAGGTCCGAGACGAGCTTGTTCGCTGCCTGGACGCGATCCCGCACCGCTCCTGCTGTGCGCGGGCCAGGACAGCGACGGCCTGCGCCAGTTCGCTGTCGGCGGGCAGCGCTCGGTGCACGTCGGCGTCGGTGCGCAGTACGTTCGCCAGCACCATGGCGTCCAGGTGGTCGGACTTCTTGCGAGCGACGGCGTGGCGTTCCCTGTATCGGGCCGTGGCCAGCGGATTGATCGCGTAGATCGGTCGTCCAGTGGCACGCAGGCAGGAGACCAGCAGTCCGCGGGAGGTCGCGATGGCCACGGGTATCGGATCCTCGGCGCTGTCGCCGTGTTCGGCGAGGACATCCAGTAGCGTGGCCAGGCCCTCGGCGTTGTCGTCTATCCGGCACCGAGCCAGGACGGCTGCCTTGTCATCGACCACGACGACATCGTGGTGGTCACTCGCCCAGTCGATGCCGCAGTACACGTTCAAGCTGTCACCCCTCATTCAGATATGGCCAGGTCAAGATGTCGCCGCACCATTTCTCGTTCGGGCGCGCGGCGGTGAAGTCTCGTTTCACCAGGTCGGAGATGTGCCCGGCGCCAGGGTCGGGCACGGTGGTGACCACCTTCCGGCGCCGGTGGCGCCCTACGATCCTGTGCTCGCGCATCACCCGCTCGATCCTTTTGCGGTTGACCAGCCTGGCCCCGGCCCGCTCGCGGCGCGCGGCGAGCTCCGCGTGGATCCGACGCACCCCGTACAGCGAACGGGCAAGCGTTCCTGCGGGTGGTCAACACCCGCCGACCGGTCACGCCGGGCGAGGAACGGGAGCTGTTCGAACCGTTCGTCCGCGGTGCCTCCCACGGCACCCGCGGCGCGGGGCTCGGCCTTTCCATCGTCCGAGCGGTCGTCATCGCCCACAACGGCCGCATCACCAGCACCGCCCGGCCAGTCGGTGGCGTGGACATTGCCATATACCTTCCGGGGCCCAGGTGTTCTGCTCACTGAGGTTGTCCTGCGCGCCGAGAGCGGCAGCCGACCGCGTGGCGCATAGGCGGTGAGGGCGGCAAGCACCTGGTACCGACTGGTTTGCAGGCACCTATGATCCACGGATGTTGACGGGTACGCTTGCGACGTGGATCAGCGTGCGGCGCGTTGTGAGGGGCGGGAGACCTCCTCCACTCCGAGGCGTCCGCGCTTCGTGGGACGGGAGCGCGAACTGGCCCGGGTCACCCGCGCACTGGCCGAACCGTCTGCGCTGATCCTGGTCGAGGGCGAGGCCGGGATGGGCAAGAGCCGGCTGGTCCGCGAGGCGCTGAGATCGTCGAGGCCTGACGCTCAGCCGGGCCGCGAGCCGATGATCGCGGTGTGTCCGCCGTTCCGCGAGCCGCTCACCCTCGGGCCGATCGTGGACGCCGTGCGGCAACGCCGCTCGGACGTCGCAGGTCTCGGCCTCTCGCCACTGGCGGGGAGCCTGCGGCCGCTGTTGCCCGAGTGGGCTCCGACGCTGCCGCCCGCACCCGAGCCGCTGGACGACCAGCGCGCCGTGCGGCATCGGCTGATCCGCGCGCTGACCGAACTGCTCGAACGGCTCGGCGTGACCGTGCTCGTCGTCGAGGACGTGCACTGGTCCGACGAGGCGACAATGGACTTCCTGCTGTTCCTCGCCTCTCAGCGCCCGCAGCGCATCAGCCTGCTGCTCACCTATCGCACCGAGGAGGTGCCGGCGGACTCGCTGCTGCGCCGCCTGTCCGCGCAAGCGCCCGCCGGGGCGGGTCACGCCCGCGTCACCCTCGGCGGCCTCGGGCGGCAGCAGGTCGCGCAACTGGTCTCGTCGATGCTGGACGACGAGCGGGTCTCCCCGCCCTTCGCCGCGCTGCTGCACGAGCGCACCGAGGGGGTTCCGCTGGCCCTCGAGGAGTCGGTTCGGCTGTTGTTCGACCGCTCGGACCTGGTCTGGCACGAAGGCGAGTGGGTTCGCCGCTCCCTCGACGAGATCGACGTGCCGCCCTCGATCCGGGACGCGGTCACCGAACGTGCGGCACGGCTCGGGCCGGGCGCGCAGACCATGTTGTTGGCCGCCGCGGTCCTGGTCGACCCGGAGGACGAGGCCGTACTGACCGCCGTGAGCGGCCTGTCGGCGGCCAGGGCCGATCCCGCTCTCGGCGAGGCGATACGCAGTGGTCTGATCGCCGAGGACGACACCGGCCGGATCGCCTTTCGTCACGCCCTGGCCGCCAAGGCGGTCTACGACCGGGCCGACAGGTCGGACCGGCGGGCCGCGCACGGGAGGGCGGCCGCCGCCCTCGAGGCCGCGCGGCCGCTGCCGGTCGCGCGCCTGGCCCACCACTTCCGCGAGGCCCGTGACACCGCGCGCTGGTGCCGGTACGCCGAGCAGGCGGCGGATCTGGCCCTGGCGTCCGGAGATCATCCGACCGCGGCCGGCCTGCTGCGCGAACTGCTGACCGCGGGCAGGCTCGGCGGCGCCGACGTCGCGCGCGTCACGCGGAAGATGCCGATGCTGGCCGTGACCGCCTTCCAGGGCAGCGGCGATGTGATCAGCACCCTGCGTATCGTGCTGGAGGACGCGGGAGTCGAGGAGCACACTCGGTCCCTGATACGCGCTCAGCTCGGCAGGATGCTGATGCACATCGGCGAGTACGCCGTCGGCACCGAGGAGCTGGAGCGGGCGATTCCCGGCCTGCTGGCCGACTACCCGGGCGAGGCGGCATGGGCGATGACCCTGCTCGGCCGCCCGATCGGACTCCCGCGTCCCGCGTCCGAGCATCTGGCGTGGCTCGAGCGCGCCGCGCGGGTGCCGGATGCGGCGATCGGCCCCGCTGCCCGCAAGACCCTGCTGATCGACCGTATGACCGCCCTGCTGGAACTGGGCGAGGAGTCGGGCTGGGAACTGGCCGCCGCGTTCGAGGCCGACGAGTCCTCGCCGCGGGACGCACTGCACCTGGCCCGCTTCTCGCTCAACGCCGGCAGCGCCGCCATGAGCTGGGGCCGCTACGGCGAGGCGCGCGTGCGTCTGACCGCGGCCGCCGACATCGCCCGCCGACACCGCTACCAGCGGGTGCGGGATCTGGCGGTGGTGTCGCTGGTGCACCTGGATTGGTTCACCGGGGCCTGGAACGGTCTCGCGCAGCGCGCCCGGCGATGGGCGCAATTCGACGCCGAACCTCTGATCCAGCTCGACACCCTGTTGGTGGGCGGGCTGCTGGGTACGGCCGCGGGTCTCGGCGCGCGGGCCGAGGACGCCGTCCGCGACGTGGTCGAACAGTCCGCCCGGCGCGGAATCGTCGACATGTCGGTGGAATCCGCCGGCGCCCTTGCGGCGCTCCGGTTCACGGACGGCGACCTCACCGAAGCCCTGAGCCTGACCGAACAGGCGGTTCGCGTGGTCGCCGACCAGGGGATGTGGCTGTGGGCCACCGACGTGTTCCCGGCGCGGGTGGCGGCGCTGCTCGCGGCCGGGCGGCCAGTGGAGGCGGAGAATCTGGTCGAGCTGTTCGACCGCGGTCTGGGCACGCGTCCGATCGCCTCGACGCGAGCCGCGCTCGAGACCTGCAGGGCTCTGATCGTCGAGGCGCGGGGCGCGGCCGCCGACGCCGCGGTGGCCTGGGGGAGTGTCGCAGTCGCCTGGTACGCGCTGCCGCGCCCCCATCGGGCGCTGCGGGCACGGGAGCGGGAAGCGGCCTGTCTACTACGCGCCGGCGATCGTTCTGCGGCTTTGTCGCAGTGGTCTGAGTTAGCCCCTGAGTTCGCCGCCCTTGGCGCGAGGAACGACGCCGACCGCGTCGAGCGGTTGCTGCAGCAGTACGCAGAGGCGCCCGCGGGCCGCAGACGGGCCGGACGGGGACGTCCCGGCTATGGCGACCGGCTCTCGCCGCGCGAACTCGAGGTCGTCGAACTCCTGCTCAGCGGTTTGACGAACCGGGAGATCGCGGTCGCGCTGTCACGTTCGCCCAGGACCGTGGCCGCCCAACTGAACAGCGCGATGCGCAAACACGGGGTGACGACGCGCACCGCGTTGGCCATGGCGTTCGCACAGACTCGGACCGCCCCTTCCGGCGGCCCCGGGGACTGAGGCGTTCACAGGCGGGTGCGGCGGCCTGCACAGACCTCCACAGGGTCCGAACGCGGACAAAGGCGCACAGAACATGGCTCGAGCCGGATTTCTTTAGGCCATTTGACCAATCGAGTCCCTCGCGTTGGTGTCACATACTCACTGACGACGCGATCCGTACCCCCTCCCCTATCCGCCTCGACGGGAGCGCAGTGAACCGTCCCGCTGGTTCGACGCCCGGACCCCAGCACGAAGATCTCAGCACCGGGGCGCCGAGCGCCACCGACAGCCTCGACAGCCCCGACGGGCGCGACGGCCGCGATGCCGAGACCGACGAGGCGCAGCGGCCTTCGGCCGAGCCGCCGGGTCAGCTTCCCGACGGCTACGAACCGCTCTGAGCCGCGGCCCGACCCACCACACCACCGCGCCCCCGCAGTGCCGCGAGCCCGGTGGCCCCCACCGCAACCCGGTGCATGCTCAACCCTCAGGCACGCGGAGCTCCGCCGCACCCCGGCTGCCGCCCCGCGTGCCCCGGCGCACCATGAAAGGTCCCTGACCCGATGTCCGTTCGCGGGCGCCTACGAGCGCCCTTCGCCCTGCTGACCGCCGGCTGCCTCGGCCTGAGTGTGCTGATAGCCGCTCCGGCCACGGCTGCCGCAGCGTCGACCACCACCGCCACCCGATCGACGACCGCCACAACTTCGGGCACCGCTTCCGACTCGGGCACTGCGGGCGCCTCCGGTTCCTCCTCCGCGCCCTCGACCGCGACCGGCAAGGGTGGTGCAGCCGCCACGCCGAAGCTCTCCAGCGCGGCCCAGCAGAAGCTCGCCGCGGCTGAGCCCGACGACATCCCGACTGGCTGCAACGTGCCCGACCCGAAGCCGGGCTACGCGACGTGCGACTCGCTGTTGAAGACGAACAAGCTGCACCAGTTGATGGCGAGCGCCTCCGGCCCGCTGGCGGGCGCGCTCAGCCCGGCGCAGATCCGGGCTGCCTACGACCTGCCCGACGGCGGCGGCGGACGGACGGTGGCGATCGTCGACGCCTTCGGCGACTCCTCCGCCGAATCCGACCTCGCCACCTTCCGCACGCAGTACGGCCTTCCGGCGTGCACCACGGCGAACGGCTGCTTCCGCAAGACCGATCAGACCGGTGGCACCGACTACCCGGCCGACGACCCGAACTGGGGCGGGGAGACCTCGCTCGACCTCGACGCGGTCTCCTCTGCCTGCCCGGACTGCCACATCCTGCTGGTCGAGGCAAGCAGCGATTCGAGTAGCGACCTGGGCGTGGCGATGAACACCGCGGTTCAACTCGGCGCGAAGTTCGTCTCCAACTCGTACGGCCTCGATGGCGAGGACCCGACCGAGGCGTCCGACACGGACTTCGACCACCCCGGCGTCGTCGTCGCGGCCGCCACGGGCGACACCGGCAACCTTACCCAGTGGCCGGCCAGCGACCCCAACGTGGTCGCCGTCGGCGGCACCACGCTGACTCAGGACCCGACCTCGGCACGTGGCTGGAGCGAGAGCGCCTGGAATCAGGCCGGCTCCGGCTGCTCGGCCTACGAACCGCAGCCCACCTATCAGGTGGGCCTGGGCACCGACTGCGGGAACCGGGCCGTCGCGGACGTGTCCGCGGACGCGGACTTGAACTCCGGCCTGTCTATCTACGACACCCTGGGCGAGCCCGGCTGGCTGGTGGCCGGCGGCACGAGCCTGGCCACTCCGCTGATCACGGCGATGTACGCGCTCGCCGGCGACCCGACCCCCGGCACCTACCCGGTGACCTACCCGTACGCCCACGGCGGCGCGGACATGAACGACGTGACACAGGGCTCTGACGGCACCTGCGGCAACGTGCTGTGCAACGCCGGCACCGGGTGGGACGGGCCGACCGGCCTCGGCACCCCGGACGGCGTCGGCGCTCTTAGCCTTGGCCCGGTCGGCACGCTCACCGGCCGGATCACCACGGGATCCGGCGCAACGCCACTCGCCGATGCGAGCGTCGTGTTCACCGACTCCGCGCAGGGCGCGACCTTCCACACCGTGACGAACGCGCAGGGCGAGTTCACCGTGACGGCGTCGACGGGCGACTACACCGAGACCGCGTCAGCGTACGGATACGCCGAGGCGAGCGCGTCGCACGTGCAGGTCGTCGACAGACAGACCACGACCGCGGACCTCGACCTGGCCGCCGTCCCGTCGGCGACAGTGTCCGGCGTCGTCACCGACGGCTCGGGGCACGGCTGGCCGCTCTACGCGACGGTCGCCGTCGCGGGCGACCCGAGCGGCAACGTCTACACGAATCCGAAGACCGGCGCCTACTCGATCACCCTGCCGCAGCAGAACGAATACAAGGTCACGGTCACTCCCGTCTATCCGGGCTACCAGCCGACTGACACGACCGTCTCGGTCGGCACGAGCGCGCAGACGCAGAACTTCCGCGTCGACGCCGACCAGGCCGCCTGCGACGCACCCGGCTACGCCTACCCCGGCTCGGCCTACTTCGACGGCTGGACCGGCGACACGGCCCAGGACGGCTGGAGCGTCACGACCGACGGCGGTGCCTCGCACACTTGGGAGTTCGACGATCCGAACTCGGTCGGCAACCTCACCGGAGGTACCGGCAACTTCGCCACAGCGGACTCCTTCGACGACGGCGGCGCTGCGGTCGACGGGGACCTCGTCTCGCCCGTGATGGACCTGACCCACCAGTCTTCGCCGAACCTCCAGTTCGCCGCTGTTTACCTGCCGAACGACACCTCGGTCGCCGAGGTCGATCTGAGTACTGACGGCGGGACGACGTGGACGACGGTGTGGAACCCCGGCGACAACGTGGTCTGGCAGACCGTGAGTGTTCCGCTCGCACAGGCCGCGGGCAAGCCGGACGTGCGGCTGCGGTTCCACTTCGACGGCGCGGGGGAGACCCTGTGGCAGCTCGACAACGTTACTGTCGGCAGTTGCTCCCTGGTCAGCGGCGGCCTTGTCGAAGGCAACGTCATCGACGCGAACACCGGCGCGCCGATCGACGGCGCCGTCGTCACCGATCGTGCCGACGCGGAGACGACCGCCGCCAGCACCGCCACCCCGGCCGACCCGAACCTGCCCGACGGCTTCTACTGGCTGTTCAGCAAGGGCGCCGGCCGCCAAAGCTACGCCACGAGCGACGACCGGTACACGACGCTCGACAGTTCCGCGATCACAATCGCGGACTCCGTGGTGCAGGCCGACCTGACATTGCAGGCCGGACAGCTGAAGGTCACTCCCGGCACCGTCTCTATGGACGAAGCCCTCGGCGCAAAGAGCACCGACGACATCACCCTGACGAACACCGGCGGCGCGCCGCTGCACGTCACCATCGGCGAGCAGAGCTCCGGCGCTTCGACAACGGCCGCCGGCGTCTCGGCAGCGGACGCTCAGGGCGCGCCGCTGGAGCAGATCCCCGGCGACTACTCGGCCGGCCCGCCGTCCGGGTCCGCCACCCCCGCGAAGGGCGCGGCGGCGAGCAATCCTGTCGTCGCCCCCGCGGACGGCGGGGCGTGGCAGGCGATCGCCGACTACCCCGAGCCGGTAATCGACAACGCGACCGGCTACTACGCCGGCAAGTTGTACTCGGTCGGCGGCTCGCAGGGAGTCCTCGGCGGAATCCCCACAACGGACGGCTTCGTCTACGACCCGGTCAGTGCGGCCTGGTCGCCGATCGCACCCATGCCGCAAGGTCTGGACAGCCCCGCTGCGGCGTTCCTGAACGGCACGATGTACGTCGTGGGTGGATGGAACGGCGAGACCGTCGAGCAGTCCACGGTGTACGCCTACCACCCGGCGAGCAATACCTGGACTCAGGTCGCAAGTCTGCCCCAGGGCGTGGCCACCGCCTCCATCGCGGTCCTGAACGGCGATCTGTACGTGATCGGCGGATGTACCCAGGGCTGCACGGATGTTCTCTCGACGGTCTACCGCTACGCGCCCACCGCGAACAAGTGGACCACTGAGGCCGCGCTGCCCGTGCAGATGATGTGGGGTGCCTGTGCCGGCCTGACGAACGAGATCGTCTGCGCTGGCGGCAACCACCCCGACGCCGACGGTCACGTGGACGCCCTGTCCTCGACGTACATCTACAACCCACAGAGGAATGCCTGGACGCAGGCGGCGGACATGCCCTACCCCGACTGGGGCATGTCGTCGAGCGGTGCCAACGGAGAACTGCAGATCGTCGGCGGCATCAGCGGCTACAACGTGGTCAACCAGGCCGAGCAGTACGACCCGGTGCACAACGTCTGGACCGCGCTGCCGAACGCGCTCGGTGCGACCTACCGTGCCGGCGGCACCGGCTGCGGGCTCTTCCAGATAGGCGGAGCCATCCCCGGCGATCTTTTCCCCACGGGCGGCACCCAGGCCGAGCTGCTGCCCGGGTTCGACCAGTGCACCGGCGACCAGGTGTCGTGGCTCTCGACGAACCGCAGCTCGGTGGAACTCGCTCCTGGCGAGTCGATCCAGGTGAAGGTCGAGGCCGACGCCTCGCAGTTCGACGTCCCCGGCGGCTACTCGGCAGAGCTGACCTTCACGACCGACGCGCCGTACGTCAGCACGCCGACGAAGGTCCAGCTGAAGGTGACCCCGCCCGCTTCCTGGGGTGAGGTCTCCGGCACGGTGTCCGCCGCACGATCCGGCGCAGCGCTGCCCGGGGCCACCGTGCAGATCTGCGCGACGAACGACGTGAAGCACGGAACGTGCAGCCACCCCCTGTACACAGCGACGACCGACACACACGGCTCTTACACGCTGTGGCTGCCGGCCGGTTCGAAGCCGATGGACGTCGTGGCCGTCGCCGACGGCTACACCGCCCAGGCCAAGGAGGTGGTCGTGCGTACGGGCGGCTCCTCGGTCATCGACCTCGGACTCACGCAATCCTGATCAGCACCACCCCGGCGGCCCCGGGCTCGGTTCGCCCGTGCCGGGGGCCGCCTCGTCCATCCGGCAAGATCACGGAACCGCAGGCCGCAGCAGATGCGTAGGTTCTGATATAGAACAGACCGCAGCCATCATCGGCGAGGCCGTGGGCTGAAGGTGCCGCAAAGTCCATCCATACTGATAATGGGTTTGCGGCGCCTCTTACTCCAGCAGCGTTTCGTGATGTTGTTGGTGTCTTCGCTGGTAGTGGCATCGTCGTGAGATGGCCTGGTGGTGTCTTCGCCAGGTCGACCAGTGCAGTATGTGGTCGTGGTGGCGGGTGTGTGGTGGCGGGTTCAGGCGTGCCAGGAGCCGTCTGATCTCGCCCACGGTGAGGGGTGCGTATTCGTGGTCTTGTTCGGTGGTCCCCTTTTTCTGCGGCTTGCGTGGTCAGGGCGGCGAGGAAGGCGTGGGCGAGCACGGCGAGGGTGATGTGCCGGTACCAGCCCGGGTAGCGCCGCACCTCGTACTCGTCCAGTCCGGTTTCGTTCTTCGCGGCCTGGAAGCACTCCTCGATCGCCCGGCGCATCCCGGCGATGCGGGCGAGTTCGGGCACCGTGGTGCCGTGCGGGCGTAAGCGAGGTAGTAGGCGATCTCTCCCGGCTCGGCGAGTGACCTGCGCGCCAGCAGCCAGCGCTGTGCCGCCGGCCGGTGCTCGTCGAAGTCCACGACCGGCGGCAGCACGGCGCCGGCCCAGTCGTACAGGCGCGGTCCTTTCGCGCCGTCGCAGGCAGTGTGCCGCTCCCACGCCTCGGGCGGGGCGTGATCGACCAGTGTGTCGTTCCGCCGCATTCCGGCAGATGAGCGCACCTGCTGCGACTTGGGCACCGCCAGCACGTACCCCACACCGCGCTCCTCGCACAGCCGGCGCAGCTTCCACTCCTGCCCGTACGCCTCGTCCGCGGCCACCCCTGCGACCGGGAGCCCGGCGTCCAGGTTCCGCGCGAGCATCGCCCGGCCCAGCTCGTTCTTCGTCGCAAACCCCCGCCCGGCTGGCATCTTGGCCGCCTCGCACCGCGCCGCATCCTCGGTCCAGCACTTCGGCAGATACAACTCCCGGTCCACCAGCGCGCGCCCGCGCGGTGAGGCGTAGGCGGCGAACACCCCGATCTGGCAGTTGTCCACCTTCCCGGAGGTGCCGGTATACTGCCGGGACACCCCGGCCGAGACCCGGCCCTTCTTCACGAACCCCGGGTCATCGAGAATCAGCACACCGCCGGGAGCACAGCCGATCGGCCACATAAGCACGCAGGTCATCACGTATCAGGTCCGGATCCCAGGTGCTGGAGTTCAACAGCCGCTGCAGCCCGTCCGGCGTACCGTGGCCGGCGTACTCCGCCACCTGCCACGAGTTCTTGCGCCCCACCGGGCCCAGCAGGCCCCGTACATAGTCCTGCATCCGCCGGCGGACCTCGACGCGGCCGAACCGCGGCGCCACCCGCGCGAACAACGACTTGAGCTCCGCCGTCCACGCCTCAACATCGACCCCTGCCACGCCAACCAGTATGCGACAACACGCCAGAAGTCACGAAACGCGTACTAGTTCCAACGCCGTTCAGTTAGGGGTGTGGGCTGGTGTCAAGGGCTGCCGTTTGTGATCAGGTCGATGGTGATGGTGGCCTTGTAGGTGGCCCGGTCGATGTTCGGGCCGCGGGCGTTGTACTCGGAGATAGCGCGTTTGACGATGCGGTCCTTGGTGCGCGTCCGGGGTGGGGAAAAGACACTGGCGATGCCGCTGCTCGGGCGGCTCGGATCGGACTGGCTGCTCACGGCGGACCGCAACTTCTACGGCTTCCCGGCCTGGCGCACCGCGGCCGATACCGGCGCCGCGTTGTGCTGGCGCGCCCCGGGCCAACTGAAGCTTCCCGTCGTGAAAGCGCTCGAGGACGGCACCTACCTCTCGATCGTCATCGACTCCAAAATCCAGGGCAAGCGGCGCGAGGCGATCACCGCAGCCGCGCACGCCGGGCGGGAGGTTCGACACCAGCGTGGCCCGGTTAGTGCGGGTAGTCGAGTACGACGTGCCCGACCGCGGGGATCGCGCCAGACGCGAACTGATCGCACTGATCACCACGATCCTCGACCCACGCGAGGCCAGCGCCGAAGAACTGGCCTACGCCTACCACCAGCGCTGGGAGCAGGAAACCTCGATCGACCAGGTCAAAACCCAGCTGCGCGGCTCCGGACGCATCCTGCGCTCGAAAAGCCCCGACCTGGTCTACGCCGAGATCTACGCCTACCTGCTGGTCCACTACTCCATCAGCGCCCTGATCGGGCGAGCGGCCACCGGCGCCGGACTCGATCCGGACCGAGTCAGCTACGCACGCACCCTGCGCCTGGTCCGCCGCTCTGCCACCGGCGCAGCGGCCTTTCCCCCCTGACCAGGTCACCGACGCCGCACACCGAATTGCCCAGGAGATCACCCGGCCCGGCAACCTCAACCCGCCCCGCCGCGACCGGACCTACCCCCGCGTCGTCAAGCGCCGCCGTCACGCCAACCTCTACCACATGAAGAAACCTACTGACACCGGAACACGGCACCACACCCCACCAACCCTCCGGATCTACCGCACCAAACCCCGAACCACCAACACAGCCATAAGATCAAACTAAGCTACGTGGCATTGCCGCCGGAGGCGGCTTTGTAACCGTATCAGGCTGCGGTCTCCTACTCGTTGATCAGTCCTCCAAGTACGGGGCTGCGCTTGATCCGGTGCGCCGGGAGGGGAATCACGTCGTTCCGCAGCGCCGGCTGCTTCCCGTGTCAGCTCGACAGCCGCGGGAAGTGAGCGCACCAGCGCCCGCCGACCGGTATCCACCGCGTCGGCGGGCGTGGCGCTGTTCAGTGCCGGCCTCCCGACACCCGACGAGAGCGGGTGTAGTCGAGTGGGGAGGGGCAATCAGGAGGTGGTGTCGAGCTCGCGTGCGCTGTCCGGCCCCGTCCATTGGCCTGTCGGCGTCGCGCTCGCGCTCATCTCACTCAGCTTCGTCTTCCGTCGTTCCCCGCGGCGCCATCAGCCGACAGTCGGCTGGCTCGCCTTCGGTGCCTGCCTCGCCCTCGCCCTTGGCCACCACCGCCGCCCAACTCGAGGCGTCGCACGCGGGCGGACTTCCGCCGGCCCGTCCGGATCCCGGCGCATAGCCCGACCGGCACGGCGGACCGAACCGTTGGATCCTCCGGCTGCAGCGGGCTTGCCGCATGCCTGGTTGTGGAGGTCAGGTGCACGTCGATCTTTGCGACTCGGGCCGATCAGGTGAGTTATGTGAATCACCGTGACAGCAAGCGCCCGTTACGAGGGGGAGCCGCAGAGGGACCGGTCGTGTTCGAGGTGGAGTGGGACGAGGGCGGCTTTGACGATTCCTCCAATACGGGTCGGGCTCAGGCTGACGAGCGCGAGGGTATGGAACGAGGGCGTTCGCGCGTTCGCCGATGCCGCGTACGCCACGGATCACGGCGTTGTACGCCTTCTGATCCTCGGTCAGCTCGCCGCCTTTGGGCTTCTTGTGCGGGTGCCGGATCGCCGAGGAGGACACGCTCACGTACCCCAGGTCGGTCAACGTCGGTATTGCCTGCTCGGTATCGAGGACCTCGAGCGCAGGCAGCAGCCCGTCGGCTGCCTTGGCGCAGGTGGTGTCGTGCTCGCGTCCGGGGCGCATGTCCGAGACCCAGATCGGGAACCCGTCGGGCAGGGACAGTACCTGGATATTGCCGCCATGGCACTGGTGCTTTCCGCTCCACCTCAGGTCCGCGCCGTTCGGGCTTTACTGCGCGAGCCGATCGGTGTGAATCAGGGTGCCGTCGAGGTTGACGTGGGTGGCGCCGAAGGCGAGCACGGCCATCAACGCCTCGTGGATGTCCGGGGCGGCGAGCGCGAGCATCGCGACGGCCTCGTGCAGGTGCCGGTAGCAGGTCGAGACGCCGATCGCGTTGTCTGCCGCCAACTGTCTGATCCGGGTGCCCCCGAGAAACCAGCGCAACACGAGCACGGCCTGCGACCAGGGCGCGAGAGCACGGCGCCCGGCCCGGGTACCGATCGCCTCGCGACGCTGCTGGAGCAGGCGGGCGAGGAACATCACGGTGGACGGGCGTACCTGCACGCGCGGTCGGCCGTGGGATCCGCCGGCCGCGCAGGATCAGGCGGATCGTGCCGGCCCCGATCCGATGCCCGAGGCGGCACAGCTCGCCTTGAATGTGGACTACGCCCCAGGTCCGGTTCTCGGTGGCGAGGCGCACGATCAGCTCGACGAGTTCGCCGCCGAGCGGTGGCCGTCCCGGCGGTCGCGGCTGGTTCCACTTTCTCGTTACCATGCGCCGGTGCCAGCGCAGCAGTGTGCCGGGCGTGACGATCCGGTGTAGCCGCAGGCGTTTCGGCAGCATCCGGGACAACGCCGCCAACACGGCGCGGTCGGTCCACTCGAGCCGCGGCTTCGGGTTCGCACGCCGCAAGACCGCGAGGCCGCAGCACGAGTATTTCGATGTCCTTCGCGTCTTGTGACCTGGCCAGCAGCGCCAGCCAGGACAGCACCGCGACAGTGAACCGGTAGATCAGACGAACCCGCACGACCTGACATCATTGCAGGTCCGAGACCATGGCCGCGTTTCAGACGTACTACAGGCCCCAACGATCGGCAGGTCGGCGTGATGATGGCGGCCCTGTGGGCTCAGGGGGCGCTGGGCTCACCTCAAAGCTGACGTTCTGGTCTTCTCGTTCGCGGAGTGCTCGTTGTTCGTCGTCAGGTTGTCGAGATTCTGGCTACCGGGCCCCCGAGCATTGCGGATGCCGTCTCGAACGGGGTGAGGGCGGCTGCGGGGCCGAGGGCGGTGGCGCGGTTGCAGGTGAAACCGAGGCGGGTGAGGGCTCTGATGACTTCCTCGGCCGAGAAATCACGGCGATCCTGCCGGGTGATTACTTCGCCGACCTGCTTGACGGGGTATGTCCGGCGACCGACGATGACGGAATCGCCGGTCACGGTCTCCGGTTTGATGCCTTTCATTGATTGCTCTACCTCGCTCTTGACGAGGTCGAAGGCGAAGCGGGCGATGATGCAGCGCATGGTGCCTCACAGGATTCGGGGGAAGTAGCGCAGACGTTGGCGTCGATGACCGAACGGGGTTGCTTGCCGTCCGATGCCGGGAATCGGGGTGCGTCGGGGCGGCGGCCGACCGTTCTGGTGAAGCCGTCCGTTGTGACACGGGTCTCCGGAGTCGGCGACGCGCCGGCCGTGAGGAACTACGCGCCCGTGCCGGATACTGTGCGGGCCGGGGAAGCAGGCCGCCGGGCCCTGGTGGCGCGTGGGCGTTGGCCGCGTGCCGAGGGGCTTCGGCGCTCGGCACGTTCGGTCACTGCCGCGAAGATGGTGACCGGGTGGCCCGACGGGGCCTGTGCGCCGGTGATGCGGCTCAGTTCCGCCTCGCCGGAGCGTACCTGCGTGGTCTGGGGGACGATACCCGCATTGGTCATCAAGCGGGTCATCTCGCGGCGCTGGCTGGGCAGCACGAGGGTGACGACGCGGCCGGTCTTGCCGGCGCGGGCGGTGCGCCCGCCGCGGTGCAGATAGTCCTTGTGGTCGCTCGGCGGGTCGACGTTGACCACGAGGTCGAGGTCGTCCACGTGGATGCCGCGGGCGGCGACGTTCGTGGCTACCAGTACGTTGACGTGCCTGGTTTTGAAATGTTCGAGGGTGCGGGTTCGCTGGGACTGCGACTTGCCCCCGTGGAGCGCGGCGGCTCGCACGCCGCTGGCGAGCAGGTCTGCAGTCAGCCTGTCGACCGCGTGTTTGGTGTCCAAGAACATCAGGACGCTGCCGTCGCGGGCGCCGATCTCGATGGTGGTGGCGTGCTTGTCGGCGCCGTGAACGTGCAGCACGTGGTGTTCCATCGTGGTCACCGCTCCTGCCGCGGGGTCGACCGAGTGCACCACCGGGTCGGTCAGGTAGCGGCGCACCAGCAGGTCGACGTTGCGATCGAGGGTGGCGGAGAACAGCATCCGCTGTCCGCCGGAGCGCACCTGGTCGAGCAGTTGGGTGACCTGCGGCATGAATCCCATGTCGGCCATCTGGTCGGCCTCGTCCAGCACGGTGATGGCGACCTGGTCCAGGCGGCATGCTCCGCGTTCGATGAGGTCCTTCAGTCGTCCCGGGGTTGCGACGAGGATCTCTGCTCCGTCGCGTAGGGATGCGGTCTGCCGACCGATCGACATGCCGCCGACCACGGTGGCGGTGCGCAGCCTCAGCGGTCGCGCGTAGGGAGCAAGCGCGTCGGTGACCTGCTGAGCCAACTCCCGGGTGGGCACCAGGACCAGGGCCAGTGGCTGCCGGGGCTCGGCGCGGCGTCCTGCCGTGCGGGCCAGCAGCGCCAGGCCGAAGGCCAGGGTCTTACCCGAGCCGGTCCGGCCCCTGCCCAGCACGTCGCGTCCAGCCAGGGAGTTTGGGAGGGTTGCCGCCTGGATCGGGAATGGTACGACCAGGCCCTCGAGGCGCAGGGCGGTCAACAGCGGTGCGGGAAGTTGCAGGTCGGCGAACGCCTCGACGGCGGGCAGCGAGGGCGAGGTTGAGATCGGCAGCGCGAACTCCGCCCGCACCGCAGGGCGGGGCCTGCGGGCAGCGGAACGCCCAGCGCTACCCGGTTGGCCCGCGGCCGAGCGGCGAGGGGACTGCGATCGGAGTCCGGCGCCGCGCGCGGAGCCGTCGGAGTCGCCGGTGCGGGGGTAACGGTCGTTCGTACGAGTGGTGCGGTTCATGCGGAACCTTCCTCGATGCGGCGCGTATCAAGGAATTTCCGGCAGCGGTGCGCCATGTGAAAGTCGTAAATACGAACCGAAGAAAAGAAAAATTGGAGCGAGAAATAACGCGCTCGCCCACAGGCGTAGCGGGCAGCTGTACGCCGAAGGTGAGCTTTGCCGACACGAATTGTCGTGGGCTGGCCGCCGGAACGGGACTTGCCTTACACCGCCTGTGCATAGTTGCACCGAGTGTGCACGGCCCTATGAGGAAGACGGACGGGACCCGCGCCTCGATGGTGCGGGCCCCGAAAATACGTGGGTAGGCAGCGTCACGCAGGGACGATGTTCTCCGCCTGCGGGCCCTTCGGGCCCTGCGTGATGTCGAAGCCGACCTTCTGGCCTTCCTGGAGTTCGCGGTAGCCCTGGGCGGCGATGTTCGAGTAGTGGGCGAACACGTCAGCGCCGCCGCCATCCTGCTCGATGAACCCGAAACCCTTTTCCGCGTTGAACCACTTCACGGTGCCTGTAGCCATTTGCATCTCCTTCGGGGCGGTGTCCTGGGCTCGCACCGTGCGGGCCCAGTGTCGCCGTGATGATTGCCCCTCCGGGAAAGCACCGGAATAACGATAACGCTCCAGCCGGCCCAGTAGGACCGACAAAGGCATTTGAAAGTTTCGGGAACCACAACTGCAACTGACGTCAACAGTACCACGGATTGAGCAGTTGCGAGCGACGTCGACCTCGAATTGCGGCGCCCGCAGAAATGTCGCCCAAGAGGCGACTGATTCCTCCCGTCACCGCATCAGTTTTTCGGAGGCGACGGAAACAGGAAGCGCGATCGTACCCGCCGGACAGCCGCTGCGAGGCTGCCGCCGGCGCTCCTCCACTACGGATCGTCTTCACGCGGCAGCGACGTGACAGGCTCGTTGCAGGGTATCCGAACACGGAGAAGAATCCGACCTCGTGTCCGCTGCCCGTGTCGAGAGCACGCCGGCCACGCCGACGACGACCGCGGCGATCAGCAGGATGAGCCCGAAAATGATGATCATGGCCGCGCTCCTTGGGGATTGCGGCTTTACGGCGATATCTGTGCGGGGCCGCCCTCGGATTCCCAGTCGGCGATCCGCTCGGGGTCCGAACGGTGCCCCGCCGGGTCCGCGCGCGACGCGGCGAGCAGTGCGCTGGCTGACTGCAGGTTGCCTGAGGTGGTGGCGTTGGCCATGAGGCGCTCGGCGGTTTCGGCGTCGAGTTCCGGGGGTACGACGAGCAGGTCCCAGCGCTCGCCCCCGCGTAGGGAGATCAGGCAGATGTCGTTCGGGTCCTGCTCGACGTCGTACCAGCCCACGCGTACGGTGTGGTCACCGGTGGCCACCTTCTTCGGGATCTCTGGCCACATGCCCACCTGCACGGTGACGTGGTAGATCCGTCCCCACACCGGGTCGAGCGCCGCGATCAGCGGGGGGAGTTCGCGCGTGAGGTCGCGCGTGCGCGGCCACCAAGCCCCGTTCACCATTCCCGGATGAGTGCTCGGCTGCTTGAGTCGGAGGCGAACCGCCGGCGGGGGCTCAGTGGGCGGTGCGGGAGGAAGTTTGGTCGTGGTCATCAAAGCCCCGTCCCCGGCTGGCGAAAGTCCGGAATGATCTATCCGCCGGTGGCGGGTCCGCCCTCGTCAGCGGCTTCGAACCGTCCCGGCACTTCGAACCTACACCTGCCGAAGCGGCCCGCAGCAGGACTTTCGGCCCGTTTTGACCGGTACGAACCGCCCGGGCTGCAGAAATCTAGGGGGAAGGTGTCGGAAAGTCTATCCGTGCTGGTCATGGCCTTGTGGGACCTGAAGGCATATAGCTAGCCCTGGCGCCGGGGGAGCGCCCCGAGTCGGCCCATGCCCGGATCGCCCTTATCGGAGAGGCCAAGGCAACCATCCAGCCGCGCGGCCTTCACGACGTCGAGCGCCTCGAACATATCCGGCAGTTGCTGACCGGCCTGGGTCACCGCACCGTTCGCAGGTGAGCCACTTGTGCTGGCACCGTTCGAAGAACGTGTAGGTGCAGTTTCCGTGGCCCAGGTCGTAGTACTGCCACGGTTCGCCGGCCGCCGCGGCGCCTGTGGCGACGGCGTCGCGGTCGACCAGGACCTCGATGGTGCGCACGTTGCACGAAGTAGCGTGCGTCGTCGTAGGCGCGGGTCAACGTCTTGGGGCTGATCCTGGCGTAGAAGGCCGTGGACTGCGGGGAGCGGTGGCCGAGCCAGGCCTGTAGTTCGAAGAGCGTCATCGGCTCCTTGGCGTTGTAGAGCTGGCTGGCGATGGTCGAGCGGGCGCGGTGGCTGGTGATGTTGCCGCGCACGTTGGCGGCAGGGACTCCGGCCTTGCGGCAGAGCATGGGGATGACGGTGTTGTTGATGTAGGCCACCGATATGCGGTGGGCGCGGATGGCGAAGAGCGGATCGACCATCTCTCCGGTGCGCCGGTCGAGCAGCCGGGGCTGGTCGGGGCGGTGGGCCTGCCAGGCGTCGATGGCCTGGCCGAGGATCGCGTCGACCGGCTTGCTGAAGGCGGTGCCGGTCTTGTGCGTCGGCACGTCCAGCAGGCAGACCGCGTCGGCGGCCGAGATATCGGCGTCGCCGGGGATCGGGTGTCCGTCGTGCTGCCAGCGGATGCACCCGAGTCGCAGCCTCGCGATCTCGTCCGAACGCTGCCCGGAGAACAGCCAGGTGAGCGTGACCGCGCGGACCAGTTCGAGGGATAGAAGAATCCTGCTTGCGAGTGCGGCAGGTCGTCCTCGACCAGGTTCAGTCCGGCCCACAGCAGCTTTGCCCAGACCTCGTCGGCGATCACGCGCGGATTCGGGCCGAGCAGCCTGCCGACGCTGCGCGGGGTGGCCAGCACCCGGTACGGGTCGAAGCGGCGCGGTAGCCACTCCCACTCTTGGGTGTCGAGGAAGAACCGGCGCATCGCTGAGATCATCTGCGGCTTTGTAGCGGCCTGCAGCGGCTTGCCCAGCTCGAGCCCGATGGTGCGCTGGACGTAGTCGCCGACGTTCATCCGGTCCACTGCGGCGACCCACGCCGCGCACGTCCTCCTGCTCCACGCCGCAGGGTCGGCGGCCTCGGGATACTCGGCCTCGGCCCACCGGCCGGCCTTGAGCAGGTTCGAGCGGATACCGCCGCGCACTCTGGGAGTGAGGGTCGAGGTGAGATGCCAGCGATCGACCCACTGCTGCCATACGGCGGGACCGCCGTCGGCCATGCGACTGTGCCCGCCGGTGCGTGAGGCGGGAGGTTCGCAGAACCCGAGCGCGGCAACCGCCCGCTGCAGCGCATACAGCGTGTTTCCCTGGGCGGCCGGCAGCAGCTTCTCAACCCGCATGC
>Ga0310811_10002920_pt1 | contig 21454 bp, 17 predicted proteins | sample YCmetagenome_FD_207642 | JGI IMG/M metagenome (GOLD analysis project Ga0310811, IMG submission 207642) | Soil microbial communities from experimental microcosm in Duke University, North Carolina, United States - YC | ecosystem: Engineered > Artificial ecosystem > Soil microcosm > Unclassified ...
GCAGTAGCCAGACGCCGCCCAGCAGCAGCGCCAGCAGCGGCAAGGCAAACAGGAGCGTGCGGACCCAGGGGATCGAGACCGCGCCGGTGCCGGCAATGACCGGCTGCACGGCAGTTGGCGACGGCATGTCGAGAACAGAACGTCGCGCGACGGCGGGCGGCAGGGTGGGCGGCAGCAGGCCGTTCGCTGCTTCCTTCTCGTAGCCCCAGCACACGACCACCGGTCTGTCGCCGACGAGAAACACGAAGGACTCCGCCGGACGCTTTGCGGCAAGCTGCAGTGATTGGCCGATGACGCCCGTGCCCTCGCCGGCAGTGGAGAGGCTTTGGCCGAGTTGACTGATCTCGATCAGGCCACGATCGACTTGCGCCAGGATTTCGCCACGCTCCTTCGGGTCGAGATCGACGACACGACGGACCTCGCCGGCCCAGTTCGCATACCAGTCGATTGCCTTGCCATCGGCATGGAGCTGCGGCTCGGCCAGGAAGCCGGCAATCGCATCGCCCAGCCGGCGCCGGACGATGCGACCGAGCTGGACGGCCGAATTGTGCAGCGGTTCGCCGCGTACGCCCAAAGGCCGCACACCGCTGCGCGTGGTGACGATAAGCGTACTCTCGCCTGACATGGCGGCGACAAGATTAGCCGGCGGATTGTGGCGGAGCGATGGTGCGGGACGAGGGGAGGAGACGGGACCTTCAGACCGCCTTCGCCCATTCACGCAGCACGAACTTCTGTACCTTGCCGGTCGAGGTCATGGGCAGGTCGCGGAACACGACGTAGCGCGGGCACTTGTAGCCGGCGAGGTTGGCACGGCAATGCGCCACGATTTCCTCGACCGTGGCCGAGGCGCCCGGCTTCAGCATGACGAAAGCGCAGGGCGTCTCGCCCCATTTCTCGTCGGGTTTGGCCACCACCGCAACATTGGCGACCGCGGGATGCTTGATGATCACGCCCTCGACCTCGATGGTCGAGATGTTTTCGCCGCCTGAAATAATGATGTCCTTCGAGCGGTCGCGCAGCTCGAGATAGCCGTCCTCGTGCAGTACGCCGAGATCGCCGGAATGGAACCAGCCGCCTGCGAACGCCTCCTGTGTCGCCTTGGCATTCTTGAGGTAGCCCTTCATCACCAGATTGCCGCGGAACATGACCTCGCCCATGGTTTGCCCGTCGCGCGGCACTTCCTCCATCGTCGCGGGATCCATCACCGTGACGGCGTCCTCCGCAGCATAGCGCACCCCCTGGCGGGCCTTCAGCCGCGCCCGTTCGCCCGAGTCGAAGGCATCCCACGCGTCGTGCCAGGAGCAGATGGTCGCCGGACCATAGACCTCGGTCAGGCCGTAGACGTGCGTGACGCGGAAGTTCTCCTTCTCCAGCGCCTCCAGCACGGCGGCAGGAGGCGGGGCAGCGGCGGTCATGAATTCAACGCGGTGTTTCAGCGGCCGGCGCTCTCCAGCGGCAGCGCCGATGATGAACTGCATGATGATCGGCGCGCCGCAGAGATGCGTCACGTCATGATCGGCCATGGCATCGAAGATCGTTTGGGCCGACGCACGGCGCAGGCAGACCGAGGTGCCGGCGACCAGCGCCAGCGTCCAGGGAAAGCACCAGCCGTTGCAATGGAACATCGGCAGCGTCCAGAGATAGACCGGATGCAGTCCTATCGCCCATTGCGTCGCATTTCCGTAGGCCGAAAGCGTGGCGCCACGATGATGGTAGACGACGCCCTTCGGATTGCCGGTCGTGCCCGATGTGTAGTTGAGCGAGATCGCGTTCCATTCGTCGCCGGGATAGTCCCAGGCATGGTCGGGATCGCCCGTGCCGAGGAACTCCTCGTAGGTCGTGTCGCCGATCTGGGCACGGTCGTCGCATTGCGGGTCGTCGATATCGACCACCAGCGGCTGCGCCTTGGCGAGCCCCAGCGCCTCGGTGACGACGCGATGGTACTCGCGGTCCACCAACAGGACCTTGGTCTCGCTGTGGTCGAGGATGAAAGCCACCATCGCCGCATCGAGCCGGGTATTGAGTGAGTTCAGCACCGCGCCTGTCATCGGCACGCCGAAATGCGCTTCGTACATCTCGGGAATGTTGGGCGCCATGATCGCCACCGTGTCGCCGACGCCGATCCCGACCTTCTCCAGCGCCGAGGCAAGCTGTCTACAGCGAGTGTAAGTTTCTGCCCAGCTCTGGCGGCGTGACCCGTGCACCAGTGCGAGATGGTCCGGATAGACGGACGCGGTGCGCTCCAGGAACTGTAAGGGCGTGAGCGGCGCATAATTGGCGGGCGTCTTGTCGAGGCCGCGCTCGTAGATACCCGTGCTGAGCGTGGGTGCCTTATGCGGTGCGGGCCGCGACGTAGGCAGGCGTACGGCAGAGGCGCGGTTCTTAACTGATCGGCGCAGCGAAGGTCGCGTGACGGGCTTGGCGATCAGCGGCTTCTTTGCCTTTGTGGCTTTGCTCTTGATCACGCGCTTGACGGGCCGCTTGCCCTTCGTTGGCCTCTTGCCCGATCCCTTCGTCGACTTCTTCCTCGCCATGATGCGCTTCCCGGTGCCTTCTCTGTTGCGCCGCCTACTGTCACATGAAGCGCGGCATCTACTCCAGCCCGATCATCACTTGCCGTGCACATGAAATCCGGAGAGCATTCCGAAATTCTCTGAGAAGGGGGCATATGACACGCCTGATCTTTGTATTGTTCGCTGCGGCCACTCTCGCTGCTTGTACCAGTGACCGAAACCCGTCCATGGTGAATACGGCGTCGCTGCCGACACCCGGCACCAAGCCCAAGCCCGGCGTCGCGATCGTCGCTCCCCAGGCGCCACCGCCCAACATCCCCGAGGTCGTCCCGCCCAAGCCAAAAGGACCCGACGACGGCTACTTCGTCTGGAATCCCGGGCATTACCATTGGAACAGCAACGGACCGGGCACCGGCAATTTCACCTGGCTACCCGGCGGTTTCGTCGAGCGACCGTACCGAGGCTCGGTGTGGAGCAATGGCGGCTGGGCTTTCTCCAACGGCCAGTGGGGTTGGACGCCGGGCTACTGGCAGTAGCCCGGCGGACCTCTTGTCAGGCAGTTCATCCTGGCGCATCACACGCCGAGGAGGAACCATGGCGACAGGCGACAAGTATCGCGCGGTCCACGCGCATTCGCTGAAAGATCCTGAAGGATTCTGGGCCAAGCAGGCCGAGGCGATCGACTGGACGAAGCGCTGGGAGAAGGTGCTCGATCCCTCGCAGGCGCCGTTCTATCGCTGGTACCCGGGAGGCGAGCTCAATGCCTGCTACAATGCGCTCGATCGCCATGTCGAACGCGGCCGCGCCGACCAGACAGCGCTGATCTACGATTCGCCCGTCACCAACAGCAAGAAGAGCTTCACCTATCGCGCATTGCGCGATCACGTCGCCCGGCTTGCCGGCGCCATTGCGGCGCAGGGCGTGGGCAAGGGCGACCGCGTCATCATTTATATGCCGATGATCCCAGAAGCGGTGATGGCGATGCTGGCCTGCGCCCGGCTGGGCGCCATCCACTCCGTGGTGTTCGGCGGCTTCGCCGCCAAGGAGCTGGCGAGCCGGATCGACGACTGCCAACCCAAGCTCGTGCTCACCGCTTCTTGTGGCGTCGAGCCGGCGCGGATCGTCAACTACAAGCCCATGCTCGATGAGGCGATCGAGCTGGCGAGGCACAAGGTCTCTAAGGTCATCGTCTTCCAGCGGCCGCAAGGGCCGGCGTCGATGGTGAAGGGCCGCGATCTCGACTGGACGGAAACAGTCGCCGCGGCCGCGCCGCACGACTGCGTGCCGGTGAAGGCCACCGATCCGCTCTACATCCTCTATACATCAGGCACGACCGGCTTCCCCAAAGGCGTGGTGCGCGACACGGGCGGCTATTGCGTGGCGCTCCATTGGTCGATGAAGAACCTCTATGGCGTCGAGCCGGGCGAGGTGTGGTGGTGCGCGTCGGACGTGGGCTGGGTCGTGGGCCACAGCTACATCGTCTACGGGCCGCTGATCTATGGCGCGACATCTGTTCTCTACGAGGGCAAGCCTGTGGGCACGCCGGACGCCGGCGCCTTCTGGCGCGTAATCTCCGAGCACAAGGCGGTGGCACTATTCACGGCACCCACGGCCTTCCGCGCCATAAAACGCGAGGATCCCGACGGCAAGCTCCTCAAGAAGTACGATCTCTCAAAGTTCCGGACGCTCTTCCTCGCCGGCGAGCGTGGCGATCCGCCGACTGTCGAATGGGCGCAAAGGCTCTTGGGCGTGCCGGTGGTCGACCACTGGTGGCAGACCGAGACCGGCTGGGTGATCTGCGGCAACTTCGTCGGCCTCGATCCCATGCCGATCAAGCCGGGTTCGTGCTCGGTCCCGGCGCCCGGCTGGCATCTCGAGGTGCTCGACGAGAACGGCCATCCGATGAAGCGGGGTGAGGTCGGCGCGATCGCCGCCAGGTTGCCGCTGCCACCGGGCACCTTCCCGACGCTGTGGAACGCCGACGAGCGCTACAAGCAGGGCTATCTCACGGAATTCCCTGGCTACTACAAGACAGGCGACGCAGGCTTCATCGATGATGACGGCTACGTCTCGGTGATGACGCGCGTCGACGACGTGATCAATGTCGCGGGCCACCGGCTTTCCACCGGACAGATCGAGGAGGTATTGGGTGCGCACAATGACGTGGCCGAGTGCGCCGTGATCGGCGTCGCCGACGATCTCAAGGGCCAGGTGCCGCTGGGCTTCGTGGTGCTGAAGGCCGGGGTCACCCGGCCGAACCAGGAGATCACCAACGAGGTCGTGCAGATGGTACGCGACCGCATCGGTCCGGTCGCTTTTTTCAAGAGTGCGTTGGTCGTGCAGCGGCTGCCCAAGACGCGCTCGGGCAAGATCCTGCGCGGCACCATCCAGAAGATGGCCGACAACCAACCCTGGACAATGCCGGCCACGATCGAGGATCCGGTCGTGCTCGACGAGATCAAGGATGGGCTCAAGGCCGCGGGCTACGCGGCGAAGGGGTAATCTTCCGGACCGCGCGCACCTGCCCTGAGCTTGTCGAAGGGTCTTGCGCGCTACAGGCGCATGTGAATGCGCCGAATGAGCGAGCCGGAGGCTCGCGGTCCAAAAGAGCTTGAGTGAGTAAAGACAGAAGGAAACGTGGGTATGGCTTTCGACATCAACCGCCCGGATCTCGTCGTCGGCATTGTTGGCACGGGGGCGATGGGCCGTGGGATCGCACAAGTAACAGCGCAGGGCGGCATGAAAGCACTCCTGTTCGATGCAGCCGCCGGCGGTGCGGCCAAGGCGAAGGCGGGGATCGTCGAGACGCTCAAGGGCCTGGTCGCCAAGGGACGGCTCACCGACGCCGATGTCGCGAAGGCGGACGGCAATCTTGCCGTCGCCGACAAGCTCGAAGACCTCAAGGCCTGCCATATCGTCGTGGAGGCCGTATTCGAGAACCTCGCGGTGAAGCAGAAGCTGTTCGGCGAGCTCGAAGCCGTGGTGGCACCCGAGACCATCCTTGCGTCCAACACCTCATCGATCCGCATCGCCTCGATCGCCCGGTCGCTCAAGCACCGCGATCGCGTCTGTGGCATGCACTACTTCAATCCGGTGCCGCTCATGAAGCTCGTCGAAGTGATCCGGGCTGCCGACACCGCATCCTGGGTCGTCGACGCCATGGTGGCGCTGGGCAAGCGCCAGACCCGCGTGCCGGTCGTGGTGGGCGATACGCCGGGCTTCCTGGTCAATCTCGGCGGCACGGCGATCGGCACCGAAGGCTTGCGCATCTTCCAGGAGGGCCGTGCCACGGTGAGCCAGGTCGATGCCGTCATGCGCGACACCTGCGGCTTCCGCATGGGGCCGTTCGAGCTGATGGACCTGACCGGCATCGACGTGAACTTTCCGGCCCGCAACATCATCTACGAGGGCTTCTTCCACGACCGGCGCATGACGCCGAGCCCCTATCACGAGAGCCTCTATGCCGCCGGCAAGCTCGGCCGCAAGACTGGCGCCGGCTGGTACAACTACGATGCCAAGGGCGCGAAGATCGATCCCGGCGCCGACCACGTGCCGTCGGTCGTGCCGGCGACGAGCGTCGTCGTGATGGACAGCCATAACGAGAAACTGGTCAGCCTGGTGGTGTCTTCCGGCGCCAAGCCGCTGGCCGTCGACGATGGCAAGAGCCCGATCCTGGTGGCGCCGATCGGCAAGGATTGCACCACGGTCGTGGTCGAGCGCGGTCTCGACCGGCGCCGTACCATCGCGGTCGATCTCACCGGCGACATCGGCAAGCGTCTTACCATCATGACGGCGCCTGGCGCCGACGATCTGGTGCGCGATGCCGCGGCTGCCATCCTGACCCGTTCCGGTGCCAAGGTGACCTTGATCAAGGATTCGCCCGGCTTCATCGCCCAGCGCATGTGCGCGATGATCGCCAATCTCGGCTGCGAGATGGCGATGATCGGCATCGCTTCGGCTGCCGATGTCGACACGGCCATGACACTCGGCCTCAACTATCCACGTGGGCCGCTGGCGCTCGCCGACTGGCTGGGCACCAAGAACTGCCACGAGACACTGGTCCAGATCCAGGCCATCACCGGCGACGATCGCTACCGCCCCAGCCAGTGGCTGCGCCGCCGCGCGCTGTTGGGGATCAGCGCAACGACGGTGGAGTGAGGCAGGGAGTCCGGCCTCAGGGCTTTGCGAACCAGTCCTTCAGGATCGGCTGATACTGTGCAGGATCGATTTCCGAGATCTTGCTGAAGCGCATCTTCTTAGCCTTGGTGAACGGTTCTTCGGCAAGGAATTCGTCGAGCTTCTCTCGCGATTCAGCGCGCGCCAGAAGGAAGCCGCCGCGGGGCGGGACCTGGGGGCCCGAACACAGGAAGTGCCCGGCGTCGTAGCCTCGTTGCAGAAAGGCGCGGTGAGCCGGCACCAGATCTGCCATGTCCTCGAATGGCGCCAAATGCTCACCCTCGAGCAGGAAATGTTTCATCGCTAATCCTCCTTCGGCGATCTCGACCGGTCATAAAATGTAACAGACCGGTTCGTCCTACGATGACAACTACGAACCGATCGGTTACATGTCAAGCGTCTCGGTGCAGGAGAGAGGCTTGGCAACGAATTCGGCGAGGAAGGACAGCGGTGTGAGCCGCAAATCGGCCGGCGATAAGGTCTTCGAGGTGGCTGCCGATCTTTTCTACCGCGAAGGCATTCATGCTGTGGGCGTCGATGCGATCGTCAAGAAGGCGGGGGTCGCCAAGATCAGCCTGTATCGCCGCTATGCGTCCAAGGACGATCTTATCGTCGCCTACCTGGAAGAACGTGCTGCCGGCTTCTGGCGACAGTGGGACGAGATTTGCGCACCCTGGCGAGAAGATCCGAGAGCGGAGCTGCGGGCGATCGTGGACCATATCGCCCATCGCACGACGAGGCCGGGCTATAGAGGTTGTCCTTTCATCAACTATTGTGCGGAGTTTCCCGATGCCTCGCATCCTGGGCGTCGGGTGGCAGAGAACACCAAGCGCGAGATGCGGCGACGCCTGCTCGACATTGCCAAAAGGCTGGATGCCTTAAGTCCCGGGCAGCTTGCCGACGGCCTTCTACTGCTTATCGAGGGAGCCTATGCGATCAGCTTGACGCTCGGCGGATCGAAAGGGCCGGGGAACGCCCTGGTGGAAGCGTCGATGGCGTTGGTCGATTCGCACGCGAAGACGTTGCCATCACAGTGATGTTCGCTCTCAGTGCAGCGTGGGATTGATGTGCGGTCGTGCCCAAAATCCGTTGCGCCATAAGAGCGTGACGATCGCAGTCTCCACCGCGAATAGCGTTAACCTGACGATGGCGATGCCGGACAGGCCGAAGGCAAGATAGACGCCGACGAACCAGGTCAGCGGCAATTGCACACCCCATTGCAGGACGAACGCGACCAGCGTGACCAGCTTTGTCGCGCCCGCGCTGCGCAGGGCAAAGCCCAGGATGCGGCAGAAAGCATCGACGCTCATGCCCAGCGCCAGCACGCGAAGCGGCGTCGCCGCGGGGGCAATCGTCGCCGGGTCGGCGAAGAACAGGCCGAGCATGTCGCGCGGCGCGATCACCAGGACCAAGCTGAGGATCAGGATCGCAAGTGCGCCGCAGCGGGCGACATCCCAGCCCCACTGCCGCGCGTCCGCCACGTCGCCGCGCCCAAGGGCCATGCCAACCAAAGTCGCGGCGGCAACCCCCATGCCGGATGCCGGCAGGATCGAGAGCAACAGCATGCTCAACAGAACGTTCATCGCCGCGACCTCGGCGGTGCCGATCAGGCCGACGATCGCGAAGACGACCGTTGTTCCGAGATAGACGAAGGATTGCTGAAGGCCGACCGGCAGCCCGATCGCCAGGATGGCGCGGATACCTTGCCAGTGCGGCCATGCCCGCAGGAAGTCCGGCACCGGAGCAAACCGTAGCGCCAGCAGCAGGTGGACCAGGAATGCGACCAGGGCGGCGATCGCGGTGCCGAGGCCTGCACCCGCTGTTTCCATCCGCGGCAGGCCAAACACGCCGAAGATCAGCAGGTAGCTGAATGCGATGGCGCAGACCACCTGGACGATGGCGACCAGCAACGAATATCGCGGGGTCCCTGTGCCGTTGCGGTAGGCGCTGAAGGCGAAAATGCTGCCCAGGAGAGGCAGCATGGGGAGTGCCGTGACGAGATAGGACAGGCCACGTGCCGTGACGACGGGATCGTCGGTCACCATGCGAGAGACGGACGGGCCCAGCCCATAACCCAGCGCTATCATCAGCACGCCAACCACGACGGCGATCAGGAGCGCGTCGTTCAGCGTCCTGCCAGCGAGTCCCGTCTGCCCGGCGCCGACCCTATGCGCCACCAGCGCCTGGACGCCGGTATCGATGCCGAACAGCACGGCCATCAGCATCGAGAACAGCGCATTCGCGATACCAACGCCGGCAACAGCCGCATCGCCGAGGTGGCTCACCATGGCGATGGTGGCCAGGCCCGACAAGGTTTGCGCCAGCAATATGAGCACAATGGGCAACGACAGGCTCACGATGGTGCGGGCACGAGGGCGAGAAACGAGCCATGTCTCGGCTTTCATCGCAAAGGGTCTAGCGACAGCGCGTCAATCGGCCTAATGACTTGAAGCCATGAGTGATATTGGAAATGTCTATATCCGGCGGCTCGACGGCCAATTGCTGTTGGTGTTCCGGGAGCTGATGCGCACGCGACGAACGACCGAGACCGCGCGGCGGCTTGCTCTCACGCAATCCACGATCAGCCATGCTCTGGCGCGGCTGCGGAATCTATTCGCCGACCCCTTGTTCGTGCGTCGGCCCCACGGACTCGAACCGACGCGACGCGCCCTCGAACTGGCGCCGCGCATCGATGGTCTCATCGATATGCTCGGCGGCGTGCTGGCCGAGGAAGGCGGGTTCGATCCCAATCGCAGCGAGCGGCGCTTTCGATTAGCGGCGCCGGAATTTGTCACGGCGCTTATGGGCGGTCGCCTGGCACAGGCTTTCCAACGGGAGGCGCCGCGGGCTTCCTTTTCGGTGGAATTCCTGCTCGGCGCGGCGGCGCTGGAGGCTCTGCGAAGCGGCGAGATCGACTTGGTGCTCGGTCAGTTTCCCGGCCTGCCGGCAGGCCTCGTAGCCGAGACCCTTTGTCAGGATCGGTTCTGCATTGTTGCACGCAAGCGCCATCCAAAGATCAAAGGCGCTATCGACAAGCGGACCCTTGCCAAGCTTCCCAATATCTTCGCCAGTTCATCGGGGGGAACGAGCATCGTCAACGCGAGCATCCCGAGTCCGAGTCTTGTCTCCACGGTGGCGTTGGTGCCGGGCTGGTTGACGGCCCTGACCATGGTGTCGGCCAGCGACGCTGTGGCGACTTGCCCGCGCCGTCTTGCGCAGCACATGGCCGGCGTCCTTGGATTGCAGATCATCGACGTCGATTTTGCCGGTCCGCGCTTCGAGGTCTCGGCCGTCCGCCGCACTGGCCAAGCCGATGCCGGCGTCGACTGGCTGACGGCAAAAGTGCGGGATGCGGTGTTCTAGCTGGACTACGTTCCGACCGGCTGCTTCGGCTCAAATCCGGGCACCCATTGGGGATGCTGCGGGAGGCCGTCATTGATCGCCCACCACGGTGCTTTGGACGAAGTGAAAGACGTGCAGGAGTGGCCGCACGCCGGGATCGTCGTCGAGCAGGCCTGCCGGCACGCTCACTGTCTCGAGATACGGAACCTGACCGGGAAGCAGCGAGCCGCAGGTTCGGTAGAAGTGGCGAATGCTGCCGGGCGAGGATTCGTAACGGTGGATCAGCTCTTCGCCGGCGAGCCAGCGGAACTTTGTTTTCTCCACGTGGGCAAAGGTGCCGAAGCTTGCTGCGGTCAACTTGCGGCAGTTCTGGCAATGACAATGAGTCAACGCGCGGACCGAGTCGATCTCGAAACGAACACCACCACAGGCGCAGCTACCCCCGGATCATTGGCGCTCCTCATCGATGTACGCATATCCTAGCATGCATTTCAGCCGGCCGCTGCCGGCGCCACCGTGTACATCTCGCGGCGGCCGGCGATCCCGCGCAATTCATGCGCCCCCAGGCGGATCGCTTTGTGGCCGCAACGATCGGCGACGCTCTGCGACAGGAGCAGTTCATGACCAAGCGCCTTGCCGAGCGCCTCCATGCGGCTCACCTCGTTGACGGCAGGGCCAACGATCGTGAAGTCCAGACGCCGGGCCGTTCCGATATTGCCGTAGACGACATCGCCGAAATGGAGGGCGACGCTGAGGTCGAGCGCAGGCCCGCCGCTGGATTTGCGCCGAAGGTTGAGTGCGGCATTCTGCCGACAAGCCTCGATGGCAGCGCTCACGGCCGCATTGCAGGCGCGCTCGGCGCCGATCTGCTCCGAAGGAAAAATGGCGAGGAGGCCGTCGCCCAGGAATTTCAGGATTTCGCCGCCTTGCGCCGTGACGGCGTCGCCGATGCATTCGAGATGCTGATTGAGCCAGCCGACAACGTCCGTCGCGGGCGCGCGGTCGGTGAGAGCGGTGAAGCCGCGCAGGTCTGCGAGCAGCAGGGCCGCCGAAATGACCTGGCTGTCTCCGCGGCGGATCATGCCCTGCATTACGCGCGCGCCAGTTCGGGGTCCGAGATAGGCGCCCAAGGTCTCGGTCGCGACACGCGACAGGCCCATTCGATAGGCAGCAACGCCCAGTGCTGGCAGGACACGGTCGACGGCGTCGATCTCGGTGTCGGTGAAGCCGCCAGGCCGGTCGGTTACCAGAGAGAGCACCGCACCCTGAAGTGCGGTGCGGCTTTTGCTGAAGGGTACGATGCGCAAAGCATACTCGGTCATGCTTTGCGCACGTAGTTCGGCAAACAACTCAAACTGCTGCATCACTTGCGGATCTTCGAGCTTCCATCGCGCCCGGAACACCTCCCGCTCGAGCAGGTAGTGGATGGGGCTGCGCTGGAAGGAAGCACCGGCGCTCTCGGCGAGGCCGAGAGCCGCGCTGCTCAGGCCTTCACCGTGCGACCATCGAAAACTGATGACCGCCGTCGTGGGGTCGATAGTCGGCATGCTTAAATTCACGCGCCGGAGCGGGATGCCCCGTGCGATGAAACGGTCGATTAATCCGCCGAGGACGGCGCCCAAGTCGTCGCTGTCGCATCCTTCAGCGAGAATCCAGTCGATCAGATCGGTCACATCGCACTGTGCTGTCGTCATATGCTCCGTCGTCCTTGGTTGCGGCTAAAAGTAGCCTGCGAACACGGATTAGGTCCGCATCAGCAAAGTTGACGTTTACGTAAAGGTAAACTACCTAAGCTCTGCTGGTAAGCCGGGCGCCGGAAGCCCAGAGTCCCGGTTCGGCAGACGTTCGACAACGAAAAGAGAGGAAACTGCCCGTGACCGCTCTGGCCGCGCACTACACCCCCGAGCATCAGCTTTTTAGGGAAACCTGCCGGCGGTTCTTCGACAAGGAAGTCGTGCCCTTCCACATGAAGTGGGAAGAAGAAGGAATCGTACCGCGCGATCTCTGGCGTAAGGCGGGCGCACAAGGACTCCTGGGCATGACCATGCCGGAGGCGTATGGCGGGGCCGGTGTGGACTTCCTCTACAGTGCCATCCTGATCGAGGAGCAGGGCCGGGCGCTTGCCTCGGGGCCAGCCTTCTCGCTGCACAACGATATCGTCGTTCCCTATCTGCTCCACTACGGCACCGAGGAGCAGAAGAAGAAGTGGATTCCCAAGGCCTGCTCGGGCGAGTTGGTGACGGCGATCGCCATGACCGAGCCCGGCACCGGCTCCGACCTGCAATCGGTCAAGACCAACGCGGTGATGGACGGCAATCACTGGGTGATCAACGGCTCCAAGACCTTCATCAGCAACGGCCAACTTGCCGATCTCGTGATCGTGGTCGCCAAGACCGATCCCAAGCTTGGGGCCAAGGGCACGTCGCTGATCGCCGTCGAGACCGATACGCCGGGCTTCAAGCGCGGCCGCAATCTAGAGAAGATCGGCATGAAGGCACAGGACACGTCCGAGCTCTTCTTCGACGATGTGCGCGTGCCGGCCGATCATCTGCTGGGTGGACCGGGTATGGGCTTCATCCAGCTCATGCAGCAGCTGCCGCAGGAGCGGCTGGTGATCGCCATCCAGGCGATCGCCGCGATCGAAGCCGCATTTGAGCACACGCTGGCCTACGTGAAGGAGCGCAAGGCCTTCGGCAAGGCGATCGTCGATTTCCAGAACACCCGTTTCAAGCTCGCCGAGATCAAGACCAAGGCCCACATCGCGCGTGTCTTCGTCGACGATTGCGTTGCGCGCCATCTCAAGGGCGAGCTCGACGTCGCAACCGCCGCCATGGCCAAATACTGGACCACCGACCTGCAGTGCGACGTGATGGACCAGTGCCTGCAATTCTTCGGCGGCTATGGCTATATGTGGGAATACCCGATCGCGCGTCTCTATGCCGATGCGCGCGTGCAGAAGATCTACGGCGGCACCAATGAGATCATGAAGGAACTGATCGGAAGGACGCTTTAGCGAACCGCGAGAACACCAACATTGTCATCCTGAGCGAAGCGAAGGATCTCCCGCCAGCTTCACAGGACGACTTTTGCAGCAGGCCTTAGGTCCTTCGCTGCGCTCAGGACGACAGGCAAAGCAGGAGAAGCATCATGACCGACGCATATATCTACGACGCCGTTCGCACCCCGCGCGGCAAGGGCCGCAAGGATGGCTCGCTGCACGAAGTGACGCCGGTCCGCCTCGCGACGACGGCGCTCGAGGCGATCCGCGACCGTAACAAGCTCGATACGAAGCTGGTCGATGACGTGGTGCTGGGCTGCGTCATGCCGATCGGCGAGCAGGGGGCGGACATCGCGCGCATCGCGGCGGTGCGCGCCGGTTTCGATGAGACCGTGCCGGGTGTGCAGATCAACCGCTTCTGCGCCTCGGGCCTCGAGGCCACCAACATGGCGGCGGCCCAGGTGATGTCCGGCCAGAGCCAGGCCGCGATCGGCGGCGGCGTGGAAAGCATGAGCCGCGTGCCCATGGGTTCCGACGGCGGCGCCTGGCCGGTCGACCCAGCGGTGGCGATCCCGATGTACTTCCTCCCGCAGGGCATCTCGGCCGACGTGATCGCGACCAAGTACGGCATGAGCCGCGATGATGTCGACGCCTATGCCGTCGAATCGCAGAAGCGTGCCAAGCACGCCTGGGACAACGGCTACTTCAAGAAGTCGATCGTGCCGGTGAGGGACCAGAACGGCATCGAGCTCCTGAACCACGACGAGCTGATGCGGCCCACTACCACCATGCAGACGCTGGCGGCGCTCGAGCCAAGCTTCAAGATGCAGGGCGAGGCCATGCCCGGCTTCGATGCCGTGGCGCTGCAGCGCTATCCCGAAGTCGAGAAGGTTAACCACGTCCATCACGCCGGCAATTCGTCGGGCATCGTTGACGGCGCGGCAGCGATCCTGATCGGTACCAAGAAGTTCGGCCAGAAGACCGGCCTGAAGCCGCGCGCAAGGATCCGCTCCTTCGCCTCGATCGGCTCGGAGCCGGCGATCATGCTGACCGGTCCGGCGCCGGCTTCGGAGCGTGCCCTGAAGCGGGCTCGCATGGAGGTGAAGGATATCGACCTCTTCGAGCTGAACGAGGCCTTCGCCGCTGTCGTGCTGCGCTACCTGCAGATCCTCAAGATGCCGCACGACAAGATCAACGTGAACGGCGGCGCCATCGCCATGGGCCATCCGCTGGGTGCGACCGGCGCCATGATCCTGGGAACGCTGCTCGACGAGATGGAGCGGCGCGATCTTTCCACCGGACTTGCCACTCTCTGCGTCGGCGCCGGCATGGGCACCGCCACGATCATCGAGCGCGTCTAGACGCTTCACTGCTGCCCCACCCTTCGAGACGGCCGCTTCCGCGCATTTGAATGCGCTCACGCGGCCTCCTCAGGGTGAGGTGGTGATTCAGAGAATGACCTCACCCTGAGGAGCGAGCGAAGCGAGCGTCTCGAAGGGTGGCACGAGAAGAATTCGGAGCTGCAACATGATCAACTACAACGTCGACAATGACGGCATCGCCACCATCACGTGGGATATGCCCGGCCGTACGATGAACGTGCTGAACGAGGCCTCGATGACGGCCTATGCCGAGGCGCTGGACAAGGCGCTGAAGGACGAGAAGGTGAAGGGCATCATCCTCACCTCCGGCAAGGCCGACTTCATCGCCGGCGCCGATCTCGACATGCTCTTGAATGTCGACACGTCCGATGCGGCGAAGCTGATGGACCAGTTCAGCCAGCTGCAGAAGATGTTCCGTCGTCAGGAGACCGGCGGCAAGCCGATGGTCGCGGCGATCAATGGCACCGCGCTGGGCGGCGGCTTCGAGATCTGCCTCGCCTGTCATCATCGCATCGCGGCGGCCAATCCGAGGGCCAAGGTCGGCCAGCCCGAGGTGAAGATCGGGCTGCTGCCGGGCGGCGGTGGCACGCAGCGCATCCCGCGCCTGATCGGCGTGATGAACGCCGCGCCCATCCTGCTGGAGGGCAAGGATCTGCCGGTCGAGACGGCCAAGGGCATGGGCCTGATCCACGACGTCGTGCCGGCGGATCAGCTTCTGGCCAAGGCCAAGGAGTGGCTGATGGCGCCGGCCACCGAACAGGTCGTGCCGGAATATGCTGGCAAGGGCGCCAAGCCGATCGACGGCCGCGCGGTGCAGCCGTGGGACCGCAAGGGCTTCAAGGTACCGGGTTTCCCCGGCGGCCAGGTCTGGAGCCCTGTCGGCGTCCAGACCTTCATCGGCGGCAACGCGATGATCGCGGGCAAGACCAACGGCGTCTATCCGGCGCCGAAGGCGATCATGAGCTGCGTCTACGAAGGCCTGCAGCTTCCGTTCGATTCGGCCCTTCGGGTCGAGACACGTTACTTCGTGTCGCTGCTGCGCGATCCTGTCGCCAAGAGCATGATCCGCACGCTGTTCTTCGGTCTGCAGGAGGCGAACAAGCTCGCCCGCCGTCCCAAGGATGTGCCGAAGCAGGAGTACAGCAAGATCGGCATCATCGGGGCCGGCCTGATGGGGGCGGGCATCGCCACCGTGTCGGTGCAGGCGGGTCTCGATATCGTCCTCGTCGACCGCGACCAGGCCTCGGCCGACAAGGGCAAGGCGCATATCGCGGGCGAGCTCGGCAAGCTGGTGAAGCGCGGCCGTCTCGCCCAGGACAAGGCCGATGCCTTGCTCGCCAAGGTGACGGCAACACCGGACTTCGCAGCGCTGAAAGGCTGCCAGCTCGTGATCGAGGCGGTGTTCGAGAACCGTGAGGTGAAGGCCGAGGCGACCAAGAAGGCCGAGGCGGAGCTCGCGAGCGACGCGGTCTTCGCCTCCAACACCTCGACCTTGCCGATCACCGGTCTCGCCGAGGCGTCGGCGCGGCCGAAGAACTTCATCGGCCTGCATTTCTTCTCGCCGGTCGAGAAGATGCCGCTGGTCGAGATCATCGTCGGCAAGAAGACTTCGCCCGAGACACTCGCGCGCTCAATGGACTTCGTGCAGAAGATCCGCAAGACGCCGATCGTGGTCAACGACAGCCGCGGCTTCTTCACCTCGCGCGTCTGCGGCGCCTTCATCAGCGAGGGCCATCGCCTGCTGAAGGAAGGCGTGCCGGCGGCGATGATCGAGAACTGCGCGCGGCTCGCCGGCATGCCGGTCGGCCCGCTGGCGCTGAACGACGAGGTCGCGATCGATCTTTCGTGGAAGATCATGGACCAGTCGCGGCGCGACGCCGAGGCGGCCGGCAAGAAGTACGATGCCTCAGGCACCGAAGACATCCTCGAGCTGATGGTGAAGAAGCTCGAGCGTTTCGGCCGCAAGAACGGCAAGGGCTTCTATGAATACCCGGCCGACGGCAAGAAACGGCTGTGGCCGGAGCTCGCCCAGCACTTCCCGCCCAATCCCGAGCTGCTCTACGGCGAGGGCGAGGCCAAGCGCGCCAAGGAGGACGAGATCAAGAAGCGTCTGCTCTATGTGCAGGCGGTCGACACCGCGCGCTGCCTAGAGGCCAAGGTGTTGACCGCGCCGCAGGACGGCGACGTCGGCTCGATCATGGGGCTGGGCTTCGCGCCGCAGACCGGCGGTGCAATCAGCCTCATCGATCAAGTCGGCGTGAAGCAGTTCGTCGCCGAGTGCAACCAGCTCGCCAGGAAATACGGCCCGCAATTCAAGGTGCCGAAGCTTCTGCGCGATATGGCGGCCAAGGGCGAGAGCTTCTACGGCCCGCACGTCGCGCAGGCGGCTTAGCGCGGCAATTTCGCCGCGGGCCCACGTTTGCTTGCGCGGATGCGGGCTCGCGGCAAATATCCCTCCCGATCCGAAATCGGGAGGGATATGCCGTGAACACCAAGGAAATCGAAGCGCTGGCCGATCGCATCGTCGAGTGCCGTCGTGCTCGAGCGCCGCTGCCCTTCCTCGCCGAAGCCACGGCAGGGATTTCCGAGGAGGATGCCTACAAGGTCCAGTTTGCCGTTCACGACCGGCTGACCGGCAAGGGCCAAAATCCGCTCGCGGGCTGGAAGGTGGCCTTCGCCGTTCCGGCGCAATACGAGCCGCTGAAGCTCTCGGGTCCGGCCTTCGCCGGTCTCTACAAGGATGGCATCCGCCAGAGCGGTGAGGTGTTCCAGCCGGGCTGGCCGATCAAGGCCGGTGTGGAATGCGAGATGGTGGCGCGGATCGCGCGCGACGTCACGTCTGGCGCCACGCCCTACACGGCCGACAGCATCAAGCCTTATGTCTCCAACCTCTACTGCGGCATGGAGGTGGTGGAGAACCGCTACGGCGACGCGTCCAAGCTCGGCGGCCCCGGCCGCATCACCGATGATGTCCTGCAGGCCGCTTGCATCGTCGGGACCGAGATCAAGGATTGGCAGAAGCTCGACTTCGCCAAGGTGCAGGGCCGTTCCGAGTTCGAGGGCAAGGAGATCGGCGCCGGACCCGGCGCCAACGTCATGGGCGGCGCGATGATCTCGCTTGCCTGGCTCGCCAACAAACTGATCTCCCATGGCAAGCATCTGAAGGCGGGCGACGTGGTGCTCACAGGCTCCGTCCACCCGCCGCAGTTCCTGCCGGGCCCGGGCAAAGCCAAGACGGAATTCGTCGGCCTCGGCGGCGCCGAAATCACCGTCAAATAGGTAATTTCAACGGGTTTCCGGAAGTCTTGACTCTCGCTCTCGAAAAGAACAAAACAAGAACATCAAGCGAGAGGAGGGACGAATGAGTGTTATTCGAGCGACTGACCGGCTCTTCTTTGCGGCAATCCCCGACCAAGCGACGGCGGCGCGGATTGCCGAGGTTCGTGAGGACCTTTGCGAGGCGTGCGGTCTCACCGGCAAGCCGGTCGCAAGGGAGCAGCTGCATGTCACGCTGTGGCACGTCGGCGATAGTCTCCTTGCGCCATCGGCCGATCTGATCGACAAGCTCGCGGATCGTGCCAGCCGAATCGAGATGCCGCCGTTCCAGGTCGCCTTCGACCATGCGATGAGCTTCAACCAAGGCGCCGTCGTCCTGTGCGGGGAGGACGGGGTTGAGGGATTGAAGATGACTCATGAGCAGCTCAAGGCGCGCCTGCTCGTCAAGGGTATGAAACGCCGTTCGGGTTTCACGCCGCACATGACGCTGTTGCGCGACAAGCGGCTTGTCCTGAAGCACCGGATCACGCCAATCACCTGGCAGGTGACGGAGCTGGTCCTCGTGCACAGCCTCCTGGGGCAAACCACGCACCGATACGTCCGGCGAATACCGTTGCGCCGACGCTAGCGGCGATCACCGTCCGGAATCGGCAGCAGCGAGTCGGCGCAGCGCCGCGAGGCGAGCGGCATAGGGCGGCTCGTTTTCCGGGACCAGCGGCGGTGGCACGATGGTTTCGGCGAAGTGGCAGGCAACTTGTCCGCCGTCGCTGCCGATTGGGCGCAGCGACGGCTCCTCGCGCTTGCAGCGCTCCTGGGCATGGGCACAGCGCGTATGGAAGCGGCAGCCCGCCGGCGGATTGAGCGGGCTCGGCACGTCGCCCGCAAGTCGGATGCGGGCGCGCTGGGCGCCTGGATCAGGCACGGGCACCGCAGAGAGGAGCGCTTGCGTATAAGGGTGACGCGGCATGGCGAACAGGCGGCGCTTGGGCGCAAGCTCGACGATCTTGCCGAGATACATCACCGCGACGCGGTCGCTGATGTGGCGCACCACGGCGAGATCGTGCGCGATGAAGATGTAGGAAAGCCCACGCTTCTGTTTGAGATCCTGCAGGAGATTGATGACTTGCGCCTGGATCGAGACGTCGAGCGCCGAGACGGGCTCATCGCACACGATGAGCTTTGGTTCCGATGCCAGCGCCCGCGCGATGCCGATGCGTTGGCGCTGACCACCGGAGAATTCGTGCGGATAGCGCAACGCGTGCCAGGGCGAGAGGCCAACCTCGGCCAGCAGTTCGTCGATGCGTTCGCGCAGCTTCGCGCCCGAGGCGAGGCGATGCAGACGCAATGGCTCGGCCAGGGTCTCGCCCACAGTCAGGCGCGGGTTCAGGGAGGCGTAGGGGTCCTGGAAGATGATCTGAATGTCGCGCCTGAGATCGCGCAGCGCCCGGCGGTCGAGCGCGCGCACGTCCTGGCCGGCAAAACGAATCGCGCCGGCGCTCGCCTCCATCAAACGCAGGATCATGCGGCCGGTGGTGGATTTGCCGCAGCCCGATTCGCCGACCAGCGCCAGGGTCTCGCCGGCCGCCACATCGAAGGTAAGGCCATCGACCGCCCGCACCTTGCCGACCCTGCTCTGGAACACGATCCCGCGATGCACGGGGAAGTGCTTGGCCAGGTCCTGGACAGAGAGAAGGGGCTCGCTCATGCGGCTCCCGGAGTTGCGAGTGCCTGGTCGAGTGGCGCTTTCCAGCAAGCGCTGCGATGGTCCCTGCCAACTTCCTTGAGCGGCGGCGCGTCCCGACGACAGCGATCGTCGGCCAGCGGGCAGCGCGGGCTGAACCGGCAGCCGATCGGTAGCGCATAGGGATTGGGCACGACGCCTTCGATCGCCGTCAGCCGCTGGTCGCCGTCGCTGCCCAGCCGCGGGATCGACCCCAGGAGCCCCAGCGTATAGGGATGTTGCGGATCGGCGAACAACAGGTCGACCGGCGCCTCCTCGACGATGCGCCCGGCGTACATGACGATGACGCGATGCGCGAGCTCGGCCACGACCCCAAGATCATGCGTGATCAGCATGATGGCCGTGCCGGTGCGCTCGCGCAGGTCGCGCAACAGGTCGAGGATCTGGGCCTGGATGGTGACATCGAGCGCCGTCGTCGGCTCGTCAGCGATCAGCACTTTGGGATCGCAGGCGAGCGCCATGGCGATCATCACGCGCTGGCGCATGCCGCCGGAAAGCTGATGTGGATATTCGTCGAGCCGCGTCTCGGGCGAGGGGATACGCACCAGCCGCAGCATTTCGAGCGCCCGTGCCCGGGCATCGGCCGCACTTACATTTCGATGAAGCAGGATGCCTTCGATGATCTGCGTGCCTACTGTCTGCACTGGATTGAGGCTGGTCATCGGCTCCTGGAAGATCATGGAGATCGCATCGCCGCGCACGGCTCGCATCTCGGCTTCCGGCAGGTCGAGAAGGTTGCGCCCTTCGAGTCGGACCGCGCCTGATGTGATGCGGCCAGCCACCAGCCGCATGATCGAAAGCGACGTCACCGACTTACCGCAGCCCGATTCGCCCACGATGCCGAGCGTCTCGCCCGGCGCAAGCGTGAAGCTCACGCCATCGACCGCCGCGACCGTGCTCCCACCGGAGCGAAATTCGGTGCGCAGAGATTCGACCTGGAGGAGGGGCGGGGAGCTGCTCATACGCCTTTATGTTCCTCTCTCCCGCTAGGGGGAGAGGTTAGGAGAGGGGGGTTGCACTCTTCGATTCCCCCTCACCCGTCCTCTCCTCCTAGCGGGGGAGAGGAGAAAGAAGGGCGCAAACTGCCGAATTAAACTCACGTCACCGGTCTCGATTGCGGTAGGCGATCTTTCTTGCCGTAGACCGGCGGCGACAGGTCATCGGCACTGCGGCCTGCCCAGTCGCGCTGGTTCACCGTCTTGAGCCGCTTGCGTTGGCCTTCGATCAAGCCGGCGGTCGCGGCCTCGATGTCGATCGTGAGCACCTTGCCATCGCGCACGACCTGCGTGCCGTCGACATAGACATGGCGAATGGCGCGCTCGCTGGCTGAGTAGATCAGGCTGCGCACCGGCTCGTGGCTCGGCTGCATGTAGGGATGATTCATGTCGACCAACGAGAAGTCGGCCTTGCAGCCCGCCGCCAGCCGGCCGAGATCGGGCCGCCGCAGGATCTTGGCGCCACCGATCGTCGCTGCCTCGAAGGCATGCCGCGTCGTGCCCATCTTGTAGTTGCCGGTGTAGACGCGGGCGAGATAGCAGACGAGCCGGATCTCATCGACCATGTTGTGCGGGTAGGTGTCGGTGCCGATGCCTACCGTGATGCCGGCGTTCATGTAGCGTCCGATCGAGTTCATCACCATGGCGCGGCGCGCGAACACGGTCGGACAGTGAGCGACCGAAGCGCCCGAATCGCGCAGCCGCTCGAAGTCGTGGCCGTGCGGATAGTGGATCTGCGGATGGTCGTTGAGGAAGATGCCGTGCCCGATGACAAGGTCAGGTCCCAGCACGCCGATCGAGTCGAGCCACTCGATCGGCGTCTTGCCATGACGGCGGACCATCTCGTGGAATTCGACGACCGCCTGGCAGGCATGGGTCTGCATTGGAATGCCGCGCTTCTTCGCTTCCTGCAGTGCGTCCTGGAAGAAGCCTTCGTGACAAGTGTCGATCTGCGCCGGCCCCGCCATGCCGCCGAAGCGGCCGCTGGGATGCTTGATCGCATCGTCGATCGCCTTCATCGAGATTTCGAA
>Ga0310811_10002921_pt1 | contig 21453 bp, 35 predicted proteins | sample YCmetagenome_FD_207642 | JGI IMG/M metagenome (GOLD analysis project Ga0310811, IMG submission 207642) | Soil microbial communities from experimental microcosm in Duke University, North Carolina, United States - YC | ecosystem: Engineered > Artificial ecosystem > Soil microcosm > Unclassified ...
AACTGGAGATTACCTCGATCTTGGGGGGAAGTTGTCCCTGATGAATCTGACAATGCAGCTGCGGAGTTCAGTTCAGTCGATGTCACGCCAGGACATGCTTAGAACATGCTGGAAGAAAGGAATAACGGGTTACTCACTCAGGCATGCCCGCAAGCACATTCCACATATTACACAATGCGATGTGAAAGTCAAAGGTGTGCTGGAATATCCCAACCCAGAAATCCCATCATTATGTCGCCCATACCCGGAAGAAACATACATAGAATATCCAATCACTGTAATGCTTGAATCTGGCACTTGATTTGAATCATGACAAGCATAAAGCCCACTAGTGACACAACTTAGCTTGAGTTCTCGAGATTTGAAATTTGAAAGCCCGTTGGCGTCAATGACCGTGTGTACGAAGGAGTGCGTGTCGTCGAGTGAGTCAATGTTCTGGACATCGCTCCGAAGGACCCTATCGCAACCCTATCGAGGCAGCTTTACCCTTCAGTTAGCACCCCAAAGTTCATCTTGGGGTTCTTCCCAACGGAAGTCCAGAATATACGCATGGTTTTCAAAGTCCTTTGGACTTCCAATGAAAACACTGTCACATGGGACGACTCGGAGTGGCATGACCCCCTTGAAATCACAAGAAAAGTCAATAACCACCTTCATATCATGAAGTCCATCTGGAGTGTTACTATGAGCACAGTCCGGTTGAACGTACCGTCAAGATCCTTCAGATTCTCCACATTCTTGAGTCCAAATGTTGATGAGCGTCACGTGATTAAGCCACGATGCTGAAGATAAGTCCTAGTAAGGTTCAGGTAATGTCGAGGTAATGTTATCCTCTCTTCAAGAAGAGAAAAAGCTTTTTATAGGGATAGTGTAACCACCTCTACCGCGGGGTAGGTATATACAAATATGAGACGCATTTGAGTCGACCGGTACTTGTGTTCATAAATGAAAGAATCATCACTAGTAGTTCTGGTTGACTTCGTATTTAAGAAGAACGTGCATTGATGCTTAGAGAGTTTGTAATATGTTTTATTTTATAGGTTCTACTCACACGTCGCTTGGTAGCAAATACACCGCTATGATGAATGTGAGGTCATTAATATGTCACGAGCTGTGAACACAAGATGATGAACAAATGTACCGTGACGTGGCTCTCAGGCTTCGGAAGTGCAAAGAATTGGGGTGGTACCAGGTAAAAGGCGCTACTGTCTTCAACCCCCGACCGTCGCTGAACATAAGGTTATCCTGATCGACGGCTTCTTTGTTGGTATCTTTCAGTCCACCAGTGAGAAAAATGCCGCTGTGGAAATACTCTAGTTCATATGTGGTCACCAATGGACGCCAGAAAGGCAAGCTTTAGCTTCTGAGGTACATTTCACAGACCCTTTTTGCAATTTCGAATGAAAAACTTCAGGCCCATATAGGTTGTACTGGAACTGCAGCGACACTGGCGCGTATGGCAGAACTGACAGGGGCTATAACACTCGGACCTGAGTTACTTGATTTAATTTTAAATATTACGGCCCTTGGTTACCGGTTAAACCCTAGGCACAATCAGACTTACGTAATAAAGAATATTAATTGTAGGTCTTGTTCGCTCACACCGGTTCAACCGGCAACCACATTTCAAACGTTGAATCGCGTTGCCAAACTAACATTACTTTTAGAAAGGGCGATGAGCTCGGAATTTGCTATGTACTACTGATTACAGCTATGCAGGTCCTATATGTGCGTAATCTATGCCCAGGAAACACGTCGAACTAACGTTGGCGCAAGGGTCGCATCTGCAGACCATTTGACATATGTGCCTGACCTTGTCATTCAATGAGAGAGTCTCGTATCAACAACTTTGGCCTTGCGAAGATCTTAATTTCCATATCGCAAGCTCTAACATAAGGTGCCCCTTTCCAATGACGCGCCGCTTGTCATCCTGAATCTTATTCGGGCTGCTATGCGTTGAGATTTTTGCAACCACGCCACCTTTCAGCTCAGCATTCCAAGCATCAAACCTTACGGCCGCTCCACATAACCAGGGTCTCAAGTGCCTATTTCTCGTTCTTGCACATTCTCATCTGCTGCTCCGCAGATCCCGGTCCTCAAGCTTGAGCCTGGCATATCTAGGGAACCCTTCTACCTGTCAAGTGCTATGTCGTCCCTGATTTGAACTATTATCGTCGAGGATTTTCAGTGCTTCCCAAGGATATGTGCAATCTAAGATTGTTGTGAGAGTTATATCCTTACTGAGCATATGGTCCAGCTGTGCTAGCCTCGATTTCTGTCGTCGGGTAAAAATACGAGGTAGGTTTCTTGTTCTCCCAGAACGCCCTAGCTAGGCAGAATTTTTATACAGATCCAGGATCAGCAGCTTTGCAACTTCCTGAACAGACCAGATATATTACCATTACGATTCTATCGTGAAATTGCGATGCTCTATGTAATAATATTTGGTAGCGATATCTACAGGGAATGGCAAAATCAGCGCATCCGTTGACTAGCCGTTGAATGGCAAAAATCGCGCAGCTTATGCTGCGTACACAGGAAAAATTGAAAATAAACTTTGAGAAACCTTTTCACAAGAGCGCTTGGGATAAAAGAAAATAGAGCCCATACGACAATCAAGATCTAGCCACGGGCGTCGCTTCTATACGATGAGAGTTTCTTCTCGAAAATCGTCTGAGCAAGAGAGAACGCCAGGCTATGGAATTCAGATAGGGTGCGTATCATATTGGGAACGTGTTCGGGATGCGTCTCTCACCCCCCATATAGCTATCGCACTCTTTCCATTCGCGTGGACGAGAAGGACCTCCCTTCAAAGGCTAAAAAATCCGCAGATCCGGCAGATGCCATAGCTAGCATCGACGTCCACCTCATCAGTACAGATGAAGTGTACACCCGTTACTCTTGCCATCCTACAGTTGGCCTCGAGGAAGCAGCAGTTCAACGAAGGTTCAAGGACGGCAGGAATGTAATCAGTCCGCCCCCGACCCAACACTGGAAGAAGATCCTTAACTACATCTTCGGAGGCTTCAATTTCCTCATGTGGATCGCATTCATTGTCACAATAGTACGTGTTCATGAATTTTATCTTGGCCAGTGCTTCATTTTTTTTTATTAGCTCTCGTACAAGCCTCTGGGAGGGAGTAGCCCCTCCGCTGTCAACCTCGGGGTCGCAGTTCTGCTGGTGCGTTCAAGTCCAATGTCATGTTTCAGTTTAGTTACGCTTCTCAGATGCTCGTCATCATCATCTCAGCTACGTTCTACGCTTTTGTGGACTGGAATGCCAGTCGAATCATGAAATCCATCAAATCTCTTATTGCGCACGAAGCTGCTGTAATCCGTGATGGCAAGCAACAGCTCATTGCTGCGACGGACATCGTCGTCGGAGACATTGTGGTTCTCAGTACCGGTGATCGAGTTCCTGCGGACCTAAGGATCGTGGCGGCTTCTTCTGATTTGCGCTTTGACCGCTCGCTACTCACTGGAGAAAGGTGATTATATTCTAATTCTAATTATCTGAAGGCTTAGCTCATCGTTTATCAGTGATATGATCCCGGGATCTCTCGATGCTACATCTGACAATGCTCTGGAAACGCGCAATCTTGCACTGACTTCGACCTTCGTGACGCAGGGTACCTGTAATGGTATTGTGTTCGCCACTGGTGACAGGACCGTCATGGGACGCCTCGTTAAAATGTCTGGCGAGACAAAATTCAAGCTCACGACTATCCAAAAGGAGATCTGGTTTTTCACCAAAGTTATTTCCTCAGTCGCGTTCACGATGTTTGGTTTATCCTTACTGCTCTTCGGCGTGTGGTTGAGGACGACCTATCCTGGGTTTGAAAACATCAGCGGGGCGATCATGAACTCGATTGGTTGTCTTACAGCGTTTGTGCCTCAGGTACGTGATCTAACTTGTTATCCTTTATAGCCTCTCTGACATCATTTACATGAAGGGATTACCCCTTTGTGTCGCCCTTTCATTGACTATCATTGCCCGTCGCATGTCGAAGCGGCACGTTCTTGTCAAGAATCTCGCAACGATTGAAACGCTTGGATGCATGTCTGTCTTGTGTTCAGACAAAACCGGTACTTTGACTGCCGGAAAGATGGTTCGTTTCTACCTGCCTAAAGATGTTTTGTTGCTTGGCTAACATCTTTCAGGTGGTCGAATCAATCGCCTTTTTGGATCACCATTTTTTGGTCAGTGAAATTGACGAGAAGATTTCCGAGGCACCAGAACCTAGATTCTTCGCTGGCTTAAATGCTTTGCACCATACCGCACGGCTGTGTAACGGTGCAAAGTTCGACTCTGCGACTGCTGACAAACCCATTCATGAGCGAACCGTCAAAGGAGATCCTACTGATACGGCCTTGCTGCGCTTTTCCGAGGGTCTGTCTGTTCCAGCCTTGGACATTGATACACCAGCGTTGCTATCATCTTGGAGAAAGCCCTTCGAAATTCCCTTCAATTCGAAAAATAAGTGGATGCTTAGCGTCGCCCAGGAGATCAGAACAACCAAAGGAGATATTACTGAGAAGGATTCAACAACATGGATGCTCGTGAAAGGCGCTCCAGACATGCTGGTAAAATCCTGTACTACAGTGATGAGGTCCGATGGCGCCGTTGTTCCATTCGATGAAGAGTCAAGGCAGCACATGAACGATCTCCAAAGCAATTGGTCGAGTGAAGGACAGAGAGTACTTGCCCTGTATGCGTTGTATGTTTGTGTGGGGATAATTTACTGATGCTCGTTTCAGGTGTCGCAAGCCATTGAACTCCTTCAAACCGAACCTTTCTCCGAATGACATGGAGGAATTGATGTACTCGGAGATAGGCAATCTCACTTTGATCGGACTGGTTGGCATCCGCGATCCGCCGCGTCCGGACGTGCCCTCAAGTGTGGCCGTTATCCGTCGCGCTGGTGTCAGGGTTTTCATGGTAACTGGAGACTTCAAGCTCACTGCTATTGCAATCGCCCGCCAGGTGAGTCGGATTGAGTGGCTGCTTCCTGGTACTCAGGATTAACTCGATTATAGGTCGGCATCATTACGCAGCAGTCCGTAGATACCATCGATGACGTCAGGGCTGCAGCGTCCGAAAAGCACCTCACCGATGTACCAATACGTTCTATTAGACCTTCTGAAGATGACCCTATTCGTTCATTGGTACTCACGGGAGAGGATGTCAGCACTCTTACCACCCTTGACTGGCACATAATTGTCGGGCAATACACTGAAATTGCGTTTGCCCGCACCACGCCTGAACAGAAGATGAAAATTGTCGAGGAAATCAAGGCCCGCGGCGACAATACTGTGGCTGTCACTGGTGACGGTGTCAACGATGCACCCGCTCTCAAAGCTGCTGACATTGGTGTTGCGATGGGAAGCGGTAGCGATGTGGCGAAAGAAGCTGGTAAGGTCGTGACACCTTGTTCAAGATGTCAATTAACCCTCGATCTTTTCAGCTGCACTGATCTTGTTGAATAACGACTTCGCGTCTATCCCAGTGGCCATCGAGATGGGTCGCCTGGTATTCGATAACCTCAAGAAAGTGACGCTTTACCTCATGCCTGTAAGTCAATGCATCATCGAAAATAAGATATTTACTTACTCAACTCAAGGTTGGAAGTTACACGGAGTTCATGGCAGTAGTTGCGAATGTTGTCTTTGGAATGCAAATTCCTTTGAGCTCCTATCTACAAGTTTGTTTCTCCATCACAAATGACGTGGTCATGTCAATTTCCTTGATGTACGAGAAAGCTGAAGCGGGTAAGCTTTTCATTTTATTTTATAGTTTTGCCATTGCTCAGTGCACGACAGATCTCATGATGCGGAAGCCTCGCAATGCTAGAACCGACCGCCTTACAGATTGGAGATTGTTCTTCCAGATCTATTTGGTAAGTTATTCCGCACCAAGTGATGCTTGGAGTTCACAAATCACTTATTACTAGTTCATTGGACTCATGGCCTGGCCGTGCGCGATGAGCATGTGGTTTGTGTACATGGATCAGCAAGGATTCGGATTCCACGATATTTTCTTAGTTTATAACAACTGGACCGCTGGCTATCACGGCTTCACAGGGGATCAGCTCACCCATTTTGTTAGTGTCGGGCAGTGCATTTAGTGAGTTATGATGACACTCGCTCCCAAGGCTCATATTAACTCTTATTATCATAAGCTACGTGACGATGGTCTTCATGCAGTACGGAAATCTCCTTGCCATCCGAAACCGCAGAGTTTCCTTGCTCCAGTCCAACCCTCTATGGGGACCTCGCAAGAATCTCGCAGTTCCGATTGGTATGGTCGCGACTGCCTTGATTGCGGTAATCAATCTGTACGGACCAGGTTTACAATCGGTCTTTTTGACGGCCCCTATACCCGGAATGTTCTGGGGCCCTCCGTTTGCCTTTGGCTTGGGAATTCTCTGTGTGGACGAAATCCGCAAGCTGATTGTGAGGACCTATCCGAAGGCAAGTGTCAATCTCTTCTTGTTTTCTAAATCCTGATGGCAAATTAAAGTCAATTGTTGCCAAAATGGCTTGGTAAAACCTGTGGTGTCACTCTGGTCTGTTATCATGTTGCTTGTCTGTCGGGGTCGGGATTGGCATTTGTGCCAGCGTTTCTTGAGTCAGACGGTTTCCACACCTTAGTATTATGCTTGTTAGCGGACAGTATAATAGAACAGATTGATAACGGTTTTATTGCCTAGACTAGATAACAAGGAAACAATATTATACGGCGGATAGATATGTATTTGTTGTACAATTATCTGGCCCGTTGGATGTCATAATGTCTCAGTGCTTGTCGTACGGACGCAGGTAGCGAGTTGTACAGTTCAGTCTTCTATGTCCTCGTGGATAAGTTATCTTCTTCTTGGCATCTGAATTTATTCGTCTTCTGAACTTCTAGCACACCTTCGTTCTGCATTCAACGTGTTGGATATTGAAAACGTGGCTGGTGCCTGACCGGTCTGACTGCCGACGTTCAACAAGACCCCCAGCGCAGTCACTCGTTCGGAAGAAAGGAGAATGAAATTGGATGCGGAGGAATCACACTACAATGTCATGCTAGTGACAAAGAAGGCAGTGGTCGAAACAATATATGGAAGATGTGACTTGCACACCAGTGTGAATTTTGATGTCATATACCGCCTCGCAGTGGCTTTGTGAGCATGTATATAAATATAAGGATTCAGCACACGCTCGACTCTATGACTCGTTTGGAGAACAAATATAGGGAAGAGCAGTAAATATAGTTGATGCACACTCTCCGTTTCAAGTTGGGAGTACCGCAGTGGGTGGCGTTGGGGTGGCGCAGCATTTTATTTTAACTGTAACGATGCCCGTTGTCACTCGCATTTGTCATGTGGTATGTCATGATCAATTAATGTCACGCGGCGTGAGAGCGCCAGTTCCTTAGGTGTTATGCATCATGTATACTCAGCGAGATCTAGGAGGAAGTCCGCAACAAGACGAGTCCAAGGAATGCTCGAACATCATTCACACTTTTGGGAGCAGGCCAATCCAAAATACGAGCGACTTCTGACGGATTCGCCTCAATACTATGGACGAAAATTACGTGACCTGCAACACCTTGTCGGTGTTTTTGATGTGCTCCTCGGCTGCTGGGACCAAACACTACAGCATATTAAGCCACCGAGTTCAAGTTGTCGTTCAGATGTACCCGGGAGCTTTCAACCGCCTCTGAACACTTACACCTAGGCTGGTGCTACTTGGCGACAAGCCCTGCGAGTCAATTGAAGGCGCTAATCGAACACCTCGAGGGTTTGTTGACAATGCATGAAATCTCGTCGATATTTCCGACCTTGATATCTCATCAGCTCTCTACATTGCAGTCCTCCATCGCACTACGGCACTACATCAACACGCCCTATCTTTTTGTGGTGCTACCGCCACATACACCAGAGCACGATGCCCTAGCACCTGATCCCGTCTTCTTAGCTGATACAAAACCTCTGGCGCCGTACGCAAATAAGATGAATTGAGCACCAGGGTACAAGTGAGTTACTCGCCATTACTTAGTCGACATCCCGTGTACCTACTACCCAGTCTCGAAATTATAAAGTGACAAACGGAGATATATAACTGCTATTGCAAATTCATATGCAAGAACATCGTGTCCGGATGGCAACATGGCTCCCCGACTTGATCCTCACTGAGCATTGATGTCTGGATAGCTCATTGTCAGGCGTTCTGCATCCCTCCACATGCATCTCGTCTAGTGCCACGTCTGCGCCTGCCATGAAATGTGCATTCCGGTGAAGAAACGTCAGAGGGTACATATCATGGCCCGCAGGTTCAAGGCTAATGGGTTTTGCCGATCACTGGCGTTTCTCATGTCACCCATCGGCGTTACGGTAGGCCGTATACAACAAGAAGTCGAGATTGCACATTACCAGCGTTTCTCAGTGTTTCTTCTGCTAGGGGAATGTCGGAGACGGAGCAAGTTAAGTCAGAAGTCTACTGGCAGTGCAAATATTAATGTCAGGACCCATAAGTCGACTGTGGCATTATCAACTACCACGCTGTCCGCGAGTTGTAATACACTGACATCGATTTCCCCATGTCGGATCGTGACACCCCTCCACCGGCAAGAATACCATCGGGTGATGTTTGAGTTCGATCCTTTACTAGCCAAGAACACGTGCAGTCGTAAGCGCACAGCGGTCTCGCTGGTTCCTATGTTAGTGCCTCCCACAAAAAATGACGAACAAAGGTGGAGGCCACAGATCTTGATGTCTGGGACAAAACCAATGACGATTTCGCCCCTCTTCACTGTCTGATTCGTGGACTCATTGGCCCTTTGGTCTTCTCCGCGCAGTCTCGTACACCGACGAGCGACTTCGAACTCGATGCATCGCCGGGAAAGAATAAACAGCTGTAAGCGCACTTATTAACGAATTCACTGGCCTTTCAGGTACATCCAAAGTTCTGTAGAATGCTGCTGCATACGATCACTTCGAGATATCTTTGCAACATCGCCTGAAAGCTCACGGCAGCGACTATCTCGAGTCAAAATTTACGTGCTGCAACGACCCTGTCAACCACAAGCTACATCACGAATATCGCATGCAATTTGGACAAGGGACGACAAACCTCGATCGGGGCATTGATGAATGTGTTCAGCGGCGTGATGTCTCGACTCAAGGTCCGAATGCAAAGGGTGCCCATCGTGGCAATGTTGCGATGCGATGCCGCTGTCAACAAGAAAGAGCGACAAGACTGTTAATGGCCCAGACTAAGGTACGTACATACTTTGTTTCACATGTACACACTAGTATCACAAAATGCCTACTCACCCGCGGGTTGACCCGCACCCGCGATGTTCTGACCCGGGTGGGTACGGGGAGGCCTCTAAAAGCTTCAATACCCGCGGGTCGGATGCGGGTATGACACGTTCATCCGCGTATACAGCCATGATCCTGGGCAACTTCGCGACAAACGTTCATTCTATCCTCGCTCACCCACGGAAAAAATGTGCCACAATTCACCGATCCTTTGTCCCATCAAGAGCCGAGACACAACAGCTTCCGAAGCCTGTTTCGACAATTGCTCCGAACTGGCTAAAAAATGAGCACTGGAATCAGACATGGTAGCATGCTGACGGCTTTGAGTCATACATAAAATTTAGATTCCCGAGACAGTGATGCTTCATTGCAGGTACTCAAATCGATTGTCCACAAACTGTCTGTAATCAGAGCACGATTATTAGTTGCTATCAATATGACGGTGTAAGCACGCTGGAGTTCCCATAATCTACATAAATACTGTCCGCGATACTGAAACATATGCTTTCAGCATCACTGCCTTTTGGCGTAACAGTTAAGGGGCGACAGTCTTAGCTAAGTTACAGACCATCGTGTATTCCGTTAATTCATCCGTTGAATCAAAGCCAGCACTGATCAGATCCCCACATGTGGTATGGTCAATGTGTTCAGCATCAGATATATATTATCAAAACATTCGCCGAACAACAAGTGACGCAGAAGATCTCTAAGCCATATAGGGAACATGACCGCTTTAACACATTGAGATTGTTAGAAAAAAACTGGAGCGAACATCGAACTTGTGATAACCCAAGAAAACACAGGTTCGGCATGCGTTCTGCAGCTCAGAGCAGCCCCACATTGGGATGTAAATTGAAACCACCGGAAGCCGAACACTGGAAGAATGCCCTGAAGAATATGCGCAGAAGACATATCAAACGAGAAAGGAGTACTTACTTCTGCGCACTAGCGGCAGGCGGTGGGGATTATGAAAAACCTGACTGTCACCGCAAACAGCCTTACACCATGCACTGATTCAATACATACCTAGTGACAACATCGTGCGAGATATTGTGGACCGCTTCAAATACCACGTCAGTGGTAAGCGAGTGGTTCTCATAGGAAGCAGTCAGGACATCAACAGATTGTTCACCCTGAGGCCGTGAATGACCGACGGAACGTCTGACATCAGAATGAGGGCGTGAGGAATATTGAGATCAAATGAAGCACTAACAGGAAGGAGCCCGATATTAATGAAGGCCAACACGAGGGACACAACGATGCGAAGATTGGCAACACCAGATTGCGGGACAGGGGACGAGGGACAAATGCTGAACAAGACGGATGTATTCTGATATCGCCAGCCTAGAACGATCATATAATAGTTGCCTGATTGTGAGTTAGACACAGATCGAGTAATTGTGCAGGGTGCAGGATGCATACCGAGAAAATAAGCAAGCTATGTACAAGAACTAATGATAGTGGGAAAAAAGATAGAAAAGTACCGCGGGTACCTTGACAGGACCTGACAGGACCCTCCCCATTTTGTGGAGTAAGGAATCTTTTAATTGATGCGCGGAAGCCATGGCTTTAACGGCTGCAGAACTCGTCCCCACGAAGACAACCCTTCCTAGGTTATAGCTATGCGCACATATGCTCCATGAATAAATTAATATCAGTACTCCTTCTCTCACCGTTGTTATAAATACTTTACTTAGTAAGATCCTAACACGAGTCATCCTTTGATCATCCAGTGCTTGCCTCTACTAGTAAACACCGTTTGGCAGAGACCCTTATATACAGGGGTTGGACGCTGCTTTCTTCTCCAAATGGGGATATAGACGCAATTAGCGTTTTGTCAAAATAAAGTTACAGATTGATTTGAGATTGATCTTGAAACCCGGGACATGCCACAGGAGCTTTACTCCATACAGTTCTGTACAGGTGCCGGGTAACGTAGTCTGTCGGTGTCTCCCAGCACCACATGTCCAGCTGAGCGGATTCAGGTGGATCCGCGCTTCCTCATCCGTTTTTCCAATCTTCGGATCATTGATGGGCGGCGGCTTATCAAGTTATCAGGTGCATCGTCAGGCAAATGGTGAGATGCAACCTTGGTATGGTACCCACTAGGAGGTGCAAAGTCCTTGGACAGGGGATCTAGCCTCAGATATATTTAACTCGAGGGAGTGGGGAAGAGGAAGAACTGCTCGGTTGTCGTTCAAACACCGCCCAGCTTGGCCATTACGTGCCTTATCACAGGCCTGCAAGCAGTGTGGATACCATACCATGCACGTGAATAGAAAAGACGGAGGAACAGCGTTGGGCGTCGTCTGGACTGCCCAATACCTGCGCTAACATTGTTGTGAGAGCAGTCTATAGTTCAACGTCAGGCACCCGCAATTGCTCGGTCCGATGGGTCAGCCTGACACCCCCGTCCGGGACGCTAGACGGTCCAGACTGAGGGTAAGAACACCTAAGGTGGCAGATTCCGTGCGGCGTGTAAGGTGAAACTAAAGGCACTCACATATATGGAAAGAGTGGCCCCCGCGTCAAGTACGCAACGATCTGCCGAATACTTCATGGGTCCGCCGTTTAGCCTGTTCGTAGGTGCATGGAGGTCATCTCATCACAGCGTTTGATCGCATGACAGATAGCTTGACACACCGGCAGAGAACGAGAGAAGGTGATACGATGATCGCACATGCATGAAGGGTAAAGGTTCCGAGCTTGCTTCGTTGATAAACACTACCAAGATGAAACACTCAAAACTGATAATAATATGATCTAAAGTCATGAATTTCACCTTACCACATGTGGATAAAGAATCGAAAGGGTGTGTGGGTATGGGTGACATAAGTGTCAAGGGAAAGAAAGGTACAGACGCGAGCAGCAGCGTAATGCGTGCCAGAGTAACGAGAGATCGTGGGTGGTAGCGGGAAGATCGCCAGGTGGCGAGAGCAAGGACTAGGGGGAAGATCTTGGTTGGGTAATGTTGGGTAGCGGGAGGTTGCGACCGAGGAGTCGGGGTTGCCAGCGGAACACGCGCGAGGACGCAGCTGGGCGTGGGTAGCCTATCAATGTTATAGGGGGCCGTCATGAGAAAATATATGTATGTATAAATATCGCGACAAAGAACCAAAACCTGTGAGCTTAAGGGGGCCGCCATGTCGACCATGAATCTGGACAGACGGAGAGCCGAGAGTATTCAATTACGTAACCGCTAAGGTCGTGGTCCGAGAATTTCCCGCGTCACGTGACTATTGAACACCCAGCACAGATGCATATTTTCTGGACCATTTTTGAGGCGGAAAATTCTGGATATGTTGTAGGAACATGTAGTATACTGTGCTATGCAATGGATAAAAAATTCAGCCGCAAAATTCAAGTTTTCGAGCTGCTGCAGGGGGGATAACGGCACAATGGAATTCTCGCGTCCGGCGCTGGCATCACGGCGAAACCCATGCAAGAATCCTCGATTCACCTTGCTCTGAGTCACGCTACTTCTTGGCAGGGGCTCAGGTGGGCGGCGTGTCTGTTTCTTAGAGACGCACTCGATTTTTTTTGTCACGCTGCATCTTCTGGTAGAGCCGAATATAATTTTGTGCTTACCCGAGGTGTTTACACATATGTGCCTTGTAGGTAAGTGTATTGCCAGATATTGCTCCGCGCCCTGTATGCCATCGGCGTTCGCCTTCCTGCCGGCTTCCTCCTCATCAGCATCCGCTCGTCGACACACACAGCGAGCGCGCGCTATCCGCAGTCATCCCACAGCCGCTGTGCCTCACTACAGGAAAATGTATGTAAATAGTCAAGAAAATGAGCATTGAGCAACGTTCTAATAGATTATTGAGCAAAGGTTGTGATATCCCGGAACTTGCCGTCAGCCACAAAGTTCGGGCTTGTTTCCGCGTCGTTTTCGATGTGCACATGCCACTACCAGATAACACATTGAACCCATCCTGCTCCTTGGCGCCAATTTTTTCCGTCGCAAAAGCACATTTGTATACTGATTTACGTCTATGCCGACAACAAAGTGCTTCTCCCGAGTACTTCTGTGCCCCACAATATCAGCTAGTCTGACACTTGATTGACTGCTGTGGGAAGTAACCATGAGCTCTGAACCGCTACAGGCGCCCGTAGGACCGTATTTTCAGCGCGAGAAGCAATCTGACCTGAAAATGAGGTCTGCTTCATTTAGATCTTCAATGTTAGATCACTAACAATGCCAGCGTGATGTCTCGCACAGTTTCGGGTGCTCTGCTGGCGCGTGAATGGCAAAAACCCCTCTGCTAAAAATTCTTGGGTCTCGCAAGGTACAATTGATGCATTGCCTTGAGGATAGTATTTAATAAATGACAGGAGAAAGCAAAGATATTCAAGTAGGTTGCTTCGATGTCGAAAGCAACACCCTCTCCTGAGCCCGAGGCCAAGAAGGGCTATGGCGTTCAAATCGGGTTTGTATTCTATTCGCATCACCTTCTCCGCATTGTATCGCTGATATAACAACGAACAGATTCCGTACATTATCAGCTCATGTCGAAGAGAAACAGACTCGGACGACTAAATCTCCGCCAGATCCAGCAGATGCAATTGCAAACATAGATGCCCATCTTCTGAGTGTCGACGAAGTATATACCCGGTTTTCCAGTCATCCCACAGCTGGTTTAGAGCTTGCCGCTGTTCGTCGCAAGGAGCGGGATGGAAAGAACGTTATTAGTCCTCCACCTACCGTCTACTGGAAGAAATCTCTTAATTATATTTTTGGTGGTTTTAATTTTCTGATGTGGATCGCGTTCATCTGTACTATCGTGAGTGCCGTTGTTCACCTGCCATTGTGACTCTTCTAATATGCATGTTAGCTCTCCTATGCACCACTTGGGCCTCCTATAGCTTTCACTCTTGGTGTTGCCGTGCTGTTGGTTCGTAACTTTCAACTCTAGTGCTCAATTTCCCACTTATCATCAACTACAGCTCCTCGTCATCATTGTTTCTGCTACATTCTATGCTTTGGTCGATTGGAACGCAAGCAGAATCATGAAGTCGATTAAATCTCTAATTGCACATGAAGCTTCAGTCATTAGGGACGGAAAGCAGCAAATAATTAAAGCTACTGACATTGTCGTTGGTGATGTTGTCGTGCTCGGCGCTGGCGACCGTGTCCCAGCCGACATGCGTGTCGTGCAGGCATCGTCCGACCTTCGCTTTGATCGCTCTCTCCTGACTGGTGAAAGGTTTGTTCCTTGTCCTACGTGCTTGAATTTGGCTGAATTCCAATTACAGCGAAATGGTACCGGGATCTCTTGATGCAACATCTGAGAATGCCCTGGAGACTCGTAACCTCGCACTGACTTCCACTTTTGTCGTGCAAGGGACTTGCCAGGGAGTTGTGTTCGCCACTGGAGATAGGACTGTCATGGGACGCCTTGTCAAGATGTCAGGAGAAACAAAGTTCAAGCTTACCACGATCCAAAAAGAAGTGTGGTTTTTCACCAAAATTATCTCATGCCTGGCACTCTTTTTCTTCTGCTTGTCGATTCTTCTATACGGCGTTTGGTTACGTGTGTCGTATCCCGGGTATGACACCGCGTCTTCTGCCATCGTAAATTCAATTGGTTGCTTGACTGCTTTCGTCCCCCAGGTACGTGACCAGTAGTGAAAGTTTATATCCCCTTCTTAGTTGACATTTTACAGGGTCTCCCGATTTGCGTGGCACTCTCGTTGACTGTTGTTGCCCGTCGCATGGCTAAACGTCAGGTGTTGGTTAAGAATCTGGCGACCATTGAGACGTTGGGATGCATGTCTGTGTTATGTTCCGACAAGACAGGCACGTTGACTGAGGGAAAGATGGTAAGACGAACGATGCATCTGCTCTTGTTTCTAGCTTGCTGATGAACCCACAGATGGTAGAGAACATCGCTTTCCTCGATGACGTATTTGGTGTCGAGGAAATTAATGAGAGGGTTACGAAGGCATCAGACCCTACCGTATTTTCTGCGTTCAAGGCGCTCCATCAGATCGCGAGGCTTTGCAATGGCGCTAAATTCGATGCAACGACTAGCCACCTTCCTGTGCAAGAACGTACGATCAAGGGCGATCCCACTGATACTGCTCTTTTGCGTTTCTCCGAGGCCCTTTCAATACCCGAGCTTAGTGTGGATTCTGCTGCTCTTCAGCGAGACTATGAGAAGAAGTTCGAGATTCCTTTCAATTCTCGCAACAAATGGATGCTTTCTGTGGTCTCCAAGGTCAATAACACTGCTGAAAAGAACACAGACTCGACATGGATTTTTGTCAAGGGAGCTCCTGATGTTTTGTTCCCTTCCTGCAGCAGTGTGCTACAGAGTGACGGGACGGTCGTCAAGTTAACAAATAGGGCGAGGCAGACGTACGCCACGCTTCAAGAGGACTGGTCAAGCCGTGGCCAACGAGTACTTGTGCTGTGAGTATGAGCACTTTTGGCTGAGCACTCTGACATCTGACATCGTTGCCGAGGTAATAGATGTAGGAAACCCATAGAAGAAATCAAGGCTGGACTTCAACCGAACGACGTGGAAGATCTCATGTACGCGGAGATGCGCGATTTAACCTTGGTTGGTCTAGTTGGAATTTGCGATCCTCCTCGCCCGGATGTATTACCGTCAATTGGCATCATTCGACGAGCTGGAGTTAGAGTCTTTATGGTCACTGGTGATTTCAAGCTCACCGCTCTCGCTATTGCACGTCAGGTAATTTTTCTTCATTTTCCGCCGCTATGTCCTGATTAATCCCCTTTCTCAGGTCGGTATCATTACACAGCAAGCTGTTGACACCATCCAGGATGTCCGGGCCGCTGCATCTGAGAAGGACTCGCCGAAAGACTATCATCTTATTAAGCCATCCGATGATGATCCTATCCGCTCCCTGGTACTTACAGGGGAAGACGTTGCATCTCTCACATCATTTGATTGGAATGTCATCGTTGGGCAATACGCCGAAATTGTGTTTGCCCGTACCACTCCTGATCAAAAGATGAGGATCGTCGAGGAAATCAAGGCCCGCGGCGACAACACTGTGGCCGTGACCGGTGATGGTGTTAACGATGCACCTGCTCTCAAAGCCGCTGATATTGGTGTTGCGATGGGTAGTGGCAGTGATGTGGCCAAAGAAGCTGGTATGGGATTTTCCTGGTGGTCTTTTCGATGACACTAACACTATCACTATTAAGCCGCATTGATCTTGTTGAAGAATGACTTTGCTTCCATCCCTGTCGCGATAGAGATGGGTCGGCTGGTCTTTGATAACTTGAAGAAGGTCACATTGTACCTCATGCCTGTGAGTCGCATTTGCGGAAGCAGTATAATATGTGTTTGATGCTCATGGTGCTGCAGGCTGGAAGTTATTCAGAATTCATGGCTGTCCTCGCAAACGTATTACTAGGCATGCAGATTCCCATGAACTCGTATCAACAAGTCTGCTATTGCATCACCAACGATGTTATCATGTCCATCTCGCTGATGTATGAGCAGCCGGAGTGGGGTGGGCGCTCACTTATTCATGAGCGTTCCAGTGCTCACATTCTTTTGTAGACTTAATGCAGCGCAAACCACGCAACGCGAGGACCGATAGGCTTACGGATTGGCGCCTTTTCTTCCATGTCTACTTGGTACGTTTCATGAACTAGGTGACCCAAACGTGCTCATGCATACTTGCCCAGTTCTATGGACTGATGCTGTGGCCCTGCGCGATGGGGATGTGGTTCTTGTACATGAGCCAGCAGGGTCTCGGGTTTTATGACGTTATCTTGACTTTCAGCAATTGGGGAGATGGCTGGCATGGTTACACCGAAGCTCAACTTAGTCAGTTCGTCTATGTTGGTCAATGCATTTAGTGAGTCGTCATTCTTTCCTCTCGTGATGCTGATTCTAAGAGTCGCTAGCTATGTGACGGTGGCTATTGGACAGTACGGGACTCTTCTATCGGTTCGCAACCGCCGAGTATCGATACTGCAATCAAATCCCCTATGGGGCCCGCGTCGCAACCTGCTGGTACTTGTCGGAATGACGGGCACGATATTGATCTGCATTGTGAACCTTTATGGACCTGGCTTCCAGCATGTGTTTGACACGACGCCTATCCCTGGGATGTTCTGGGGTATTCCATATGCCTTCGCTTTGGGGATCTTACTCGTGGATGAAACTCGCAAGGCCATTGTGAGGAAATACCCGAAGGTATGTTTTGAGTTACACACCGTACTGGAACTTGAATTCACACTTTTCTATAGTCTTTCATTGCATGGCTGGCATGGTAAACTCGAAATTATATGATGTTGGAATTTTTTTGTCAGTACCGCTCGTTGTAAATTAATTGATGTGCAAATGTCATTCATTGCTTATCAGAAAGGTTATGCAAATTGTATTTACATTAACTTTGAGTTTCTGGCACCACGCGTCTAGCTGGACGTCTTTCTTCTTCGTTTGCTCCTTTCATTTCCTTCGACGACGAGCTCGAACTCGCTCGAACTTATTCTCGCTCCGGACATCCTTTCTTTGTTACCCGCCCCTTTCTTCCCTTTAAATTATACCCTGTTTCGCAGACAATTAGTTTTATCGTAACAATATGCACCCACATACTATCATGCAAATTTACCCTTAAAGAAAATTGTAGCGATTGCTACACCTTTTGAATTTGCTCCGTTTCAAGTTTGATACGATTGAATTCGCGATCAGTTATCCCCGCCTACCCAGCGGCTCTAGCTGTTCGCGTCCCTCACGGTCAGTTAAAAGTTCCATGCTTGCAAATAGAGTTTCATAATCACATGATCACCCTCTTATCAAATGCTGGGAATTCAGTCATTTTGATAGTTGACCTTCTCCTACCACATCGCAGACAGTCTTCTGCGGCCCTCAACTCATTCGAATCTCCTTGCTATTATATGCCCATAAGGTCTATAGACACATTTCGAAAAGACACATTGGCAGCCAAACCAGCTTTAATCAATTATTACCAAGACTCCCATCATGGAATCGTTCAAAGCACAGGTCTTCTCGACATTCCCGCCGAGTCTCTTACTCACATTACTTCATTCCTCTCTCCTCCGTCACTCCTTGCGCTCTCCAGGACTAACCGGCGTCTCAATGAACACATAAATGATGATAATACCTGGTATCGGGCCTTTATCAACCAATTTATTGGGATCGGACCTGAGAATGATCTCGAGAATGAGAAGATTCTCTTACTGAGAAAGTCAGAACGTACTTGGCGAAAGGAGTTTATCATGAGGCATAACTTGAGAAGGTTTGTAGATGTGTCTTATTCAGTTCTGCTCTTATCTTTTATCTCAGACGCTGGGAATGTTCACGGAATGGGACGATTACTCATTCCCCCCAAGATACTACCATCGACGGCGTCCATCTGATGTCTGAGTCTGGTCTCCTCACAACTTCGATTCAATATGGAGTAGTGGCTCGCTCACTTCCGCTTAGCGGCAAAGTTCTCAAGGGGTACCTTGACGCTGCCGGAACAGGATTGGGAATAGGAAATCCCAATGTTGAATTTACACCCAACGTCTCTGCCTGCCGTCTCACTTCTGATGGCGGCACTGCCAGGGTTTTCTGGGGAAAGCGTAACGGGGAAGTGGCAGTGACTACGGCTGCTAGGGTCATGGATCCTGGACGTGCATCCTCAAAGCTGGTAAGATGCAAAGTCGAAGATCACCATGATGGCATTGTGAACGAGATTGCATTGGATTCTGCTGTTAACCGATTTGTATCCGGAGGTGCCGATGGGCAAGTCAAGTTGTGGGATACCAAGACAGTTGTGTGCTTGTGGTCTAGTGACAAGCAGCTCCAATCGCTTGTGATTGACCCGTTCCTGAAGGTGTCTTCTGCTCTGGCAGACGGTATCATCGCAGGTGCTTTGAATAGCGGAGACATTCTCTTGTGGATATCGTCCCGACAAGTCCATTCGGACGACTTTTCCAGCCCGGCATCGTTTGCACAATATCGCATCATGTCGCCTATTTCCAAGGGACAACCATCTCTCCAGGATGCGTTCATACCCAAACCTCAGCCAACTTTGCTGTGTGTCCGTCGTCACTCACAGACAACGGCAGTGCTACTCATCGGGTACTCCGATCACTCGTTCTTCTATCGTGTCGTAGTTGACCTTATATCTGGCAAACACGAAACTACCGCATTTGGTGATCCTTCATTCGGGTACAACTCGATCGTGGAACCTATCTTTGCAGCTCAGCCGGATGATTGCAGTTTTATCATCACTGGTGATCTGATAGGTTCCGTTGGCATTTACGATTGGGACACCCCACAAACATCCTCTTCCGTCGTACCTACCCGTAGATTGGAGGCTCACGAAGATGGTGCTGTGACTGCGCTCGCTTGGAGCTCGGTTGTTCTTGCTACAGGCTCTGCATGCGGTACAACGACGGTATGGGACGCGCTCACCTTGGAGCCTCTTAGGCGCTTTTCGTCCCCGGTCCCCCGTGCTGCACCGGGCCGCGAAGTTGGAGGCGTTAGCAAGATTGTGATTGAAAAGGAACTTTTGGTCATCATTGCTGACAATAGGGTAATGTCATGGAAGGTGGGACAAGTACACCACCGTGATACTCCGCACAGAAGCAAACATGCTCGTGCGAATAAGAACCCAGTCCCCAAAGGACAACGTATGCATATCCTATTCTTTGTTGATACTCAACTGATCAAACGTTGCAGAGCGATACGATCTGCATAAGGTTATCAACGAATCCAAACGTGAACTAGAAGAGGAGAATGCTTATGCGCGGCATACCATGGGGCGAGAACGCAAGCATCGTTCCACTCTAAATATGCTTGGATTATCGGAGTCAGAGGCAGTGGAATATGTTTTGATGCTTTCCCGCGAGGAAGAGGAGCATCGCCGAGTTTCCCATACCATCGATGAGGGTGTCTTCGAGGGAGACTTTGAAGACGAAACTTTCTTGCCAGTCGCTTCAAATTCTTCAACAGCGCATGGTTCTACCATTCAGTCTTCCCCCAGTTCTCTTTATGATTGCCACTCTCGTGCCTATCCACGTGCTGCCCGTCCCATGACGAATGAGAAAGTACAGGTGTCTCCTGTCTTCGTCCCGGAACCTATGGAAGCCGGCGTTACCATAAGTCCACTCAAGATACCTACATCGCTGCCGGGTTCTTCGACGGGTACAAGGTCTTTACCAGAAGTGGCTCTCAGCACGTCGTCCTCTTCCGAACACTTTCCCTCGATCAGCTCTAGCATTTCCTCATCGACCAGCAGCCTAGAGCACATTCGTTCTGCGTGGAGTACACCCTTACGATCGCTACCTTCATCCCGTGGAGTTTCATCCCCACATGTTGGTACACCTATCTTGCGCACGTCTAGTGCCTCGTTTTCTTCTGCAAGTATGGAATTTCATGATAGGCAATCCGAGGGAGAGCCCCAGGCACCTTTGGATTTAGAAGAAATGGACGAGGATTTGAAATTTGCGATCGAGTTGAGTCTTGCGGAAGCACGTAGTCGAGGCGAGGTTTGAAAGTGGGAAGGTAATCGAGTTGTTGATGTATGATGGATTGAATAAAGCACCGGAACAATCTTTCTAATTAGGACTACATATTACATGTCTTGAATGTAGCCGTGACGTGTCAGAGCCGCTAGGCTATTTGCTGCAGAGGGTAGACGTAGACAATGATTAATGAACTCTGAACGAGAAGAACTTTGTTAGTGTCTGTGATGAGGTAGAGGACAGGGCCCCGGTTCTGTCTTCTAGAAAAGCCCATCCCCTACCCCTTTTTCTTGGGGGCCGGGGCATGTTATAAGATACAATGATTGAGAGATGATGATTGCGGGGGGCCTTCTTCCATTCCCCTCTCATTGTCCCTTCGTTGTCCTCACCATCGGCGGTTCGGTGTTTGCAAAATAGGTGTGGAGGGCCTGACCCATCATATGACACTCTGAGTAGAGGCTACAGTGTTGCACTCTACCACCTGAAGGGTATGAACCAGGTGGCCAATTGAATTGCAGGGAAAGTCGGGAACAACTTGGGGACTAAGCCGTATATAAACATTACATAAGCAAAACCACCTTTGCCAAATTACTTACCTCTGTGCCAGGGCCCAGGACAAGTACTAGATAATCTCGTACGCCTATCAATATGGATGGGATGAAAGCTACAAAGTAC
>Ga0310811_10002923_pt1 | contig 21451 bp, 18 predicted proteins | sample YCmetagenome_FD_207642 | JGI IMG/M metagenome (GOLD analysis project Ga0310811, IMG submission 207642) | Soil microbial communities from experimental microcosm in Duke University, North Carolina, United States - YC | ecosystem: Engineered > Artificial ecosystem > Soil microcosm > Unclassified ...
GAAATCGTCTGCAGTTTCACCTGGAAATCCGACTATGATGTCCGTTGAAAGCGAGATATTCCGTTTGGCCGCCCTGACCCAGCTGATCCGCTCGAGGTACCAATCAGGCGTATATTCCCTGGCCATCTGCTTCAAAACCCGGGCTGAGCCGGACTGCACGGGCAGATGGACATGATCGCACAATCTCGGTTCGGCATCGATAGCCTCGACAATATCGCGGGTAAAGTCCCTTGGGTGACTTGTCGTAAACCTGACGCGCCGAATGCCGCCCACTTCGGCGATGGCCAGTAGCAGTTCCGCGAAGCTCCGCTTCCCCTCCGGATCCCGATAGCTATTTACGTTCTGCCCCAGTAATTGGATTTCGGTATATCCGCTTCCGGCAATCCGCTTGGCCTCTTCCAGGACCGATGTGGAGGTCCGGCTCCGTTCCTTGCCCCGCGTATAAGGAACAACACAATAAGCACAGAACTTGTCGCAGCCCTCAATGATGGTGATGTATCCGCGGTAGGGATTCTGCCTGGCCGTAAACTCGGTTTCGAACGTTTCTTCTGTCTGGCGATCGTCAAGCCCGGTAATTCGGTTTTCACCCGCTTCCAGCCGAACCAGCATCTCAGGCAGTTTGCGGTACGATGCCGATCCAGAAACCAGCGAAACGTAAGGAGCGCGATCGAAGATTTTTTCGCCTTCCTGCTGGGCGACGCACCCCAGCACCCCGAAGCGCTTTCCCTGCTTGTGAAGCTTCTTATAGTCGTTTAGCCGATTGAAGACCTTCTGTTCCGCCTTGTCGCGGATGGAACAGGTGTTGTAAAGGATCAGACCCGCGTCTTCTTCCGACTCGACCTGGCGATAGCCCTGCTGGTGAAGTGTGCCAATCACCTTCTCCGAGTCATGCGCATTCATCTGGCAACCGAAAGTCTCAAGATAAAACGTCTTTTCCGTCGCCATAACAGTTACAAGTATATCGTGAAGTGGACCGGCGATGCCCAAAAGGGCTCGCTACCTTCAGCGTATGCCCTTGTGAAGGTAAGCCAGAAGGTCGGCCATTTGCTCGGATGTGAAACGACCGGCGAACGACGGCATCATTCCCTTGCCTTGGAGCACCACTTTCTGGACTTCGGGATCAGTGGCCGGGGCGCCGCTGGGCAGCGTCGAACGGCTGAAGACTCCGCGAAGATTCGGAGGCGGCTGTTTGAAGCCAAGGTCGTTTTCCTCGTGGCAGTGGGCGCAGCGAACATCATACAGATGCTTCCCTTCCTCCTGCTTCGGGGTGAGAGCCGTTTCTGAACGGCAACCTCCTGTTGCGAAGCCGGCGCAAGCAAAGCTCAGTGCCGCCGCGTAACTCAGAAATCCGTTGAAGCTGGTCGGAGTTGGGAAGTATTTAAGTCGAAGACTTTTCAAAACCAAGCCGCCTCACCTCAATATCCTGTCCCGATTCTATCCGCGGGCACGATTATCCTGAATCCATGATCAAGCAACAAGAACATCTGACGCCGCTCGTTCACACTGCGCAGAATCGGTGCTTTGGATGCGGGCCTTCCAATCCGATCGGTCTGCATCTGGATTTTTATGTTGCCGAGGACAAGTCCGTGCTGTGTATGCCAGCGCTTGAAGCGTCCTTTGAAGGGCCCCCGGGCCTGTTGCACGGCGGAATCATTGCCACATTGATGGATGAGGCCATGAGCAAGGCTGTCCGCGTGCGCGGGGTGACCGCGATGACCCGGCACATGGAAGTCGAGTACCTTCGCCCAGTTCCGTCGGCGACGCAAGTCCGTATTGAAGCAAAGATCGTGCGCAGCGAAGGCCGCAAGCATTGGACCGAGGCTCACATAATCGACGAGAAGATGAAGACGCTCGCAAAGGCCAAGGGCTTGTTCATCGAGGTGCGCGCCAGTCGAATGGCGACGGGACGGCCAGAAGACCGCCCCGAAGTGGCTTAATGAACCATGTTGATCGTGTCCTGGGCGACGGTGTCGAACGTGGTCACCGATTTTGCGTTCGCCTCAAAAGCACGCTGTGCAATGATCAGATTTGAAAATTCCGCAGAGATGTTTACGTTCGACTGCTCGAGCGCCGATCCCTGAATCTTTCCTAAGCCGTTCGTTCCCGACACTCCAATGGAAGCCGCGCCGCTCTCAGATGTGACGGCATAGTTCCCATTCCCTTGGAGCGCAAGCCCTTGCAGGTTAGCTACGTTCGCAAGGGCCATTTGGCCCACCGTCTGCGAGTGGCCGTTCGAGTAGGATGCTGTCACAGTTCCATCAGGTCCGATCGAGAAGCTCTGGTACGTTCCGCTGGGAAAACCGTCCTGTATAGACGAGGACGTTACCGAGGTCGCAGCAGCCTGGCTGATGACGGGCGCGCCGCTTGAGCCGAGAATGTTCCAGGTCACGTTCATCGGAGCGGCTCCATCGGAGAGCCCTGCAAACGTGATGCCCCCAATGTTCGCGGCCGGGCTTACCAGATTCCCACTCGCATCAAACGCGAGTGTTCCAGTCGCGCTGGATGATGCAATGGGAGCTTGAATCACGCTCCCGGAAGTTGAAAATCCGGTTCCGCTGATGGTGAGCGCTCCGCCCGCTGCGCTTACGGTCACGCCGGTGATACCTGCGTCCGACAATGCCTTGGTAAGTGCTGCGGAATACGTGCCGAGGTCCTCGCCCGCTTTCACCGTGGGCGCTACGATGGTGGCCGTTGTTTTTCCGGCTGTTGTTCCCGTAATGGTCAGGTTTGTACCGGGATCGACACTCGCTGTTCCGGTACCGCTTGTTCCAAAACTGTAGATGGTGGTCGTAGTGGCACCGGTAGTGCTGCTTTGCGGCGGCAATGTGTCGGGGAGCGCGACCGAGTATCCCCAGTGACTTGCATCCTGCTTCGTGTAGGTCACGGTGGCTTCATAGCTCTTGCCGAGTGAGTCGTACACCTGCACTTGTCCAGTGACGCTGGTCCCGTTCAGAGCTTCAGAATTGAGCGTCGCATTCATCCCAAAAGAACTGGTGGCCTGCGGCTTGATAATCTGGCCAATCACCGGAATATTAAGCGGCGCCAGGGGAGCATTCGTGTTGACTGCGCCGTTTACCGCGGGGTATCCCATCACGGCAAAGCCGTCGGCTGTGCGCAAAACGCCGCTTGAATCCTGCGTGAATGCGCCATTACGCGTCAGGAGATCGGCTCCGCCGCCGTTCACGATAAAGAATCCATTACCGTTCAGCGCAACATCGGATGTGCTGGTTCCGTTGGTATTAAACGTGCCCTGCGTGAAGTTGGTGTGATTCGAAGCTACCTTAACGCCGCCACCCACCTGGATACCTTCACCCGAGCCCGTGGTGCCAATCTGCTGATAAAAGAGGTCGGAGAAGTTCGTTGACTGACCCTTGAACGCGGTGGTGTTCATGTTGGAGAGATTGTTGGCAATAGTATTCAATGCCGTGGAATCGGCATTGAGGCCTGAAAGCGGAATATAAAAACTCGGCATCGATTGTCTCCTGTGAATGCATTTTTTGGTGCTTCTCCGGCCCCGAATCTACTGCAGCCGGGCTTCTATCGTGAGAGGTTCACGTTGCTATGCCCGTCGAGAGCATGCGCTAACCGTTCGGCTGCCGCGTTTGCTCCGGGAGCACTCAGGTTTCCATGCGCCAGCTTGCTGATAAAAGCCTGTAGCGTCGCATCCCCGTCAGTGGATGCGTTTGTAACGGGCCCTGGCGTGCTGCCCGACTGGCTCATTGATGGCAACGCGGCAATCGCATCGACGGCAACTGGCTTTGTCGAAGTTGTCTGCGCTGCCGGACCTGTCTGTGAGCTTCCATCAAAATTACCGAAAGCTCCATTAAGCGTTTCGTTGATGCTGATCAACTGCTGCAAGCTGTTTACGTTAACTAACTGATTGATGTATTGATTAGGATCCGTATTCGCCGTCGGATCCTGGTTCTTCATCTCCGTCACCAGCAGCGTCAGAAAATCATTGGCCGTGATGCCCGATGCTGAAGGTTTTGCGCCGCCGTTGCTGTTTGCGTCAGAGCCCGACGACGCCATCGGAGATACCCGTGCATTCGCGAGCGGCTGTCCTGATGCTGCCGCGTGATTCAAAAGCCCTGCTGGTGCCGCCATTCCGTCCTCCTGCAATTCCGAAATTTGAACGCCCATCCTGCACTTCACTTTTTTTGTTTGCAACATTCAGGCCAGCACCGAGATATAAGTGCCCGCCGAACTGTCTCTTCGTGTAAAGACTTCACCTTGAGTTAAGGTCCCTCGAACTGCACTCCCGCGACTCGCCGGTGCAATCGATTGCGGCTCCAACGCTGATTTAGAGGCGTGTTGCTGGCCTCCATTTTGACCGGCGCCCTGATGCGTTCCCTGCCCGGTGTCTTGAGCTGAGAATTGAGGACCATCGCTGGCAGACGAAGCCAGTGTGAGGGTGTCAACCGGCGTACGGTTATCCGCGAGATAACTATGCAATCCATCCAAATGGCCGCTAAGCACCTGCGCTGCTTCCAAAGACTGCGGCACTAAGGTCGCGTGAACCCCGCCCGCGTTTGCATCAACACGTACACCAATCCAGCCCAACACCGGATCCTGATACCCCGCCTCCGCTCCCATGTGCCCGGTTCGTGTCCAGTTGATTGTGCTGCTTTCGCTCCTTGCGCCTGACTCTAATGCGGTAAAAGTCTCTTCCAGTCTGGTGTTGCCCAAAATCGCCCCCGTAGTTTTCTGAGGTGCAATTCCGGCGTTCGCAACTTCGGCAGTTCGAGATGCATTGAGAGCGTGAGAGTCAGAAGAGTCTGAAGAACTTAGCAGAACCTGCTTCATCTCCCGTGCGCGACTCTCGCGCGATGCCAAATGTGATCGGCTCGGCACTCTGCTCGATCCAACAGCCTCTGTCCAACTTGGGTTTTGAAATGATGAAGCCTTTGAATCTGCCGGGGCATTTACCTCGCGAACTGAGTTAAAAGAAGCAGCATCAGAAGGCGGTGAATTGACGCCGTCATTCTCAATGTCAGATCTGCGCAACGCCGGAAGCTGATCGTCCAATTCATGTTTCGAAGATGACTGAGAGTTGAGAGAAAGCTTGTTCGTCTGAAAAGTGGTGCCCTGGATGCTCGAATCTCGATTGCTTTGGGAGTCAGACACAGTTTTGCTGGACGCATCCAGCAGTGGCGTGGATTCATCTTGCTGTAGACCCCAGTCGTTCAGACGACTAGAGGAAGGGAGACTACTGAACTGAACAGCTGAACCACCGTCCTTCGCTTGTTTCGAAGCGCCGTCGGTGCTTTCTTCGTTTAGGTTCGAGCGGTCAGCTTGCGCAATCGCTGAGCGAGTTCCGCTGTTCGCAAAACTTGTATCTGGAGCCGACTCTTGCGCCAACTTTATCTTTGAAGCTGACCATGAAGATGAGGAAGATTTTTCGGCTGCCTGAAAGCTTGATCGGCGCAAGATTGTTGAGGAGCTTTCTACCAGATCGGAGGAAGCGACAGAGTCAGGTAGCATCGACTGGTTCTGCATGGGTGCGAGAGACGCTCCAGCGGTGCCCGGTATTGCAATCGCTTCAGGTGGTGAGGCAAGGGTGACTCTCTTGGTTTTCGATCCGGCTGCATCAGGTCTCTCCACACTCTTTGCCGTCTCCGTGAGCGTCGGTTTTTGCTCTCTGATGCGCAAGAGTTCTCTTTGTGTGGCTGAGATAGCAACCAGCTGAGCGTGATCGCTCTTCCCTTGATTCTTCGGAATCGCGTCGGCTTGTCTTGGGTCCGCGATCAAAGATGCGAAGGAGTGGTCCGAATGTGCGTCATCAGCAGCATCCGTCGGAGTCGCGATTGACAATGAAGAATTTGTCGCCGCGTTCATCTTCGGGTCAAGCCCTTCAGATGTTGCCTCCTCTGGATCGAGAGAACTTAAATGTGCATGCAGGCTGTCATGAAACTTCAATTCTGTCGTTCCTGCGGATCGGCGCACCGCCCGTTTAGCCGTTGTGCTGCTGCCAAACGACACGAGTTGATGTCGATTCATTCCGATCGAGGTCCCCGTATCTGTTTGAAGGCTTGAACGAACACTCATGATCGGATTCGGTGCAGGTGCCTTGCCAAAGGACTGGAGCGAGGATTAGCGAAATTTCAGGATGGGAACGATGATGCTTTCGCCGTGCTCGGATGAAAATTGGCGCGTAACGAAGGGGTTGCCACTAGGGACGAATGTTCAGCTCCGGCTTCGTGGTGATTTCCTGTTCCTCGCACTTTGGGATTGAACTGTCGACCGATGGACGCATCAAGTACCAGGAATCAAGGGACTGCTGGGTTCTTCGATCCTCTTCGATCGATTCCCTCGCCTCTGCCGCCTTGACGAGCGTTTCCGCTTGCTTTCGTTCCACACGTTTTTGGAAAAATGCTGCTCGCAACTCATCGACCACCGGCGAGGAGATTTCTATGTGCCCTCGCAAAATCGCTCCATGATAGCTGGCAGCATGCACTTCCGCGTGGCCGGCCAATCGACCGCGCAGGTCTCCCTCTTGTACTCCGGTGGTGAACATCGACCTGCCTTCCCTCTCTCGCTCACCGGCCGCTCTCAATGCTGCTTCAAGTTGTGCCAATTCAGCCTGCGCCGAACCGAGTTCACGCCGACTTAACTCCTCTTCGAGGTCGAGAACATGCAACAACCGCCGCACTGATTTCGAAACTGGCACGTCTCAAACCTCTGCTGCCAGAATTGCCAGCTGTTTGAGACAATCGTCAAAACCTACTCGCTCATTTGCGCACTGAGTCATGAATGAGCGCATGCGATCTCGACCCTGCAATGCCCGATCGAGATCGGGATCGGCTCCGGGTTTGTAAGCTCCGATTCGCACCAGATCCTCCGACCGCGCATAGATCGCCATCAGACGTCGCAGCAACATGGACTGCTCGCGATGTTCTTCCGTCGCAACCGCCGGCATTAATCGACTGATTGAATCGAGAACCTGCACGGGGGGATACCATCCTTCGGCGGCCAGGGCGCGCGACAGTACAATGTGTCCGTCGAGCAGGGACCGCACTGCATCCACCAGTGGATCCTGCTGATCGTCACCTTCCATCAGAACCGTATAGAACGCGGTAATCGACCCTCGGCTGAACTGCCCGGCACGCTCCACCAGACGCGCGAGCCTTGTGAAAACTGACGGCGTATACCCCTTCGCCGTTGGCGGCTCTCCAGCTGCCAATCCAATCTCGCGTGCGGCCATGGCAAACCGCGTCAACGAATCCAGCACTAGCAAAACATGCTTTCCTTGCGCGGCAAAATGCTCTGCCACTGTGGTCGCCGCCAGTGCTGCGCGCATACGCAGCAGCGGCGACTGATCAGAAGTTGAAACCACAACAACCGACCGCGCACGACCTTCATCGCCGAGCGCATCCTCAAGGAACTCACCTACCTCACGGCCACGCTCCCCCACCAGCCCTACTACCGTAACATCGGCTTCGGTATTGCGGGTCATCATGCCGATTAATGTACTTTTGCCCACTCCCGAGCCGCCAAAAATTCCTACTCGCTGCCCACGGCCAACGGTCAACAGCGCATCCAGAACGCGAATGCCGGTACCGAGCGGCTGACGGATCGGCAGCCGATCAAGCGGGGAACGCACTGATCCATCAAGAAGCATCGGAGTTGATACTGCGGGGCGCTGGCCCTCATCCAACGGCTCTCCAAGCGCGTTCAGAACACGCCCCATCAGTTCCGGGCCGACTTCGACCTCGGGGCGCACGCCCAGCGCTGTTACACGATCGCCATAACGAACCCCTTCAGTTGTCTCTACCGGCATCAGGAGAACATTGGAGCCTCGGAATCCGATCACCTCGGCACGATGGATCTGGGCGAACTGATCTTCAATTTCGCAACATTCCCCCACGGATGCCAATGGACCGGCGGATTCAATTGTTTGTCCCAGGGACTCAAGCACCTGACCAGACCAGCGCCACGGCTGGCCACGCTCCAGACGCAAAAAATAACGATCCAATAGACCTGTCATGCTCTACTCATTGTGCTTTCTGTCTCGTGCGCTGTTGCTGCTACCCGCACATTGCTTCTTACTGCGGTATCAAAAAAACCGCGCTCAATCTCTCCAAGTTGCGAACGGATTCCTAGATCCACAGAGCCGAGCGAAGTCTCGATCATGCAATCGCCCAATCGCATTTCTTCTCCTGCGACAACTTGTGGCTGCAGAGCAAGGTTCGGCAGTAATGCCACCGTTTCCTTCCATAATTCGAGTTCGGCAGGAGACACGCGCACTCGCGCCTGCGTCGATCCGGAGAGTTGGCCAAGGGCCACTCGTACCGCTCCGGTCAGCAGTAACGGGTCCATCTGCGCCTCACGCCGAAGGATCCGCGCAGCTACTGCCAGGGCAAGTTTCACAACTTCTTTTTCGATTGACTGCAAATAGCGGTCGCGTTCCTGCACAAATTGATCCAGAAGTTTTACCGAGTTCTTCCTGTGCTGATCCTCCGCTCGTTTCACAGCCTCGGCGTGCGCTTCACGTTCAAGCTGACGGCCTTCCATTAAGCCCTGTTCACGACCGGCTGCGAATGCGCGTCGTGACTCTTCGGCAAAGCTTTCTGGCGAGTATGCGCATGCCGGTATTGCGGAGCTGCTTTGATTGCTCCCAACTTCTGCCCCCGCGCTTTCCTCCAGTACCTCGGTGACTCCAAACAGCTCCGCGGAACCGGGCGCAAACGGCATATGGAGGTACTCGAATCTTTCGATCCGAATTTGGCCGCAACTTTGATTTAAGACCTTAACCTGGTCCAAGATTTCCCTCTCTCGCTGTGTTGACGCAGGGCTGCAATGCCCTCTCCATCAGGCCAGCATCTCGTCTCCGCTTTCGAGCTTCAGAATGATTTTCCCTTCCGACTCCAACTTCCGCGCCAGGTTAAGAATCTCCTGTTGAGACTGCGCCACTTCGCGGGAACGCACCGGCCCAAGGACTTCCATGTCTTCCTTCAACATCTCCACCGCACGCGAACTCATTGCCTTGAAGATCTGCGCCCGCAATTCTTCATTGGCGCCGCGCAGCGCAAGCGCAAGTTGCCGTTTGTCTACCCCTGATACGATTTCGCGGATGGAAGCGGCAGGCACCGCGACCAGGTCTTCAAATGTGAACATTAGATTACGTATGCTCAGCGCAAGTTCCGGCTGACCGTCTTCGATCGTTTCAAGAATCTTCTTCGCTTCCTCTGCATTCAACCGGTTGAGCAGGTCGGCGACTGCTTTGAATCCGGAATAGCTCTTGCGCGCCGTGTCGCCTACGCTTTCAAGCCGGCGATGAAGGATATGCGCCACCTTTTGCGCCATCTCCGGCGAGAATTGCCGCATCTCGGCGAGTCTCTGTACCGATACGACCTTATTTTCTTCGCTCAAATTCTCAAGCACTAACGATGCGCGCCGTGGATCGAGATGCGCCAGAACGAGCGCAATCGTTTGCGGGTGCTCTGTGTCCAGGAGTTTACCTAATTGTTGCGGATCGGTACGCTGCAACTTGGCGAGGTTCCCCTGCGCCGCCTCCTGCGAGCGCCGCACCAGCATTAACAAATCGTCCGCACGCTCCTTGCCAAAAGTATCCACCAGCAGTCTGCTGGCATAATCCAATCCGCCGTGTACCATGAAGTTCTGCGTTTCGAGCAACTGCCAGAACTCTTCCAGAACTTCCGTCGACATTTCCGGACTGATCCCACGAAGATCCGCAAGTTCTTCGGTGATCCGCTGCACGTCAGGCTCAGACAGATCGCGCAGGATCTCTTTTGCAAGGTCCTCGCCGACAGCCACCAGCAGTATGGCCGCCTTGCGCACTCCCGACACGTTTGCAGTATGCCGATGCCGCGATGATCCATGCGCATTTCTCTGTTCTTCCAAGGCGAAGTTCCCTTCCGTTCCTTAGTCGGAGTGAATCCAACTCTGCAGCAGCCGCGAGCTCTGCGTCGGTTCGCGCTTCAAGTGCGAAGTCACCTGATCAAAAATCTCCTGGTTGCGCTGGCGTTCAAGGTCTACTTCAACGGGCTCAAGAGGTCTCGAAGCGGTCAAAGCAGCCGTCGAACCTGGACTTAGTTCTTTGGGTCCCCCGGTCTTCATTGACTTGACTTGCGGAGCGTGAGCAACACGATGCAACGCCGGTCGAACTCCAAATGCCAACAACACGAGCAGTCCCAGCAGAAGGGCGATATATTTCACCAGGACTGGAGAACTCTCCACGCTTCCCAGTACCTTGCTCAATACCGGCGTGGCCTGCTGTGCATTGTTTCCGTCAAATGCCAGGTCCTCTACTGTGAGCATGTCGCCTCGTCCAGAGTCGAAACCGACGGCGGCCTGCGCCAACACCGTCAAATTGTGGATTTCGTCTGTCGAACGCGGTTGCCACACGGCCGCCTTGCCCTTCGACGCACTCTGAATCAATCTGTCGTTCACCACGATGGCGGCTGTCATTCTGCGAACGCGTCCAGGTCCTTCGATCGTATGACGGTCCGTTTTCGAAGCAGCGTACGTGCTCGACTCACTTTTGGCGGATTGCGGTGCTGTGGACTGATGTGGGTATACCGGCAGCGCTTGAGAATTCGGAGCGTTTGAGGCTGTTCCGGGGATGCCCTCGGCCACTTGCTGTGTACCCGTAGTTTGCTCCGTGCGCTGCACCGTTAGCGTGGCCGATTTTTCGGGATCGTAGACTTCTTGCGTGATCTCACTTGAAGACCGTTCGTAATCGAGCGTAACTGAGGCGCGCACATTGCCGACTCCGGTTACTGGCTCAAGAGTGGAGACCAGTTTTTGTTCCAGCGCCTGTTCGGCCGTCAGTTGCATGGCTTCGGCTGTTTTCGGTCCAAGAGCCGAATGACCACTTGCGTCCACCAGGACCACTTTTTCCGCAGCAAGGCCGTCAACTGCTGAAGCAACCAGATTGCGAATTGCATCCGGTTCACCTTCAGCTAAAGTACGATGCCGAAGCTTCAGTACGACCGAGCCCTTCGCGGGCCGTTCCTGCTCACGAAAAAGCGAGTCGTGGGGTAACACCAAGTGCACGCGGGCCGATTCAACATCCGCGAGTGTCCCCACCGTGTGCTCAAGTTCTCCTTCGAGTGCTCTCTGATAATTCACCTGCTCATCGAATTCCGAACCGACCCAATTTGGCTTATCGAAGATTTCGAATCCCAATCTGCCATTCTTAACTCCACCTTTAGCAGCGGTTGCAAGCCTCGCCTTATCCAGTTGCGCCACCGGCACGCGGATTCCAGCACCATCTGGAGTCAAATCAAATGGGATCTGCGACTGGGTCAAGACCTGGCCAACCTGTCGAGCATCTTCAGGATCAAGATTCACATACAGAGTCCGCCAATCGCTGCGAACTCCATTCCAAAGCAAAAACCCCAGCACTACCGCAAGCAGAAATCCGGCAACCAAAGACCACCGGCGCTGTGCCGGGGCCATTGCACCCCATTGAGTCCGCGTTCGCTCCCACAATGCCGATAACTGCACCGAGATCGGCAGCTGCGCCGGGCTTGTCGCGCTCTTCTCAATCTGTGTTTCCGTGGCCATGATCTGTCTCTCGTGCCGCCCTACCAATGCGTTTCAAATCCGCTTCTGATCTGCTAAATGTTTCCGGTGTTCTCTTCTAATCCGCTCGATTTGAAAATCAAAACTGCATGCCCATCACCGATTGATAGGCCTGCACAGCCTTATTCCGCACTGCGAGCGCCAATTCAAACGCCATGCTTGCTTTTTGCGTCGCAATCATGGCCTGATGCACATCTGCCCCGGAACCGGTCATCATCCGATCAACCTCAACGCGCGCCTGATCTTCAAGCTGGTCAATCTGGCCTACTGCGTTCGAAAAAAGGTCGGCAAACGGGGAAGGTTCTCCCGACTTGACACTGGACTGCGAAGCTCTGTTCAATACCTCTGCAAAATTGGTGCTTCCGGTTGAGATTCCTCTTAGAGCGCCTGCTGAGAATTCCATCGGTCTTCCGTTCCTGCTCCAATTTGAAGCGATGTAAGTGTTCGTGCGTTGTTACTGCCGGATTGGATCAGTAGCTATGATTTGGCGATCTCCAACGCTGCGGCAATCATGCCCTTTTCGGCCTGGACGGCAGAACTGTTCAGCCCGTAAGCACGCGTTGCCCCCATCAGATCAACCATCTCGGTCAGCGGATTGATGTCCGGATACGAAACATAGCCATCAGGACCCGCATCGGGATGACCGGGATCATACCGCTTGAGAGGAGGGGCAGAATCTTCGACGACTTGGCTAATATGCACTCCGGGTGCGGCGTTTGGTGTGGTTTGTACGTTGAACCCAGGTAGGCTGCCGCGCGCGCTCTTGTTGAGAAAATCGCCCGGGGTCGCTGCAGGTAAATTCGAAAGGGCATTCATCGAATCAAGAAACCTCGGATCTCCGGCGTTTGCAGCAAAGACAACATGCTGCCGCCGATAGGGACTGCCATCTGCGGTGCGTGTCGTTTCTGCATTGGCCATGTTGGCTGCCACTACTTCCGCACGCATCCGTTCCGCTTGCATTGCCGAGCCCGACGTTTCCATCAACCCAAATAGATTCATTACTTCCCTCCCCTTTGCAGAAAAAAGTCGATGCTTATGCCCGCATTCTTGACCTTAGTTCTTATCTATGCGAATGGCGCTCAGCACGCGCTGGTACTCTACTCGCAGAAGCGCGACCCCAGTTTTGAACTTCAATTGTGCTTCGGCCAGAGTCAGCCCCTCGCGATCCATAGAGACGTTGTTCCCGTCCGGCCTTGCGATCAGACCTTCTTCGAGACGAACTTGGACCGGCTTGGACGATACACCGTCATCGACTGTATTGATGGCTTGCCGCATCTCTGCTTCAAAATCCATTCCTAACGCGCGATATCCGGGAGTGTCGATGTTTGCCATGTTGGCCGCGGTGATTTTCGCTTCGCTGGTTGCTAGATCAAGGTATCGAGAAACCTGCTCCCCCATTCGCGTTTCAATGCCGATACTCATGGCAGTTTCCTTTCGTAAATGCTGCACTTACTTTCCTGTTCAGACCTCGACGGAAAACGTTCTATTCAATTCACCGTGGTACCGAAATCAATTTCGCACGCCGTAAGCACTGGATCGTCTCCAGCAAGGATTACGGCTCTCTCCAATACATGTTCGAGCTCTCTTACATTGCCAGGCCAATCGTGCATATTGAGTTTTGCCAGTGCGGTCTGGTCGATACGCTTGACCGGAGATTGTCTTCCGAGCTTTTCCAGAAAATGATCGACGAGTATCGGCAGATCCTGATTGTGTTCGATCAGAGACGGCGTACGAATAAGGAACACAGCGAGCCTGTAGTAGAGGTCTGAGCGAAATGCGCCGGATTGCGCAAGCTGCGCGAGCGGTCGGTGGGTCGCTGCCAGAATGCGAACGTCGACTTTAACGCGCTCGTTGTCGCCGACGCGCTGCAGTTCTCCGCACTCCACAAAGCGCAGCAGTTTGGATTGCAAGGCCAATGGCAATTCGCCGATTTCATCGAGGAAAAGGGTGCCTCCGTCCGCAGCTTCAATCCGTCCCACACGCCCTTGCACAGCGCCCGTAAAGGCTCCACGCGTATGTCCGAAAAGTTCTGCCTCCAGCAATGCTTCCGGAATGGCCGCACAATTGATGGCGACGAAGGCCTTGCGGCTTCTGGACGAGAGCCGATGCACTGCTTCGGCGACGAGTTCCTTGCCGGACCCGGTGGGCCCCTCGATCAGAACCGGTGTCATCCTTGGTGCCACCAGCCTGATCCTGCGGCTCACCTCAAGCATGCAAGCGGCGTCTCCCACCAACTCCGAAATGCGCTCCGTCGCGCCAGTCCCCGGCTTCGTTTTCTCTTGGGTCGGCGGAGGCGCGGATGCCGAAGACTTCTGCGGCTCAGCTAAGGCCGAAGTTGGATGTCCAATTGACAAAGCGCCGGCTGCGCCATTTGCCGTTTTCTGCGAGTCCGCAAGGTCGTGCAATTCTGCGCGCTCTACTGTTGGCAAGGTCAGATCCGGAGCCAGATTCCACGCTGTCGTGTCGGTATCCTGGCAGCGCCGCAGTGCGTACAACAACTCCTGACGATATGGCCCACGCGCACCCTGCGCATCCTGCGTGCCACTGGCAGGAATCAGATCGACTTGCGGAAAGCTGGTGCGGAAGTCTCGCACGAACTCGGCCAAGTCCAGATCGGGCAGCCAAGTATCAACGATCATCGCCTCGGGAACTGAGACGTGAGCCTGCGTCCACGCATCCGCTCCTCCCTCGGCCTCCCGTACATGCCATCGTAATCCGGTAAGTGTTTCGGAGAGCCGCTGACGAAAGCTGCGGTCGGCGCTTGCGATAAGGGCGGTACGAACGCGTACTCGGCCGTTGGAAACCTGCGCTGAGATTGGAGCGGTAATCATATCGTTCTCCCTATAGATTCTGGCTCTACGTTGCAGCTAGTTGCTGGTATGGAAGTGATCGTTTGCATCATGAGCGTCAGGCAATTCGAGCGCGTTTGCGGGCGGATTCAACTCGGCCTCTCGTGGTACGAAATAGCCCTGTCCGCGAATCGTGCGAATCAGCCAGCCTGGAGCCGGATCCTTCAGCTTTCGACGCAGATAATTGATGTAGACGTCGACAATATTGGTCGTTTGCGCGGGCTCGAAGTGCCACACGGACTCAAGCAGGTCCATGCGAGTCACACACTGTCCCCGGTTCAATAAGAGATGTTCGAGAAGCGCGAATTCCTTGTTCGTAAGTTCAATGGGCTGTCCTCCGCGCCGCACTGTATGCTCCATGCGATCCAATTCCAAATCGCCTGCGCGCAGCATTAGTCTGGCCTCGCGCTTTCTCCTCAACAGGACGCGACAACGGGCGCGCAACTCATGCAGACTGAATGGCTTGATCATCAGGTCGTCGGCGCCGCGGTCAAGACACCGAACCCGCGTATCCACTTCCTGCCGTGCGGTCAACACCAGCACCGGTAAATCCGCATCAAGAATTCGAAGCTCGTCCAGTACCTGTTCGCCGTCCTTAACCGGCATGTTGAGGTCAAGAATGGTTAGGTCTGGCAACTCCTGACGAAAGGCTTCCACCGCTGCTCCTCCATCGTGAGCCAGCCGAACACGATGCCCGTCTGCCTCCAGTCCACGGCTGAGGAAAAGTCCAAGTGCCTTGTCGTCTTCTGCGATTAGTAGCCTCATATCCGACTTGCTCCACGGCCACCGTCCACTGCTTAGCGAGTGCTAATCGATGACCCACTTCCACGTTCGCCTGACGAGGAAAGAAACTCAAGATGACTGAGCGAAAATTTGAAAGGAGACTTCCTGCAATGGGCGACCCGATTTCAAAGGCCCAAAATGGGAATAAACGCGACAATGGCCTCACTGCCACTCGATTGCGACCGAGCCACCCCGAATGAGAGTGTTTGCACTGCAATATTCATTGGAATTCCGCAGCTTTCGAGATAGAATCAAAAAACTAAGGCAGCATCCAACTATGGCGCTGACCTATAGCTCGGTACCTAATTACCGCAATCGAGCTGCTATCTAACTCGGACACAGTGAGTGGCTTCGAGTTATGAAGAGGAACTGGCGAATTGCTTCAAGTCAACGGGCAATCTGCTACGAGAGATTTCGAAGCCTCTTCAGCCAATCTGCATTGGTCAAATTGTGGTGAGTTGTTGATTCCACTTGAATATCTGGTGTTTTCGTTTCCTGAGATATGTTTTTAAGGGGGCGGATTGCCTCTCAGCCGTCAACGATGCGTTACCATCGTGCGCACGAAGGTTTGAGCGATCGAGTAGAGGTTGTGGCAATCTGTTGAGGAGCAGGCGGGGATTCTAAGCCTGAGAACGTTAAGCGAGAAACATAAGAGGGCAGTTCGTGGACTGGGGCAAACTACCCGATTTAGCTGCTGTCGCTATTTTCGCCAGTGCGTTCGCCGCAGTGGCGCGGCGCAGTCGTGCGCCCGTTTCAAAGCTATGGCTCACAGCGTGGCTTATGATCGCGCTGCACTTCGCCACCGCAGCATTAGCTACTGTTCCCGCAGCAACCGGTCTGGTTGCAAGTTTCATGAGCATCACCGCACTGGCGTGGGCCGGAATGCTCTTCAACTGGGCATCTGAGCCTGACAGGGGGAAGCCCTCCAGCTTCTGGATGTTGATCACCATGATGGGGGCCAACTGCTACTACTTCGGACTTCTGGTATTCGATCCGGGCAACATGTGGGCGCGAACAGCAGCAGCTGCTACCCTCGGCCTCCTGCCCCTTACTCTCGCACTCATTGGAGTGCGCAGAAAAAGTCATTCGCTGCGCTGGGCTACAGTTTCGCTTTACTGCCTGCTCTCAGTCTTCCTGCTCGCGTTTCAAGATCGACCGCGTATCGGCACTTTGCTTGCGATCAACGCTGTGCTGTTTACGGTCTACATGGGATGTTGTGTTCAATTCTGGTTCGCATACAAGCGCGCAAGCGCCGGTGCCTTTGTAACCATTGCAGGATTTTTGTCCTGGGCATCAGTCTTCGTGATTGGCCCGAGCTTTAACATCTTGCTTCCCAGGCTGCACGTTGAGAACGAGGTTTGGAATCTTCCTGAATATATAGTCGCAGTCGGAATGATCCTGCTCTTACTGGAAGAGCAGATTGAACATAATCAATACCTTGCACTGCATGATGAACTGACCGGATTGCCGAATCGTCGACTTTTTCAGGATCGTCTGAATAACGCGCTGGAGCGGGCGCGTCGCACCGGAACAAACGCTGCACTGCTGTTCCTGGACCTTGATCACTTTAAGCAGGTGAACGATACATTGGGGCACCATGCAGGCGATTGCGTGCTGGAACATGTCGGAAACGTGTTCCAATCCAGGGTGCGCCGCTCCGATACTGTTGCGCGAACCGGCGGAGACGAGTTTGCCGTGATTCTGGACGAACCGGTCAGCCGAGCAGATGCAGAACGGGTGGCTCATTCGCTTGTCGCATTACTGCAGGAGCCGTTCTTTCTAGGGGATCGGAAGATCGCCATCGGCGCGAGCGTCGGAATTGCGGTTTTCCCTGATGATGCAGCCGATGCAGAAGGCCTGTGTATTGCGGCCGACCTGCAAATGTACGACTACAAGCACCGCCACACCAGCCCAATCAATCCGATGCGTCCCATGCCCGTGGCTTCTTTTACAGCTATCCATACCTGCCAACGGATCCAGAACGCCGACTAGGTAGTCGCAATTTTTTAACTTGAAAAGAAATGGCCCGGACTCAGGTCCGGGCCATTCGTTTGGCTCGCTTACGAAATCAGCCCTGCCCGCCGCCACCAGGGCCGCGACCACCACCGCCTCCGCCGCTTGGACGGCGACGACGCCGGCGGCGGTTGTTATTAGCGCCACCAGGACCGCTCGGCCGGCTGCCTCCTGCAACCTGCGTCGTCGGAGCCGGAGTACCTTCGACGCGGTTGAAGTTAGGCTCGCTTTCTTCGTCGAACTCTTCGGTGCCGTCCTCATCGAAATCGTCGCCGCCCTCAATAAGGATCGTGCTCTGATTGGACTTCGGCTGCCGCTCATCGAATTCGCTGCGCGGTTTTGCCTGCGAAGCAACTGCGGGAGCCGACTCCTGAGCTTCGCTGCCGCTGGTTTCTTCCGGTGCGGTACCGGTCGCCTGGGCAAGCTTGGCTTTCTGTTCCTTGATGAGTGCTTTGCGGCTAAGCTTGATGCGGTTGCCTTCAATCGCCAGCACTTTCACCATTACCTGATCGCCTTCGCGCAATTCGTCTTTAACTTCCTTCACGCGATGCTCAGCAATTTCGGAAATGTGCAGCAGCCCGTCGGTGCCCGGGAATAGCTCAACGAATGCGCCGAACTCGGCGAGCCGAACTACTTTGCCCAGGTAGGTCTTGCCGATTTCGGGTACGGCGGTGATGTCGTTGATCATCGCCAGTGCCTTCTTCAGCCCGTCTGCATCGCTCGAGGCTACGCTGACGCGACCAGTATCGTCTACATCGATCTTCGCGCCTGTCTGCTCGACGATTCCGCGGATTGTGGCGCCGCCCTTGCCGATGAGATCGCGAATCTTGTCGGTGGGGATCTGAACAGTTTCGATACGAGGCGCATACTTGGAACGCTCAATGCGAGGTCCGTCCAGCACCGCATCCATCTTGTCCAGGAGGAACAGCCGTCCGCGGCGTGCCTGCTCCATTGCCTGCTGCAGGATCTCGCGCGTTAGTCCGCCGATCTTGATGTCCATCTGGAGGGCCGTGATGCCCTTGCGCGTTCCCGCCACCTTAAAGTCCATGTCACCGTAGTGGTCTTCTGCCCCGGCGATGTCGGTCAGGATGGCGTAATCGTCGCCTTCCTTCACCAGGCCCATTGCTACACCCGCAACCGAACCAGCAAGGTTGATGCCGGAATCAAATAGCGCCAGGCTGGCTCCGCAAACCGAGGCCATCGAAGAGGAGCCGTTCGATTCGAGAATGTCGCTGACGATGCGGATTGAATAAGGCGACTCTTCAAGCGGCGGCAGAACCGCTGTAATTGCGCGCTCGGCGAGTGCCCCGTGTCCGATTTCGCGACGACCAACGCCCGACATACGTCCCGTTTCACCAACGCTGAACGGCGGGAAGTTGTAGTGGAGCATGAAGTTTTTCCGCTGTTCGCCCTCGTAGGACTCGAGCCGCTGGCCTTCATCCGATGTACCCAGCGTTGCGGTCACAAGCGCCTGGGTTTCACCGCGAGTGAACAGTGCCGATCCGTGGGTACGGGGCAGCACGCCAGTTTCAATTGTGATGGGGCGGATCTCATCGAATGCGCGACGATCCGGACGAATGCGATCCTTTGTCACCTGCTCACGGAAGGTCTGCTCGCGCAAAAGTTCGTAGTATGTGTTCAGCTTCTTTTTCGCATCGGGCTCATCGGCCGGCAACGATGCGGCAAGTTCGTCCTTGATTTGCTTGATGAGCGAATAGCTCTCGGTCTTGCCGTGAGTCTTCGTGTCGAGCGCGTCTTTTAGCCTGTCGCCAATCTTTTCTTTCAGCTCATTGAAGTAGGTATCGTCGTGCACGGGCGCCACAAACTTGCGCTTCGCCTTGCCCGCCTTGGCTACCAATTCTTCGATTGCCGCAACAATCTTCTTGATTTCTCCGTGCGCGAACTCGATCGCACCCAGGACAACTTCCTCGGTTTCTTCCTTGGCGCCTGCTTCGATCATCACAATGCCGTCTTTGTGCCCGACAACCATGATGTTGATTGTGCTCTCTGCGCGCTCGGCATAGGTGGGATTGGCTACGAATTCCCCGTTCACGCGGCCCACGCGAACAGCGCCAACAATCGCGCTAAAGGGAATATCGGAAAGCGCCAGCGCCGCCGCTGCGGCATTGATTGCGATCACATCAGGATCGTTATCCTTATCGGCCGAAAATACAAGAGCGATCACCTGCGTCTCATTGCGGAAACCATCAGGGAACAACGGACGGATGGGCCGATCGATCTGCCGCGAAGTGAGAATTTCCTTCTCGCTTGGCCGTCCTTCACGCTTGATAAAGCCACCGGGGATACGGCCACCTGCATAGGTGTATTCGCGGTAATCGACGGTGAGCGGAAAGAAATCGATGCCCTCGCGGGGATCGGGAGATGCTACTGCGGTGGACAGAACCACGGTCTCGCCCGTGGTGACCAGTGCAGCGCCGGAAGCCTGCTTGGCCATGCGTCCGGTCTCAAAAACCAGCCGCTTGCCGCCGGCAAGCTCGACAGCTACTTCATGCTTGGTAGACATAGAGTCCTCTTTTCGTTTTATTCGCTTGGGAAACTTGGGAATGGAAAGCGCCAGATGGGATAAAGGTATGTAGTGCCGCGCTGTCAGTCCGATGAGCACAACGAAAAACCCGAGCCTCGTAGTGAGGCTCAGATTCATCCGCAGCCATAAGGCTGCGGATAATTGGGCTGTTCGTAGAGAGGGTGCGCAACAGATAGATGTGCGTGATCCCTGGCTCTGAAGATGAGCCGCCAGGTACACCGTGGCCCCGGGTCATTGGGGAAACAGGGGCCATGACCAATTTCCGGTCTGGGCGCTTCCGGGTCAATGTGAACTTTCTGGTTACTTGCGGATACCGAGCTTTGTGATCACATCGCGGTAGCGATCGCCATCATGTGATTTCAGGTAATCCAGCAGGCGGCGGCGCTTGCTCACTAGTTGCAGTAGGCCACGCCGTGAAGCGTGATCCTTCTTGTGGGTTTTGAAATGCTCGGTCAGCTCGCCAATCCGTTCACTTAGAATCGCGATCTGGACTTCCGGTGAACCGGTGTCCGTATCGTGGGTGCGGAAGCGTTCAATCAGGTCAGATTTCTTTGCAGTCGCCAGCACGGCGTCAGTTACTCCTCTTGTCTTCTCAGGTCCACTTCTAAAGTGTCTACTGTGAGATTACCATGAAGGCATTGTGTTGCGCTATTGAAACGGCCTTCTGAACCTGTCTCGAAACCATTCGGTAATTATGGGGTTTTGTCCCCGTTTGATGCTGCTCCCTGCCCGATTAACGACTGCCCCCACCTGCCCCACTGCGCTAAGGCTCAGTTGCCAGCCAGTAATTGGCGCGTGCAACAATGCGGGCGCCATAATCCTGGGTAGTTGTCACTCTGATGCTGTGCAAGCCAGGAGTGGGGACTAATGGGCTGAACGTAATCAGATAACGGTTGCGCATATGCTTGGCAGCGTCGAGCACCCGCTGCTGGAAGTGTTTGTCGCTGGCAAACGTTGTGTATTCTCCGCCGCTCATCAGGGCTACTTCTTTGGTGACGTTCTTTCGAAAGGCCTGCACTAGCATCCACAGAGCCGAAATCATACTCGTAGTCGGGGCTTCATTGCCGCTGCCCGAAACGCTGTTCTTTACGTCGTGCGAAATCTGGGCCAGGGCAGGAGAAAACGCTACGCTCAAAATCAGCACGTCTGAGCCGCCAATCTTCTTGATCAGCGCCTCTTCTTTTGTATGCTTGCTGCCGTGATCGCGCTCTTCGCTGATCAGCAGGAGCACGCGACGGTACTCCTTCGGTTGCGTTTCAAGCAGGTCTACGGCAGAACTTATAGTGTCCAGAATTGCCGCCCCACCGTCGCCGGGGGCCATGTGAATGAGCGCATCATTTACCCGCTCACTTGATCGGGAGTAATCGCAGATGAGATGCGGGCGAGAATCAAAGCCCATGAGAGCAACTTTGCTCTGCGGATCGGTTAAAAACATGTCCAGCAGCGGTCCCAGTTTGGCGAACTTATCGAATTCCAGCACGCTCGCACCACCCTGCTCGACTGCCAAGACCAACGCAACCGGGGCGGTATCCATCTCCTCCTGAACACGAATCTTCTGTGGAACTCCGTTATCCTCCAGGGCGAAATCATCCGGCTTCAAACCGTAAACCACTCCCCCGCCCTTCTTTTCCACTAACGTGGGCACCAACACCTCGGTAGTGGTTATGTGCAGGGTTGCCGAATCATTTTGCGAGGTTGGCATCGGTTTGGGTGG
>Ga0310811_10002924_pt1 | contig 21447 bp, 18 predicted proteins | sample YCmetagenome_FD_207642 | JGI IMG/M metagenome (GOLD analysis project Ga0310811, IMG submission 207642) | Soil microbial communities from experimental microcosm in Duke University, North Carolina, United States - YC | ecosystem: Engineered > Artificial ecosystem > Soil microcosm > Unclassified ...
CTGCGCCACGGCGCCGTGCAGGGCAGCGGCAACACGCGGCGGAAAGAGCGTGAACGGTTCTGCGTGCTGCTCCGGCACAGTCACAACCGCCGGAAATGTTCGGCGACTGGCCCGCACGAGCAGCCAGACCATCCCTGCCGTCGTGAACCAGAAGGCCGGCGATGACCGAGCGCCGGCGGCTAGCCCCGCCGCAATGACCGCGTAGATCATCACGCGGTCCCACCCTCGCCCGAGCCGTGTCTCGGTGGACGTCACTTCCGGCTCATTCATGGCTACGGCTCTCGCGGACGACGAGGATCCGCCGACGCGCTGGCTGGATCGTCGAGACGGCGAAGGATTTCCTGCGCGTTGTGCCGCCAGCCGTCCTCCGGCGAGTAGTAACGGAGAAACTCGGTCAGGTTTCGTCGCGACAGATCTCGCTGACCGAGCATGTACTCCGCCATGCCCGCGTGGTACAGCGCCATGTAGTGATTCGGGATGTAGTCGACGACGAGCTCCATAATGGCCCCGGCCGATCGGTCGTCGCCAGCGTCAGCAACCGGATGCCCAATCTCGAAAACGATGTTGGCTGCGCGCGGTCGATCCGACGCACTGATCGCGCTGAGCGCATCGATCGCACGGCGCGCGTCGTCGATCCGCCCCGCGAGCGCGAGACAGGCGGCATTGTAGCCGGTGCCCTCCACGGTCTTTGGCGCGGGCGTGTCGCGCTCCACGTTGGAAACTTCAACCGAATTGCAGTACGGCTTCACGCGACGGAACCACTCCGCGGCGTCTGCCGTCGTCGAGGGCGGCCGTGGAGCAGGGGGCGTCACGACACGCGGCCGCGCCGCGGTCGGCGTGGGTGTAGTCGCACGCGGACGAACCCGCGCCGCCGGCGCGTTGAGCGCGATCGTCGCGCAGACGAGGGCGTAGCTCCAGCCAATCGCGCGGTACGTAAAGGACATATTTGCCCGGGGGTATCACAAGGAGTATCGGCACCATTCGCGGAGGCGTTTAGCGGGAGAAGCGTGCTGAGTGCGGCGTTGGTTAAGGGACAAGTGGACTGGGCGCGGGGTGGGTGAAGGGAGAAGAGGATGAAGGAAACGCGGTAAACCCCTCACAGGTCCCCCGAGAGCTCCTCACCTCCCCCGCAGGCGGTCCTCTTCTCTCGCTCCCGGCCGAGACGGTACGTTTCGCTCCACCTAATGTCCGGAGCATCGATGGCTGTTCGTTCGTTTGCCATGCTCGCGCTCGCCCTCGTCGCCGCGAGCGGGTCTGCCCAGGTCCCCGCCGGCGCCCTCCCCGAGCGGGCCGTTCGACGCGACATCCCGATGACGAACGCGATCCAGCGCGCGTTTGCGGCCGGAACACGCGATTCCACGGGACGGCCAGGGCGGAACTACGCACAGCTGCGCACCGACTACACGATCAACGCGCGTCTCGATCCAGCGACGTCGCGGATCACCGGGCGCGAGTCGATCGTGTTGCACAACAACACGGCCGACTCGCTCTCGAGCATCGTGATGCGGCTCGACATGAACATGTTCCTGTTCAACGTGCCGCGCGCCGCGCCGTGGGTACCCGCCGAAGAGACCGACGGTTTCGCCATCACACGCATGAGCGTGAACGGCCAGCCCGTGAATCTCAACGCGCCGGCATTCGGTCGCGGCGGTGGCCGCGGACGTGGCGGCGCCCCGGCGGCGCCGACAGAGAACACCGCGTCCGGCCTCAGGACGACGCGCGCCACCATCTCGCTCGTGAACCCCATTCCGCCGAAAGGACAGGCGACGCTCGAGGTCGACTGGAGCCACAAGGTTCCCGGCGGTCCGGGACAGAACCACCGGATGACGCAGCGCTGGGGCGACACCCTCTACCAGCCGACGCAGTGGTATCCGCGGGTCGCCGTGTACGACGATCTCCGCGGATGGGATCCGGAGCTCTACCTCGGCCCGTCAGAGTTCTATAATAACTTCGGCCGGTTCGACGTCAGCATCGATGTGCCGGGCGGATGGGTCGTCGGTGGGACGGGGATTCTCAAGAATGCGGACCAGGTTCTGACCACGGCCGCTCGCGAACGACTCACGCACGTGCTCGAGTCCGACGCCAACCACATGATCGTCGAGCCGAACGAGGTCGGACCCGGTCAGGCAACGGCGCCGGGAGACCGGCTCGTGTGGCATTTCGTCGCCGACACGGTCAACGACTTCGCCTGGGTCACGGCGAAGAAGCTCGTGTGGGAGACGACGCGCGCGACGATTCCCGGAAAGGGACCCGTGCCGATCAACATGTTCTATCAGCCAGGCGACGCGCAGCTCTATACGAACGCGGGTCCGACCGCGCGGCACGCGCTCGAGTTCTACTCCAAGCTGTGGTTCCCATACGCGTTTCCGCAGCTCACACTGCAGGACGGTCCGAGCGCGGGAATGGAATACCCGATGGTCATCAACGCCAATCAAGGCGCGGCCGACCACGAGACATTCCATCAGTGGGCGCCGATGACCGTCAGCAACAACGAGACGTGGTACGGATGGATGGACGAAGGGTTCAACCAGTACGCGAACATCCTGTCCGCGGCGGATCGTCAAGGCGTGCAACCAAACCTCGATGGACGCGGACAGTCGTACGGCAGCGTGAGCGGCGATGAAAGCGAACCGCCGATGATGTGGAATGCGAACTACGCCGGGCCGTCGCGCTACTCGTTCGTCACGTACAGCAAGACGCCGCTGATGCTCTCGATGCTCGGCGGCATCGTGGGCGACTCCGCGGTGTGGCGCGCGCAGTCCGAGTTCGGCAAGACGTGGATGTTCAAGCACCCGTCGCCGTGGGACTACATGTTTTTCATGAGCCGAGCATTGAAGCAGGACCTCGGCTGGTTCTGGTACTACTGGCTCTTCACGACCGAGCGCGTCGACGGTTCGATTCAGAACGTGACGACGTCGGGCGGCACGACGAGCGTGATCGTTCGTGAGGATGGACAGATGCCGTCGCCGGTCGTGCTGAAAGTCGAGTTCGCGCCCACAGGACCGGCCATCAGGCCGATGGCGAACGCCAAGATGATCGACAGCGTCACGGCCATCGTCACCTGGCCTGTCAGCGTCTGGTTCGGAGGCAGCAAGACGTTCAAGGCCGATCTGAGTTTCGGCGCACGCAAGATCGATCGAATCGTGTTCGATCCCGGCTGCCGATTCCCGGATCGCGATCCGTCGGACAACATCTGGCCGCGAACCGCGAGCGTCACGCGCACGCCGGCTGGTCGCGGAGGGCGCGGCGGTGGTGGAGGCTCGGCCTGCGGTAGTTAGTGCTCCAACGCGGCGACGCGTCCGTCGCGTTCAGCCACCGGCGATGCGACGCAAGTTCGGCGCCCTCATGCGGCCGCCGGACCTGACGTTCGCGTGGACAACCGCTTCGCGATCGTCTCGAGGCGCTGGAGCTCGTCCTTGTAAACGCGCCGGAGAAACGGCTTCGCGAGCGACTGCTCGATCTTGCCCAGCACGCCGTCGCGCGATTTGAAGATGCTGTCGATGGTGACGTCGCACGTGCTGCCGTCGCCGATCGGGTCGACTGAAAACGTCGTGACCACCTTCTCGTCCGTCTCGGTTTCCACGAGAACTCGTCCCGGCGTCGGCTCCGTGATGTCCGCGCGAATGTTCGTCGTCGATCCGAACGCGCGAACGTCGAAGTTGATCTTCGTTCCGGCGCCGTAGCCGCCCTGCTCGACGCGAAGGTTCTGAAACACCTTGGGCGGGACGATCTGCGTATGTCCGGTGCGATAGTCCGCGATCAGGTCGTACGCGATTCGCGCGGGCGCCGCGACGCGGCGCATGACGGTGACTCGATATGTACTCACAATGACGTCTCCCTTGCCGACGCCAGACGTTTGATTCGATTCGCCATGGCCGGCGGCGTATCGGCGATTGGTTGTTGTATGAACGCGAGAATGTCCTGATGGACTGCCTCGGCATCGAGCACGCGCCGATGACCGAGTCCTTCGAGCGGCACGAACCGAGCGCCGGGCCAAGCGGCCGCCACGGCCACTCCATGGAGAAACGGCACGGCGCGATCCGCGCGATCGTGCATCACCAGCGCCGGAATTCGAAGGCCGGCTGCGGCGCGGTCCGTCTCTCGTCCTCCGACAGCACCGAGCTCGCGCTCGAGCCGAGCGATCGCTCCGGCGATGCGAGCGCTCGTGATTCCGATGTACTTCCCCAGAAGATCCAGGAAATACCGACCGTCGTACGGCGGCGCGATGAGCACGGCGCGGCGTGCGGGCAGCCCATCGCGCAGCGCGAGCAACGTCGCCGACGCGCCGAGCGAGTGGCCGATCACGGCGACGAATGGCCCCGTCGCGCGAGCGACGTCGAGCACAGCACGCGACATTGCCGGGAGCGTCGTCTGGCGGCCGCTGGACCTGCCGTGGGCAGGCTGATCGAAGGACACTACGCCATAGCCCATCGCTGTGAGCGCTTCGCTCATCGACAGGAAATCGGCGGCGTTGCCCTCCCAACCGTGAACGAGGAGCACGCGCGGTCCCGTTCCGGCCGAATACACCGTGATCTCTTCGCGGCCGGAATGAATCGACCACTCTTCACCGAGCGCGCCCAGCGGCGGAGGTGCCGGGCGATGCACCGGCGTGAAGAAGCGGTTCAACAGGAGTCGCTCGACGCGCGCGGGCGCGACGACACACGCCGCTCGAATGAGCGACACGCGCACCGCCGCACCGAGCCCGCGAAGCGTGGCCATGCTAAAAATAGTACGATCGTTCTTTTTTATTCGCAAGAGAATGGACCCCGAAGGGAAAGGTCAGCGACGGCGACTGCGCGGCGTCGGTATCGGCGCCGCGGGGCGCGCCCAGTCGATCAGCGCGTCGACCGCCCGGCGCATGCGCGCGGCACTTCCCGGCACGCGCAGCAGTCGTTCCGCCTGGTGTGAGGCCAGAATGATGCCTTGCATTTGAAACGCAAAAAGTGCGGGATCGAGGTCATGGCGGAAATGACCCTCCTCCATCGCGATGGCCGTGGCACGGCGCAGCGTGTCGCTCCACTGCCGCATCGCGTCGGCGACCAGCTCCTGCGCGGGCCCTGGGCGATCGTCGAGCTCGACAGAGGCCTGGAGCAGTAAACATCCGCCGGGCATCGAGGAGTGATCGTTCGACCACGCATGCCAACGGTCGATGAGCGCGCGGATGCGCGGTTCGCCGCGCGGCTCGCGCAGCGACGGCAGGACTACTTCATCGCGAAAACGCGCGATCGCTTCGCCGAGTACGGCCAGCTCGACGCTCTCGCGAGATTCGAAGTGCGCGAACAGGCCACTCTTCGACATTCCGGTTCGCTCGGCGAGCCGGCCAATCGTCAGCCCAGCCAGCCCTTCGACACTCACCAGGCGAATCGCATCGTCGATGATGCGGGCGCGCGTCGTCGGGCCTTTGCCGAGGGCATCGGACTTCGCGGAGCGGCGAACGGGCGTCATGCGAGAAAAATAGCACGATCGTGCGCTGGACGTCGCCGCGGCGGGCGCCGGTCTCCGCTCGCCGTTCCCCGCTCTTGATTTTCGATGTCCGAAAACGGCGAGCGTCGAGCCCGTCCCGGGCGTATCTTCTCGAACATGGCTCCGCTCGACTGGGACAGCTGCACGCGCGCGCTCGAGGCGCGGGACGCACGATTCGACGGCGTGTTCTTCGTCGGCATCTCGTCGACCGGCATCTACTGCCGTCCGATCTGTCCCGCGCGCGCAACGCTCCGGCGAAACCGCCGCTTCTTCGCGAATGCGGCCGCGGCGGAGCGCGCCGGATATCGTCCATGTCTGCGCTGTCGCCCGGAGCTCGCGCCCGGGTTCGCGCGCGTGGACGCGGTGCCGCGACTCGCCCAATCCGCGGCTGCGCGCATCGCGGCAGGCGCGCTCAACGGCAGCAGCGTCGATGCGTTGGCGCGCGAGCTCGGCGTCACCGGGCGACAACTGCGCCGCGCGTTGGAGCGGGAGCTCGGCGTGTCGCCCATCGAGCTCGCGCAAACGCATCGCCTGCTCCTCGCAAAGCACCTGCTGACCGACACGCGGTTGCCGATGACGCAGGTCGCGTACGCGAGCGGGTTCCAGAGCCTGCGCCGGTTCAACGCGCTGTTCCGCACTCGTTATCATCTGAATCCAGCGGCATTGCGACGACGCCATGCCGCGCCAGACCGTCGCACGAACGAAACCATTCGCCTGCCGCTCGCGTACCGGCCGCCATTCGATTGGGCGGCGTTGATCGCGTTTCTCGGCGCGCGCGCGACGCCCGGCGTCGAGCGCGTGGACGCGACCGGCTACTCACGAACGGCGCGCATCGGCAAACACACCGGCATCATTCGCGTCAGCCCCGACGAGCCGCGCGCTTCGGGGAGCGCTCTCGGACTGGAGATCGCCGCGTCGCTCGTGCCCGCGTTGGTCGAGCTGCGTGCACGTGTTCGCCACCTCTTCGATCTCGACGCTGAGCCGGCGGCCATCGAGTCGCATCTGTCTGCCGCCGGCCTCCCCGTCCCCAAGCTTCGTCGCGGCCTGCGCGTCCCCGGCGCATTCGATGGCTTCGAGCTCGCGGTACGAGCCATTCTCGGCCAACAGGTGACCGTGAAAGGCGCGACCACGCTGATGGCGCGACTCACACAGACGTTCGGCGAAGCGGTCGACGTCGGCGATGAGTCGCTGACGCGGCTGTCGGTCACCGCGGAGCGTCTGGCGGATGCCGGTACGACTCGAATCAAATCGATTGGTTTGCCGACCGCTCGCGCGCAGACACTCTTCGCGCTGGCACAACACGTCGCCAACGGCACGTTGCGCTTCGATCCGGAGGCGGATGTCGGCGGCGTTGTCCGTCAGCTTCTCGAGATTCCCGGCGTCGGCGCATGGACCGCGGAGTACATCGCGATGCGTGCGCTTCACTGGCCCGACGCGTTTCCATCGGGCGACCTCGTCCTTCGCCGCAATGCAGGCGACTTGACTGCCGCGCAATTGCAGCGGGCGTCGGAGCGGTGGCGGCCGTGGCGTGCGTATGCGGCAATGCAGTTGTGGATGCGAAACCTTTCCACGGAGGATACTTGAAATGTCGAACGATGTGAGTGAAAAGCAGATCCTTCGCTTCGCTCAGGATGACGGAACGGAGACCGCTCAGGATGACGCGTCAGATGAGGTCGTGCTCCGTGAACTGAACAACGGATACGTGAGCGCGTTCCTGACCGCGGACGCGGCATGGTACGACGCGCACCTGACCGACGACTTCATCTGCGTTCGCGCCGATGGATCGGTGCTCGACAAGCCTGCGTTCCTCGCCGGAACCACACCGGCCGCCGCGGCCGCCGAGTATAACCTCGACGACGTCGCGGTGCGCATTCACGGACAATCCGCGTACGTGACCGCGCTCGGCACGTGGCGCCGCAAGGACGGATCGACCGGTCAGACGCGCTACATCGATTCGTACGTGAAGACCGATGACGGTTGGCGCGTCGTGTCGGCGCAGCTTACTCGAGTCGCAACCGCCTGAGCGCGAGGCGCGCTCAGGGTTTCTTCACGATGGCGAGCGCGTTGCCGACTTCGCGCTCGCCCGCGGCATCGGTCGGCGCATTCACGAGTGAGCCACCGACGACCATCGTCGTTGAGCCACCACCGTCGAAGTTCATCGCGTCCCACGCGCCAACGGCGCGCATCAGATTCGCCAGCTCGACGAGCGTGACGCCGGCGCTTTTCGCCGAGCGGCCATCGACGACCATGACGAACAGTGTCGTGCTGTCGCGCGAAAAGCCGATGGCCGTCCGTGGATGTTTCGCTTCCGCATTCCGCGAAATCGTCCCTTCGACGACCGGCGCTTCACTCGCGACGCTCACGCCGTTGCGAAGGATCCGCGGCCATCCGCCGATCAGGAGCGACGGCGACACACCGTGCCGCGGTCGAGGCAACGTTGTGAGCATGAGCTTCACCGTATCGCCATCGGCGAGCGCCTGAACTTCTTTGGCGCGAGAGCCGGGCCCGTACGCGGCGAGCACGGCCCCGTCTCGCGGAATCGTCGAGCCGGAGGTGGTTGATATGGCGCCGCGGCGAACGAACAGCAGCGTATCGCCGCGACGACCGGCCGCGACCATCGATGCTTCGACCGTTTGGCGCGTCGTGTCGCGCGGCGTCATTGCGCCGTAGCGCGGCGTATAGAGCGCCGTCCCCTCCGGATTCCCGGATGGATTGAAGTTCAGTGTGATGATCGGGGTGGCGACGTCGCGCGCAATCGCGCGTCCGTCAAAGAGGAACCGGTCCATCATGGGATGGCCATCGCGATCGATCGCGAATTGCACGTGCACGTTGTCGTAGGTGTCGTACGGCGAGTCGGTGACCTTGAGTCCCTTCCACCACTCGCCGTCGATCACCTGGTCGTTTTCGTTCTCGCCGGATTTGAGCTCGAAGAAGTCGCCGTTGACCGCCGCAAGGACGTTCACGCCTCGAGTTTGCGCCCGATGCGCCATGTCCGTGATCGACTCGCGCCCACGGAGCGAGTCGCGCGCACGCAATGCACGCAGCTCGATATCTCGACGTCTCAGGTCGACGCGGACGAGATACGCGACGAGCGGGATCGTAGGCTTGACGAACTGCACATAGGTGACGCCGGGAGCGAGCTCGCGACGCGCCACCGTGTCCACCTGTTGCGCGAACGCCGTCGTCGCCGAAGCAAGCCCGAGTGATACGGCATGCATCGCGGCCCATCGTATCCAACTTTGCATGTGCACACAGATGCAGCGCGCGTGTAGCCGACACCTTCGTCGGCGCGTATCGTATCGAAGCACTGGCACGTTCTCCACCTCCCACTCTTGGAGCGTAACGCCATGCGTCATCTCGTTCGCGCGCTCGTCGCCGCAGTCTTCGCCGGCGCGATCGCGCGCCCCGCACTCGCACAAAACACACTCACCCTCGAGGGTTCGGTCAAGAGCGAGGGGGCTCCCGTCGCCGGAGCGCAGGTCAGTGTGGTCAACGGAGCCACCGGCGAACGCGCACAGACCCTCACACGTGCAACCGGCGAATTTCGCGTGCTTGGCCTGTTTCCGGGCAGGTACACGGTCACAGTTCGCGCCGTCGGCTATCGCCTTGGCACCGAAACGGTCGATCTGGTGATTGGACAGCGCGCGCAACTCGACTTCACACTCGACCGAGGTGTCGCGGAGCTCCAGACGCAGACGGTCGTGAGCGAACGCGTGAAGCAGGTCGAGGTTCAGCGGCTCTCAGTCTCTGCGCCGGTGATGCAAGTGGAGATCGAGAATCTGCCGCTCAACCAACGCGGTGTGATGAACCTCGCAGGCATCGCGCCGGGCATCAAGACCTACGCACCGCAGCAGGGACGCACGCTGCCGTCGGGCGGCGCCGCGCCGGACCTTCGTTTCTTCAACGTCTACATGGACGGCGTCGAGATGAAGAGTCTCTACAACGGCAACATCGTCGGTCTCGGGCAGACTGGAAATCCGCTCCCGCAAGAGGCGCTCGACCAATTCCGTGTGTACATGAATCCCTACGACGCCGAGTACACGCGTGCCGGCTCGTATGTGATCAGCGCGGAAAGCCGACGTGGTACGAACGAGTGGCAGGGATCGGCGTTTGGATTTTTGCAGAACAAGTCCCTGATCGCGAAGAACGCATTCCAGACGAAGGTGCCCGACTTTGGACGTCAGCAGTTCGGGTTCAACCTTCGCGGTCCACTCGTGAAGGACAAGCTGTTTTTCGCGGGCAGCTACGAGCTTGCGGCGACGAACTTCTACATCGACGTCATTCCCACGAGCGGCACGTGGTCGCAAGGGACCTTCAAGGCGCCCAACAACAACCATACGGCGTTCACGCGTCTCACGTTCGTCAACAGCCCGACGATCACGTACGACGCGATGGTCTCCGCCCGCTATCTCGACGGCGAAGGCAACTTCGGCGCGAAGGTCGCGCAGAACGGCGGGATCTCGCAGGACTACAAGATCTACACGGCGCAACTTCGCCAGCGATATCTCGCGCCGAGCGGGAATTTCGTGAACGAGGCGAGCTTCCAGTTCGTGAGCTGGAACCACGATGAAGAGCCGCTCAAGCCTGGTCCACAGTTCACGTATCCGGGCATCACGTTCGGGACGTCGGGCTTCCCGTTGATCTTGCACGAGTACCACACGCGGCTGGTCGATCGCGCGACATGGAACATCAACGCGGCCGGCTCGCACGTCTTCAAGGCGGGTGTAGAGCTCAGCAACATTGCCGCGAGCCAGATCTATCCGAGCAACAAGGACGGCACGTTCACGTTCCTGACGGACACGTCGACGCTGCCCACGACGGCGTCGATCGCCGTTGGGTTCAACGACAAGACCGGCATCGAAGACGCAAAGGCGAGCGCGACAGGCGTCACGACCGGCGTGTACGTGAACGACGAATGGCGCATGCGCGAGAACTTCACGCTGTCGCTCGGCCTTCGGCACGACGCCGAATTCAACACGATGGACAACAAGTACACGGTGCCGTGGGCGAGCGATCCGGTGCTCCAGGCCATTCCGGAGCTCAAGAACTACCTGAACACCGGCAACCGAAAAAACCAGCTCGGCAACTTCTCGCCGCGCATCTCGTTCTCGTGGGACCCGACGAACAAGAATCAGACCTTCATTCGCGGCGGCTTCGGCATCATCTACGATCGTGTCACGAGCTTCATCGGGTTCCAGGAACGCAAGAACTCGACGTGGCGGACGTACAACTTCACGAATCCCGGAACGACTGATCCAGCGGTGTTGCGTGCGCGCGTGCTCGCGGGGTCGTCGGGATCACCGGCGCCGATCCTCATCAAGGAGGACATGAAGACGCCGCACAGCCTGCAGTCGTCGGTCGGCATCGGGCATCAGTTCACGAACGAGTTCGGTCTGAACGTGGACTACATTCGCCAGCACATGGACAACCTCTACGTGCAGCGCAACCCGAACTATCTCGACAAGACCGTGACGCCGAACAAGCGCAAGCTCACGGCGGCATACGGCGACATCGTGCTGTGGGATGACATCGGCCACTCGGACTACTCGGCGTTCCTCGTGCAGGGCACCTGGCAGCGCAGAGCGACGCGAATCAACCTCGCGTACACGCTGGGCTGGTACGAGGGCGATTTCGATCTCGCCGGGCTGCCGAACTACGCGTACAACTTCCTGTTCGACCGGCAGCGGTCGTCGGGCGACGAGCGCCATCGCATTGTGCTGTCGGAGGTGAGCCCGCTGCCCTTCGGGTTCACGTTTTCGTCGATCACGACAATCGCGAGCCCGCGTCCGTTCGTCGCGACGGATGGTCGTGACATCAATCTCGACAACATCACGGGAGACGACTACATCGGCGGCACGCTGACCACCACCGGCAATCGCACGGTGATGCCGGCGAACGCGTGGCCGAATTGGTATCGCACCGTGGACATTCGCCTGTCTCGTCCGCTCTACACGCGGGGTGGCAGCAAGATCAGCGCGTCAGCCGAGGCGTTCAATCTGTTCAACTGGAGGAACAACCTGTCGTACGGCTCGATCCAGTACACCGCGACCGGCACGCCGCAGGTGTCGTTCGGCAAACCGGCCGGCGTATATTCGGCGCGACAGGCCCAGGTGGGGCTGCGCGTCGATTGGTAGCCGTGGGGTCGAGGGAACAGGGGACGGCGTTCGGAGGAGAGAACGAGTTGGAGTCCAGCGTGCCGGGAAAACAAAACCCCGCACGCCGCGCTCGAGTCTCGCTCCCTCCCTTGCGCGCAGTCCTCTTCTCCCTCGTCTTCTCGGCGTCGATCGTGAGGACCGCAACCGCTCAGGTTCCTCCGGCCGCGCAGAATCCGTCGCCGATGGTCGAGCACACGCGGGCACACGAGCGAATCGAGCCGCGCGAGCTCGCCGGCGTTCGTCGTTCGTTCGATGGCCCGCTTGGAAAGCCCGTCGAGGTCTTCGTGCCCGCCAGCGCACGCAAAAGCGCGCCGATCGATCTCGTCATCCACTTCCACGGCGGGGCGTTCATTCCCGAGTATGCGGTATCGCAACTCGCCGGCAACGTCGCGGTGGCGACGGTGAATCTCGCGCCGGGGTCGGGCGTCTACGATCGCACGTTCACGCCGCCTCCAGCGTATGATTCTCTGCTCGCATCGATAAAACACGAAGTCAGCGCGGCGCTCGGCAGCGACGCCCCGTTCGGCAGTGTGACGTTGGTCGGATTCAGCGCTGGACACGGCGCCGTGCGCGCAATTCTGCGAGACCCAACGCACTTCGCGCACGTCGATGCCGTGCTCCTGCTCGACGGGTTGCACACGTCGTACATCCCGGAAGGCACGGTGCTCGAGAAGGGAGGAACGCTCGATACCACCAACCTCGTCGCCCTCACGCAGTTCGCTCGGGATGCCGCGCGTGGAGCAAAGCGATTTCTCATCACCCACTCTGAGATCTTTCCAGGAACCTTCGCCAGCACGACGGAGACGACCGACTATCTGATCGAACGTCTCGGCCTGCGTCGAACGCCCGTGATTCGCTGGGGACCGCGCGGCATGCAACAGCTCAGCGAAGTCAAATCGGGTTCGCTCGAGATCCGAGGCTACGCCGGCAACACCGCCCCCGATCACATCGACCAGTTCCAGGCCATGCCCGAATTGCTCGCCGCGCTTCGAGCGCTCATGACCGCTCGCCCGTAGCAGCCTGTACGTGTCGATTTTGACCGGTCTCGTTCGACGTGTTAGTGAGGCCCACGAACGGCGCGGCAACCGACACCAACCGAAGTGAGGAGAGGACATGCGTTTCATCGTCATGGGCATGGCAACGAAAGAATCCGAAGCGGGCCCTCCGCCCAAGCCGGAAGCGTTTGTCGCCATGCAGAAGTACAACGAGGCTGCCGCGAAGGCTGGTATCCTCCTCGCCGCCGAGGGCCTCACCGCGAGCTCGAAGGGTGCGCGCGTGAAGTTCAACGGCGACGAGCGCATCGTCGTCGACGGTCCGTTCATCGAAACGAAAGAGCTCGTCGCGGGCTTCATGATCATCAAGGCGAACTCGCTTGAAGAAGCGATCGAGTGGGTCAAGCGCGCACCGAACATCTCTCCGAACGGCAAGTCGGAGATCGAGATCCGCAAGCTGATGGACATCGAGGATTTCGGTGACGACTTCACACCGAACCCGGAAATCGCGAAGGTGAAGTACCGGTAGGTGCCTAGGGGGACGAGCGCTTGAACGTCCCCACGAGCACGGCTTTGCCGCGCACGTGACCGATCATCGCCGTCGTCACGGCGGCGCGTGTCGCTTGAGGCGATGCTCCGACCGCGGGCACGTCGACCAGCGTGTCCACCGCGTAGAGCTCGAACAAATAATGGTGCGGTGGACCGGACGCGGGCGCGGCCGGCCCACGATAGTACGGCCCCGTCGCGCTGATCTGCCGAGCGCCGTCGCCGAGTTGAGGCCCTTGGGGTACGCGTTCCGGGAGAGACTGCGACGAGCCCGGGATGTTCCACACCATCCACTGCAGCAGATCGTCGAAGCCCGAACCGCCCCGGCCTTCAGTCGCGGCGTCGACGTCGTGCGCGATGAGCACGAACGACGCTGTGCTGTCGGGAGCTCCGCTCCACGCGAGTGGAGGCGAGACGTCGCCACCGGGCTGCGCGTACTTGTTCGGGATCCGCGCGCCGTCCGCGAATGCCGACGACGTCAGTGTCATCACCTGAATGCCGCGTCCGCGGCCACCGCCTCGACCACCTCGTCCGCCGCCGCGTTGGCCGGGCGGCGCACCGGCCGGCGGGATCTGCGCGAGCGAATCGTGTGCGAGCGCGACGACGAGTGCCGCGGCAACGAACGCGCGCGTCAAGAGTGACCGGGCATTCATCGGAATGATTCCGGCTGAGCCTTGCGCCACACGTCGTAGCGCATCCGAAGCGTCTTGACAGGATTCAGATTCTCTCCGGCATGGATCGCGTTCGGTCCACCGGACGCCGGCTGCGACACAGTGAGGTACATCGTGTACTTCCCGTTGTTGTGGGAATCGCCGTTCGTGTCGTTGCGCTCCGCCATGAGGATGTACGCGACGTGCGCGGTCTTGGCCGTGCACGGAATCGGCGACGCCGTCTCATCCGTGGGAGCCGGGCAGGAGCACCGCGAATCACCGCCGGACGCATCAGCCGCTTCCATCGCTGCCATGACACGATCGGTGATCGCGCCCTTGGCATCGATGAATGCCTTCACCGCGTTCGGCACGACCTCTCCGGGGCGCAGAATGTTGCCTTGAATCGAATAGTAGATGTCTGTGCCCGGGACGCGGCCGGAGATATTCTGCGACACGTAGCCATTCGTGAGCCCTGAGTGTCCCGCGCTGTGGCCCTTGAGATCGAGAATGCCGAACTGCCGGCTCTGAAATGCGGGATCGGCTGACAACAGCTCGATGATGCGGGCGGGATCGGTGCCCTTTTGCAGCTCGGTGTACACGAGCATCTGATTCGCGTGGGTGCCGTCGACGCTCGCCTGGCACGCCGCGACGCCCTTGCCCGGCACGATCACGGCCTGGATGCCCATGAGAAAGGCGTCGTCGCGATCCACGCATGTCGCCGATGCGATCACGACGCGACCGGTGCTCAGATCGACGGCGATCACGGACCACGTGGCGAACGCGGTCGTGGGAAGAACCAACGACAACAGCAATGCGAGGCCGGCTCGAAGCATATGTCGACTCGAGGATGGAATGTCCGTGTTGTGGTCCAGCGTGAAGCGGCTTGCTATTTATAGATCTGGAATGGCGCGATGAGCTTCGAGAACCGCTCGGCGTCTGCGTTCCAGTCCTTGATCAGCGCGTCCACCGTGTGTTGATCCACCGCGAGTCGCAGCTTGTCCGTGCCGGCGAGCCGGTCGATGCTCGACTTCCACTGGAAATCGTTGGGATGGTGAGCCTGAATCACCTGCAGCATCCTGATGCCGACCTCCACCGGCCGCACGGCATTTCGGTCGGTGACTTTCACCTGGACCATGGGAATCGTCTGGCCGCCAAACTTGTCGGCCCCCTTGTCGACGGTGCGCGTCGCAGTATCGAAATGCACGCCCGCGAGCGCGAGTCGATTGAGGTCGGCCGCGACTGCGACGTTGTCGGTCATCCACGACGCGCCAATGAGCGTGAACGGCGCATCGGTGCCCCGCCCTTCCGTGGCTGACGTGCCCTCGAAGAACACCGTGCCTGGATAGAGCAGCTCCGCGTCCAGCGAGCGAAGATTCGGTGACGGATTGAGCCACGGAATGCCCGTCTCGTCGAACCACGTCGAGCGGCGATACCCTTTCATCGGCACTACGTGAACGTCGGCGTCGATCAGCTTCGCGCCGACGAGATATCGCAGCAGTTCACCGGGGGTAAGGCCGTAGCGCAGCGACACCGGAAACTGCCCGACGAATGATGCGAACTTCGGGTCGAGAATATTGCCCTCGATACGATCGGCACGAATCGGATCAGGGCGATCGAGCACGATGAACGGCTTGCCCGCCTTCTTCGCCGCGGCCGCTGAAAGCGCCATGGTCCATTCATACGTGTAGACCCGCGCTCCGACGTCCTGGATGTCGTAAAGCAGCACGTCGACGTTCGCGAGCATCTCCGGCGTTGGCACGCGCGTCGCGCCGTAGAGCGAGTAGATCGGAACGCCCGTCGCCGAGTCGACGCCGGAAGCAACTGTCACTCCGGCCTCCGCACTTCCGCGGAGACCGTGCTCAGGGCCGAAGAGCGCGGTGAGCTTGACGCCTGGCGCCTTGTGCAGCAGGTCGATCGTGCTCGTGCCGGCGCGATTTCGCCCGGATGGATTCGTGATGAGCCCAACGCGCCTACCACGAATGAGGTGCATCGAGTCGGTGAGCAATACCTCGACGCCTGGAACGACACCACCTTGCCGCTGCGCACAAGCGATGGCTGGCGCGAGATACGGCGCGACGACCAGCCCGACGATCAAACGAGAGAGACGCATGGGCATGAAGGTGCCTCCACCTCCCGCGTTCCGGCAAGCGCGTCCGTGTATTGTGAGGGCTCGATCGTTCGCGTAATGTCCGTCATCCTGAGGAGCGAAGCGACGAAGGACCTGCTGTTCCTGACACTGGGCCGGCTTCGATGTTAGGACGGAAGCTCCTTCGCTTCGCTCAGGATGACAACTCTCCCCGAGGGACCCATGTCGGACCTGTCGCGACGCGATCTACTCAAACAGACCGCCCTGGGCGGCGCCGCGCTTGCCGCGAGCGGAATGTTCAGCCGAGCCATTGCGGAATCCGTTACGGCCGCGGCGCATCCTGACGTCGCTCCGCCGCGGCCAGTCGGAGCGGCAACCATGCACGGCGTTCCATTCGAGCGACGCGATACAGTGCGCTTCGGCATGGTCGGAACGGGATTGCGCGGCCGGTCGGTGCTCAACGAGCTCCTCGGCATCGAGGGCGTGCAGATCGTCGCCCTCGCCGACGTCGTGCCCGACAAGGCGAATCGCGCGGCCAAGATGGTCACCGACAAAGGACGTCCTGCGCCGACGCTGTACACGAACGGCGATCATGGGTTCGAGCAGCTCGTCGCGCGCGACGACATCGACTTCGTCTACACCGCGACGCCATGGGAATGGCACGTGCCCGTGATGCTCGCCGCGCTGAAGCACGGCAAGCACTGTGGCAGCGAATGTCCGATCGGCACGACGCTCCATGATTTGTGGTCGCTGGTCGACGCGTCGGAAGCCGCGCGCCGACATTGCCTGCATCTCGAGAACTGCAATTACGGCTACAACGAGATGCTCGTGAATCGAATGGTGCACGCGGGCGTGTTCGGCGACGTGCTGCACGCCGAGGCGGCCTATCTGCACGATCTTCGGGAAATTCTCTTCGAGGACCGCGACGAAGGACTGTGGCGCCGCGCCTGGCATACGCGCGCGAACGCCAATCTCTATCCGACGCACGGCTTGGGTCCCGTCAGCTGGTACCTCGACATCCACGCCGGCGATCGATACGACTATCTGGTCAGCGTCGCCGGGCCGGAGCTCGGATTGTCGCAGCATCGTGCCGCCACCGTGCCCGACAAGTCGAATCCGAAATGGCGCGAGACGTACGTCACCGGCGACATGAACACGAGCATCCTGAAAACCGTGAACGGCAAGACGGTGATGCTCCAGCACGACGTGTCGAACGCGCGGCCGTACTCTCGGCACAATCGCGTGATGGGCACGAAGGGCACGTTCGAAGACTACCCGCCGCGGATTTATATCGAGGGCTCGCAGGGGGGCGAACGGTGGAACTCGATCGACGAGTGGAAGACGAAGTTCGAGCATCCGCTCTGGACGAAGCTTGGTGAGCAAGCGCGAACCGGCGGACATGGCGGCATGGACTTCGTGATGGCGTACCGACTCGTCGAGACGATTCGCTCCGGCATCGCGCCGGACTACGACGTGTACGATGCGGCGGCGTGGAGCGCGCCCTTCCCGCTCTCCGAGATGAGCGTCGCCAAGGGCAGCGCGCCGATGAAGTTCCCCGACTTCACGCGCGGCGAGTGGCAACGCCGTACGGGATGACGGCATTCCATTTCGCAACCGTCGATTGGGTCATCATCGCGGCGAGCATCGGGATCTCGTTCATTCCCGCTCTTTTCTTCTGGCGCCGCGCAGGGTCGAGCACATCGGAGTTCTTCACCTCGGGACGCGCCGCCCCCTGGTGGCTCGTCGGCATCTCGATGGTCGCGACCACGTTCAGCACGGACACGCCGAACCTCGTCACCAACATGGTGCGCGAGCGCGGCGTCGCCGAGAATTGGCTGTGGTGGAGCTTCTTGCTCACGGGCATGATGACGGTGTTCTTCTATGCCCGGCTCTGGCGACGGTCCGGCGTGCTGACGGATCTCGAGTTCTACGAGATTCGCTACTCTGGGAACGCGGCGACCTTCCTCCGCGGATTTCGCGCCATCTACCTCGGGCTGTTGTTCAACTGCGTCATCATGGCGACGGTGAACCTCGCCGCCGTGAAGATCGGCACCGTCATACTCGGCTGGCCGATGGAGCGCACGCTGATCGTCTGCGCGGTGATGACCATCTTCTTCGCGTCAGTGTCCGGGCTGTGGGGCGTGCTGGTCACCGACTCGATTCAGTTCTCGATCACGATGACCGGCACGTTCGCCGTCGCGTACTTCGCGCTGCAACAACCGGCGGTGGGTGGTTTGCAGGGCCTCCTCTCGCATATCGACGTCAAGACGCTCAACCTGTTGCCGGACTTCGGCGATTGGGCCGTCGCCGCGACCGTGTTCGTCGTGCCGATCACGATTCAATGGTGGTCGGTGTGGTATCCAGGCGCGGAACCAGGCGGCGGATCGTACATCGCGCAGCGCATGCTCGCCTCCAAGACCGAAAAGGACGCGGTCGTCGGCACGCTCCTCTTCAACGTCATGCACTATGCGCTCCGCCCCTGGCCGTGGATCATCGTCGCACTCGCGTCGACGATCATCTATCCAAGTCTCCGCGACATCTCGTCGCAATTTCCGGGGGTGCCGGCGAACCTCATCGGCAACGACATCGCGTATCCCGCGATGATGCGCTTTTTGCCTGCGGGCTTTCTCGGCCTCGTCGTCGCCGGCACGCTCGCGGCATATCGGTCGACGATCGAAACGCATCTCAACTGGGGAACGTCGTATCTCGTTCATGACTTCTATCGACGATTGATTCGCCGCGACGCGAGCGAGCGGCACTACGTTCTGGTCGGCCGACTGACAACCGCCGGGCTGATGATCTGCGCCGCGCTGACGACCTACGCGCTCGGCACGGCGAAAGAGGCGTTCGACTTGATTCTGTCGATCGGCGCAGGGACGGGGCTGATCTACCTGCTCAGGTGGTTCTGGTGGCGCATAAGCGCATGGAGCGAGATCGCCGCGATGATCAGCTCGTTCGTCGTCGCGCTGGGATTCTTCGTCGCACGAAAGAACGGCGTCGACGTCCCGGCACACGTGTCGTTGCTCATCACAGTCGCGGCGACGACCGTCGTGTGGGTCGCGACCACGTTCATCGCGCCGCCAACCGATCGAGAAACACTCATCAAATTCTACTCGATCGTGCGGCCCGCCGGCGCCGGATGGACCGGGATCCGTGAAGCCGCCGGAGTTGGACCGTCGCCCGACTCGCTCGCGCAGGCGCTGCTGGGATGGGTGTGCGGATGCCTGTTCGTCTACGCGGCGCTCTTTGGAACCGGAAGCCTTCTGTACGGGAGACTTCCCCAGTTTGGCGTCTGGCTCGTCGTTCTCATCGCGAGTGGCGCCGGCGTTCTGCGCGTGCTCCGCGGATTCTGGTCGTGATGGCCGTTACCGTCCTGACACCAGAATACCATGGGCCACCTTGAAGGGTGTCATCGGCACGTCAGGTCGAACGAACTAAGGTTGAAGCGCGTTCTCCCTCGGAACTCTCTCTCCACAGAGGCTGGTATGCGTTTCACGCTTTCTCGCGCGGTCGTGATTGCCGCGGTCTTCGCGGCGCCGAACATAGTCGCCGCGCAAACCTTCACCTCCACGAAGTTCAATATCGGCGGCGAGGGTGGAACCGACTACCTGACCGCTGATTCGGCCACCGGGCGAGTCTTCATCTCGCGTGCGACACACGTGATGGTCGTGGACGGCGCAACCGGCAAGGTTCTAGGCGACATCCCGAACACGCCGCGTGTGCACGGCATCGCCTTCGCACGTGCCGCGAACCGCGGGTTCACGACAAATGGCGGTGATTCGACCTCGACGATGTTCGACCTCAAGACGCTCGAGGTGATCAAGAAGATCCCAGCGGGCATCGACGGCCTCGACGGCATCATGTTCGACGAAGGCACCGGCATGATCCTCACGATCAATCACAGTCACCCGAAGGGCACCGCGACGGTGATCGATCCCAAGACCGGTGAAGTCGTCAAGCAGGTCACGCTTTCCGGTAACGCACCCGAAGGGGGCGTCGGCGACGGCAACGGTCGCATCTTCATCAACCTCGAGGACAAGAACTCCATCGACGTCGTCGACACCAAGACGTGGTCAGTCACCGACACGTGGAAGCTCTGGCCGTGCGAAGGTCCCACGGGCATCGCCTACGATCGCGTGAACCAGCGCATCTTCTCGGGCTGCGACGACACGTCGACGGTCGTCAACGCGACGACCGGCAACGTCGTCGCAAAGCTCAAGAACGGCGGCGGGGTGGATGCCCTTGGCTGGGACCCTGTCCAGAAGTTGATCTACATCCCGAATGGCGAGGACGGCACGGTCACGGTGATCCATCAGGATTCGCCGGACAGCTACTCGACCGTCGCCACGGTCAAGACGATGGCCGGCGCCAAGACCATCACCGTCGATGAGGCGAAGCACATCGCGTATGTGTTTACGCCGGAGTACGGCCCCGCGCCCGCTCGTCCGGCAGGCTCACCGCCGCCGGCCGGCGGTGGTCGTGGCCGCCCGGCGCGTGGTCCAGTGGTCGGCGCGTGGTTTATCTCGATCGTCCACTAGCACGACTTCACGACCGCTGATCACGGACGGTACGGGCACAGACAGTCGGGCACGAGAACCTCAGTCACCCCGAGCGAAAAGCGAGGGATGACGATAGAGGTTTCCGTGCCCGTCAGTCTTCGACCGTGGCGGTCCGTGATCAAACCGATTTTATGGCTGCGTTCCCATCAGGCGACCGGCCGTAACGACGAATAGATCGCGGCGGTTCTTGCTCCAGCACGACTCCTCGTGGTCGCCGCAGCTCGGGCGCTCTTCGCCATAGCTCACGGTCTCGATGCGGGCATCTTCAATGCCTCGCGACACTAGGAATCGGCGCGCTGCCGCCGCGCGACGCTGGCCGAGCGCCAGGTTGTACTCGTCCGAGCCTCGCTCGTCGGTGTTGCCTTCGACGCGAATGCGGACGTCCCGGTTCTGCTGCATCACCGGCACCTTCGCCTCGAGGCGGGAGGTTGCGTCCGCCGTGAGCGCATCCTGGTCGTAGTCGAAAAACACAGTCGCCGTGAGCGCCTGTCGCGCAGCGGCCTCGCGGTCGGCGGCAGCCTGTCGGGCAGCGTTCGCGCGAGCGATGGAGTCGCGGCGCGCGCGGTCACGCGCGTCATTGTCGTTCGACTGTGCAGTGGTGGTCACCGGCGCGGGCGTCGCGTTGGTGACTGGTGCTTTGTGGCAAGCGACGCCAACGAGGGCGATCGCCGCGGCGGCAGCGAGAGTACCAGGACGGGTCACGTGAAACCTCCGGCAGGGGATGACGGGTTTGAAGTTCAGACGCTTCGACTGGCCGCGCGTTTCACACGCGACGGCGAAACGGGTGGAGCGGACAGGCTGCCCGCTTGAAGACTTCCGTTTTCGAACAGCAGCGGTGCTTCCGTGAGCGGCACGCCGAGCGCGGCGCCGAGCGCGCCGAGGCCTTTCGCGAGCGCGCGGGCTTCGGCTTCGGACAGCTCGCGGAGGGCCTCGAGCAGCGACGTCGTTGGCGGCGTGGGCGCTCGGCGAACCATTCGACGGCCCGCCGGCGTCAGC
>Ga0310811_10002925_pt1 | contig 21447 bp, 22 predicted proteins | sample YCmetagenome_FD_207642 | JGI IMG/M metagenome (GOLD analysis project Ga0310811, IMG submission 207642) | Soil microbial communities from experimental microcosm in Duke University, North Carolina, United States - YC | ecosystem: Engineered > Artificial ecosystem > Soil microcosm > Unclassified ...
CACGTAAAAACGTGACAGGTTTAAAATTGTGTTAGCTCATGTTTTGAATGTGCTACGCCTTCATAGGCATACTCTGGAATTTCGTCTTTCCAGAAATCGCATACAACTGTTGATTGTCGCCAACGATATGAGTGGCGACTAACAGTTATACGCTTGCCCGCGAAGCCTCCGCTATTCATTCCAATACGGTATGGTATCGCTGGGACGGGATAGTGCGCAGGCATTGTGCCGTCGTGGTACATAGCTGCGTATATCTTGAGCCTACCGCCTTTCGGTCCTGTGACCTTTGGGCAATAGGTATTGTTGGTAACATTCGTATCAATTGGCGCTCTATGTGATAGCGACCAATCAACGATAGCTACTGTTCCCATGGCTGTTAACTCCTCTTAACTAGTTGGAGTTCCCAATCGCGTTTGCCATCAATGATTTGCTTGGAACGAATAGACTTCCATTCCTTGCCCGTCAGTAATAGCAAAGCTTCTGCCATTTCATCGGCATCGGATTGCCTAAAGAATTTAGTTCCTTCAAGCATTTCCTCTACATAATCACAGACTATGCCCAATGCCTCTTCTGTTCTCATGCTTGCCTCTTAATGGTGATTGTTACTTGTTCCCATTGATCAGCCTCAAAGCAATGGTCGAATTCGTTGCTAAGAAACCGTTTCGCGGTATCGATAGCGGACATAACAGTTTCGCCATTGAACTCACCACGAAAGGCAATGCTGTCATCGCGTAACTTACATTGCGCGATTATCTTCATGCTACCTCCTAACGAGGCTAGCAGAGACGGTAAATCGGTTAACAATGTCAAACAACACAATCGACGCATGAGGCATTGGCACGTAGCCTTGCCCGTATCTCGATTGTCAAACAACCCGGTTGACTTGCGCGAGAGGCATTCGACGCTGCGTTGCCCGTAACCAAACCAACCAATAGCAAGTATAGGAAGTCACAACAGGTAACGCAAGCCGGTTATAGCTATAAATCAAGACTTATAGACGAAAGTATGATAAACAATACCTAACGGTATCAGAATAGGGCTATTGATATCATTGGGGAATTACCGACCTAGTGACTACCTCGCTAATAGTTCAATGAATTCAATGGTACAGCGGGCTATATGAGCCGCCCCATACGGTATATATGTATATACATATGGATACCATATGGTATTCGTTTACCTCAGGTATGGTATTACCGTATATATTCGCATGTTAATGAGTTTCATCCGTATGCGAGTTGAGTATCTTACCACCCCAGACGTTAACCGACTAAATATCTCACTAACCGAATCTCTTAGCAGCTAAGATATCCTCAAAACGGACCCCGATGGTAAAATCGTAGTGGGGGTTAGGGGGCCTCTCGGCGCGGATGAATAGCCCCTAAAAAATATCGGACAAATTTTTTAGTAAATGCTGCTATCTTTCGGAACCAACATATATCCTTGGTTCCAAATGTATTTAAACAATCCCTTGCTGTGATGGTCTGCCATAATCGTATTGCTTTCGTACTCATCGATTAAATCAATAAACTTCTGATTAAGTTTTAATCTTTCGTCATTCAACGGATTCATTCTTCCCAATCCCTCAGTTTCCAACACAACCTACAACACCAAGTCTTCAAAGCACAGTGGAACCAATGATCTTGGTGATTGAACCAACAAAACACGAATTCCTGCGAATATTTCTTATCTGCCACAACAGCCTCCTACAGCGATTTTAACCTCTCCCCGGTGTATGGATACCCCTAACGTATTTAAACGCATCAGTGAGCCTCTGCCACCCCTTTACGGCGATGTTTTCGGTACTTCCTAAACCCCACATCGTCTGGTTCTATCGTAGAACAGTATCGTATACTACTTCCGGTCAGCACTAGCATCTCACCACGGTAGACCTCGATAGTCTCATCTGGTGTCCACGAACATGGGTAATCCCAGACATCCATGAGATATCTGCAATAATCGGTGATACTGTCGTGCCCCATCCTCTGTAGTTCTTCAATTTGTATTTTCATGTTTCTCCTCTGAGTTATTTCTCTGTAAATATGTTATCGCATTTTCTAAATATTCAGGATTATCCTTGAACATGCCTAAGCCTAAGTTACAATTAGAACATAAAATCCCTCTGACCTTCAAAGTAAAATGGTCATGGTCTACATGAGTTTTCTTTCCCGCCTCTAAATCTTTTTTACAGATTGCACAACAATGGTTTTGTTTCCTTTTAAGTTCAAACACCTGAGATAAATCTATTTTATACTTCCTCAGGTATCGCTTACTTCTGTTTTTAGTTTTTTGAAATTTTATAAACCTTTGAGCTAATTCATGGTTTTTACTTTTGGATACGGTATAGTCTCTAAGAATCATCTTTACTCCAATAATAAACTATGTCATAATATATATACGGAGTCAAGCGAAACGTTTTACAAACCGTATAAATCAAGAGAATTATTTACGTATATGACAAATAAACCACTTGACACTAAGAAACATTTACCTCCTATCTCCGCTGCTTTAGATAAAGCTATTACTGACGAATTAAACCAGAAGATATCTATCTTATCAGATGAACCTAAAGATAAATAAATCATTCGAGAAAGCCGTAGATACTCTCGATCTAGACAGCATACTGCTGTTGATTTCTATTCTTAGTCAGAAAGCTTATGTCCTTAATCAAGAAAAAGATAAACCCCAATCCCCAATTATAGCTAAACCCACTAAGTTAATCATATGAGCTTTAAATCAGTACAGAATAAGATAGCTAAAAAAGACGGCGTATCAAAGAAAGCAGCTGGAGCTATTCTAGCTAACGCAAGCCGTAAAGCTTCACCAGCCGCTAAGAAGAAAAACCCTAAGCTGAAAAAAGTTAAAGGGTAATCGTGCAACACTTGCACCCACTCCCAATTACTATCGACGCCATCTCCCTAGCTACGTTAGCAGGCTGGTGGGCAGGATTCGTACCCTCTCTTGCAACCACACTTACGGTCGTCTGGGTTCTGTATTGCTTCGGTAAAGAGTTCTATCTCTGGAGGAAGAATAAGTGAATTTATATAACTCCGAAGGTCAGATAGTTATTACTCAAGTCGATGGTACGTCTTATACAGGATTGTACGCCGCCGATGGTACATATAACGCAGTTGTAAACGCTACTCCTCCTGCAGGTTTATACCATCCCTGTGGTGCACTTAATGCCGTCTCTGTAGCTGATACTTCCGGTGGATTCTATGCCCCTAGTGGTGCAGTCAACGTCATACTCAACGAAACTACTGACCAGTTAGTATTCGTCGTACCTAATGGCTAGACCTAAGAAAGTTAATCATGAACGTGAAGAACGTAGAATACTGGCAGAGTCTAGTCTTCTTGCGTTCATCGAACTCGTTCAGCCTAAGCGTTATCTAGGTAACATCCACAGAGATGTAATCTCATGGTGGACATCAAGTAACGCCAAGAACCACCAACTACTTCTCCTTCCTCGCGATCACATGAAGTCAGCTATGATCGCTTTCCGTTGTGCATGGGAACTTACACGTGATCCTACCATTCGAATTCTATACATCTCTAGCACTTCAAATCTGGCTACAAAGCAGCTTAAATTTATTAAAGATATTCTGACTTCCGATACCTACAGGTTGTACTGGCCTGATATGGTGAACAAGGAAGAACAGAAGCGAGAGAAGTGGACAGAAAGGGAAATATCGGTTGACCACCCCAAAAGACGGGAAGAGTCTATACGTGACCCTAGCATTTTTACTGCAGGTCTCACTAGTAACATTGTGGGTATGCATTGCGATATCGCTGTTCTTGATGACGTCGTGGTTCAAAGTAACGCATATATCGAAGATGGCCGTGAAAAGGTTAAAGACCAGTATTCACTCCTTTCTTCAATCGAAACAGTAAACGCCAAGGAATGGGTAGTCGGGACTCGATACCATCCCAAGGATTTGTATTCCAGCTTAGCCGAAATGGAAATAGACCATTATGACGAATTCGGTAATAAGATATCTTCGGAACCTCTTTTCGAAGTCAAAGAACACGCCGTCGAAACCGCAGGAGACGGAACCGGAGAGTTTCTGTGGCCCCGTTCTCAGCGAAGCGATGGTAAGTGGTTTGGCTTTAATCAAGAAGAACTTGCAAAGAAACGTGCCCAATACCTCAATAAGGTACACTTTAGAGCGCAATATTACAACGATCCGCACGATATCGATTCAAGCCCAATCGGAAGGGATTTATTTCAGTATTACGATCAGAACTTCCTCGCTAGAAAAGATTACAGTTGGTTCTTTAAACGTGAGCGACTTAATGTCGTTGCTGCAGTTGACTTCGCTTACACTACAGGAAAGAAATCAGATTATACTTCAATCGTGGTGCTTGGAGTCGATGGACTTCTCAATAACTACATCCTCGAAATAGACCGTTTCAAGACAGATAAGATTAGCGAATACTTCAGCCATATCCTCAAGCTCTATGAGAAATGGGGATTCCGTAAGATTAGATGCGAAGTCAGTACTGCCCAGTCAGTCATCGTTAAAGACCTGAAAGAGAACTATATACGTCCTTTCGGTTTGTCTTTGTCAGTAGACGAATATCGCCCGACTAGATGGCAGGGCAGCAAAGAAGAGCGTATCATGGCTATCTTAGAGCCACGGTACACCAACCATCAGATGTGGCATTATCAGTCAGGTAACATCCAAGCTCTTGAAGAAGAGTTGATGTTTACCAACCCGGCGCACGATGACGTCAAGGACGCACTGGCATCTGCTGTTGACTTCGCAGTTCCTCCATTAAATATATTTTCAGTCAATAAAAGTAAACAACAACCTATGCAATACCACGCTAGATTCGGCGGAGTTCAATGACCGGCAAGAAAGTATGTGCGTGTGGTAAAGAATTTACACCAAGACACGGTTTACAAATCCACTGTACACGTGATTGCGTGAACGAAAGAAATCATAATAGTCCTGTTTGGAATTCTAAACAGAGAGATTACAAATATAAAAGCAACTACGGCATTTCTATCGAAGACTACAATGCAATGTTCGAAGATCAAGAAGGCCGTTGCGCTATTTGCAAGAAACATCAAATGGAGTTTAAGAAAAAACTCCATGTAGACCATAAACATGAAACAGGACAAGTACGTGGCCTTCTGTGCCACAACTGTAATTTAGCTATAGGACGATTAATGGAAGACCCGGTTATTATTAAATCAGCTTTGGAGTACGTGTCATAACTGGAAAAGTCCTAGAACTAGAAAACATCCTCTCTCCTGATTTGTTGGCTACTCGTCTTACCGAGAGGTACATCGAGTGGGATACACTCCGTAATCAGTGGAAGGTAGATAAGGAAGAGATTCGTAGGTATGTCTATGCCACGGATACTACTTCCACAACTAACGTCACCAACCCTTGGAAGAATAGAACTACTATTCCTAAAGTTTGTCAAATCCGTGACAATCTATACTCGAACTATACAGCCACGATGTTCCCTAAGCGGAAATGGCTGGTATGGGAAGCCAACGACTCAGATAGCAATGCCGTAGCCAAGCGCGACAGCATCGTTAACTATATGTCTTGGTGTATCGAACAACCTACGTTTAAACATGAGATCGATAAGATCATTCTCGATTACATCGATTTCGGTAACTGCTTCGCCACCGTAGAGTGGTCTGACTACCGGGTCCAACAGCCCGGTATGACACAGGCAGGTTACGTAGGCCCTAGTATTCGGCGTATCTCCCCTCTCGATCTCGTGATGAACCCTGTAGCAGAAGACTTCCGTTCTTCTCCTAAGTTCGTACGTTCTATCGTTAGTATGGGTGAACTCAAAGACTTACTCGATAGGATGTCTAACGATGAGAATCGTGCAGAGTATGAAGAATTATATAACTACCTCAAGAATGTACGATATCGTGCTCGAACGTTCGAGGGAGATTGGTCCCAGAGAGATCGCCTTTATGCAGTTGATGGGTTTTCGTCTTTCAGAGCCTATCTCCTGAGTGATTACTGCGAAGTACTGACTTACTACGGCGACTGGTACGATCATATGACTGATACGTTCCAGAAGAACAGGGTGATTACAGTTGTTGATAGACACAAGCTCATTGGGAATAAGCCTAATCCTTCTTTCTTTGGTCAACCTCCTATTTTTCACGTACCTTGGCGTAAACGACAAGATAATCTTTGGGGCATGGGCCCTCTCGATAATCTTATCGGTATGCAGTATCGTGTTGACCATCTAGAGAATCTCGGAGCCGATATCTGGGACTTCGCTGCATTTCCTGTCCAGAAGGTCAAGGGATTTGTCGAAGACTTCGTATGGCAACCCGGTGAAAAGATATTCACTTCTGATGAAGGTGACGTCGAGATTATTCAGCCTGAAGTAAGTATCCTTCAAGGTGAGAATAAAATCAATATGTACGTCGAGACTATGGAGAAGATGGCAGGCGCTCCCGGCGAAGCCATGGGTTTCCGTTCTCCCGGTGAAAAGACTAAATACGAAGTACAGCGGCTTGAGAATGCCTCAGCCCGTATCTTCCAGAATAAGATCAATCAATTCGAGGAGCAGATGATTGAGCCGTTGCTTAATGCAATGCTCGAACTCGCTCGTCGTAATATGACTGAAGCGATCGCTATCAAGGTATTCGACGATGAACTTAAGGTCGCTACATTCGAAACTCTCAGCGTTGAAGACATTACAGGCGTTGGGCGTATTAAACCCATTGCTGCTCGTCACTTTGCTGAACAAGCAGAGCTTATCCAAAACCTTACGGCTCTTGCGGGTAGCAACCTCTGGGGAACAGTCCAACCACACTTCTCTGGAATAAAACTAGCTAAGATATTCGAACACACATTCGATCTCACAGACTACGAAGTCGTCCTTCCGTTCGTTGCTCTCGCCGAGCAGGCTGAAGGTCAAAGCCAAGTCCAACAGCTGCAACAGCAACTGATGCATCAGATGGGCACAGCTACCGGGATGGGACAAGACTATGACGTCAACCCACAAACCGGAGCCCCTGCTGTCGCAGGCAGTAAACCTCAACAGCTAGGACTACAACGAAATCCTCCAGCTAACGCAACCCCTGTAGGGACAATAGGAACACAGTGAAAAAGAAATCAACAAGTCGGCCTAAGATGAAGCAGAGCTTCCATCCTGCTCATAACATGCCAGCCGAAGAACACGACGGAACACAGTTGCCAATCGGTGATGGCGTTCCGCAACCCACTCCTCAAATGATGGCTGCACAAGCCCAACCAGATGATACGGACCCCAATGTCTGATACTAACACATATTACAACGATAGCTACTGCTATCCTATTACACAACCTAAACAGGAAGTCTGTTCTACAGACACTTCCTACAACAAACCCGGTATGCCTAAGCCTCCTGCAGGTTGGGGCAAGACCATCGGCTTCGTCGATAGTGTCGATGGCGACGATGCAGGTCCTGAGTCACCGGATCAGAACTAATGATTTCCGCTTGGACTAAACACCTCAAGACCGAGGAAGAGAAAGAGCGATTCCGAAACTCAGTATTGGGTTCTAAAACAGTTCTGTTACGCCTCCAAGAACTAATTAATGAAATGAAAGAGGACGTTGAACGTACAGAACTCGATACTAGAATTTACGATATGCCCAACTGGGATTATCGAAATGCAGACACGACTGGTTATAAACGGTGTCTGAAACAAATATCAAAATTAATAAACCTAGACCAACAGGATAAGAAATGAATCTACTGGAAGGCGGCGACCAAACCGCTTCAATACGTGCCGAACTCGAAGCTAAGTGGAAAGACAAACCCGCTGAAGAACTTCTTAAGGCAAAGGTAGAGAGCGATCTCTACATCAAGACGCTGGAAGCACAGAAGGATGAACTCCGTCGTGACTATCTGGCTCAACGCGAGGAACTCCTCGCAAAGGCTAAATTCGAAGAGTACATCGACCAAATAAAAGGTACTCCCAAAGATAGTGGCACATCACCCGTAGTGCCTAATGTCAATGATAGCCCGAAGTTCGACCCCGATGAGTTTAAGAAACTTGCCGCAGATACTTACAAAGAATTTGAAGTACGTAAGCAAGAAGCTGACAACTACAAGAAGGTCGAAGCTAAACTAAAAGATCGTTATGGCGAAAACTATGCCAGCGCTCTTAAGGATCAAGGAGAATCGCTGGGTCTTTCTGGCGATGAGATTAATAACCTTGCCAAGAAATCCCCTGAAGCATTCTTCAGGATGTTTGGCTTGAACCAATCTCAAGACCTCTTCCAAGCTCCTCCGCGTGGCAACCTGAGAAACGACAATTTCTCACCTAGAGGTGCCCCGACGCGGGATTGGAATTATTATCAAGAAATGAAGAAAACTAACCCCAAGCTTTATCTTGATCCTAAAATTCAAGTCCAGATGCATAACGACGCAATCTCCCTTGGAGATCGTTTCGGATTGCCATCTGATTAATTAACATAACAAGGATTTACTAATGGCCGGTTTTACGGACATGACGCAGTCAAATCTTATCAGGACGAACCTTTGGTCTCGTCAGCTGAAAGAACTGCTCCTCGACGAACTACTCGGCTTGAAGTTTGTCAAGGTTATCACTGACTTCCCCGATGGCTATACTCTGAACATTCCATCGATCGGTGAAGCTGAAACTGCTGATTTCAATGAAAATATGGCAGTCAAGTACAACCAGTTCGACACGGGTAACTTCACGTTCTCGTTCGATACTTACAAGTACTCAGCTAACGCGATCTCTGAGAAGTTCAAGCGGGATAGCTTCTACGCACAGGACGTTATCGCGGCATTCGTGCCTCGTCAACACCGTGCGTTGATGGAAGCTGTGGAAACCAACATTTTTGCCAAAGGCAACAGTGGACAGACCGCAAGCTCTCTCAACACTATCAACGGCGCATCTCACCGCTGGGTGGCTTCAGGCACTGGTGCCAGCATCTCTCTTGCTGACTTCCAGAAGGCCCAGTATGCCCTCCAGAAGGCGAACGTTCCTCTGAACAACCTCTGCGCAGTTGTCGATCCCTCAGTTGCCTACACTTTGGCTACTCAGGCTAACCTTGTCAACCTCCTTTCACCGATGCCCATGTGGGGCGACGTAACGAAGGATGGCGTCATGAGCGGCTTCAAGTTCCGCTTCAACGTCTTCGGCTTCGACATCTATGTGTCGAACTACCTTCCGTCTATTGCTTCGGAAACGATCAATAGCGTCACGGTGACGAACGGTGTTGCTAACTACTTCTTCTCAGCCACTCCGGGAGATACGACTCCTTGGGTTGGTGCGTTCCGTCAGATGCCGACGGTTTACTCGGAGTTCAACAAAGACCTCCAGCAGACCGAGTATCTCACGATCGCTGAGTGGGGTTTCAAGCTCTACCGTCCTGAGAACATGGTTATCATCCTGACCGCCACTGGCGTTGTCCCTGCTTAAGGAGAAAAACAATGACAACTGGTAATTGGATGAACAACGACGGTCTCTTCCTGCAGTACGGTACGTCGAAAGCCGTTCCGACTACTACAGGTGACTATCTGTCGTATGGTGAATGGCGTGATATCGAATTCACCGTCAACCTCGCCTCCGCGCCGTATAACACCGCTGGTACGTATATCATCGGTAACACGACCTTCCTCGGAACTAACATTTTCATCGAAAGTGTTAACTACGATGTCGAAGTCGCTGCTACTGGTGGTACTTCCGTCTCGGTCGGTACTATGCGTCTCGACCGTTCTACCTCCGTTTCTACCACCAACCTCTCGGCTGCCATCGCTACGGCAACCATGACGCAAGGTGCTAGCGCGACGGTAAACACCGGAGGTATCGTTGGTACCACTGTGACTAACTCGCAGTTCCCTGACGGGTCTGCGTACATCACTGTGACTACTATCGGTACGTTCACGGCTGGTACGATTAAGTTCCGTGTCCGCTATCGCGGTATCGGTACGATCACCCAGTAAGGACTCAACATGTCCGTTACTTATGATCTAACTGGTAACGCCATTAAAGCTGACAGTCTCACGATGAGTGGGGCTGCCAGCGTAAGCGGCGTAACTGTTACAGCTGGCTCTGGAGCACCGACTGCTTCGTTGCCCCAAGGCAGCTTGTACCTTCGCACTGATGGTTCCAGCACTTCCACACGTCTGTATGTCTCTTCGGCGACACCGGGTACTTGGATTGCTGTAACTACAGCTTCGTAATGGAATGGGGGCTTCGGCCCCCTATCCTAAAGGATATAAATGACAATCGATGTAACATTGGCGCAGGTTGGTAGTCTCCTAGACGCAACTACTGCGCAGACTACTATCAATAACAACAGTAACGCCATTGTTGCTGGCTTCGAGAATGCTTTAGATACGTCTGGCGACGTCATGACGGGCACTCTCGATATGAATTCTAACCATTTAGTTAACCTCCCTGCCCCTATAGGTGCAACGGAACCAGTTAGACTTACCGATCTCACAGCCGTAAACGGTGATATCACCATTAACGCCATTCCTGCTGGAGGGACTACGGGTCAACTTCTGGCTAAGAAGAGTTCTACTGATTATGACGTCGAATGGGAAACGTTAACCCTACCTACAACTGGTAGCGGAGATTATGTCCTACAGACGTCCCCTACGATTAATACACCTACACTTACTGCTCCTGTCCTAGGAACTCCTGCGAGCGGTACTCTTACCAACTGTACAGGATTGCCTATCACCTCTGGTGTTTCAGGTTTGGCAACCGGAGTGGCAACATTCCTATCTACTTCTACAATCGGTGGTACTTCAGGCACTGGTAATATCACTTATAACACCAGCCCTACCATCACTACCCCTACAATCCTTCAGCCTGTAATCACTGGTGTCACTAACGCCAGTTTAGCTGCTTCAGGAGACGTCGGTGAGATCATCTTCTCAAATATCCCTGTAGCTTCTGCAGTAAGTCTTGCTACGGGTACTCCAGCTAATATCACGAGTATTTCTCTTACTCCGGGTGACTGGGATATCACAGGATCGGTGGGATTCTCCCCTGCTTCTACTACAACCATTACTGGATATGGTGGAAGTATGGAAACTACGTCAGCAGCTTTCTCAAGCACTGCTCCGCAGACGACAGAGACTGTATGTGCTTCAGTCACTCCCGGTGCTAGTGCAGTGATACTGACTTCTCTAGGAAGATGGTCTAAATCTATTTCAACAACTACTACGATATATCTGACAGCTGTTGGTGTCTTCGGTACGTCAACCCTTAAAGCCTTCGGGTATATCAGCGCTCGGAGAGTCCGATGAGCAAAATAACCCTTGGCAGTGTATCTTCGTTTCAGAACGATAACACAGCTGTTGTTACCGTAAACGATAACAGCAGTATAATTCAAGATGCTTTCGACAACACTTTGTCGAGAGACGGTACTTCACCTAATCAGATGGAATCTGTTCTAGATATGAACAGCAACGCCATCATCAATCTTCCTGCTCCGCTAAGCCTGTCTTCTCCGTTACGGTTGGAAGACGCAGCCACTCTCAACGGTGGAGGTACTATCGAAGTCGGTGGTGTCCCTAACGGTGGAACTACAGGACAAGTCCTTACTAAAGAAAGTAACGGCGACCAAGACATCGGTTGGAATACTCCTGAGTATCTAACTTCAGGTGGTACAGTTGGTCAGGTTCTTACTAAGAACAGTTCAACTAACTTCGATGCGTCTTGGCAGACCCCTGCCTCTGACAACAACCCTATTCCTGAAACTGTTCAGATTATAGATGCTGCAGCTAATATCCACTCGACGACTATTTCAAACACTATTCAAACTCTGCTAGTCCTTGGTTATAACACCACTGGCGATATGAGTATGTTTAATTGTATCCGTCAAGGCAGTCAACCACGTTATGGTGGTTTCCAGTCTGCAGACGGTGCGTGGTGGATGTATATCCCCAGCAATGCTGGTGTAGACGCCAGAGCTTTCGGTGTCGTAGCTGATTGGAATCAAGTAGATGCTACAGCTACTGATTGCACAGGTCCTCTGCAGAATGCAATAAACTATGCAGCCCAATTCTTCTATCCTAATGATGATTCTGGCGGTGGCTCAGGTACTGATGTTCTGTTGCCCAAAGGAGCGATGCTCATCAAGGAACCGATGATTGTTTGGAACAACGTCCGTGTTCTTGGTAAAGGGGCGCATGACACAATTCTAGTGATGTCTCAAGCTTTCGATCCTAGTGCTACATTCTTCACATTAGGTAATCCTAAGGACGCTACTTATGCCGCACTTCCTCAAACTCTTTCTTCCGCAGGTAATTTCAATCTTAATGGTTCTATGGCTTGGAATGGTGGAGTTACGTATCTGTACGGAACTAACTTAACTAGCATCTACAGCACAGGTAACGATACAGGAATTACCTTTACTATACATGGTCTTGATAACAGAGGTAATGCAGTTACCGAAACACTGACTGGAAGCAATGCCAGTCATGTCACCACTACCCACATTTTCGCTGTGATAAACTCGGTATCAGCTTCAGGAGCTACGGCTGGTAATGTCTCAATAGGCCAAGAATCTTATGCGGCTTTCAGCTGTAGATTAGAAAATCTACATCTTTGGACCAGCAACACCAACGCCACAGCTAATGCCAAGATGGTCTATTCCAACAATGCCCAGCATTGGGGTGGTATCAAGAGTGTTAAAATCTTCGGAGGCAACCGTGTCTGTACCTTCTTCGAAGTCGGTGTTGGTGGAGCTTCTTATTTCACATATCAAGATATGGAATGTTTTAGCACAGCTACTGCTGCAAGTGTCTCAAATAATCCTAGATGTATTTTCAACTACGGTGGTCTGTTAACAAGTGTTAACAACCTTGTTGTTGAGGGTATTGATGCAACTTCGGGCTCAGGCGCAGTTGGTATTCTTATCACAGGAGGTTTCTGTAATATCAGTAACTTCCATATCGAAGGCGTTGATATTGGGATCGCATATCAACCCACAAGTCTGAACGCAGGAGCTTTGAATGTAACTGGGTATGTCGCAGGTGCTTCAATGTCTGTTGCAATCCAGATGAAAGAAGACCCAGCGTTAGCAGGTTCATTGACTTGTACTCATGTCTTCTCAAATGCTGCTGCAGTTACTGTTCAAGACACCAACGGTGCTCCGCATACTGGTAACATCTACGGACCTACGACATTCTAATGAAAAGTAATTTCCAAGACTGCCTCCAACGAGTCTTTAAAGACGAAGGAGGTTATACCAACGATCCTTCAGACAGCGGTGGTCCCACTAAGTATGGGATTACCTTGACGGATGTCAGAAAATATGTTAAAAAGAACGCAACGGCGGAAGATGTTAAGTCTCTTACGGTTGATCAGGCAGCGGCTATTTTCAAATCGAAATATTGGGATAGCCTTTCTTGCGATGATCTTCCCGCTGGTGTTGATTATACTTGCTTCGATTACGGCGTCAATTCTGGGCTAGGACGGCCTAGGGAGGCTCTACAGCAGTTTAAATCACTGCAGGGTACTGAACTCATCGATGCCATAAATAACGAACGTACGGCCTTCCTAAAGGGTTTGTCGGCACGTCAGAAGAAAGATCAGAAGTTTCTCAACGGCTGGTTGGCTAGAGTTCAGAGAGTCCGTGGTTATTCCCACTATCTCGCAACTAAGGTAGACACTAAGACTGGCCCTGCCAGTGGTACAGCTGCAGGTGTAAGTCTCTTCGCTGCACTGTCTCATTTCGTCCACGCTCACCCGTATTTAATCACTTCAATATCCTTCGGAACAGCTGTTCTGTTAGGAACTATAATCCATCTCATAAGGAATAAATAATGTTCGAAACCCCTATCGTTTATCACGCCGTTCAGGCTTGTAAGCCAGTTATCCACTACGTTCCCAAGGTTGTCAACCATCTCGTTGGTGTCACCTACCTCAACGCCTCTCTGGCTGTTGTAATTGCTGCTGCCATCGCTGGTGGTCTTGCTTGGTACATCCGTGGCCGTGGCCTCACTGGAGTTAAGACGGATATCACGAATGCCGAAAACACCGTCAAAGCTGCAGTCGCTCAAGTCTAATATCTACTCAGTTTGGATAAAAGACTTAACTAAACAATGGGCTTATGTTCAGATGGCTGGTGCAGCTGTCTGGGCATCAGTTACCGGACTAGTGACGTATCTCAATGATCCCACTGTCCAGTCGTACCTTCAGGTACTAGATGTACCTAAGTCTGTATACATCGCTATCGCAGTCCTAGGTTTAGTTACTTACGTAGCTGCAGAAAAGAATAATGCTTAGTTGGCTTCCTATCGTTGGTCCTGTAATAGACGGCATCGTCAGTATCTTTACTTCATTCAAGAATACTGAATTAGGTAAATACCAGACAGACGGTACTGTCTACCAAGCTCAACTTCAAGCCAATAATGCGATAACCCTAGCATTCGTACGGGATATTCCTGTACGCCTTGCTAGGGATATTATTATGTTCCCCGGTTCTGCTTGGTGTGGAATATACATCTGGGATAAGATTATAGGACATCACTACCCACATCTAGTGTTTGGAGTTCTTCCTCTTACCGGCAGTATGTCATACCTTCCTTACGCCCTTCTTGGTTTCTTCTTTGGTGCTGCTGCCCTGAACTGGAATAAACAATGAAACAAACACTACTCCAGCTGACTCAAGACATCCTCAGTGATATGTCCTCCGATGAAGTAAACTCTATCGGAGATACTCCTGAAGCGATGCAAGTCGCTACTATAATCAAACATAAATACTTCGATATTTGCAGTCGTGTTCCTCTTCCTGAGTTGGAACAACTGACACAGCTTGATCCAAGTCTCGATCCTACATCTCCTGTATTGATGTACGTCCCTGATGGTGTTGCTAACATCAAATGGATTAAATACTTCAACAGCAATCCTGTAGGTGGTGGTGAAACTCCTGATAACGATTATCAGCATGATCTAAATACAGATATCTCCCAAGACGCAGGTGGGTTTACTAACGCACCTCCGGGATACCAAGAAGTAATAATCATACCCAACAAGATGTTTCTTGATCGTGTCATAGCATTTAATACTGATGCGGATAACGTCGCTACGTTTACGTTAGACGACACCAACGGTACAGGCTTTAAGTTCAATTACATGACTGACCGTCAGCCTGAATACTGCACCATCATCAAGAACATGTATATCGTCTTCGACTGTTACGACAACACTCAAGACAGCACCCTACAAGGCTCTAAGAGCATGGCTCAAGCTTTGTGGAACCCTACTTGGGAAATGAAGGACAACTTCATCCCCAATCTTGCAGACGAGCAATTCCCGCTTCTGTATAACGAAGCAAAGGCTGCTGCGTTCTTCGATCTTAAACAAACTGCTCATCAACTCGCACTGAAAGAAACAGAGCGTGGTTGGAGCACTGTCCAGAAGAATAAAGCCGTAGCCAACAGACCTACTTATTTCAACGAACTGCCTAACTTCGGCCGATACGGCAGAGGTGGGTATGGCGTTCCTAGTTATTTCAAACTCAGAGGATTTGATAGACCATGATCTCCCAAGAAAGCAAAATGCGTGCCCCCGATAGAGTTCTTAAATTAGAAGTCATCGATGGCAAGAAACCACTGAACTCAATCGGCATCGTCGATCCTCGTCTATTTAAAGACGGCGAAGAAGGTAATAAACTTCACGCGGTGATGGATCAAGAGACTTGCCTGTGGTCTTTCAAGTATGAGAAGGGTGCAGTCCCTCCTGCCTTGAAAGGTACGTTCACAGGTTTCAAAGCACTGAAGAAACACGCCGATAACTATTTCGAAACCCGTAATATCCGGATTACTGAAGTCAAAGACTGATGCCTCAACAGGTATACACAACAGTAGAAAACAACTTCACCAAAGGTCTCATCACTGAGGCTACTGGTCTTAACTTTCCTGAGAACGCAGCTACCGATACCGATAACTGTGTGTATACCCTTATTGGTGATGTCACACGTCGTCAGGGTATTGATTTCGAAGATAACTTCGGAACTAACTTCATGGATATCGGAGGTTCTGCGTTAAACACGTATAAGTGGAATAACGTAGGCGGAGACGGTGAAACCCAGTTACTTGTGGTAGCTTCCGGGATTATGTTGTCTTTCTTTATGGTAAGTAACAACACCGTTACTAACCCACTGTCTAAGAATAGACTTAACACCACTATCGACATCTCTGCATTCTCTAACCAAAGTAACCCCGAAATCCAAGCCAGTGAATGTACATTCGCAGACGGTAACGGATATCTCTTCGTATATCATCCTGCATGCGACCCGTTCTACTGTGTGTATTCAGCAGGTAAGATATCTGCCAATCACATCGACGTCCAGATACGAGACTTCATTGGAGTTGTAGAATCAGGTAGCCCTGCTGTCAACAGCAGACCATTAACTCTTACTGACACCCACCTATACAACCTTACTAACCAAGGTTGGACTCAAGGTAATCCTTGGGTGGCTACTAGTTCAACTAACAACCCTAATATCGAAATCGGCAATGCTACCTTCATTGTCCAGTCAGGTATCGCTAACGTAACTAACGGTCAAATCGTTAACGTCACTACGCTTACCAACACCACTCCCGGCGGACGTTTCATACCTGCCGGTACTTCTGTTATGAATGGTACGGTTACTTCGTACAGCGGGACATCTCTTAACGTCAATATCTTCTCTATCTATCAAGACTTAGTTGGCGAAGGGTTAGGACCGTATCAGATAGAACCTATCGATATCGGTTTCATCAATACTTGGAATTCCGATGTAGGTAACTACCCTAGTAACGCAGACGTATGGTGGTACTTCAAAGATAGCAGCGGTGTCTACGATCCTGCTACAACAGCTAATAACGTCTCCCTTAACAGTGGTACTGCCCCTCAAGGACATTACATCCTAAACGCTTGGAGCCTACAACGTACGCTCGCTAGCGGTATCTCAGGTATGACGGATGTCATCACGACTGCACGTCCACGCATAGGTGCGTGGTTCTCAGGCCGTGTGTGGTACTCAGGAGTAGACGGCAGTCAAGTCGCAACAGGTAATGCAGACTTCTATACGTGGAGTAGTAACATCTACTTCAGCCAGATAGTCGAGTCACCTAAAGACTTTGGTAACTGCTACCAGATAAACGATCCTACTTCTGAACAACTGTTCGGAGAGATAGCAACAGACGGTGGAGTTATCTCTATCCCTGAAGCTGGAGCAATCTTTAAACTATTCCCTATCGCCAACGGTATGCTTGTATTCGCTGCCAACGGTGTATGGTTTATCACTGGTAGTCAAGGCATCGGCTTTGATCCTACCGACTACACGATAACGAAGATCAGTAGCGTCCAGAGTATAGCCTCTACCAGTTACGTCGATGTCTTAGGTTTGCCATTCTTCTGGAATGAAGACGGTATCTATAGCGTCACGCAATCGCAGAACGGCAGTCTTGGTTGTAATCCGTTGACTGTAGGAACTATAGAGACATTCTACGACAGCATCCCTTTCTCTTCTAAACAATTAGCAAGAGGTGCGTATCATCCCATCGATTATATCATCCAGTGGGTATTTAAAGATACTGAAGCTACTTCGATAGATGACTCGTACTCGTTTAATAGAATCCTGTGCTACAACACATACAACAAAGCATTCTATACGTACACCGTTCCTATCGATAAAACGTCTATCAAAGGTATCAATTACATCACTGGACCCGGTGGATTAGATACCACACCTCCTGTATTTAAATACTTCGCGGTGAAGTCAGACAATCAAACTACGTCATTTGCAGATGAACATGATGAAACGTATCTCGATTGGACAGACGCCTCAGGTGGAGAGAATTACATCAGTTATTTCGTGACTGGATTTAAACTCCGAGGCCAAGGTATCAAGAAGTTCCAACCTACATACATCCAGATGTATTCCAGAACTAACGGTGTTCCTACTGCGTATAAGATACAAGGTATCTGGGATTACGCCAACAGTCCTAACTCTGGAAGATATTCAACTCAGCAAGTCGTAACTAATGCTCTTACTCGGTATGACACGATCTACCGTAGACATAAGATCAGAGGTCATGGCTATGCACTACAATTCAAACTCGAATCAGTCGATGGTATGCCCTTTGATATACAAGGATGGGCTACTGAAGACACAGTTAATCAGATGGTATAATGGACCCGGTTAGTTTAGCAATAGGTGCTGTCGGTCTTGGTATGCAACTCTTCGGGGGTATAGGACAATCCTCTGAAGCTAAGCAAGCTGCTGCAGTAAGTCAAGACATCGCTCGTCAAGAGCAAGGCGTCAATGACGTCAAGCAGCATCAGATGGATATGGAAGCCCAGAGGATGCAGATGGAGAACATCCGCAATACTCAACGGGCGAGAGCGATGGGGCTTAATGCTGCTGTCAACCAAGGTGCTCAGTACGGCTCGGGATTGCAAGGTGGACTTGCACAGGTAACAGATCAAGGTTTGTTCAACATGCAAGGTGTTAACTTCGCTAAGTCTTACGCAGACCAAATCTCTGGCTACAACAACGCCATCAGCGGTGATAAAGAACAACTCGCTAGTATCCAAGGTCAGTCTTCTACTGATGCAGGTATTGCAAGTCTCGGTGGAGCTTTGATGAAAGCTGGACCGACTATCGGGGCATTCGGGAAAGGCGTCTCAACTGGTTTTTCTAACATAGGAAGCTCTCTGTTTGGTGGCGGTTCTCCGTCAGGTTATGGTGCATAATGGACGACACTGACGCAATCTCACTAGCTCCTGCTACTCCTGAAGACAACGCAGTAAATCTTCCTGTCCAAGGTGAAAATCAACAACCTCTTCCTCCTGCTGTGGCTTCACAGCGGGCTGATAAAACTCATATCGGTCTTGGTGAGATACTAGATAAGTCTTCTCAAGACATCTACCAGCACTACCTCGATGGTCAAGAAAATATGATCAGAAAGGAAGCTGCTACTGCTCTTGATTTCAAGAAAGCTCAACAGCGTCAGAAAGACATCCAAGACTTAGCTGCCAAGACTGGCAGACCTCTGACTTCAGAAGAGATTGCTCCGATCATTGATCCCAGCAATCCTAACTATATGTTTACTGATCCAGATACTGTTGTGGAGAAACAGTACGCTGAGAAGTACCTATCGACTATGAACACTGCCCGTGGGTATATGGGACAGTCTATCATAGACAATGCTCCTGAGATAGGACCGCATGTAGAGGCTACTCAAGACGACGCCAGTGACCTCCTTGCTAAGAACCAGTACATCCTCACTAGGATGCAGAATACTGAACAGAACCTTGTTCAGCAGCAGTCATGGCCGGGGTATCTAGCCGATCAGGCTAAGCAAGCCTTCCAGCCTTACGTCGAATACAAAGAGCGAGGACTGATCCCAGATAGCGGTTTCCTGAGTGGCATAGGCTTAGGGAGCAATCTTGATGAACAGCACGCTGTTCTGTACCGCCAGCCATTTCCTGTCTTTAAACAGCAGTTCGACGCAGCGATGGATTATCTCGAAAAGAGTAATCCTAGTATGGCTGTATCTTACGCGAAATCACTGCTGTCTCAGAATACATTCGAGTCTACATTAAATAACGCCTTCACTGCTCTGCAATTGCCTGACTATGCCGGTATGGCTGTAGGTGCAGCCAAGGCTGTCAAGATGGTACGTACTCTAAATCAAGTCCGCAGAGCCGCTGGTGATATAGTCCAGTCAGCTGCACGTGATCCCGCTGCAGGTCCTGTACAGGCATCAGAAGGCGTAGGGGACACCACAGAAGCTGCTGTACAACGGGTAGCCAGAGATAACACCGCTGCCGTCAACGGCACTGGTAACCCTCTAGAACGTGCCCAAAGCACGCTCATGAGTACGTGGCAGAGCGATGCCCAGAAGTTTAAATCCAACCCCGGTACATATCTAAGCCGAGAGGCACTGACTCGTATTGAAGACAGTTTCACCAGAGATGGTGCAGACTTATTTAATCGTGTCGGTACGATGAACCGTGTCGAACGTACACCTACTGTTGTAACTGACCCTACTGCGATACGTGCCCAAGCGGATAAGATAAAACAAGATTACAAAGGTCCTGCTAATACGTTGTTAGACGTCGAAGGGCCGGTCAAGGAACCCGTATCTAATACATATTGGTATAAGAGTAAGATCGGTAACTACGATGCCACGCTCTTCCCTGATGAAGAGACTGCAGAAGGCTTTGCTAGACAGCTAGGTATCAGTGACCCGATCATCAAGGGCAAAGCTCCTGAGGAAGTATACATCCCAGCGGCTGCCGCTAAGAACATAGAAACTGTAAAACAAATAGGCGGTGCAGTTCGTTTCTATATGGATCATGGTGTGGAAGTACTAGCCAACCCAGACCCACAGCCCGGATACGTCCCTTACAACCTCAAGACTGGTAAGTTCGGTCCTGTTCTTGATAAAGAAGCAACAGCCTTGAAGCAACAAGGTCTGGGTTTCTACATCGAGAAATGGATTCCGATGAAAGAGAATGACGATCTCACTAGAGACCTACTCATTCGGAATACCAATAAAGAACTAATACCTGAAGCCATCTCAAGCAATAGCGCTTCTGGAACTAAAGCTGTAGTTAATAGCCTTCTAGGCTGGGTGCGTAACTCTGACGAGACTATGTCTGTCAATGAGAGCGCACAACGTAAGGCTGCGACGTATGCCCAGAGCAATGTCCAACTATGGGCTAAAGACCTCTATAAATCATTAGAAGACGTAGCCGCAGGTAGAATTAAAGAAGACCCAATCACAGGAGAGACTATCAATCCGTTGAAGGTCTATCCTAAGTCGTGGTTCGGTAAACTCAGCAACCGTAAGGTAGCTCAACAGTTCGAACGAACTCTTGACCATGCCCGTCGTGAATTCGATCCTGATACAGGAGAATTAGGGTACTTCTTCAAGACTCCCGGTGAACTCCAAGACTTCTATCAGCGTAATTTCCAACGCGATCCTTCCTACCTAGAGACTAAGAGCTATTTCAACTACAGTAAACTCATCGAAGGCGATCGTATGCTTCGTGAGGTTTCTGAGTTCCGTAACCGTGCCCGCATAGGTGCAGAGCAGCACTCTGTGTACGCTCTAGACCCTGAGACTGGTGAGAAGATTTCTTCTCCATTCTTCGATGGTGTCCGTCTCAATCACTTCCCCGGTGGTGAGGATTATATCCTTATCATGGGTAAGAATAAGGGAGATGAACAACTCCATAAGCTTGGTAACATCAATACCACAGCCCTAGATAGTATGAAGGAAAAGGTCCAGCAAGGACAAGCTAAGGTTATCCAAATCTACGACAGAGATCATACTCCTTTGAGTAACTGGTCTGAAGTAGCTAAGGATAAACTCGTAAGCTACGTCTATACCGAGTCAGCTGAGAGTAAACCTATCGAGTTCAACCACGTCGCCCGCAGAGGCGGTGGTCACTTCGAATGGGACTATGACCATTATCTAAA
>Ga0310811_10002926_pt1 | contig 21445 bp, 16 predicted proteins | sample YCmetagenome_FD_207642 | JGI IMG/M metagenome (GOLD analysis project Ga0310811, IMG submission 207642) | Soil microbial communities from experimental microcosm in Duke University, North Carolina, United States - YC | ecosystem: Engineered > Artificial ecosystem > Soil microcosm > Unclassified ...
CCGCTCGAGGGCGCGGGCACCGGGCCGTTCCGGCACATCCGGCGCCTCATCCAGCAGCGCGAAGCTGCGCTCGGCGGAGGCGAGGTAGTTCTGGAGACTCGCGGCCTTGCGGCTGATGGTCGAGAGTGGGGCATAGAGCTGCGTCAGGTAGCTCATCGCCATCAACAGCTCGCCCAGCGTGAGCACGCCCGCCCGTACGTGTCCCACCCCGATGAACAGCACGGCGCCGGTGCCGACGGCGGTCGTCAAGCCGACCATCAGTCCGAACCGGCCTTCCGTCAGGGCGAGGCGGAGCCGCGCTACGACGCCCTCGCGGGCCCGTCCCGCGAAACGGTCGGTCTCGCGCCGCTCCTGCCCGAACGCCTTGACCACCCGCAGGGCGCCAAGGATCTCCTGCACCACGGCCACGGCCGAGCTCTCCAGCTTCTTGACCGCCCGGGCCTGCTTACGCATCCGGGGGCGGAAGCTGCGCGAGAGAATAAAGAGCACCGGGGAGATCGCGAGCGCCACGAGGGACAGCTGCCAATCGAGCCGGGAGGTGACGAAGAGCATCGCCCCGAGCGCAATGATGGCGGAAACGAAGGGGATGAATCCGTCGACCGCCACGTACTGCAGCGTCGTGGCGTCCTGCTGGATGCGGTACACGGTGTCGGCCGTGCCCCGGCCGTCGTGGTAGGAGAGCGAGAGCCGCTGCCCCTGCTCGAGCAGACGACTGCGAAACTCCAGCACGAGATACTCCCCGATGTACGCCCGCAGCCAGTTGGTCACGATGCTCAACAGCTGGGCGAGCAGCGTGACGGCGATGAGCAGGCCGATCGCGAGCGAGAGCCCGGCGGCGGGGGAATGCCCCGCGGCCGGGAACCAGAGCCCGAGAAGGTGCGGGAGGGGCCGCGATCCCAGCACGCTGTCGACCACGATCTTCAGGGGCAGCGGCGCGAGCAGCGCGATCGGCGTCGCGAGCAGACTGAGCGCGAACAGCGTCGCCAGGTGCGGCCAGAAGGGCCGCGCCTGCAGCAGCAGCCGGCGGTACAGCGAGAGATCGGTCGGCCGGCGCGCCTTCATCAGTCGTCCCCCGCCCGGGAGGCCGCACGGCGGATGTCTCCCGCCGCCCGGGCGCAGTCGGCTGCTTCGTGCCACGCGCACCAGAGTGCCGCCGCCCCGAACACTCCGGCCGGTATCCATGCGGCGGTCAGGAGGGCGGCCACCGCGATGCCGGCGAGACCGATCGCCAGGGCGACGCCCCCCGTACTCGGCCGGAGCCACCAGCGCACCCGCACCAGCTGCATGCCCTGGCCGTGCTCCTCGACGGCCATCAGCAGCCGCGCCCCACCGAGGATGCCGCCGCGAACTTCCAGGTCCCAACGCTCGAACTCACCGCCCTTGCGGGTGGCGGCGCCGAGTCCGCGCAGCGTCGTCTCGAGCCGGCTCAAACGCTCGCCGGGATCGCGCCAGTGCTCGCACCACAACGCCAGGGAACCCCATCGTGCCCAGGCGCTCGAACGAGCGGCGCCGGGCCGGGTCAGGCGGCCGTACAACCGGGCGAGCGGATGGAGCAGATAGAGCAGCGCCGTCAGCGCCCGCTGCCGGAGACGGCGACGGGCCATGGACCGGGGAAACGCGATACGAGCGGCGACGGTGGCGCGCAACATCAGCGGCATCGTTGCGAGCGCGAGCAGCGGGACGGCGAGCCGGAGCGGCGTCCAGGCGATTCCCAGGCCCGCCACGACCATCAGGGCGACGATCGGGAGGTACCACTCCGGCGCGAGCGCCATCGCGCCCAGCCACGTCGGGGCCGGCGCGTACAACCGCTGGAAGGGCGCGAACCCCCAGATACCGTGGTAAATGCGCGCGACCCGCCACGGCGCCGCGGGCAGCGACGCCATTCCATAGAGACGGCCCGCCCAGGCGATCTGTCCCGTCGACGTGTACTTCTCCGGCCACTTCCGCTCGAGCAATCCTTCCGCCCGGCCGTAGCCGACCTGTTGCTTCCAGTAGGCCCGCAGGGAATTGCGCCGATGGTGCCAGACCACGGCCGCCGGGCTGAACCCGAGCGTTCCGCCCCGCTCTCGCAGCGCCCAGCAGACGTCCACGTCGTCACCCGCCACTCGGAAGCGCGGGTCGAAGCCGCCGATCGCCGCCAGCGCCTCGCGCCGAAACGCCATGTTGCAGCCCGGGATGTGCTCTGCTTCCCGGTCGGTGAGCATGACGTGCGTCGGGTTACCCGGCGCCAGCGCGACGCACTTCGCGATCTTGCCGTCGCCCGGAGGTGCGATGTTCGGGCCCCCCACCCCGACGTGGGAGCTGCGCAGGAACATGGCCGCCAGATGCGTGAGCCAATCGGGGTCGGGGTAGGCGTCATCGTCGAGATAGGCCACGATCTCGCCGGTCGCCGCCTGCCACCCGGTGTTGCGCGCGCTCGAGAGGCCGCGGTTTTCGGTGCTGATCAGGCGGACGTCATACTCGCCGACGATCGCCGGCGTCCGGTCGGACGAGCCGTCGTTGACGACGATGACTTCGAAGTCGGGGTAGCGCAGGCGGCGCAGCCCTTCCATGCAGTCACGAATCGTGCGCTGTCCGTTGTAGCTGCACACGACGACCGACATCCGCGGCCAGCGCACGTCGGCGGAGAACGGTGTGTCGGTGAACGCCGTCTGGGCAGCCGCCAGGGCGGGCTTGGGCCGGCGGTCCCGGTCGGTGAGACCGAACTTCCAGTCGAACACGTCTTCGCCGGCGCGGTACCACTCGTCGGTCCAGGAGTACACATACAAGCCGGCGCACCCCTCCGCGAAGCTCGTGCGGATCTGCCAATCGATGGTGCGCGCCTGTGCGACGTCGCCGTTGCGCAGGCTGTCGAGGCCCACTTCGGTCAAGAGGAGTGGCCGCTCGCCCGCGATGTGATGCAGCCGCGCGAGGTAGGCGGCGAGGGGGGCGCGCGATTCCAGGAACACGTTGAAGCTGACGAAGTCGAGAAACGGGAGATCGAGGTACTCGGTCGACGGATAGTTCACGTACGTCACCAGCGCCTCGGGATCCTCGGTGCGCACCGCCCGGAACAGGCGCTCCAGGAACCGCTCGACTTCACGGCGGCCATGCCACCGCGCGCTCGACGCGGGGATTTCGTTCCCGATCGCGTACGCCAGCACCGCCGGGTGGCCGGCGCACGCCGCAACGCCGGCGCGGACGACGCGCGCCGTATCGGGCGCGCCCTTGCGATCGGTGAGGTAGCCGATGTGCCGTTCCGCGGGGATGCCGACGAGGGTCCGGAGCCCGTGGCGTAATGCGGCGTCGAGCATCCACCGGGGCGGCACCGTGTAGGTGCGGCAGGAGTTCACGCCGTGCGCCGCCATCAACGCGAAATCGCGCTCTACGATCTCGGGGGGCGGGAACTCGGCACCATCTGCCAGAGGGCGGAAGGTGCCGTACGTCACGCCGCGGACGTGGAGTTTTTCGTCGCCGACGAAGAGGAACTTGCCGCGCGCCGCCGGCCGGAGGCTCGGGTCGATCGGCGCGATTTCGGGCTGCTGACGAACAAGTCGCTCGGCGACAACCGTCACGAACGCCCCTCCGGGCATAGCCTCGTACCGTTGCACGGACACCACGCCCACAGGCAACAGCCCGACCGGAGGTCAAAGCGTCAGTTGCGGTGGTGGTCTGCGTGAGGCGGGGCTCGGTTGGGGTCTACGGCGTCGCGCTCCGTCCTGGCGTGGGGCTTTCGCAAGAAGCACGCCGGATGCGCGGCGTTGTATATCGATGAACAACAACGTCTAAGGTGCGTTACTTCAGCCCGACTTGCGCATCTCCTGCGTGTCCGGGATGGGACGAGCGCTGATGGCGTAGGTGGGGCAGTGGCGGATGAATCCGCCGCCGGCGGGCGACCACTCCTGCTCCGGCTGCGTCACGACCGCCTTGCCGCCCGAGTCCAGGACGAAGAGTCCGGGCGGGCCCTGGAACAGGCAGGCACCGCACCCGATGCAGCGGTCGCGCTCGACGTGCACGATCACGCGGCGGCGCGGGTAGACGCCGTCCGCACCGCGCTCGGGCCAGGTCGCCGCGCGGTCCAGCGCGTCGTTCGTGGCCCGGTACCCCTCTTCCACTACTTCGCGCAGGTTGTCGAACGAGAACATCGACACGTGCTCGACGCGTGGATGGATGTAGTAGACCGCCGGCGTGGTCCAATAGCGCAGCCGTGTCTCGAGCAGCGATTGCATCGCGATTTCGGTGGCGCGGCCGAACACGGACGCGAAGCCTTCGTCCTGCGTATCCTCGCGCAGCGTGCTCGAGGCGGACACGTCGACGGCGAAGATCAGCTCGCCGTCGAGCGCGCGGGCCGCGGTGATCGGAAGATTGTCCATCGTCGCGCCGTCGACGAAGTGGCGGCCGCGAATGTCGTGTGGCGGCAGGTAGCCGGGAAGCGCGCAGGAGGCGAACACCGCGTCGCACACCGGGATGTCGTCCAGCCCCGGCAGCCCCCACAGCACCTGCATGCCGGAGTTGATGTCGACGGTGTTCATGATCACCGGAATGTCCAGATCCTGGAACGTCGCCTGTCCGACGAGGCGCTGGATCAGGAGCGCCAACGGCTCGCGGCGAAACAGGGCGGGGGATCGCATCCGCTTGAGCGCCATGTCGGCGTGGGCGATCTGAAAGACGTCCTTGCGCTTCAGATTGATGGCGATGTCCTTCAGCTCGGGGATGCTCTTCCCCGCCGACCACGCCGCGCCCACGAGGGAGCCGACGCTGCAGCCCACGATGTGCGCGGGCTTCAGGCCGCGCTCCAGCAGGGCCTCGAGCACGCCGACGTGCGCGAGTCCTTTCATGCCGCCGCCCCCGAGAACGAGGGTGAAGCGTGTGCCGGGTCTCACCGCCTGTTTCCGCTTGATTTGGGGCTCAAGTCCCGAGTAACGTAGTCGAGTTCCCCATGCAAGCGCCACGCCATTGGCGGCGTTTCAGCCGCGACCGTTGGGCCCTGATCGGCCTCGGCATTGTGACGACCCTCACGCTGCTGGCCCTGGCCGCGCCCTGGATCGCTCCCGCCGATCCGTTGCGCGGATCGCTCCTGAACAGCCTGCGGTCACCGTCGCGTGAGTTCTGGCTGGGAACCGACGTCCAGGGGCGGGACCTCCTCGCCCGCCTGCTGTTCGGGGCCCGGCTCTCGCTCGCGGTGGGACTGATCAGCCAGACCGTCGCGTCCGTGCTGGGGGTGGGGTTGGGGCTCGCCGCCGGCTACTACGGGCGCTGGGTCGACGGGTTGCTCATGCGGCTCGCCGACGTGACGCTCGCCTTCCCGTCGCTGCTCCTCCTGATCGCGATCGCCGCGGCGGTGAATCCGTCGCTCCCCGTCGTGTTCGTCGTGATCGGGCTCGTGGGGTGGGCGGGGATGGCCCGTCTGGTCCGCGGCGAGGTGCTGTCGCTGCGGGTGCGTGACTACGTACAGGCGGCGCGCGCCCTCGGGGCGAGCGACGCGCGCATCGTGTGGCGGCACCTGCTGCCGGGGGTGACGGCGCCGGTGATCGTGGCCGCCACGCTCGGGGTCGGGGGCGCGATCATGGCCGAGGCGGCGCTCTCCTTCGTGGGGCTGGGCGCCCGGCCGCCGACCCCCTCGTGGGGGGCGATGGTGGCCGATGGCCGCGACCTGCTGCGCGTGGCGCCGTGGGTGAGCATCGTCCCCGGGCTCGCGATCGGGCTCACGGTGCTGGGCGTGAATCTCGTGGGAGACGGATTGCGCGACGCCCTCGAGGTGCGGCCCGCATGACGCACCTGGCCGTCCACCCAGCCGCGGTGAAGGCGCTGCGCGAGTCGCTGAAGCACCTGCGCGCGAGCGAGTTTCCCTGGACCGCCGATACCGTGTACCTCAACAACGCCTCGATCGGGCCGATCCCCGAGCGCACCCGCGGCATTCTCGACGCGTTCAACGCCAAGCGCACCGCCCCCCATCTCCTCCCCGACCGGGACCTGCAGGCCGGGTTGCAGGCGGCGCGTGACGTTGCCGCTCGGCTCATCAACGCCGACACCGGCGAGATTGCCCTCGCCACCAACACCGGCTACGGGCTGAACCTCGCGGCGCGCGCGCTGCCGCTCGCGGCGGGTGATCGCGTCGTGGTCAGTGACAAGGAATTTCCCGCGAACGTCTACCCCTGGCTCCTGCTGCGCAAGCAGGGCATCGACGTGACGCTGGCGCCGTGCACCCCCGAAGGATGGCCCGACGAGGAATTTCTCCTGACCGCACTGCGCGACGCACGGGTGAAGGTCCTCGCCGTGTCGTTTGTGCAATTTTCCAACGGGTATCGCGTCGATCTGAAGAAGCTGTCCACCGCTGCCCGCGCCAACGGCACGTTCCTCGTGGTGGACGGCATCCAGGGGATCGGCAACTCGGTGCTCGACGTGCGCGAGACGCCGGTGGACATCCTGGCGTGCGGCGGGCAGAAATGGCTCTTGTCGCCATGGGGATCGGGATTCGTGTACGTCCGCAAGGAGCTGATCCCGCTGCTCGAGCCCGCGATGCCGGGGTGGATGGCGTTCGAGGGAACGGACGATTTCTCCCGGCTCACCGAGTACAATCCGAATTTCCGCGCCGATGCCCGGCGCTTCGAGATGATCACGCTGCCGTACCAGGACTTCTACGGGTTCACGCAGTCGGTCGAGCTGCTGCTGGGGATCGGCATTGCGGGGATCGCGGAAGTGACGCGCAGCCTGCACGAGCCGATTCTGCGTTGGGCCGACGCCCGCGGCGTGCGCGTCGCGTCCCCGCGCGACGACCGCCACCGCTCGGCGATCCTCTGTCTCGCCCCGCAGCGCGCGGTGGAATCGTATCACGCCATCAAGCGGGCGCACGTCGTGTGCTCGCTGCGCGAGGGGGCGATCCGGCTGTCCCCGCATCTCTACAACACCGCGGAGGAGATGGAGCGGGTGATCGAGGTGCTGGAAGGGGTGGGTTAGGCGGGGCCCACCCGCAGCAGCGCGTAGTCCTTCTTTCCTTTCCTCATGAGCAGGTTGCCTCCGGCGAGCCAATCGGCCTCGCCGAGTACGCGGTCGGCCGCCGTTTCGCGCTGCTGATTCACGTAGATCCCGCCCTGCTCGATCTGGCGGCGCGCTTCGCCTTTCGATTTCACGAGCCCGGCGGCGACGAGCGCGTCCACCAGCGCGAGGTCGCGCCGCGGCACGACGGTGGGCGGCATCTCCTGCGCCAGGACATCGAACACCTGCGCGGTGGCGTGGTGGGGATCCCAGTCACTGAACAGGATCGCGCTCGCTTCGACCACCGAGCGCGCGACGGTCGGATCGTGAACGCGCTCGGTCATCTCCCGGGCCAGCGCGTGTTGCGCTTCGCGCTTGGCGGGTTGTCGCTCGTGTGCCTGCAGCAATGCGTCGATGCCGTCCGGCCCATCCTTGGGGCGCTGCGAAAAGAGCCGCAGGTAGGCGGCGACATCGCGATCATCGGTATTCACCCAGAACTGATAGAACGCGTACGGCGAAGTCAGCGCCGGGTCGAGGTAGATCGCTCCGGCCTCGGACTTGCCGAATTTCGCTCCGGAGGCCGTCGTGATGAGCGGCGCCACGAGCCCGTGGACGTCTGCGCTCCGCACGCGGCGCACCAGATCGACGCCCGCCGTGATGTTGCCCCACTGATCCGATCCACCCACCTGCAGCGTGCACCGCTCCCGGTCGAACAGCTGGAGGTAGTCGTACGCCTGGAGCAGCATGTAGCTGAACTCGGTGAACGACAGCCCCTCCTCGAGCCGCGCCTTCACCGATTCCTTCTGCAACATGATGTTGATGGTGAAGTGCTTGCCGACGGTGCGGAGAAAGTCGACCAGTCGTTCGGGCACGAGCCAGTCGGCGTTGTTCATGAGCCTGGCGCGGTCGGCGGAGAAATCGAGGAAGCGCGCCATCTGGGTGCGCTGCCGCTCGAGGTTGGCGACGAGCGCTTCGGGAGCGAGCAGCGGCCGCTCCGAACGCTTCCCCGACGGATCGCCGATCAACCCCGTGCCGCCGCCCATCAGGACGATCGGCCGGTGCCCGCCGCGTTGCAGGTGCTCCAGCAGCATCAATGGGACGAGATTGCCGAGCTGCAGGCTCGGCGCGGTGGGATCGAAGCCGCAGTAGACCGTGACGGGCCGCTGGCGCTCGAGGTGCTCCTCGAGTCCCGGCGTCGCCGCGTGCACCAGGCCGCGCCACTTGAGCTCCGCCAAAACCCCCGACATGGGCGCGAATCGTAAGAGCGGGTCCCGGCGCTGGCAAGCGCCGAACCGCCTCACTAGGTTGTAGGACGATGGGCCGCTTCGCGATCCTCAAGCCGCAGTTGTCGTGGGATACCGTGTTGTCCCGCCAGGGGATGTTGGGGGCCACCGCGCTCGCCGGCATGCTCGCCGTCGGGTTCACGTGGGGCTCGTGGTCGCGGGTGTGCGCCGCCGAGCGCTGCCCCAGCATCGCGCGTTTGGTGGGCACCGGATCGATTCCCCAGCAAACATCCAAGATCTACGCCGCCGACGGCCGCCTCATCACCGAGCTCGGCCTCGAGCGGCGCACCGTGCTCCCGCTGCGGGAGATCCCGCCCTGGGTCCGCGCCGCGTTCGTCGCCACGGAAGACAAGCGGTTCTACGAGCACCACGGGATCGACTACTGGCGCATTGTCGGGTCGCTCAAGGCCAACATGATGTCGATGTCGTACGCGCAGGGGTTCTCGACGATCACGATGCAGCTGGCGCGCAACATCTTCCCCGACCAGATCAAGCGCGAGAAGAGCCTGCCGCGCAAGCTCAAGGAAGCCCGTGTCGCGCTTGAGATCGAGCACAACTTCCCCAAGGACACGATCCTGCAGATGTATCTCAACCAGATCGACCTGGGGGGCGGTGCGCACGGGGTGGAAGCGGCGGCGCAGATCTACTTCGGCAAATCGGCGCGTGACCTGAACGTCGCTGAAGCGGCGACGCTGGCCGCGATTCCCAAAGCGCCTTCCTTTTATAATCCCCGCCTGCACCCCGATCGCTCGGTGCGGCGCCGCAACGTCGTGCTCGGCCTGATGGAGTCGCAGGGGTTCATTTCGGCTGACGAGGCCGAGCGGTGGCGCTCCTACCCGCTGGTGCTCACCACCAATCGCACCAACTACGGGGACGTGGCCCCCTATTTCGTGGAATGGCTGCGCACTCAGTTCCTCGAGCCCCGCTACGGCCGCGCGCTCTACGAGAAGGGTCTCCGCATCTACACGACGCTCGACCTCGACATGCAGGACGCGGCGGAGCGGGCCCTCTCGGCGCAGCTCGATGCGATCGAGGCGGGCGTGTATACCAACGGCAAATGGGAGAAGCCCACCTACCGCGATTATCTCGAGTCATCGCGGGCGGGGGAGGGGGAAGAGAGCAGCGGGTTCACCAAGTATCTGCAGGGCGCGCTCCTCGCCATCGACGCCAAGACAGGCTACATCCGCGCCATGATCGGCGGGCGCGACTTTTCCGATTCGAAATTCAATCGCGTGACGCAGGCGATGCGCCAGCCGGGGTCCACCTTCAAGCCGTTTGTGTACTCGGCCGCGGTGCGCGCCGGTCACCCCGTCACCGAAATCCTGCAGGACTCGCCGCTCGAGCACCCGGTGCTGCAGCCCGACAGCTCGATGTGGGATCCCAAGGACTACGATCAAACGACCCTTGGCCCCATCCCGATGCGCCGGTCGCTCTTCCTGTCGCGCAACCTGTCGACGATCAAGCTCGGCATGGCGCTGGGCGAGCAGACAGTGATCGGTGAGGCGCGGCGCTATGGTCTCACCACCCCGATTCCGGCCGTGCCGGCGATTCACATCGGCGCGCAGGGCGTCTATCCGATCGAGCTGATCGCCGCCTACACCACGTTCGCGAACCTCGGCGTCCGCGTGCAGCCGATCGGGATCATCCGCGTGGAAGATCAGAGCGGCAACATCCTGTGGCAGCCGGCGATCCAGAAGGAAGCCGTGATAGATCCGCCGCACGCCTGGTTGATGACGGACATGCTCAAGGACGTTGTGCGCCAGGGCACGGCGCACGGCGCCGTGTGGGGCGCGGGCTTCCAGCTGCCTGCCGGCGGCAAGACCGGAACGACGGACGATTACACCGACGCCTGGTTCGTCGGCTTCACCTCCGAGATCGTCGCCGGGATCTGGGTGGGCTACGACATCCAGCAGCGCATCATGAACGACGCCGGCGGCGGCAAGATCGTGGCCCCGGCGTGGACGGAGTTCATGCGTGACGTCTACGACCGCCGTTCGCCCCCCGCTGATTGGGGGCGACCCGATTCGCTCGTGCCGCGCGAAGTCGACTGGAAGACGGGGTACCTGGTGACTCCATTCTGTCCCGCCGGCGACCACCACTGGGATTGGTTCTATCCCGGGACGGAGCCCAGACAGCTCTGTCCCGTGCACGGCGGACTCGGACCCATCACTCCCTGACCGCATGCTCCGCATCCGCGCCGGTGTAGTCTTTCCGGTCACGGCGCCGCCGATCGAGGACGGCGCCGTTCTCGTCGGTGCCGACGGGCGCATCTCGGCCGTCGGCCCGCACGCGCGTGTGCCGAATCCCGGCGACGCCGAGCGGCTCGAGTTCAAGGATGGCGTGCTCACGCCGGGTCTCGTCAACGTCCACACCCACCTCGAATTGACGCACCTCGCCGGCACGAACGACGAGAGGGATTTCGTGAAGTGGATCGCCCGCGTGCGGACGTTGAAGGACGAGACGACACCCGAGCAGTTCCTGGCGTCCGCGGAGCGCGGGCTGCGCGATTGCTGGGCCCACGGCATCACCTGCATCGCCGATACCGGGAGCACGGGGGCGACGCTGCAGGCGCTGGTCCGTTTCGGCGGCCGCGGCATCCTGTATCAGGAGGTCTTCGGGCCGTCGGCGGCCCAGGTGCCGGCCAGCATGTCGGAGCTGGAGCAACAGGTGCTGCGCATGCGCCGGCTCGCGACGACGCAACGCCGTATCGGCGTATCACCCCACGCCCCATACTCGGTCAGCGAGTCGCTCTACCGCCGCGTCGCACGCTTTGCGCAGCAGGAGCGGCTTCCGATTGCCGTGCACCTGGCCGAATCGCAGGAGGAATCCGAGCTGGTGCGCTACGGCGCCGGTCCGTTCGCCGAAGCCCTGCGCGCGCGTGGCATCGCGGTCGAGCCGCACCACTGCTCTCCGGTACAATACCTGCGCGACCTCGGCCTGCTGCGGCCGGGAACGCTCGCGATTCATTGCGTGCAGGTGGATGCGGGCGACGTGGCGGCGCTCAAGGCGGCACGCGTCACGGTGGCGCACTGCCCGCGCTCCAACCGGGCCCACGCGCACGGTACGGCGCCGGTGGCGCTGCTGCGGCAGGCGGGAGTCCCCGTCGGGATCGGCACCGACTCGGTGGTGAGCGTGCCCGATCTCGACCTCTGGTCGGAAACGCGGGCAGCGTGGTTCGGTGCCGAGGAAGCGCTGCGCTTCCTCACCCTCGAGGGGGCCAAGGTGCTCGAATGGGACCGCGAGATCGGATCGCTCGAGGTCGGCAAGGCCGGTGACATGGCCGTCTTCGCGTACACACCGCCGCACCGGCTGCCGCCCCCGCCGATCGCCTTGGCGACGGTGGTTGGCGGGCGACTGGTGCATAGAAGCTGAAGCGGGTGGAGGTTAACCCCCCATCTTGCCTGAGGTTAGGTCTTGGGGTTAGGATTTGAACACCGTCCGTTCACGGTGAGCGAGGCGGTCTTTTTTCGCCGAGAGTGAGCCCCGTGCGCTGTCTCGCGCTCAATGCGTCGTTCGAGCCCCTGACGATGGTGCCCGTACGCCGCGCCCTGCGCCTCGTGATCGACGGCAAGGCCGAGATCGTTGAGGCGGACAAGGGCGAGGTGATGCGCAGCGCGCGTCTCGAGCTGCCGCGCCCGGCGGTGATCCGGCTGGTCAAGTTCGTGCACGTGCCGCGCCGCTTCCGGCGCCAGGTGACCAACACCTTCCTGTTCGCCCGGGACGAATACCGCTGCCAGTTCTGTGCGCGCCATCAGAGCCAGCTGCGCCACCGCGAGTGTCTCACGCGGGACCACCTCATTCCGCTCTCGCGCGGGGGCACCAACGCCTGGACCAACGTGCTCACGGCCTGCTCGACCTGCAACACGCGCAAGGGGAATCTCCTCCCCGAAGAGGTGGGGATGCACCCGCTGCGCCCGCCGGTCGAGCCGCACTTCGTGCACCTGTCGTGGGCGGTCCGCCGCCTCACGGCGATCCAGTCGCGCTATATCCGGTTGTTCTACGGGGCGGCGGTGCTGCGGACGCTCGAAGGGCTCTAGCGCGCGGTCTCCGCAAAATCGTCTGACCGTCCTTCCAAACTGAGCGTGGGGAGCCCGGCGATGCGCACCAGCGCACGCTGGGCACCGTGCGCCAGCGCCTGTCCCAGATTCTCCTGCCCTGAGACGGCGGGCGTGACATCGCCCTTCAGCCAGCGGGCCAGCTCCTCCAGGTCGGTGTCGTTCAAGGTCGTGACATCGAGATGGGCGACGAGGTAGAGCCGGCCGCTCTCCCGCGACTCGAGCGTCACGCGGTACGGCACATCGAGTGCCGAGTCGAGCTCGGTCGTGGTGGCGAACCGCTTCACCGCGCCGCCATAGGAAATCAGTACATACTCGTCAGCCAGCGGGTCGAGACGGGCGACGGCGTCCCATTCGACGCCGGTCACGAAGCGATCGAACCACCCCGAGCGATCGTGCCACAGCTCCAGCCGGAAGTGCAGACGCAGCGGGAATCCCGAACGCATCAGGTCGATGAACCGGCCGTCGTCGAGCAGGCCGTGCGCCTGCACGCGGGCCACCGCGCCATCGCGCGTCACGGCGAGCGACGGCGCTCTCCCCTGGGACGCGAGCCGGGGGGAAGCCGCGAGGAGGGCGGCCAGGACAGCGGCGAGGCCCCGCCCCACTAGAAGCGGTGCTCCAGACGTGCCGTGAGCCGGACCGGCTGGCTCGAGTTGACGGCCTTCGCGACGTATACGCCGAACCCGCCCCAGTCGATGCCAAGCCCCAGATCCGCCAGCCAGCTGGAGAGCCGCGGCAGCTGCCCGCTGGGGACGAGGCCGGGCCCGTGTCCCACGAGCCACCCCTGACCGGCGTCGCCGAAGACGACGAAGTCCGGTCCGCGCAGGAATCGGGTCATGTACCCGAGGCCCCCCGTCTGTCCCGTCTCCGGGTTGTAGTTGGTGCGCAGGTTGACGTGGCCGCGGTACTCGGTCTGCACGGCGACGACGCGATCACACGCCGCGACGAGCGTCCCGGCGAAGCTCCCCGTCGACGCGAGGGCGTTGCAGGCGCCCTGGCGGAATTCGTACCCGGGGAGCGGCTCCGGACCGCCGATGCTGACACGGCGTTGCAGCGGCAACGGGTCGCCGCCGAGCCACCCCGCCAGGATGAACCGGAAATTGAGCCGCCCCTGGGGGCTCAGCTTGTTGTAGCGCCGCAGGTCGAAGAATCCTCTCGTCGACCGGTAGGTGCCGAGCATCGTCGCAGAATCCCGGACGGTGCTCGGGAAGTCCGGGGCGGGGCGCACGTCGTCGCTCATCAGGAAATCGAGCGAGCCCCGCAGGTACCAACCGGACGTCGGCTCGTCGGCGTTGTTGCGGGAATCGAGCGTGATGCTGGGGGCGAGGATGGTGTAGTGCCCGTTGTCGATCGCCGGGTTGGGACGCCAGGGGATGCTGGTGCGGGAGAGCGTCCACGGATTCCGCGTCCGGAGCGTCGACTCGCGCTCGCGGCGGATCTCGAACGACAAGTCGAGCGGCGCCTCGGCGCGCCATCCCAGCCGGGCCGCGACGCCCGAGCCGCGGTAGTAGTCGCGGTAGTCGCGCCGCACGAGAAACGCCTCCCACCCCACCTCGTTGGCGTGCAGCCCCCAATCTTCCACCGGATTCACGAGATCGAAGGCCCGGAGCGTGAGCCCCACGGGGCGCCGGTTTCCGAATACCAGCTCGGCCCGGGTGTGGTATCCGAGGTCGCAGCACTCGCCGCTGATCGAGTGCGCCGTACGGAACACTCCCATCGCCGCGCCGTGGAACCCGAGACCGCGACCGAGCGACAGATCGACCAATGGTCCGGCCACGATCGGCAGGCCCTCGACGCGGTTGAACGTCCCGCTGGTGGCGAGCACGAGGCTGGAGCGCGACGTCGCATTCCCGAAGGTGTAGCGTGCCGAGAGGCTGAGACGCCGCAACAGGTCCTGTGCGTACACCAGGGTGTCGCCCGCGAGGCGGTACGGGAGGGGTTCCGCGTAGACGCGGACTGTCCCGCTCAGGCCGCCGCGCGGGCCGATGACGGTGCCGCCCACGACCGTGAGGCTGCCGGTCACGGTCGCGGTGGAGTCGAGGACGGCGTTGCCGTTGATCACGAGCAGCGATCCTTCGACGTGCCCGGCGATGAGGGCGGGCCCGTTGCGGATCGCCACGTCGCCGCGCCAGGCGTTTCCGGCCGGGAGGCTGGCCCGGCCGACGAGCCGCGTCGTGGATGGCGCGTTGTAGAAACGCACGACCTCGAGCACCGTGCTGTGCGGCAGCTCGGGCGGCACGAAATGGAGCCCGGCGCTTTCGGGGTGAATGACGATCGCGGTGTCCTGCGCCGCCAACGGCCGGAGCGCGCACAGCACCGCGGCAGAAATGAAGAAGACACGCATGGCGAGACTCAGTCGGAAAGGTTACGCGGCGATTCGAGGCCGAGCCGGCGCATCCGCCGGTAGAGGTTGGCGCGATCGGTCGACAACCGCCGGGCCGCATCGGCGATGTTGCCAGAGGCCTGGGAAAGGGCCGCGGCGATCAGCTGCCGTTCGTAGCGGTCGAGCGCATCCGCCAGCGGCAGGTCGCTGGTCGTGGTGCCCCCACTCCCGCCGTCGCTCCGCCGCAGCGTGACGGCGTCGTGCGGGAGCACTCGGATCACCTCCTCGGCGGTGAGCGAGTCCCTCGCGGCGAGGATCGCCAACCGCTCGACCAGATTGGCGAGTTCGCGGACGTTGCCGGGCCACTGATAGCTCGTGAGCAGCTGCAGCGCCCCGGTGTCCATCGTAAGCGGCCGCCCGAGTCGGGCCGCCTGCCGCGCCAGAAAGTGGCGCACCAGCGGCGCCACATCCTCGGCGCGCTCGCGCAGCGGCGGGATCTGCACCGGCAGCACGTTCAACCGGAACAGCAGGTCCTCACGGAATTTCCCTTCCCGGGTCGCGCGCGTGAGATCCTTGTTGGTGGCGGCGATGACGCGCACGTTCACGGTGATCGGCTTCTCTCCGCCGACGCGCTCGATCACACCCGTTTCGAGCGCCCGCAGGAGCTTGGCCTGGGCCTCCTGCCCGAGATCGCCGACTTCGTCGAGGAAGAGGGTGCCGCCGTCGGCCAGCTCGAAGCGGCCCAGCCGGCGCTCCGCGGCTCCGGTGAACGCGCCTTTCTCGTGGCCGAACAGCTCCGACTCGACGAGATCCCGCGGAATCGCGGCGCTGTTGACCGTCACGAAGGGCCGGCCGGCCCGGCCGCTCTGGCGGTGGATCGACGACGCGACCAGCTCCTTGCCCGTCCCCGACTCCCCGGTGATCAGCACGCGCGCGTCGGTCGGAGCGATGCGCGCGATCAGGGCGCGCAGCTCGTCCATGGCGCTGCTCCCCCCGACGAGCGGATCGGAGTGTCCCAGCGCCTCGTGCAGGCGGCGATTTTCGGCCCGCGCCCACGCCAGCTCGAGCGCGCTGCGCACCGCCACCAGCAGGCCTTCGGGTGTGAGCGGTTTTTCGAGAAACTGAAACGCGCCGAGTTTGGTGGCGCGCACCGCGTCCGTCAGCGATGCCTTGCCGCTCATCATCACCACGGGGACCTCGGGCAGCTGCTGCTTCAGCTGCTCGAGTGTGGCCAGGCCATCCGGACCTCCCGCCATCATCCAGCAGAATCGCGTCGGGTACGACGTCTTTGACGGCGGCGAGGGCGGCAGTGCCGTTGGCGGCTTCGGCCGTCTCGTAGCCTTCTCCCTGGAGCAGCGCCCCGACCATGCGGCGGATGTTCGGCTCGTCGTCGACCAGCAGGACCCGGGGACTCACGCGGGAAACACCAGCGTGAAGGTGGCGCCGCCGCCCGGCGTTTCCGAGGCGGCGATGGTGCCGCTGTGCGCGTCCACCGTCTGGCGCACCAGCGCGAGTCCCAGTCCCGTGCCGTCGACCTTCGTCGTCATATACGGCTGGAATACGCGGCCCCGGAGATCGGGCGGGATGCCGGGGCCGTGGTCGGCCACCGTCACGACGATACCGCGGCCTTCTCCCGCCACAGTGACGTCGATCGTCCCCCGACCCCCCATCGCCTCGGCGGCGTTGCGGAACAGGTTGCTGAACGCGCGGCGCAACGGATCGTAGTGGCCTTGAATCGAGCGGCGCCCGTTGGCATGGACCACCACGGCGACCTGCTCCGGCACCGCCGTCCGCCCCAGCTCTTCCAGCAGCTCCACCAGGTCGACTTCGCTCGTGGGTCCCTCGGGCAGCCGGCCGAAATCGGCGAACTCGCGGGCCAGCTGCTCGAGGCGATCGGTCTCGGCGACGAGCACTTCGAGCGCTACCACGCGGCGCTGGTCCGCGGCGTCGCCGGGCCGTCCCAGCTGCTCCACCGCGATCCGCATGGAAGTGAGGGGATTCTTGATCTCGTGGGCGACGCGCCGGGCTACTTCGCGGAAGGCCCGCAGCCGCTCGGCTTCGAGCTCGCGGGCGCGCGCCGCATCGAGGGCGCCGGCCAGGTCGCGCAGTGCGAGCCGCAACGACTCGAACTCCGGCGCGCCCCGCGTCGGGGGGCCCCCGGGGAGCGCCTCGCGCTGCCGGATGAGGCGGGTCCACCCGACGAGCTCGTCGATCGGCCGCGACAGCTGGCGCGACAGGTGCCCCGCCACTCGCACCGCGGCGAACAACACCAGCGTGCCGAGCGCGACCACCACGATCGCGAGACCGGCCGTGTAGTAGCGGAGGTAGAGATCGGCGCGCCGGGCGAGGCTCACTCCGCGCGACAACGCTTCGATGTGAGCCCGCATCGCGGCGCGGGCGGCGGGGGCGAGCCGGTTGGTGTCGATCTGGTCGAGCATGACTCGCGCCGAGCCCGCCACCTCTTCGAGCGACGCCCTGGCACCGCTGGCGGGGGCGACGGTACGCACCGTCAACATCCAGCCGATCACGGCGAGCCCGGTCGGGACCGCGGCCATGGCCACCAGGACGAGAAAGATCCGACGGCGGAAGGGCAGGGGCATATCTTGTCGCAATCTATGAGGATGCATCGGGTGCGACAAACTGACACGACTCTGACTGGTCGATTGGGGGACGAGAATGAAGAGCCACACGCACTACCTGTGGTTCAATACGAAGCAGCGGCAGGAGATCATCGACATCACCGATACGGTCGAGGAGCAGGTGGGAGCGAGCGGTGTCCAGGAAGGCTTCGCCCTCGTGTCGGCGATGCACATTTCGGCCTCGGTGTTCGTCAACGACCACGAGTCGGGGTTGTGGCACGATATCCAGCACTGGCTGGAAGAGACCATCGCTCCATGGGATCCGAAGCGCTACCGGCATAACGAAACGGGCGAGGACAACGCCGCGGCCCACCTGCGCAGCCTGACGGTGGGACACGAGGTGATCGTGCCCATTACCAAGGGGAAACTCGATTTCGGGCCGTGGCAGCGGGTGTTTTACGGGGAATGGGACGGACAACGCAGGAAGCGCGTGGTCATCAAAGTCCTGGGTGAATAGCTCCGGGCTTCCATATTCAGCGCAAGTTGTTTATTTTCAATGACTCCCGATGGAGTCCGGGATTGGCCCGGCAGGTTGTGACGCTCGGGTTCGGCATCACGGCACGGAACAGTCCGCGACCGGCGAGCCGGAGCCTCGATCGCCAGACACCCTCCGGACGACGGCCTCCTCCCTTTGCCGCCCCACTTCGGTGCGGACACGGGCGTAAACAGGCGGACGCGCCGTGCGCGACTCCGCCGCTGCCCATACAAGGCCCCGCTGAGTGCGCGAGGCGCCTCTCCACCGATCGGGACTGGAGAGAGCGGCCCAGGAGGCGCACCCGGTAGCGGCCAGCAAGTACAGAAACACTCATGACCACATCATCGCCACAACCGCATCTCACCCGCTCGCCGTACAAAGAACCGCCCGCCCACGCCCCCAACGCCGCGCTGATGATCGACTTCGACAACGTCACCATGGGGATCCGCTCCGATCTGCAAACGGAGCTGAAACGCCTGATGCAGTCGGAGATCATCCGCGGCAAGGTGGCGGTGCAGCGGGCCTACGCTGATTGGCGCCGCTACCCGCAGTACATGGTACCGCTCGCGGAAGCGTCGATCGACACGATTCAGGCGACGGCGTACGGATCCTCGAAGAAAAACGCCACCGATATCCGGCTGGCGGTCGACGCGGTGGAGCTCGTCTTCACCCGCCCGGAGATCGGCACCTACATCCTGCTCTCCGGCGATTCCGACTTCTCGAGCCTCGTGCTCAAGCTCAAGGAGTACGGCAAGTACGTGATCGGCGTCGGCATCCGGGAGTCGTCCAGCGATCTCCTCGTGATGAACTGCGACGAGTACTACTCCTACAACGAGCTCGCCGGCCTGACCCGGGCGAGCGACGTGGAGCACGTCCGGCACGATCCCTGGGAGCTGGTCGTCGAAGCGGTGAAGCAGATGACGGCGCACAACGACGTCATGCGGTCCGATCGCCTGAAGCAGGTGATGCAGGAGATCGACCCGGGTTTCGACGAGAAGGACGCCGGCTTCTCGCGGTTCAGCAAGTTCGTCCAGGAGGCCGCGCACCGCGGCTTGATTTCCACCGAACGCCTCGACAACGGCCAGTTCGAGATTTCGCTCGGCGCCAACGTGAACGAAGCGCCACCGGCGAGTACGCCAGTACCCGCGACCGTACCGGCCACTCCCCCGGCGACGCGGGCGCGCAAGGGTTCGATCGTCGGCGATGCCTTCGGGCTGTTGCGCCAGGCGCTCGGCAGGATGGGTGGCGAGCAGCCGGTGAGCGTCGATGCGGTGCGCGCGGCGATGAACGACCTGGCCCCGGAAGGGACGAAGCGGGTCGACTCGCGCAGCATGCCGAAGCTCTTGCGGCAGGCGCACGACGCCGAGCTGATCGATCTGTCCCGCGACGACGCAGGGGCCTATTCGGTGCGGGTGCGTCAGGATGAAGCCGCCGCGGCGGCTCCTGCTCCGGCTCCCGAGCCCCCGCGGGAATCGCGTCCGGTGCGCGAGGACGAGGAAGAATTCGAGCCGCCGATGCCGGCGTCGTCCGCGCCGCCGCCGCCCTACTCGCAACAGTCGGCGTCACCCGGAGGGATGCCGATGCGCAGCGCGCGCTTCCGGCGCGGCTCGCGCGGCCCCCGTCCGGCGACTCCGGACGTCACCCGTGTAGGGGTCGTGGAAGTCGATTCCAACTTCCGCTCCCGGGTGGAGCGGGTGCCGCCCCGGAGCGGCGCACCGTCCATCAGCGAGCCGCCGACGGCCGGCGGCGGCGGGGGTGGTGGGGGGGGCGGGGGGGGTGGCGGCCGGGGGGGCAACCGCGAGGGCCGCGAGGGGAACGGCGGGCATGGCGGCGGACATGGCGGACATGAGAGCCGCGAGGGCGGCAGGGAAGGTCGCGCCGCCGGTGAAGGCGATCGCTCCAGGGGGCGCCGCGGTGGCCGAGGGCACGGTGGCCGCGGCGGCGGGGGAGGGCGGTCCGAGCGCAACGGCGAGGACCGCACGCGGACCGCGGTACCCTTCGAGAATGCCCGTTCCCCCGAGCCGTCCGCCCCGCCACCTCCGCCCCTGCGGCCCACTCCGCCGGCGGAAAGCCGGGAGGAAGGGGATTCGTTCTGGTCGCGCGTCAAACGGGGATTGATCGGCGGCGAGTGAAGCGGACGCCCCTGACCGGAGCCTTCTACGCGCGACCGACAGCCGAGGTCGCGCGTCGGCTTTTGGGCCACGTTCTCGTGAGCCGGATCCGCGGACGGGAGGTCGCGGGACGCATCGTCGAGACCGAGGCGTACATCGGTCCGCACGATCCCGCCTGCCATGCCTATGGCGACCGGCGGACCGCACGCACCGAAACGCTCTACGGAACCCCGGGCATCGCCTATGTCTATTTCACCTACGGGATGCACTGGTGCCTCAACGCGGTCACGGAGCGGGTGGATTACCCGGCGGCAGTCCTGATTCGGGCGCTGGAGCCGCTGGCGGGGATCGAGCTGATGCGACGCCGGCGCGGCACGGTTCCCGACCACGCCCTGTGTGCCGGTCCGGCCCGGCTGTGCGAAGCCCTCGGGATCACCGGTGCACAGAACGGCCGCTCGTTGCAGCGGGGCGACCTCCGGATCCTACGGGACGGTCGGACCCGTTTCCGGATTGCGGTCACCCCCCGGATCGGCATCACGACGGCCCAAGACTGGCCGCTCCGCTTCGTGGTCGCAGACTCCCCCTGGTTGTCCCGCTAAACACGAGAGCCCGGAGACAGGATCTCCGGGCTCTTCGACCTGCTCGGGCGCCGGCGGATCAATGCTCCGACGTGATGTCTTCCTTGGCGCTGCCGAAGCTGTAGCGGATCCCGCCCTGGAACGTGTGCGTCGCTCCACTCAGCAGGAAATCGTTGGCGGCGGAATTGATCATGTACTGGCCGAAGACGGCGAGCTTGCCCACGTTGATCTGCACGCCGCCGATCACCCACCCGATCGCCTTGCTGCCCGCGGACTGCGCCAGCGCCTCGGCGTTGGCGGCGTCGGCGGGGCTCGCGCAAACGGCGGTGGGCGTCACGCCGCTGCAATCGGCAGTCGGGTTCTGAATCGTCATGAGGCCGACACCGATCCCCGCGAACGGCTCGACGTGCTGCTGCAGCGGGAACGCCATCAGCCCGATGAACAGCCGCCGCACCTGATCGAACGTCACGTCGTGGGCGCTCCCCGTGTTCTGGTCCACGACCGTCGCGCGCGCCGAGGTGAGGAGGAACGCCTGATCGCCGCCCAGGTAGAGCGCCGTGCGCTTCGCGGTGATCAGCCAATGAACGCCGATCATCGGGTCGATGAAGTAGCCCTGATCGTTGGTCTTATAGGCGAAGCCGCCCGCCGTTGCGCCCCAATACCAGCGGTGCGAGCGATCCTCCGGGACCTGCCCGGCGGCGGGCCGAACCAGGGCGATCGCGACGAGCGCGAACAGCGCCATGCGAGACAGCGGCTTCATCGGACTACCTCCACGGGTTCCAAGGCAGCTCGTTCGGGGCTGCCGGGTGGACACCCAAAATAGGGATCGGCGTCCGTTTGGCAAGCCATGGGGTCGTTGCTAGCCTATTGCTGCAATGTCGGTTAAGGGCTTGCACTGCGAAACTACTTGAAGTAGCTGATATTTGGCCGAACTTATACCGAAGATATGGTGTCGTAATTGTATCGATGGTGGCTTTACAATGTCTCAAATCAACCCGAGTCGCGTCCCCACCGTTCGAAACGCCCG